>ERZ795060.138-NODE-138-length-104785-cov-13.405204_pt1 | contig 104785 bp, 81 predicted proteins | sample MGYA00375144_ERZ795060 | MGnify/ENA primary metagenome ERZ795060 (study PRJEB30189, sample SAMN05720157) | activated sludge metagenome | isolation source: anaerobic digester from wastewater treatment plant | place: Japan | collected 2015-05-15 ...
AAACAGTAGAAATAGGCAGTGCGGTTGACCTTGTAGTCTCATCGGGTCCATGCCCTCCGGAGACGACAGAAGTGCCGTATGTGATAGGTAAAGAGTTAGATGAGGCTACATCAGTAATAGAAAGTTCATTACTTGTGGTAGGAACAATAGTAGAAGAGTGTAATGATATATATCCTGCAGGTACGGTATTTGACCAGGAGCCTGTAGGAGGTGAGACAGTAGAAGTAGGTTCATTAGTAAACTTATGGGTTTCAACGGGACCATGCCCACCTGAAGGAGAAGGTACCCCCGAAGGCACGCCAGAGGGTGTAGTTGAAGGTACGCCAGAAGGTGTAGTTGAAGGTACGCCAGAAGGCACGCCAGAGGGTGTAGTTGAAGGTACGCCAGAAGGCACGCCAGAGGGTGTAGTTGAAGGTACGCCAGAAGGCACGCCAGAGGGTGAAGGTGCGATAGAGGGTGAAGGAACCATAGAGACGACAGTGGTGCCGTATGTAGTTGGAAAAGAACTATCAGAAGCTAATACGGATATAGTAGGAGCCGGATTAGTAGTTGGCGACGTTTCCTACACATGTGATGATGTAGTTCCTGCTGGGTATGTGATTAGCCAGAATCCAGCAGGGGGAGAAACAGTAGAAATAGGCAGTGCGGTTGACCTTGTAGTCTCATCGGGTCCATGCCCGGTTGAAGTACCAAATGTTGTTGGTAAAGACCAGAGTGAGGCACAAAACGATATCGTTTCAGCTGGATTAACGGTAGGAACAATTATAGAATCGTGCAGTGATGATTATCCTGCGGGTACAGTGATTTGGCAAGATCCAAGTGCTGGAAATACGGTGCCGTTAAGTACACCAGTTGATTTAATCGTGGCATGTGGTCCTTGTGTAACAATTCCAGATGTATATGGTGAACAATTGACATCGGCATTATCTACACTTGCAAGTTATGGGCTTGTGGTAGATGACATTATATCTGTTTGTGATAATGACCTTCCTGTCGGTTCTGTGGCAGTACAAGACCCGATGCCTGTAACAAATACGTGTATTTTACCTAATACAACAGCAGTACCTGTAGATTTATATGTGGTTTGTGGACCATGTTATAGTGTCCAATTCCCTTATGTTGTTGGAAATACTGCATCGATTGCAGCAACAATATTATCTTCTAATGGATTCAATGTTGATGATATTATTTATGTCTGTGATGATTCTGCTCCAGCAGGATATGTAATTGACCAATATCCACCATCAAATATAAATACACCACCAGTAATAAATACATGTAATCTTGATGTAGATTTGGTGGTGTCATCGGGTCCATGTCCTTAATACTGTAATATTTTAGTTAATTTTAAGAGAGCCCCTATATGAAGGGGCTCTCATTGTTTTTATTAACATTTATAAAGTATTATTTTAGATATGCAACAATAATTTTGGAGGAAGGAGTTGTATTATGAAACTTAATTTTTTTAACAAAGCCCTTATTCTTTTAACTTTATTAATTGCTCAAAGTTCTTTTTCTCAAGATTATGAGGCATTAATTGCATATTCTAATGGACAAATTGTTAAGATAACTGAAGAGAATATAAAAAATATTTTTGGGGAGAAAACTTTCCAGCAAAAAGACGTATTTGTGGCTAATGGAGTAACCTTCAATATAACATACCAGGATGTTAACACAGGTTTTAACGACCCTGTTTTGGGTCCTCAAAGAAAGCAAGTATTGCTTAATGCCCTTAGTTATGTCGCAGATGTATTGAATGTGTCAGATGGTAGGCTCGATATTAATGTTTCTTCAGTAGTTCTTGCAGGTCAGTTTTTAGCAAATGCAGGACCTATCGTAGTATGGACTTTACCTTTAACCCCAGGAATCAATAACGGTTGTGCATATCAGCATTTACTGAATGGTTCTGTCGACCCTAATGGACCATCTTACCCTGATATGCAATTAACTGTTAATTGGAATTATAATTATTATTTAGGAACAGGTAATCCTGCATATAATCAGTTTGATTTACTTAGCGTTCTTATTCACGAAATAACTCACGGCATAGGTTTCCTTGCATCTATAGCCTACAATGATTCCGAATGTGGAGGTGATAGAGTTGATGGAACAGGATGGACAGGGAGTCAGCCTGATATTTATACTTCTATGGATACGTTTTTAATTACAGGTAATAATAACTATTTTGTAAATACCTCTTATTACTATGTAGGGCAGGGTTATTATTTCACGGGTGGTGATAACGGTGTTTATTTAAATGCCCCCAGCACCATCTCAGTTTATGGGAGTAGACCAAGAATTTATGCCCCTTCAACATTTCAATGTGGAAGTAGTATAAGCCATTGGAATAATTTAGGTGGTGTTATGGACCCTAGTATTGGACCGGGCACACTTAAAAGGGAATATTTGCCATTTGAGGTGGCTTTTCTTAGGGATATTGGATATGTAAATGCCTCTTTGCCTGCTCAAGAGGGTGAGGGAAATGTAGAAGGGACACCAGAAGGCACTATGGAAGGTGAAGGACAGAGTTATGAATGTAATTATTTAGAAAACTGCCCAGATTTTGATAATGAAGGGATGCAGTTTTACAATGAATTATCAAATAGATTTGGTAATCCTTTAATAAATTGGGATACGACTGATTTTGATGGAACAGGCATACCAGATTCATGGGAGATAGCGGTATTAAAAAAGGTTTTGTGTGAACCAAAAGTATATTGGCGATTAAGTGCGACTTGTGTTTACCTTGAAAATTTAGAAATATTAAAAACCGAACCACAATACCAACTTTGGTTAAAAGATTATGAACATGTATTAGCTGGATTACTGTCTTTAGGTTCTGAATTGAGTAGTACAATCAAAACGAATATAAATTTAGAAAATGAATATGAGACCATAGCAGATAATTTGAAAACGTGGAATGAATTGTTATCAGCTCTTGGAGATGCAGATAAAGATGGATGGATAAATAGAGTAGAATATAATAATTGTATTAATTTTGGACTTGGTTTAAATGATTATGTAACGGTAGTATTAAATCCTGATTTAGATGGAACACAATCTCCTCAAGAAGCCCTTATCTTAATAGATAAGAAAGGTTTGGTCTCCCTTTCACTTATCATTTTATTATGTATATTTTCTATCAGAAAATCAGTAAAACCTCCAATGAAAAGTTAACATCATAAGAACGAATTATACAACACAAACTGCTATTATTTTGTCATTTTTGCATAATTTACCAATATGTCAAGAATTTCTTGGGCGGTGTTTTCCCAACTAAAATGTTTTGCTCTTTCCTTTGATTTCTTTACAAGTTCTTCCCGCAACTTATTATTTGTTAGTATTATATAAAGTTGAGCAGTTATTTCCTCTATATCATAAGGATTAACCAGTATACCACAATCGCCAACAATTTCTGGTATAGAAGAGCAATTAGAAGCGAGTACGGGTGTTTCACAATTCATCGCTTCAATAACAGGCAAACCAAATCCTTCCCATAACGAGATAAGCACAAGGACATCAGCCGAGCTAATTAATGCTACTTTCTCATTTTCATTTTCAAGATAGCCTAAATAATGTATTCTATCTGCATATTTACTTTCTTTCATTTTTTTCAATATCGGTTCATACAACCAGCCAAGACTACCAACAATAACAAGTTGATGTGGTATTTGTGGATAGTTATCCACAAGTTTTTCGTATGCTTCAATAAGTCTTATGATATTTTTGCGAGGCTGAATTCTCCCCAGATAAAGAATAAAAGGCTTATGAATAGAATATTTTTCCCGAACAGACATTTGTTCTTGTTCCGAAACTTTAGATATTTCTTTACTTACACCCAAATACACCCTAAATAGACGGTTTTCAATTTTTGGGAATCTGTCAAGAATAGTTTGTTTTGAAGAATCACTTATTGTAAAGAATAATTGATTAGTATATATCGCCATGTTTAATTGTAATTTTGCTTTCGCTCGAGCAGTCCATGTAAATTCTTGAGGGAAGTCGTAGTAAGCAATATCAAAAATAGTACATGATTTAGGACAATTACCGTAAAATGGCGTTTGTAATGAAGGTGAGAAGAAAATGTCTGGTGGATTCTTCCTTAATTCGTTTGCAAGTGCGGTTTGTGTCCAGAACTTTCTTTTTCTTAATACTCTGAACTCAATGGTTTCATTTTTTTGAACTGGGAAAAAAGATTGAGGTTCTTTATCAAGATAGATTCTAAGAGATTCATTTTTTAATAAAAGGCTCATAGATTTAAGTAGTTCATAACAAAATTGACCACTTCCTACTTTATGAACATCATTTGCTAATCTTCCATCAAAACCAATTATCATTTTTTTACCTTAAAAATATTTTATTCGTTATAAAAAACATGGTAAAATTAAATAGATTGATTATTTGCTTTTTAGGAGAATTAAATTTATAAAAGGTATTAAGAATAATTGTTACAATGAACGTTATTATATCATTGTATCATTGGTAAACGCACTAAGGAATAGCTCATGTTAACCTGGAACCGAGATAGTGAATCAGAAAAGAAACCACGACAAAAAACCTCTTCCGGAAAAGATACAGAACCACAAAAGACAAAATACGGAACCCATGATTCACATGTAGACAATGCTCATAAAAGATTAGGAGAACTGCTTCTCGAAGAAAGATTAATTACAAAAGAACAACTTAATCAAGCATTAGAAATTCAATCTAAAACAGGAAGATTTTTAGGAAAGATATTAATAGAAAAAGGATTTATAGATAGGGATGTATTAGCAAACTGCCTATCAAAACAATGTCGAATACCGCATATTAAACTTGTTGAGTATGATATCAATTCTGATGTCGTTAAATTAATTCCAGAAGAAGTTTGTAGGAAAAGATACTTATTACCCATCGATAAATTAGGAAGAATAGTGACAGTTGCTATGGTTGACCCCTTGGATACAGAGGCATTAGAAGAAGTAAAAAGTCACTGTCCAGATTTGAGGATAAAGCCAATCCTATGTAGTTGGGAGGATTTAGAGAAAGCATTTGAAAAAGCATTTCGCAAAAATCGAATTAGTACAGACATATTATCCACACTTGGTTACAAAACAACAGAACCAGAAAAAAAAGAGCAGGAAGTAGTAGATTCAGTTGAAATAAAGGAAGAAAATCCACCACTTTCTACTGATGTTAATGAAGCGGTATTAGAAGAAATAGGGGAGGAATATGAAGAAATACCTGAGAAGGTAACGGACTATGAAAAGGAACAATCACAGGTGGCGGTAATTTCTGAACCTATTCCAACACCGACACAAGTTATAATAGACACATCATTAGTTCAAGCAATTCAAGACCTTCCAAAAATGCTTGCTGATTCAATCCGAGATTCATTAACTCAAGTAAATATAAATATTCCTTCACCGACAGTAATTCCTCCGCCACCTTCAATCACTCCTGAACATTTTGCTGAATTTATTGGAGAGATGAAAAATACATTTCGAGAATCAATATCGCAATTTGCCCATGAAATACACGCACGTTTAAGAGAAGAAATGATACAGGGGCAAAATCAAGTAGCAACAATGATACAAGAAGGTGTGAGCCATGTTATAAGTAATGCAGTCACAGCTATGCTTGATAACTTGAAGTTAGAACTATCGTCAATAGAGAAAGAAAATAAAATAAACATAGAGCAAATAGCGGAGACGATGCGTGAAGGAATTGGAGAAATATCTCAACAACTGTTAAATACGATTTCAGAAGAGATACGAAATTCAGCACAAGTAATGAGTCAGATGTCAATAGAGGTAACTAAGAGCATTGGTGAAGTCGTCCAAAAGATAGACCAAACGGATCAAAAAGAACCTAAAGAAGCATTCACACCTGAAAAAATGCAGGAAGTATTAGTAACAGTAAAAGAATCTATTGTTAGCGGTATTCAAAATACTCTTGAAGATGCAATAACAAAACTTGTTCAGGAATTAAAAGAAACTCCAGAAGCAGAAGAACCCGACCCTGTTCTACTTAGTCTCACAGAAGCAATCCAAAAATTAGACCATGCCATTATTGAAAACCAAAAACAGCAAGAATTGCAAACTCAAAAAATGGCACAAATAACAGAGTCCATACTTCGTTCCGTAAGCGAAACAACTACACAAACAATAAACGAAATAAAAAAGGAACGGGAGAGTGAAAACAGCGATTTAGCGAGGGAAAAATCAATTATTGAACCGCTCATTCCAGAGCTAAAAGAAGTGGTTCAACAAGTCAAAGAATCGGTTCAGAAAACTCAAGAAATGCACAATGAGCAAACACAAAAAATAGCCCGATTAACAGAAACAACATTAGAATCAGTTCAACAAACTGCCCAATTAGTAGAAACATTAAGTATTATGGAAGGAAAAAGGGTAGAAACATTAGAAGAAAAGAAACAACGATTAGCATCTGTTGCTCCGTTTGGCAAAGGTTCGTCAACACCTCCACCAGAAATTGAAGAGTCCGACAAAGAGGTATGGAAGGCATTAGAATCTGAACAGCCGTTAGAGACCCTTACATTTGATAATTTCTTCCCCGGTACTGTAAACGCTTTCACATTTAAATTAAGTAAAGCAGTAGCAGAAAATCCAGGAACAGAATATAATCCATTTTTCCTCTACGGTAATGTCGGCATAGGCAAAACACACCTTATTAGTGCTATTGGTAACGAGATATTAAAGAAACATCCCAAAATGAGAGTAGGTTACGTTTCAGCAAGTCATTTCTCCAGAAGACTTGCCGAAGCACTTAAAGAAGGTGCTCTGGATCTATTTCGCGAAAATTATTGTCATTGGGATGTGCTAATTCTTGATGATATTCAGTTTATGGGTGGTAAAGTTGAAGCACAGGAAGAATTTTTCCACGTTTTTAACGTGCTACATCAAAGCAAAAGACAGATAATAATTGCAAGCGATAAAGCACCTGACCGATTAGGTTTGCTTGAGCAAAGATTAGTTTCCCGTTTTGCAAGTGGAATTGTTGCGGAATTAAAATCCCCAGAATGGGAAACACGGATGCAAATCCTACATAATCAAGTTAAAATGGCAGATGTTAAAGTGCCAGAAGAAGTGCTAAGTTTAATAGCGATGCGTGTTCCCAACGATATTAGGAAAATGATGGGTTCACTAAAGAAAATTATTGCCTTTGCTAAACTGGTAGGCCAAAACATTACCTGTGAAATGGCAGACGAAATATTAAGTCATTTAGGAATTGCCGCTGCTTAATACATATGTAAAACAGAAAATATTTAAAACCGTTTATGTGTTGAAAAATACTATAAATTAGGAGATTGAACAGTGAGAATTGCAAAGAAAAAATTACCAGAAATGTTATTAGAACTTGGAGTAATAACAAAAGAAAAACTTAACGAATGTATTAAAATACAACAACAAACTGGTAAGAATCTCCAAGATATACTCCTCGAAAAAAAGTATATAACAGAGGAAGTTTTAGTCGAAACTTTAAGTGAACAACTACAAATACCGCATATCCGAGTATCTAATTATTCGATTCCAAAGGAAGTTCTTGCGGAAGTCCCAGAAAGTTTAGCTAAACAATACCAAGTTCTCCCTATATCTGTTACAGGAGATATTCTTACGTTAGCAATGTCAAACCCATTAAATATCCTTGCATTAGACGACATCCGTATGATTACAGGCAAGGAGATTGAACCTGTTATTGCAATGCCTTCTGAATTACGCGAAGTCATCGAAAGAAATTATAGTGGCGATAGAGCTTCAGAACTGTTTGCATCCTTGTTAGCCGAGCATGCCCAACAAGAAGAATTGGAAGAAGTGAAAACAGTAACAGAAGAAGTCGAAGACGTTAGCAAAGTTGAGTCTGTTGAAGAAGATGAGCCCGTAAAGAAAATGGCTCGACTAATTGTATTAGATGCTTTAGAAAGAGGTGCATCCGATATTCATATAGAACCATTTGAAAAAATAATTCGTGTTCGTTATCGTGTTGATGGTGTCCTTGAAGAGGCAAAATCACCTCCCAAATCAATACAGTCCAACCTTATTGCCCGATTTAAAATTCTTTCAGGGTGCCGAATTGATGAACATCGACTACCTCAAGACGGTCGTTTTCGTATTCGTTTCCGTGGAAGAGAGATTGACTTTCGTGTAGCATTTTTGCCCTGTAAATATGGCGAGAAAATCGTATTACGTGTTTTAGATAAAAGTAATCTAATGCTCGACCTCGAGGCTATGGGGTTTGAACCTCAACCATTAGAAGCCTTAAACCATGCATTAAAACTTCCTCATGGTATGATTCTTTTAACAGGACCTACAGGAAGTGGTAAAACAACAACACTTTACAGTTGTTTAACACGTCTAAATACAATTGAAACTAATATTGTCACCGTTGAAGATCCTATCGAATATGAACTCTTCGGTATTAATCAGGTGCAGGTTCAAGCACGTATTGGATTTACATTTGCCGAAGCATTAAGACAAATTCTCCGTCAAGACCCCAATATCGTTATGGTCGGTGAAATTCGTGATGGTGAAACAGCAGACATAGCGGTAAAAGCAGCTCTAACGGGGCACCTTGTTTTGAGTACATTACACACAAATGATGCGGCAGGCGTGTTCCCCCGATTGATTGATATGGGAATAGAGCCTTTCTTGGTTCAATCCTCCGTAGCATTAGCAGCTGCACAACGATTACTTAAACGGGTTTGTAAAGAATGTAAAGAAAATATAATTGTTCCAAATGAAGTATTAGAACGCATACAATATCGTGGTTTTTCACATATACCAAATCCTCAATTTGTAAGAGGGCATGGTTGTCCTAAATGCAAGGATTCAGGTTATAAAGGACGAATTGCCTGCCTTGAAGCAATGCTAAATTGGCCTGAACTTCATCAGCTTGTTTTGAATCGTGCATCTGCATATGAGATTAAAAAACAAGCTGTTGCCTGTGGCATGAAAACATTACGACAAAATGCACTTGCCCTTGCTGCACGTGGTTTCACGACGATTGAACAAGTCCTTGAACACACAATCGCTGATTGATAATTACTACTATCGCGATAGGGGAAAGGTCGTCATCAATGGAATGTAGGCTTTTTTATTTAATTAAAAGGTATGCCCTTTTAATAGTTTTATGCATAGGTATCGTATCTTGTGAAGGTAGGTATGTAATTAGTGGAAAAGTATTTGCAACAAATGGAGAACCATTGCCTGGTGTATCTATATCAAGCCCAGAAACCCTTGATTACACAATAACAAATACAAAGGGAGAATTTGTTTATCGATTGCAAAAACCTATTAGTAAGATAGAATTTATAAAGTCTGATTATTTGCCTATGCAAATCACAGTTGATTCATGGCAAGAGAAAAAAATCACATTACCAAATATTGTTCTGACATCAAAGCCTTCTATTTCGGGTGTTTACTTCTTTGATGAAAGAAATAATAGGTATATCCCATTATTTAAAAACAAAATAGAAAGGATACAGATAGATACAAATAATTCAATACCAGCCATAAAGATGAATATGCCAATTACAATAGAGACAACGAAACCTCGAGTTTTTGTTTTTCGTATGCCTCAGTATGAACTGTCGCTATATAAAATGAAAAAGTATATACAAGACAAAGAAGAAGTGAAGAAAAACAAAACAGAAGAAAAAGAAAAGAAAAGTTCAAATGAAAATGTCTCAGAAGAAGAAAGGTATATATGGATACCTGATGAACCTATTTTAGTTTCAACAGAGTTTTTATCTGAGTTGGACACCAGTTTATTTGTAGTAAAACCAGTAGACGATTTGAAAACAGGTGTTTATTGTATTAATTGGCGAGCTTTTGAGGTTCCTTTCCCAAGAATTAATGATAGTTACCTTTTCTCAGTAAAAACACCTCAACAGGAAGAAAAAATATCTGATAGTTCATCCATTCCAAATGAGACCATAGACAAAAACAAAGAGGAAGATAAAACGAAAGAAAATAAAAAATGATTGAAGATAAACGACTAAAAACTTATATATAATCCAGAAAATATGTTATCATTTGCTTCAATATAATGTGCTATAAAATATAACTTATTTTAATCTTAATAAAAGGTTTTTATAACATTTCAATGGATATACAAGAAAAAATATCAGGGCTTATTTCTAAAGACTCCCTACGATTAAAATTGGAACAATTCGAGGGACCTTTTGAGATATTACTTTATCTTATAAAAGAACAAGAAATTGATATCTTTGATATACCTATTGTTCAAATAACAGAACAATACCTTGAAATTCTTGATTTAATGAAAGAGCAACGATTGGAAATTGCTGGCGATTTCCTTGTTATGGCGGCGACATTAATTCACATTAAGTCACGGATGTTATTACCAGATATTGAAGAGATGGAAGAGGTAGAGGAAGAAGACCCACGATTGGAATTAGTAGAACATTTACTTGAATATCGAAAATTTAAGGAATTAGGTAAGAGATTGGGAGATTTAGAAGAACAACAATATAACTATCTCCCTCGAAAATTTCCATCTTATTTAGAGCCGTTAGTTCAAGAGGAATGGGTTGAGGTTACATTAGCAGATTTAATGAAATCCATTAAACGGGTACTACACTACTTACTGGAGCCGACAATACAGGCGATTGAACTTGAGAAGTATACCGTTGAAGATAAAATAGTAGAAATTTGGGATAAGATAACAAATCAAGGAAGTGTTATATCATCAGAATTATTTAAAAAATGTGAAACTACAATTGAAAAAGTTTGCATTGTCCTTGCTATTTTAGAGTTATGTAGACAATGCAAAATCCTAATTCATCAACAACATCCATACGGCCCATTTTATTTGTATTTGAATAAAAATTATCAAAAGCAACTGATTAACACAAGTGATTAAGTGGCTTTTAAAAATATTACCATTAAGGCGAGAAGCATCAGAATTACTTCCTTTTGAGTTAGGAAAAGCAGGAGAAGAAGAGGCTATAAAATATCTAAAGAAAAAAGGATTAAAAATTTTAGGTAAAAATATAAAGATAGGCAGAAAAGAAATTGATATTGTCGCTGAAGAAAACGACGAAATAGTTTTTGTTGAAGTTAAAACATGTAGGAACGAAAATTGGACATATCCAGAAAACAAAGTAGATTATAAAAAAAAGGAGAATATTAGAAAGACAGCACATCGCTACATAAAAAAATATAATGTGAGAAAAAAATATTATCGGTTTGATATTATTGCAATTACATGGGAACCAGAGAAATCAATACACTGGATAAAAAATGCCTTTTAGTTTATAAAGATACAGTTCTTATAGATTACATTTATTTAAAATTTTAAATTTGATTGCAAATCGCTTTTGTTATTTCCACGATAGCCACTGTACTTCGCCCGAAGGATTGACATTAAATTTCCTTGCCCGCAAATTAGACCCCTCCCCTTCTTCATAATAGACAATAAGGATGCTGTTGTCTTTTAATGTTACCATAGAAGGGTATGCCCCAATACAAGAGTCAACCAGGATAGGATTACTCCATGTTTTAGCCTCATCTATGCTAATAGTTATGTAAGTTCCTTTATGTGGGTATCGAATACCCATAACTAAGACGCCCGTTGGAGTGCGATGTAAATATGGGCAATGTCCTGAAAAAGGGAGTGCTTCACTCTTACTCCATGTATTACCGCCATCTGTAGATAGTGAATAACCCATTGTTAAATCACTGTGACCCCGTTGAGCAATGAATAAATTTTGATTTTTTAATACGCATATATCAGGTTCTGCATCAAGTTTTAAATCTCCATAATCAATATCTATTGGTTTACACCAGCTAACCCCCTTGTCTGTAGAAATAGATACCGCACCACACCCATTTTTCCGTTTATCTGTATATAAAGGGATTATCAAATTTCCGTTTGGGAGAGCTCGTATAGGGGAACTGCAATAATAATCAGGAAAAAGTTGTTTAGGTTCCGACCACTTTTTCCCCATATCTTCCGATACGATAACCCATGTTCCTAAACCTTCATATCGTTTATTTTGATTTTCTACGGGTTTCAACGAGAAAAAATTACAAATTAGTTTTTTACCATCGATAACGGCTATAGAAGGGTCACGGTCATCATAAGGACTATCATATACAACAAAAGGAACACTCCATGTTTTCCCCTCATCGGAAGAAAATATTCCTGAGATTCTACCACCTTTTGGGTGATTTTCATTGGGTAAGGCTACATGTGCGTATCCATCATAGAATACACAAAAAAGCCTTCCATCAGGGAGACGACACACATCTGGAAATGCTTCATACCCACCTGCCCCACCATCTCTACAGATTACGAGGAAATCCTTACCCTCTTGTAAAGACGTATTAGGTTCATCAGCAAACGATATGCTGTTTATCAGAAGGCTTATCATAACCAGAGATGTTGAAAAATTTAATACCTTCATTCCGAATCTCCTTATGTTGAATTAATTTTAAATAAAATAGCAATAATTTGTATGATTAAATTAACTAACGTTAATATTATTAAATAATGATAAAGGAGAAAAAAAGATGAGCGATATGATTAAAATTATTAAAGAACGACGGACAATACGTAAATACCTGCCAAAGCCTTTGTCAGAAGAATTGCTAAATACAGTGTTAGAAGCTGGACGCTGGGCTCAGTCTTGGGCAAATACCCAATGTTGGCAGGTTATTGTAGTGAAAGATGAAAAGATAAAAAAGTCACTTCAAGAAACACTTCCTAAAGGGAATCCTTCTTATCAGGCAATTATGGACGCCCCTGTGGTGTTATGTCTGTGTGGGAAGAAAAATCTCTCTGGATATTATAAAGGGCAAGTATGTACACACTTTGGTGACTGGATGTTATTCGATTTAGGAATATTTGCACAGAATATCGCCTTGACTGCTTATAGTTTGGGATTGGGAACAGTAATCGTGAGTTTGTTAGACCACAACAAGGCAAAAGAGATATTAGGACTTTCAGACGATGTTGAATTAGTATCATTAATGCCCCTTGGTTTTCCCGCCGATACACCCTCTCCACCACCGCGAAAGGAACTAAAAGATTTCGTTAAATATATGTGATATTGTTATCAGGATGACAGAATATTTTCAAGTAAATCACATTCATGAACCTTTTTTTGGTGTGTATCTACATAATAGGTTTTAATTTCGAAAGGCTGTAATTGTACTGTAAATTGAGTATTAAGAGGTGGAATAATTACGTTGCTTTGCTGAACATTCCCGGTAGGTTCATAAAGTCGTATAATGAATCCTTCCTTGGTCTCAGCTTTCTTAAATGCAGACAGTACAATAGAATTATTGTCAACAATGATACCTGATGTAAAAGGTTGTCCTTTCTTCGTTGGGTAAAAAGATAAAAACATGGGTTTCTCATTATGAGCAAGAGCCTCGTTATCAATAGTACGAAACCTCACAGAAGAATTTCCTCCTTGCAACCAAAATCGGAAAATTCGCTCTCCTTGTTCCATTCGTGGAGTAAATCTATCTTGGGGTACTAATGGTCTATTTTTGAAGGGCAACGATGAATAAGCAGGTGAATGGAGTAATGTAAGTCGAATGGTATTATTAATAAAATCGGAACCATAGATACCATCATTAATAATTGTTAAAGCACACTTGTTAATAGGCGAATATCCTGCTACCCATTTCTGTGCTACAACTTCATACTCTTCACCCAGTAATTGATCCTTACCAAACACCACTTGACCCACATACTCCGTGTCCTCCCATGGGACTGGAATGCACAGTTTTAGCATGCAGTCCTTTTCAAACCAAAAGACACGAACATCTACTTCAATCTCCGCAACTATTTTAGGAATCTTATATTGCATAATTATGTAAGAATGGTTGTATTTAAATATGGCTTCAACGACAGTTCTAACCTCCCCATCTTCAATAACATGAACTGGTGCCAGTGTATCACTTTTTATGCCACATATCTCTGGGACCTCTTCCTTATCGATTATTGAAAAGTGCCCCTTAATATTGTGATAACATGTTACTTCACTTCCCCATGGGTCTTCGTTATCTTGAATTACAATCGGCAAAAAAGCAGAGGTATTCAAATAATCAACACCATCAACACGATAAAAATCCATTAATCCTGTTTGAACATTAACCCCAGCGTGAATATGTTCTCCTCTAACTTCAATGACCCCGTCAGTAATTTGAGATTTAGGTTGTGGTTTTTCAGGTAAAACCAGTTCCGTAGAGCAGTTAATACGAGTTATCTGGGCTGGTGCCAATGTTGCCTTAAACACCATTCGTTTCCGCCAATCCACCGCAACATTACCATGTTCTTTCTCTACTTGAGAAGGAATTTTATTACCATCTATAAACATTTGTGGATAAACAAAAGTATCCTCAAAATTAAAATCAGGTAAGCAAAATTCAACATCAAAAATTTGAGTTATCGGGAAAGGATGAGGATTAAAACCAAAAATAGGTACTATTTGTTTAGAAATTATTTCTTCTGTTCTACACAATGAAAAAAAACACCGTGCTTTGATGCGGGATACAATATTTAACCCATAGTCTAATATTTGTATCCCTTTTTCTTCTACTGGCGGAATAGATGAACCAGGTAAAATGTCATGAAATTCTGCAAGTAATAAGTTTTCAAGGGCATCCTTAAATTCTTGAGATGGATATTCCATTAATCCATGAATAGCACAAATACTCGCCATCTTTTCAGTCATATATAATTCATTTTCCAATTGGCGATGCTTCTGTTTAATTCGAATTTGTGAGGTATAACAACCCGGTGCCCATGGATTTAAATCCCTCATGACCATAGGAAAAGAAATTTGTTCTTGTTGTAATTCCTCAAAGAATAGGTCAGGTGTTGAATGAAAAATGTCGTCCTCCTTCTCGTGATGTATAAGGTCCCTTAAGTCCTGACAATCTTTGAATGAAGGTCCTCCACCATGATTTCCAACACCCCATAATACAAGACCTGTGGTATGTTCTGGATGGTCTTGTATCCATTGTTCAACTTTTTCTCGTGCTTTGCCTAACGGGGCATTATACCAACCTATAAACCTATATGCTAATATTTCTGAACCGTCATAACCTTGCCATATAAAACCTTTTTCTGGTAATGAAAATATTTCCGCATGAGGTCTACCAAATAGATAATATTTGTACCCAGATTTGGCAAGAATTTGAACCAAACCACGAGAATGACCAAAAGGGTCAAAGTTAATAGCCGTTTTTGGGTCTACCCCAAATTTATCCTTGAAATAATTCTTACCAATGAGAATATGACGCACAAAAGATTCTCCAGATGGCATATTGCAATCTGGTTGTAAAAACCATCCCCCCATAATATTCCATTTCTTTTTTTGCACCTGAACCCGTATCCTCTCAAATAATTCAGGGTCAAATTGTTCAACCCATTTATATAAGATAACTTCATTATGATTAAAAATAAACTCCTCAAATTGCTCACATAATTCTACCGCAGTACGAAAAGTAGATAAGGCTTCTCCTGCTCCTTCTTCCCATTCCCATAACCAACAAGGGTCTAAATGAGCATTACACAATAAATGAATCCTTCTTTTTGGCATATCAAATCCCTTTACTTTGTATCTGTTGAAGAGTTATTTCTTTTCAACGGTTTTAAGTGAAATTTCAAATTGCTGTTGCACAAACTCTAAGTGGCGTGACAAAATCAATTCGGCTAATTCACCATCACGGGACTCAAACGCTTCTAATATTCGTTCTGCTAAACGGTCTAATTTTTGTTTCCCAATCAGAAGAATATCAACCATCTCATTTATTTTTAAAAATGCTTGCCACATTGTATTGTAAAGCAATTCATAAATTTGATTGCGGGTAGCCTGTGCAAAAAGCTTAAAAAAACGTTCATTAATCTTTTGCAACTCATCTTGATTATGAATGAAAGACTTCCGTTTTTGGAAAAGATATCGCAACTCATCCAGCTCCTCTTGAGTATGTCTCTCTGCCGCAAGTCGTACCACTTGTCGAACCATGTGGTCTCGAAACTCAAGAATATCTTTTAACAACGATAAATTGATATTTCCTTGTTCATCCTTAATAAGAGTATCAAATAACTCCAAGCCTCCGATGAGGTCTATATCTTGAGCAATGATTCCAGAACCTTGTCGTATTTTAACCAACCCCAACGCTTCAAGCCGTTTAAGTGCTTCACGAATACTATGCCTCGTTGCTTGAAATTCTTCCGCAAGTTCCCGTTCTGTGGGTAATTTCTCACCAGGAAGATAAACTTTATTTACAATTCTTCTGGATAATTCATCAGCAATTATTTTTGACCTCGTCGATAAAATTTTCTTCTTACTCTCTTTATTTTTCATATTTGTCCCACCAATGTTGTAATTATATTTGAAATCCAGTTAAATATATGTTATATTATATAAATTGGTTGAACCAATTTAATAATTAAACTGTAACCTTTATGGAGGAATGAAAGTTATGAAACGTTCTGGTTTTACACTCATCGAATTGTTAGTTGTTATCGCCATTATTGGTATCCTCGCTGCTATATTGTTGCCAGCATTAGCCCGTGCAAGGGAAGCTGCACGTCGGTCTTCTTGTGCTAATAATTTAAAACAATGGGGACTGGTTTTTAAAATGTATGCCAATGAATCTCCAGGCGAAAAATTCCCGCCCAGCGAATTGGAATTAGGTTGTGGTATACGTCCTTGTATGGCGTTTGGTCCGTTAATAGGTGTTATCTATCCTGAATATTTAACAGACCCCGCAATTATTTTCTGTCCCTCCGATGCTAAGGACAAATTAGATAATTTTATCGACCCTCAAACAAAAGAATTTACCATGTTGCAGAAAGTAGATGGTAACCGTCAACAAGGTGTAGAAGGTATTGACGCAAGTTATACCTATTCCGCTTTCGTATTTGACCGTTGCGGTAGTGAATACCCAACAAAAGATGTTACCGCTCTTCAAGCATTAGCAAATCTTTTAGGGAACCCCTTAGACCCTACCGTCACAGAAGGTGCGGCACAATTTATCGAAGTAATAGAAGATATGATTGACAAATTAAGACCCTACTTCCTTTCTGGTGATGCCAGTGGATTTAGAAAGGAAGCAGATAATGACAGAAAAGTTTCTGATGGGCTTGGTAATGGTGGGGGGAGTATTGTATACAGGTTAAGAGAAGGAATTGAACGATTCTTAATTACAGATATTAACAATCCATCTGCAAGTGCAAAGGCACAAAGCTCCATCTTTATTATGTGGGATAATGTTTCAGACCAGGTTGCAAAATTTAATCATATCCCAGGCGGAAGTAATATTCTGTATATGGATGGCCATGTTGCATTTGTTCGTTTCCCAGGCGAACCCCCAATGGTTAAAGAATTAGCGGCTATTATGCGTGTGTTTGATATAGCTGAATAGTTAATACATAGCACGCAGATATTTTAAAACAAACCAAATTTATCTGCGTGCTATTTTTTTATCCACTTAAGTTATTTCACCTCATTCCTCAAAATTCCAATCCGCTTTATTTCTATTTCTACAATATCACCTTTGGATAAGGTGACTTTAGGAGAGCGAGCCCAACCTACACCAGCAGGTGTCCCTGTAAAAATAAGAGTTCCCTGTTTTAAGGTTGTATCCTGGCTTAAAAAAGATACAAGTTGAAAAACATTAAAAATCATGTCAGAACTATTTCCCGATTGCATAACTTGATTGTTTACTTTAGTGGTAATTTCGAAAGAAGTATTTTTATCCCAATCTTCAATAGGAAGTACAAACGGTCCAAGCGGAGCGAAGGTATCAAAACTTTTTCCCCGAACCCATTGTCCTCCACCTAATTCCATCTGCCACCTTCTTGCTGATACATCATTACCTATTGTAAACCCTGCAATGTATTGGCAAGCCTCATCAGGTTCTACATCTAATGCATCTTTTCCAATGATAATAACTAACTCTCCTTCATAATCGACCTCATCTCTACATACCCGGGGCAGAATAATAGGTTCAAGATGTCCCGTTAAAGCTGATGGATTTTTCATAAATACCACAGGATATTCAGGGATAGGTTTGTTTGTTTCTTTTGCATGTCCACGATAATTCAATCCAATACATAATACTGCAGGTGCATCAATAGGCGGAAGCCATTTTTGTGGATATATCTTTTTATTTGTAATATTAAATTTTGTAAACGGATTTCCCTCTAATTCGTAATAATTTTCATCTTCTCCTAAGGTGATATATTTCCTTAAATTATCATTTGTTATTACTCGTGCCCATTTCATAAAAATATCCTTTCTGTTTCTATGTATATTGTTACTAATCCAATTTTTTTTAATATAGGAATTGATATAGAATTATAAAAGTTATACAAAACATTTTTGAAATAGAAACATTAGATAGGAGTATAACAATGCAATTATCACGTCGAAGCTTTCTTAAAACAACATCTATGTTGATGCCATGTTTAAGTTTAACTGCAAATCTTTTAGCACAGGAACAAAAATGTAAATACTCAATCGCTGCTTGTGATTGGTCTATGTGGACTGAAGGTCCATCCGCATTGGACCTTGCAAAACAAATAGGGTTAAATGGCGTCGAAATATCGGCTGGTAAGCCTGAGGATAAAATCGCCATCGCAAATGTAGATTTACGTGAGCAGTATAAAACAAAGATGAAAGAAACAGGTATACAGATACCATCAATCGCAATGGGATTACTTAATGATGCTCCTTTTGCAAATGACCCACGTGCTGTAAACTGGCTGATAGATACCATTGATTCTGCAAAAGATTTAGGAGCAAAGGTTATTCTATTAGCATTCTTTGGTAAAGGTGATTTGAAAGATAAACAAGGATTAAAGAATGACGATATTGCAGAGATGGTTAATCGGCTTAAAGAAGTAGCTCCAAAAGCAAAAGAATCAGGAATTATTTTAGGTATTGAAAACACACTAACTGCTCAGCAAAATATGGATATTCTTGATAAAATAGGTCATGAGGCATGCAAAATATATTACGATGTAGGAAATTCAACGTATAGTGGATATGATGTCCCAGCCGAAATTCGTATGCTAAAGGATAAAATATGCCAAATTCATTTCAAAGATGGAGCCTTTTATCTCGGCAAAGGAAAAGTAAAAATGGAACCAATTGTAGAAGCAATTAAGGAAATTCAATATCAAGGCTGGTTAGTACTTGAAACAGGACTTCCCAAAATGGATAAGGTTAATGATTTCCAAAAAAATTATAAATATCTATGTGAAATATTCAGTTAGGTCATAATGATAACAAGAAAGGAAAAAGATATGCATAACAAAGAAGGCAAAACAAGACGCGACTTTATTAAGTCAACAGTAGTAATGGCGAGTGCTATAAACATTTTACCATCCCGAATTGTGTTTGGTAGTGAAGCAAATGAAAAAGTCAAGTTAGGATTGATTGGATGTGGTGGTAGAGGACGTTGGATAGCTCATCTATTCGAAAAGAATGCACCATTTGAAATAACTGCAGTTCACGACGTGTTTCGAAAAAGAGCAAAGCGTGTCGCAGAAGAATGCAATGTCCCCGACTCAAAAATATTTGTAGGATTAAATGGATATAAAGACCTTCTCGAAGCAGATGTCGAAGCAGTCGCCATCGAAAGTCCACCTTATTTTCACCCCGAACAAGTACTTTCCGCAGTTGCAAAAGGAAAACATGTATATTTAGCAAAACCCATTGCTGTTGATGTAAATGGCTGTTTATCATTAATCGATATATCAAAAAAATATAATAACAAACTATGTTTGCTCGTAGATTTCCAAACACGTAATTATGACCTATTCAAAGAGTGTGTTCAAAAAATTCATTCAGGTATGATTGGAGAACCTGTTATTGGACAGTGTTATTACTACTGCAGTCGTTTAGGAAAACAGGCAGAACCCGGTACCCCAGGTGAAAGATTAAAAAATTGGGCTTTCGACAAAATCCTTTCTGGTGATATTATCGTTGAACAAAATATACATGTAATTGACATGGCAAATTGGTATCTAAAATCACATCCACTAAAAGCATTCGGAACGGGTGGTAGAAAAGCACGTACAGATGTCGGCGATTGCTGGGACCATTTCTGTGTCCAATTTACATATCCAAACGATGTCATTGTTGATTTTAGCAGTGGGCAATTCACTTATGGTTATGACGATTTATGTATGAGATTATACGGCTCTTTAGGAACTGCAGATACTCATTATGGCGGTATCGTTACCATCGAAGGAAAATCGGAAAGTTGGGAAGGAGGAAAAAGTTCTGATATCTATGAAAAAGGTGCTGTGAATAATATAAAAGATTTTTATGAGGCTATCAAGAGTGGAAAATACCTGAATAATCTCGAAGAATCTGCATATAGTAATTTGACAAGCATTTTAGGAAGAATGTCCGCATATCAAAACAGAACCGTTACCTGGGAGGAAATGATTAACTCAAATGAAAAATTAGAAACTCAACTCGAAATTTCAGAAGAAATTATTAATTCATAAAAAGTTCTACTGGTAAATTAAAACCTTTTAAAATCCCCCTGAAAAATTCTTCAGGGGGATTTTATATTTGACTCTTCAATATCATCAGTTTTTTAATCATTTTTTAATCGCAAATGGTATGAATACAGCAAACATATCTTAGTAAGTAAAACATATTACTTTGTAAATTTTTACATCTCCCCATCCATTTTATTTATATAAAATAAATGTTTTTATTTTAAATTTTTATATTATTTTTAATAAAATTATCAATATTTAACTTGACAATATGTATTTTAAGTGTTATTATATGTAAATATAATAGTAAAATAATAGTAATTTGGTGGAGATAAATAGTGATTATATACCAATCCGAATACCATGTGACTCTTGACAGTAAAAGTAGAATTCTAATTCCTAATGCATTAAAAACAGTGATGAAAGATTACAATCATACTGTTTGGTATTTAACACGAGGCTTTGATAAAAATCTATTACTTTTCCCTTCTGAACTTTGGAAAAAAATTACGGATACGTTAGAGCAACTTCCAACTTTAAATCCCAAAGCTCAATTTTTACGTCGTCGTTTTGTCGGTGGGTCAGTGCAAGTCCGTCCAGATGGTCAGTATCGAATAACCTTACCTGCTCCATTTCGAAAATGGGCAGAGATTTTAGATAATGCGGTGATAGCTGGATGTGGGTCATATCTTGAAATATGGAACGAGAGTTTATGGGATGAATTTTTCCAAACGGATAATATGCAAATAGAGATGAAAAATTTTATGGAGGAGTTATTTCCTCTTACAAATATAAATCAAAACTTATCCTGATAGGAGGTTGGTTATGGAAATTGAAAAAGTGGATTATGGGCATGTCATTCTCATTCGGGCTTCAGGTGAGCTTGATGAGAAAAATATGTGTGAGTTACGGCTGATTATTGCCGATTACATCCGCCACAAGAGAAATCATGTTGTGGTTAACATGCATGATGTCGAGATGATGGATATGGAAGCATCTGGTTATCTATTAGAATGTTTACAGATGGCAAGGAGAAAAGGAGGCGATTTAAAGTTAGTATCTCCTGCAATTTTTGTCGAACAGCTCTTCCGTTTTCTCGGAATTTGGCATTATTTTGAGATATATCCAAACGAAAAGAACGCTATCGACGCATTTAAACTTGTAGCATAAACATTTAACCATTTCCAACAGATAAACTGGAGGAAATCTTTTGACTTTTTATGTCAATAATTTATGATTAGCAAACCTTATCATATACCAGTTATGGCAAAGGAAGTTGTAAAACTTCTAAGAGGTAAGGAGAGAGGGATTTTTGTTGATGCTACAATCGGTGCTGGAGGTCACACCTCTATTTTTCTTGAAGAATTATCACCCCAAATGGTAATAGGTATTGACCGTGATCCTAAATCTATCCAACTCTGTAGAGAACGTTTTAAAAACGAAACAAGAGTAAAACTTTTTCATGCAAACTATTCAGATATGGAAACAATAATTAAAGAAATTGGATTAGAAAATGTCGACGCAATATTAATTGATGCAGGTATATCAAGCTTTGCATTAGAAGACTCTTCACGTGGACTTTCATTCCAGATAGATGGCCCTTTAGATATGCGAATGAATCCAAATGATGACGAACCATTAAGTTATTTGTTGGCAAAAATAGAAATTCAAGCTCTCTCAAAAATCTTAAAAGAATACGGAGATGTTCCAAAACATTTGCGTGTTGCAAAAGTTATTATTGATGAGCATAAAAAAGGTAGATTAAAAAAAGTTTCAGATTTAGTAAATGTAATATTAAAAATATTTCCTGCAAAAAATAAATTACCCGATGAAGTAAGACAAATATTTCAAGCATTAAGAATTGCAGTAAATAAGGAGCTATTCCACTTAAATAAAGGTTTATGGGCAGGATTAAAAATATTATCAGAAGGTGGTATTTTTGTTGTAATAAGTTTTCATTCAGGTGAAGATAGAATTGTAAAATCAGTGTTTCGACTTATTACACATCCTTTAAAAGAATACTCATCTGATGGGTTTCTAAAACGAGAAATACCACCAATAGCCCAAAATTTAACTCCGAAACCTCTGATACCTTCAAAAGAAGAGATACAAAATAATCCAAGGTCAAAAAGTGCAAAGATGAGGTCAATACAAAAAATGTCAAATAACTATTTTGAAATATTTTGTTCAAGGGGAATGATGAACTAATGAGTAATAAGTATGTCCAAATAAGAAAAGAAACCTTATTTGTCGGAACATTATATTTGATACCTATCCTAATCGTTGCAGGCGTATTAGCGGTAGACTTGTACATCAATGTTCAAAAACAAAAGTGGGATTATCTTAAAATTGATGCAAAACGAGATATAAGAAAATGGATTGGCTACAAAATAAACGAAGGAGAAGTAAAAGAAGACAAACATGATACACCAGCAATCAATAAAAATAATTTAAATTCAACCCCTTCTACAGGGGAATCAGAAGAACGAACCTTTGTAAATTATTTATCCCAATTAATCAATATGTTTAGATTTAAGAAAAAACAACAGGAAGTAGATGATGAAAATATAGAGTTTGGTCTAAGGGCTCTAATGTCAGAGATAGAGTCATTGAAAGCCGAAAAATCAAGATTAGAAAACCTTCAAAATATGACCCGTTTAGGCTATCAACTCGGCTTATTTACGCCAAGTCCCGAGCAAATTGTTCGTATCCCATATAGTAAACAAGAAAGAGAACGATTAGTTCAATATGCCTCGTCTGATATGTTATTCCCTGAAAAACCGAAAAAAACCGAAATGATATTCGTGGCGAATGAGGAAATAAAAGAAAACAAAAGTGTATTAGATAAAATTTATGATTATATTGACCAGAGCGTGTCATCAATAAGACAAAAAATACTTAAAGAGGGATTAAAGTCTTCACCAGCAATAGCAGAACCTAAAAAAATCGATGGGAACCCTGTTAAAGGAGAAGTTGTTGAAAAAACCACTGAGGAAAAAAAGAACGATAAAAGTGTAAACAATATTGACTTTTCAACTGAATTTTTACTTGAGGAGATGTAGCATATGTTTGGGAGGTTAATTAAAAAATCACCATTCGATATTGAAGATGATAGTCCACGAATAATATCAATTGATAGAATTGCTTACCTGCAACTAATTTTATGGATGATGTTTTGTATTATTATTGTTCGGCTTGTTATTGTGTGTTTTTTCCCAAAAACAATTGTTAAAAAATCTGCTCTCTCTCATTCTGGGAAAATAGTGCGTGAGAATCCACGGGGTTCAATATATGATAGAGCCCAAAATTTACTTGCCTATTCTGTTTATACCCCTTCTTTATTTTGTTCACCTGCAGATATCCTGTATCCCGATGAAATGGCAGAAATGGTTTCAAAAAAATTAGGTTTGGATTATGAATTAGTCCGACAAAAGATGATTCAAACGGATAAGGCTGGAAATAAATTGCGGTACGTGCTTATTCAACGAGCCGTTGAGAATCTTTCAAAAGCAGAATTGGAAGATTTTATTAGTAAACTTAATAAATGGCATGATAAGAAATATAAAGAGTCGCAAAAGAAAGACGAAAACAAGTTAACACTATGGCAGGAGATTCTATTTTATTTAAGGGACAAGCCAGATGAAGACCCAATTATGCAAAAAAGAGGCAAACCCCTTTTTATAAAATATGAATGGCTTCGTCAATACCCACATCAAGATGTAGGCGGAAATATTATTGGATTTGTGGCAAGAAATGATAGTAAGGATGGGGGACGGATTGCTGGCATGGATGGAATAGAACGAGATTGGGACCGCTATTTATACGCAGACCCAACTGAAATAACAGGTAGAAAGACAGGTAATGGATTTATTCTTCCATCAACATCTCAAGAACAACAAGGACAATGTCCAGGGGCTAATTTAGAACTTACAATAGATTTAGAAATTCAACATGTTTTAGAAAAAGAATTAGATAAAAGGATTATCGAGTGCAATGCTTCTGATGGGATGGGAATTATTATGAATCCATACACAGGAGCAATATTAGCTATGGCTTCTCGACCTTCGTACGACCCAAATCTCCCAGAAACAAGACAGGGTGATGCACTTAAAAATAAGGTGCTTTACGAATTGATAGAGCCTGGTTCTACATTTAAAGTAATTACTGCAAGTGCAGGTTTAGAAAAAGGTGGTTTTACAAAAGATACTATTATTAACTGCGAAGGTGGAAGTTATCGAGTTGGGAATAAAGTAATCCGCGACGTCCACGGTATGGGGGCAGTTCCTTTCTGGAAGTGCTTTGAACAATCCAGTAACGTCGGTTTTGTTAAAGTGGGACAGAAAGTCGGTTTAGACACTCTAAGAGAATATGTTAAAAAATTTGGTTTTGGTACAAAAGCACTTAGTGACATATCTACCGAACGAATAGGAGCAATCTCAACCAACAGAGCTGAAACAACATTGAGTTCAATGTCTATTGGTTATGCTGTTAATGTCACACCTATTCAATTAGCACGAGCTTATGCTGTGATAGCAAATGGTGGTTATTTAGTGGAGCCTTATCTTGTTGAAAAGGCAGTTCTCCCTTCGGGTGAAGTGATATATGAACATAAAGCGGAGTCTTTTACAAGAGTTATTCAACCAGAAACTGCGGAAACTATAAGAACATTATGCCATCAGGTTGTTCTTAAAGGAACAGGGAAATCTGCAAATATCCCTCAATATAAAGTCGGGGGAAAAACAGGTACCGCTCACACCGCACGACCGAGAAGCGAAGGAGGCGGTTACGACCCCAATAAAATTATCTCGGTCTTTTCTGGTTTTGCTCCAGTAACAAATCCCAAAATTGTAGCAGTCATTGTTATACGTTATCCAATGTCAAAAATTAAGTACGGTGGATATGTTTGCGGTCCTGTATTTAAAAATGTAGTTTATTACACTCTAACACGGCTAAAAGTTCCCCCAGACCCTGTACCTCTTGAATTACTCAAACAAGATGGTTTTATAGCAGAAAATAGCGTTGAAAAAGATAACGACGCCCTATATTTTGAAAGTATTGAACCACAATGGATTAATGAAATCTTAACAGATGAACCTTCTATGCCAGTAAATGAAAAAGCCACTGACTCCTTGTTTGCAGACACGGGAAAAAAATCCCCTAATAAAAAGGCAGAGGAAAAAGTAAAACCTTCAATCCCTGTAAATCCATTATCTGAAGAAGAACTCATAAAAATGGCTAAAGAATCTGAAACATTGCCGAATCTTTTAGGATTAACTAAACATCAAGCGTTGAATGTATTGACCGCATTAAAGATTGAATATGAATGTAATGGCTATGGAAGAGTTATTTCCCAGATTCCATTCCCAGGAGCACCTTTAGAAAATGTTGATGTGTGTCAACTAAATTTTTCTGGTGTCGTAGAAGATGAAATGAAAAAGACATCAGTAACCGCAAAGGAATAGAGATGAATCTTCGGGATATTGTTCAGCGTTGGAAACTAAATTCCTCACTACCCATTCCAGAAAAAGAGGTAAGAGGAATAACCGAGAATTCAAAAAAAGTACAGGAAGGATGTATTTTTGTTGCTATTCGTGGGGAACATTCTGATGGTAGTATTTACATCCCTGAAGTTATAGAAAAAGGAGCAATCGCCGTTATCAGTTCTGCCACACCTCCCGAAGAGTGGGCTTTTTTATTAGCACAGAGACAAATACCCTATTTCATTCATGAAACTCCACGACAGCTCTTAGGTGAAATCGCTCATTTCATTGCAGGTGACCCGACAAAATCAATGGTTGTTATTGGTATTACTGGAACAAATGGAAAAACAAGCACGACCTTTTTAATCGAAAGCATCTTAAAGGAGGCAGGCATCTCTGTAGCCCGTTTTGGAACCCTTGGCTACAATTTTGGAGACCAACAGATAGATGCAATTCATACCACACCTTTTAATGAAGATTTAGTTGCACTCTTCTCCAGAGCAAAACAGCAGGGTATTACCCATGTGGTGATGGAGGTTAGCAGTCATGCACTTGCACAAGACCGAGTTTCTGGAATCCATTTTACAATTGGTGCTTTTACAAATTTGACGCAAGACCATCTGGACTTTCATAAAACGATGGAAGATTACCTAAAAGCAAAACTCCGACTCTTTGAAATATTACCTTCTGATGGAGGCATCGGTGTCGTAAATGCCTCAGATTCGTATGCCGATTATTTTATAAAAGCAACGAATGCCAAATGTGTTACATATGGCTTAAAAGGCGACTATGTTGCAAAAGATATAGAAGGTAGTATGAAAGAAACAAAGTTTCTTCTTCGTACTCCTTTCGGGGAGATAGATGTAAAACTTAATCTTATCGGTAGACATAACGTTTTTAATGCACTTTGTGCTACCGCAGTTGCAGGAGAAATAGGCATTCCATTAAAGGATATACAAAGAGGTATTAAAAACTTAAAATGTGTCCCTGGAAGGTTTGAAATAATTGATGAAGGACAAGATTTTACTGTTGTTGTCGATTATGCCCACACGGAAGATGGCTTAAATCACGTCCTACAAACAGCGAGAAATTTAACCAAAGGAAAACTAATTGTTGTTTTTGGATGTGGTGGTGACCGAGATAAAACCAAAAGACCTAAGATGGGGGCGGTTTCCGCAAAATGGGCTGACATCGTCATTCTTACCTCTGATAATCCCAGAACCGAAGACCCGAAGAGAATTTTATTAGATATTGAAGTTGGTGTTCAGAAGATGGGTAAAGACAAAGGCGATAATTATTTTGTTATAGAAAATAGGGAAGAGGCTATAGAATTTGCTTTGAGCAAAGCAAAGCCTAATGACATCGTTATTATTGCTGGGAAAGGGCATGAACCCTATCAGATTATCGGTACCCAGAGATTCCCATTTGATGACCGTGAAGTGGCGCGTAAACTTTTGAAAGGAAAATAGATGGCTTGGGAATATACATTGGGAGAATTAACAAAAGTTGTCCATGGGAAGTTAAATGGAAACAAACATGCAGTATTCTCCGGTGTTTCTACCGATACCCGAACAATTAAACCTGGTAATATTTTTTTCGCTTTGCCCGGAAATAAAGTTGATGGACATCAATTTGTCCAGGAAGCTATTAACAAAGGTGCCATTGCTGTTATTGTTTCAAAAGAGACCAATGAATCGTCTATTTATGTCCCGAATACATTATATGCATTACAGCAATTTGCAAGATGGCACAGAACAAATTTAAAAGCAAACATATTTGCTATTACTGGTTCCTGTGGTAAAACTACAACAAAAGAATTAGTTTATTCTGTGTTAAATAAAAAATATAAGGTCGTAGCATCAAAAGGCAATTATAACAACGAATTAGGTTGCCCTCTTTCCCTTTTACAGATGGATGAAGAAACAGAATGGGGTATTATTGAAATGGGGGCAGGAAAACCTGGCGATATTGCAGAATTATGTGCAATTGCATACCCTGAAGAATCTGGGATTACAACGATAGCCCCTGCTCATCTGGAACGATTGGGCAGTATTGATGGTGTGGCAAAAGAAAAAGCAAACATCGCCAAGTGCCTCCCTCCATGGGGAAGTTTCTATGTTAACAAAGATGACCCCTATTGTGTTTCTATAGCCAACCGAATTTTAGTACCAAAAATTTACTTCGGGCAAAATGGAGACATATCCATAAAATCCATCCAGAGGGTCTCAGATAGCAAATTGAAAGTTGAAGTGGAACCCGTAGGTGTCTTCAATTTGCCATTATGTTCCCGAGCCTATCTTTCAAACTTTTTATTTGCAATTGCAGTATCATTTAAACATCAAATTCCTGCAGATGAAAAAAGTCTGTGTGACGCTTATGAACGGGCAGGCAGAATAAGAATATATAAAATTGGAGAGTTATTTATTATTGACGATTCATACAATGCAAACCCCGCAAGTATGAATTCCGCATTAGAGTATTTATCTCTGATAGCTCCACAAGGGTATCGATGTGCTGTACTTGGCGATATGCTTGAATTAGGTGAAGCAAGTGGACAATATCATTTTTCGTTAGGAAAAGAAATAGCCAATTACGGTGTTGATAATCTATTTCTATATGGAAATTACGCCAATGAGATAGCCAAAGGAGCAAAGTTAGGAGGAGTACCAAAAATATATATAGGTTCTACTCATGAAGATATTGCAGACAAATTATTGAATATTATTCAGCCTCAAAGCTTTGTTTTAGTCAAAGGTTCCCGTGGAATGACTATGGAAAAAGTTATAGAAACTTTAAAGAGAAAAATAGGATTAATAAATGAATAATAAACATATTACTATAATAACTCTATTTAATCTTATAAATATCAATTTATTTATGATAAGGGTATAGAATGCTTTATTACATAGCAATATTGCTAATTCCATATATCGATTTAATGAATGTTTTAACCTACCATACTGTTCGGGCAGGTGGTGCGGTATTCACATCATTTCTTTTGACCCTGTTTATTGGTCCTTCCGTTATCCATAAATTGAGAGAGATGAAAATAGGTCAATATATAAAAAAAGAATATGTAGAAGACCTGCATCAGCTTCATAAAGGGAAAGCTGGAACACCTACTATGGGAGGAATTTTAATCCTCATTTCAACATGTATTTCCCTTCTTATTTGGGGGCGACTTACCAATAGATGTTTGTGGCTTGCCCTAATAATATTCGTAGCACTGGGAATTTTAGGTTTTGTGGACGACTATATTAAATTAAAACGAAAACATAACGACGGACTTCGGGCAAGAGATAAACTTCTTGGTCAGATATTAATAGGTGTAATATTCGGTATCTATCTCTATTTTAATCCAATTACACCAGGCCCAATTTACATAGTGCATTCAGATGTTAAAAATTGGGCTTTATTATGCAATCAATTGAGTGAAGCATTAAAACAACACAATGAAACACCTCATTCAATCATCTGTTCTCAAATACCTCCCATATTAAAAGAACATCTCCTTCAATTAAATTTAGAAAAGGAACTTGAAATTGAAGAACAACTCCTTATTATTCGCGTCTTAAATCAGATTATTGATAATGGAACCTGGCATCAAAACCCAATGTGGAAAAATGAAGATATAGGTCAAGAAGCCATGTCATATTTATTAAGCAATAAACAATTAATTCCTTATCAAAAACAGCGATTAAGTAGATTAATTTTAGAGCATGTATTTAAGGATGCCTTTTATCCTTCCCCTTCCTCTCTACATACAAAAGTCGGTGTGCCAGGGTTTAAAAATCTATTTATTCCACTTGGCATCTTATATATTTTATTTGTTGCTTTTATAGTGGTAAGTGTTTCAAATGCAGTAAATTTAACCGATGGCTTAGACGGTTTGGCTATAGGGTGCTCTATTATCTCAATCATGGCTTATGCCGCAATTGCGTATATTGTAAGCCGTGCCGATTGGAGTAGGTATTTGTTCCTCACGTATGTCCCAGAAGCAAGTGAACTCTTTGTTTTCGGCTCTACATTGTTAGGGGCAGGTTTAGGTTTCTTATGGTATAACGGGCATCCAGCAGAAGTGTTTATGGGGGATACAGGCTCCTTGTCATTAGGTGGTGCTTTAGCCACGTTAGCTGTCTTAACAAAGCAAGAACTTTTGCTACCCATTGTTGCAGGTATTTTTGTGCTTGAAGCAGGAAGTGTTTTATTACAGGTAGCCTCCTTCAAACTTACAGGAAAAAGAATTTTCCGTATGTCTCCACTTCACCATCACTTTGAATTATTAGGTTGGACAGAAACAAAAGTAACTCTCCGCTTTTGGATAATAGCACTGTTATTTGCATTACTTAGTTTAGGAACACTCAAATTACGATGAACAAAACAAAAGAAAAAATAATGACCTCGCGTAGATTCCTGGTTCTCGGGGCAGGAAAATCAGGTCTTGCAGTAGCGAAACTTTTAAAACAGCAAAACAAGATAGTCATTGTTAACGACCAAAAAGAAATAAAAGAACTGCCTGATACTGTCAGACAACTTGAACAACTGGAGATTCCATTTATATTTGGAGAACACCCCTTAAGTCTTTTATCTTCTACAGATGTTGTTATCGTAAGCCCTGGAATTTCACCCAATATAAATATAATAAAAACAGCGATGGTGAAAGGCTATCCCATTATCGGTGAACTTGAATATGCTTCTTATTTTATTAACAAACCAATAATTGCTATCACAGGAACAAATGGTAAAACCACAGTAACTACTTGGATTTATTACACATTAAGAGAATTAGGAATAAACACCGCCTTAGGGGGAAACAACGATACTCCGCTTTCAGATATCGTTCTATTAGCCAAGTCCTATGATTGGATTGTTGCAGAGGTTAGCAGTTATCAACTTGAATATTGCTATGATTTCCATCCCCAAATAGCAGGTGTATTAAATGTAACTCCTGACCACATTTCACGCCATTCGACGCTCAAAGAATACGCTGATGTAAAATCAAAGATATTTAAAAATCAACAAAGAGAGGATATCGCAATAATCAATGAGGATGATGATTGGGTTCGACAGATGAAAATACCCACAGATGTTAGTCAATACAGATTCTCATTAGAAATGAAAGTTCCCACTGGTGCATGGATTGAAAATGAAAATATTCATTTTAATGAAACATATCTCGGACATATACAACAAATCCCCTTAAAAGGGAAACATAACCTTGCAAATGCCTTAGCGGTTCTGTGTGCATTATGTCCCATAATAGAATCACCAGAAAAGGTATTTAAAGCAATGTGTTCCTTCAAAGGAGTACCCCATAGAATCGAATTTATTGCCCAAAAAGATGGTGTAGAGTTTTATAACGACTCAAAGTCTACAAATGTAGAAAGTTTAAAAGTGGCTTTAGAAAGTTTTAACCAGCCAATCATTCTTATCGCAGGTGGTCAGGGAAAGGGTGCAAGCTATCAACCATTACGTCCACTAATTCAGGAAAAGGTTTGTTTTCTAATTACATTAGGAGAAGACGCCCATAATATAGAAGAAGCATTTTCAGATTTGGTAAAAACAACCCGTGTTAATTCGATGGAGGAAGCAGTTCAAACAGCATGGGAGAACGCATTCCCTAATGCAGTAGTTTTGTTATCACCAGCTTGTGCCAGTTTTGATATGTATCCAAATTATGAATTTCGTGGAGAACATTTCCGAAAATGTGTTCAGCAACTCTTAAGAAAGGAGTGATATATTATGCATAAAGATGCATCAGCAATCCTCATCATTACAACAATATTAATAATCGTTGGTATTTTTGTTAATTACAGCGTTGAAGGTATTGAGAAAAACCTTCAACAATTTTTAACAAAACAAATAATAATACTGTTGATCGGATTTGTTGCATTTCTGTTTATGTTATTTTACGATTATCATTCATTACTAAAACCTCTATTTTTATCCGTATTTTCAGCAGTATGTATTATACTTTTAATCCTTGTCCTTGTTGTTGGCGATAAGTCTCATGGTGCCAAACGTTGGATTCTGCTCCCTATGAATTTCACCTTTCAACCATCTGAAATTACAAAGTTTCTTGTCATACTATCTATAACATGCTATTTAAGTGAATGTTATTCAAAACTTAAAAAAGTATTGTTCGGTCTTTTCTTGCCACTGATAATCAGTGGATTTTATGCAGGGTTAATCTTCTTGGAGAACGACCAGGGAATACCTACAGTGATAATGGTAACAGTACTGTGTATGATGTTCGTAGCGGGGATTCGGATTAGGCAAATGATAGTTAGTGCTACTGCCCTAAGTGTTGTATTTGGTATTGCTATTTTCATGAAACCTCACCGTATATACCGTATTATATATACATGGTTCCCAGAATGGGATCCCTCTGGAAAAGGATGGCATATCATACAATCATTAGTCTCATTTTATCGCGGAGGTTTATTTGGTGTTGGAATTGGTGCTGGTGAACAGAAATTAAATTATTTACCTGAAGCAAATAAAGATTTTCCATTTTCGCTTATTACTGAAGAAATGGGTATGTTAACTGCCTTACTCCTTGTTTTATTATTCTTCCTATTTATCTACTACGGTTTTGAAATTGCACGGAAAGCCCCCGATATTGAAGGTTCTTTACTTGCTGTCGGTGTCACATGTATGGTTGGGATTCAGGCAATAGTAATGATTTTTGTAAATATGGGTCTACTACCAATTAAGGGAATGTGTTTACCATTAGTTAGTAGTGGTGGCTCTTCTTTTTTGGCAACAATGATGATGATTGGTTCTCTTGTAAATATCGGAATTCAGGAGGAAAGAAAGGAACCTGCATTCGCTAAAAAAATACCTATTTTCCTTCCTACAGCAAATATTTTTCAATAAAGCAAATAAAATACCTATAAGTTTCTATTATGCTCACTGAAGAACTAAATTATTATCTCCCTGAACATTTAATTGCACAACAACCTGTGAGACCACGTGACTCGTCTCGCCTGCTTGTTGTCTCCCGAGAGACAAAAAAGATTAAAGAAGATATCTTTCGTAACCTGCCAAATTATTTATTACCTGGAGATGTTATTGTCCTTAACAACACAAAGGTAATACCAGCACGTTTAATGGGATATAAAGAGAAAACAGGCGGAAAAGTAGAAGTTTTCCTGTTAAAACAAATTGATGATTACGATTGGATTGCATTGGTTCGACCCTCCGCAAAAGTAGCAAAGTCAACAAAAGTTGTATTCCATCCAGAACTGACATGCGAAGTATTAGACTTCCTCGGAGAAGGAAAAAGATTGGTTCGATTCCCAAAATCTAATATTATGTCTTTGATAAAAAAAGTTGGATTAGTACCCTTACCCCATTATATTCATAGAGACAAACCAGACCCCAAAGATATTCTTAGGTACCAAACTATATTCGCCCAAAAGTCAGGCTCCGTTGCCGCTCCAACAGCAGGATTACATTACACAAACCGAGTGTTTAAAAAATTACAACAGAAAGGAATTGACATTTGTTTTGTAACACTACATGTAGGATATGGAACATTCAAGCCAATCACCTCTGAAAAACTTGAACAACATATTCTTGACCAAGAAGAATACTTTTTTAGTGAGCAAACCGCAATGTTACTAAATGAAAAAAGGAAAAAGGGAAATAGAATTGTTGCTGTCGGAACAACGGTTACACGAGTACTTGAAACTCAATATAAAAACGGACAATTTTTTAGTGGCTCAGGATATACAAATAAATATATCTATCCACCTTATACATTTAAAGCCATAGATATTTTGCAAACAAACTTTCATTTACCCAAATCGTCTCTTCTCGCGTTAGTGTTTGCTTTCGCTGGTAAAGAACTAATAATGCAGGCGTATCAATATGCAATTGAACATAATTTCCGTTTTTATTCGTATGGTGATACAATGTTAATTTTATAATAAAAAGAGATGTGGTTATGCTACAAATTTCAAAATGTATGTATTTTGATTCTGCCCATAAAAATGAACATAAAGGAGGCAAATATGCAAGCCTTCATGGGCATACATTTTTTATCGAGGTTATCGCCCACGGAGAAATTGATGAGCGATACGGTTGGATTGTCGATTTTAGTGAGATTAAAAAATATTTAGCACCTATCATCTCTATCCTTGACCATTCCTATTTGAATGAAATTCCAGAATTGAAAGATAACGCAACACTTCCCTATATAAAACATTGGATTATTCAGCAACTCACTGAAAAACCATGGTGGTTCAAAGATATACAAATTGGAATTGTTGGTGACCTTAGTTTCGCACCACATTTATGCCCCCCAATACATTCTCTTCCAGAACTATGGTGTTTTTCTTTTGAATCTGCACAATCATTACCTAAACTTCCGTTAGAACATCCTTGCCACCGTCTCCATGGACATAGTTACTTTGTAAAAGTGCATTCAGACCAAATGGAGTCGCTACCCAAAGCATTAAAAGAAATATATGACATACTTGACCATCGCTGGTTAAACGAGATAGAAGGATTAGAACAGGCTACAAGTGAAATATTAACCCTTTGGATCGTTGAAAAATTAAGATATTTAGGTCATAAACCAGATACAGTGATTGTTCAAGAAACCCCATCCTCCTTTTGTCTATGGAAAGACGAAATAAAATAGACATTATAAACAACATTAGTTAGCAAACTTATTAATAAGGACTATTTTGAGAACCGCTATCAACTTCACTCGGGTAGGAAGTATCAAAAGTCAAAATCGGCTGATTCTTAGAGTTTCGGGACTCATTAGCACAGGTTACACGAATAGCTGCCCTGTCTTGAAATACACAAGACCATTCACAAATTCCACAACCAATACATAAGTTAGGGTCAACCTCAGGCTGTTTAATTTTTACTACGTTCCCATCTCTCGTGATAACTTCCCGCTCAACAAGATATATAGCCTTAGGTGATAAAGGACAATGCTCTTCACAAACAGCACATTCCCGACCATAAGAGTAGGGAATACATCTACCTTTGTCAAAGGTGGCAAGTCCAATCTTTGTCTTTTGTTTTTCTGCTAATGTCAATGGTTGAATAGCCTGAGTTGGACAAACCTGACCACACATGTTACAACTATATAGACAATAACCAATTTTGGGGACTAATTTTGGAGTCCAAAGTGCCTCCCAACCAGCCTCAATTCCTGTCGGTTGAATAGCATTTGTCGGACACACTCGCATACATGCACCACATTGTATACACCGTTGGAGAAACTCTCGTTCCATTCTTGCACCTGGTGGACGAATAAGCATATCAGGAAAGGGCTGTCCTTGCTTTGCCTGCGGAACTACACGAAAACCAAGCATTCCAACAGTACCAGTTGCCATAGCCGTAAGAATCGTCCTTCTTGGATAGTCGAGTTGTCCGGTTTTAATTTTAGGCTTTCCTAAACGTTGGAATTGAAATGAAATAGAGTCGGATTTGCAGGAAGCAACACAATTCCAACAAACAAAACACTCCGTAGGTAGCCAATTACCACGCTGGTCAGGTTGTGCTCCTGCTGGACATGCTTTACTACATTGACGACAATTAATACATGTATTTTCATCATTGAACAATCTTAACAACGGCTTCTGAGAAATAATACCTAAAAGACCACCAAGGGGACATATATAACGACACCAAAAACGTGGACGAACAAAGTTAAGTCCTGTTACAAAAATAAGCATGAAAAAAATAATTGTCCCTTCCGTGTAGAAGGTTTTTTGTGTCATTCTAAAAATATCAGTTCTAAGTTTCTGATAGATAGGTTCTGTTATTTTGGTAATACGTAATCCCAATATTTTTGGGTCTTCCCTATAAATAGCTGTGCTTGCCTCTTCAACACCTATATGGATCGCAGGGAATACTCCCGTTGAAAGTGCCCGATAGAAAAATGAAAATGGATCAAAGATGCCAAACCAATGCCCTCCAAAAAGACTCATGCCCAACATAGCAAATAGAATGAAATATTTGACACGATGGGCAGAAGTCCGACTTTGATATTCTTTCCTTTTTTTACCTCTTTGGGCTAACCATGAAAAAAACGTATGATACGCTCCAAATGGACAAAACCAACCACAAAATACCCTACCTAAAATTAAGGTTACTACTACAGTTATTAGGCACAGCAATGATAAAGTGATAAAACTCAAGGTTGATAAGAGAGTTAACAAGAAGATTAATGGGTCAAGATGAAAAAAGATTTTGTAGGGTTCAGCATTATTGCCTGGTTCGAGAAAATGTAATTGCCACGCAAGTACCAGAAACAAAACAAAAAAAATCAACTGCGATAGACGCCGTATCCACTGCGTCCATGAACGAGGTTTCTTAAACTTCATGGTGATTATACTATGATTTCTTGAAACTTTAATTTATTTTTATAATCTATTTGACCTAAACCCGCTTCAAAGCCTTTCATCACGGTCCCAATTTTTTGAGGTTCATATCCTAATATCTCACTGCCAAAAGCATCCAGAGCAACAATGTCAGTCGATACCGCAACAATATTTAGCCTCTTTACATCCTTCAGGTCACCTCCCGTTGGACCGTTAGCAGTCAACACACGTATAGCATCAAGTATACTGATTTTTGGTTTCATATATGCAGTAATATCTTTAATACATGTTGGCAAATCTTGATGGAACATCCGACGATTTTCTATCACGCCCATATAATTTTTCATTGCTAACGTTACTGTAGTCGAAGCATGATGCTTTGCAACAGGTATATCAATTACAATATCCGATTCTATTATTTCTGGGTATAACGGTATCTTTTTCACCCGTTCACCACCAATATCAGTCTCCTTAAAACGGCTACGGTCAATATATATAAGTTCAGCACCTGTTTCCTTAGCCACATTAGCAATCCCACTGGTTACATAGGATTTTGTTGCATCGTTAACTGTATTGTCACCAATCTTCACTGTTTTGGCACCCGCATTAAAACAAAGTTCAATAACTGTCCTTAATAAATCTGGGTTCGTATTTGCCGCTTGTTCTGGCGTCCTATCCCACGCCATATTTGGCTTAATCCAAACTACATCACCTTTCTTAATAAACCGTCCCATACCTCCAAGTGATTCAATAGCCTTCTTGGTTAACTTTTCTGCTATCTCACGTGTCGGTTCTTCTACAATAGGTTCTCCTTTCCATTTACAGACAACCATATCAAGCGGTGCCGATGTGTCCTGAGCCTTCGCCATTAAAGGTTGTAAGGCTAATGCGCCTGCAAAACAACCTGTCTCAATGAAGAATTGCCGTCTTGTTCTCTTGTTCATAAGCGTTGCTCCTATTTATTATTCAAAATTTATTTAGCAGTGTTTATTTATTATACAACAAAACAACGCAATTTTACTCACTTTATTAGACAAAAATTAGATACCAACAGTTTCTTTAATTATTTCAGGATGAAAATATGTTACTTGGTTAGTTGCATAGAAAACTGTTTGCCTAAATAATCAAAGTCCCTAGACATATCTTTCCATATATGTTCTACATTCTCTTTGGTTATTAAATTACAATTCCATTGATAACTTTTTAACTTTTTATAAAAATGTTCCGATTGCGAAAAGGGCACAAGAGAATCTTTTGTCCCATGAAATAAAAATACAGAAGGAGGCGACGTTATATCTTCAAATGGGAAAAAAAATGGTGATAAGTCTTTCAAACGAGGTTCGATTTCCTCAGCAGGTGGTTCTATCTCATCTTCAAGAAAAGATTTTTTCCGTATAAGACGTAAAAGGATAGTTTGAATTTCCCAGGATGACGTTGTCATAGAATAAAATGATAATAAATCAACTGGAGAGCAAAATAAAGCAATCGTTTTTATATATTCATATAGAAATTTTATGCCATCGGTTGCACTTCCAATAAACTTAGGTTCCCTTAAAAGAGCATTCATCGCAAGATGTCCACCAGCAGATATTCCCATAATCCCCAGTCGATTTTTATCTATATCAAATCTGTCTGCATTTCTTATGATGAATTGAATCCCTGCCTGAACATTATGAATCATTTGTATACCATTAAATATTTGGATAGAACCAGGAGATAAAGCAAATACACAATATCCTTGACCACAAAGCACATCATAAAGCCCCAATCCAATATGTTGTATTAATTGGTGTCTATCTGAGAACCATCCATTAGAAACAACATCAATAATACCTATCCCATTACTTTTCCCAATAGGCTTAAATATATCCATCGTAAGAGCAATACCATAAGCCTCTGCATATATACAATGAGGTTCATGCACAAATAGCCCTTTTGTCTTAGGTCGTATAGTTAGTTTACTTGCTGGATTATATAATTCCTGCACAGGCCTTAAATACACATGCGTCTTTTTTGGTTCTTCTTTCATATCTATCCATTTATAATTTAGTATACTGTTTGTTCAACATAGGTAAAGTATTTTAAAATACTCCAACTACTATAACGGAATTTTAATAATAATGTGTAATATCCTATCATTTTCAATTTGCTTTCTGGCTATTTGTTTAGGTCAAGATCAGCCTATAGAAAATATATCATCTCCACCACTGGTCGCTGAAATTACAGCAGACCATCCGCTCTTCCTTTTTACATGTTCCATAAAAGAAATTGAACTCGGAACTGCCAATGAAAAGATCAAAAATGTATGGAATAATTTAGATGATGAACTAAAGCCTTTTTCCGCACTATGGCTTGATTTCTACCCAGAGCTCATTCGTGACCCAGGAAAATTAGAAGATGTATTAAATACTATCTTCCAGGAATTTAAATGCCCAGTTGTTCTAAAAATACCAACCATTATGAAACAAGAAGTTTGCCCAGAACATCGAGAGTTAGAAGCACTCTTTGCCCGTTTCCCTAACATAATAGGCATATCTATTCATGACTTTACGATGAACCTATACCCTTCCTATAGCCATGATTTTGGATTGGATTATTCGCATGTCTTATGGCTTTCCAAAATGATACAAGTTCTCGCTTCTTATGGTAGATTTCTATATTGGTCTATGGATTCTATAGAATGGGCACGTTATCTCTCCCATCCAGAAAGCGAAACGTTATTTAACATCATGAAAAGCTACCCCGAGTATGTTATACCAGCCTATCGACATAATGGAGATACCGCCCCAATTGGAATAGGTGAAATGTTAGGATTGTATCTTACCAATTCGGTTTCTTGTTGGGGTATTATATGCAGTTCAGAGTGGTATCATAAAGATTTTATTGTAAAACCATGCTTATTTGGAAAAGCCCCTGAAGGTACCATTAGTATCCCAAATTCATTCTATCGACTTATGATATTGAATGGTGTACTTGCAGGTGCAACAGTATTCGCATTCGAAAATGAAGATGCACTTTGGTTGGGTAAAGAAAATAGCCATTGGAAAAGAACCATTAATCCAACATTGAAAGATATTATTTCATCAAATCCAATCCCTCAAAGAAATATGCTGTTACAACAAGTAAAATCTGCCTTTCAACTATATCCTTCTTCAAACCCATTAGAATTTCACAAAAACCTAAAAGAATTAAACCCACAAATGAACGAAGGAAAAATAGTTCAAACAATTTATGGTGACCCATCCTCAGGAAAGTTACCACTGATAATTCCAGAAAATGGGAACGCCTATATAATCCCAATTCTTTCATCTTTCTTGTCAGCAGAACAAACACATGTTTTTGAAGAAATTGTAGGTTATCGGCCTTCCCATCCCGAATGGACATGGACACAGGTTTTATCAACCAGTTCAAAACCAGTAGGTGAAGGAAATGCATTTATAACTTCTGCAGGTAAATGGGTCTTTATTTTTAACTCTAATATCTACAGTAATACACCTCAGACATATCAAATAATGAATATGCCTGCACCTGTTCGAAAATTTACCGCAAACCGTGTACAGGATGGTATTGTATTAAAATGGCCGTTTAGAGAAGGTGACATTTCCTATCAGATTTATCGACGTTTCCCACCAGATACCTCATTTCACTTATTGGCAAAAGGAATTGATGCCCGTGAATGGAAAGATACAAGCATTTCTCCTCAACAAACCATTGCTTATTCCATTACCGCCCTAACTTCTGAGCAGGAACCTATTTCAGGAACAGTAAGTTTAGGGGATTATCTTATGTTTAGCACGGTAGAGAGTAAAATAGTAGAAGAAGTAGTTTTATCACCTGAAACGTTCACTTCTGAAAGTGTACCAATACTCTCAACTGCCCTCTCCCCAGAAGAATTCGCAGATTGCAAAGACCCGATGGAAGGATTAGAACTGACCCAGAAAGAACAAGCAGAAGTAATATTGAAAAATTTGGCTTTGTTCGAATCCGCTATTATTTCCAAAAATATAGATTCTCTCATCAATCTTTTTGCTCCAAATTATAAAGATTCTGCTGGACGAGGTGCCGATTATCTGCGAGCAGGCTTCGAATGGTTCTTTATGCATTGTCCATATCCTAAAATGATATGGCAGGTTAGACAATGGTTATTCGAAACTTCCCCCGAAAATCAGACCCTGATAAAGGTCTCACTGTTCCTAAAAGTAAAAGGCTATGCTCTCTCTGACTCATTAGGTATTAAAGGAGACATTCCTATCGAAATATATTCCGAGAATGGAGGTGAAACAACTATTACCTGGTCTGTTTATGAAAACCAATGGCGAATCATAAATATAGAACCCCCAATCCTTGAAATTAAAAAAATAAGTTCAACCCTAACCTCTCCATACTTTTCAACCAATCAATAGTAATATCAAATAATGTAATTCCTATTAATCACCAAAAATGATTCCTAACATATTTCTCTATCTCTGTATACTCAATTAATGAATTATAATCAAACAAAGTGCTCATTGCTTTGGAAATAACCTCAATTCCGTGTTCAGCAAGAACCGCAATCGGATTTAACCCAGCAAGTACAAGTAAACCTGTTCTACCCTGCGATACAGGCATATCCAGCAAAGGCTGATTAGGCGAACCAATCGCCAATATTCCACCTAACATACACTCCTCCACTTCCCGCGATAATTCTTTTGCCTTCGTTAAAGATACCGAAGGTATTTCCCTAAAACTAACACCAATAACACCGTTACCCGTTTGTGTCGCTTCCCAGACACTGGTCATCTTCCCTCGAATAAATATTTCCAGTGGGTCAATAGTTGTCCCTTCGTAGCTAATAATCTGAGTAAATCGTTTCGGTTTACTATCACTCAATTCCACAAGAGTGCCAAATCGTGAGGTCATAGGAATACTGTTTCGCAGAAAGATACCATTTAAACTCACACTACATATAGTCCCAATTGCCACATGTTTTTCAGGTACCCTGAATGAACCTAAACGCGTCTTTTCATCTGCAATCGTAAGTAATTTTCCCATCCCTAAATTGTTTTCATAAACCATACATATCTTCTTTATAAATTTTTTCAAATACTCCTTCCCAAAATAACTTATATTTAAAATAATCGTTCCTTGTCCCTTTTTTATGTCAAAATCCATTCGATATGCTAATTCCTCAACTTTAGAGGACACAAATCCTACCTTGTCAACAACTAATTCAGTCTCAAGTTCACGTATTCCCTTCTCAGTAATTTTCCTGCCTTTCCGACCATAGTTTACAGTCCAACCTAACTGATCCGTAAGAATGAGATAATCTCGTATGGCTCTATCAGTAAGTTCAATGCCAGAAATCCTCAATATTTCAGAAATACGTTCACTGCCAATCGGGCTTTCATGATTGGCTAATACCTGAAGTATCGCTTGTAATTGTCTACGAACCTTTATCTCTTGAAAACTTTTCATAAATACCCTTTCACATAATAACGGAAATATTTCCGATCGACATATTATAATAAAATATAAAAACAAAATGTAAATAACAGTATTCTAATATAAATTAAACTTAAAACTTGATTTTATATATTTGTTTAATATAATATATCGGAAGTCTACTTCCGTTAATTAATTTAAAAACAAAACTAATTTATACAAGGAGTATATTTTATGCCATACATTGAAGATGTAATTGAACTCGTCTTGAAAAAAAACCCAGCAGAACCCGAGTTTCACCAAGCAGTTAGAGAAGTATTAGAGTCTATCAAACCTGCGGTCGACAGACATCCAGAATTTAAAGAAAATAGAATATTAGAAAGATTAGTTGAACCAGAACGTGTAATTATGTTCCGTGTACCATGGATAGATGATAAAGGAAATATACAAGTTAACCGTGGTTTCCGCATCCAATTCAACAGTGCCATCGGACCCTATAAAGGCGGATTACGATTCCACCCGACAGTATATCTCGGAATATTGAAGTTTTTGGCATTCGAACAAATATTTAAAAATGCTTTAACCACCTTACCTATGGGAGGTGGAAAGGGTGGTTCTGATTTTGACCCTAAAGGGAAATCAGATAATGAAGTGATGCGATTTTGCCAATCTTTTATGAACGAATTGTTCCGTCATATCGGCCCAGATACCGACGTTCCAGCAGGCGATATCGGCGTCGGTGGTAGAGAAATCGGCTACTTATTTGGACAATACAAAAAAATAAAAAATGAGTTTACAGGTGTACTCACTGGAAAAGCATTAAGCTGGGGTGGCTCCTTAATTCGTCCAGAAGCAACTGGTTACGGATTGATTTACTTCGCTCAAAATATGTTAAAAACAAGGGGTGATTCATTAGATGGTAAAGTATGTTTAGTTTCAGGTTCTGGAAACGTTGCTCAATACACCATTGAAAAGTTAAACCAGCTTGGAGCCAAAGCAGTAACGCTTTCTGATTCTGATGGAACAATTTATGACCCCGCTGGAATTGACCAAGAAAAATTGGCCTTCGTTTTAGAATTGAAAAATGTCCGTCGCGGAAGAATCAAAGAATATGCCGAAAAATTCAAAGGTGTCCAGTATTTCCAAGGGAAAAAGCCATGGGGAGTTGCCAAATGTGATTGTGCATTCCCATGTGCTACTCAAAACGAAATAAATGCAGAAGATGCACAAGTTCTGGTTAAAAATGGATGTTTCCTCGTTGCAGAAGGTGCAAATATGCCATCAACACCAGAGGCAGTAGATATTTTCCATCAAAATGGCGTCCTGTTCGGTCCCGGAAAAGCAGCAAATGCTGGTGGTGTTGCTGTGTCTGGACTTGAAATGGCACAAAATGCACAACATACAAATTGGACACGTGAAGAAGTGGATAGACGACTCCAAGAAATTATGTTTGCTATCCATAAGCAATCCTATGAAACAGCCGATGAATATGGCTACCCTGGAAATTATGTTGTGGGTGCTAATATTGCTGGCTTCATGAAAGTTGCCACTGCAATGTTAGACCAAGGTGTTGTATAAAAAACATAAACTGTGCAATTAAAAATAAACAATGGGCTCTATTCTTCAATAGAGCCCATTTATCTTTAAGGTTTTTAAAGATATTTAATACTGTAATCTAACGACGAATTATCTTTTGTAAAAAACACAACAAATATTAGCCAAATGGGTCATTTTCATCAGATTCATGCTCATGAGGTTCTTCACCCTCCTCATCATCATGTTCCTCCTCATCAACCTGAAGTTCAATTTCTCTACCCGCAATATCCATTACCTCTTCCGCTACAAATATTGGACAGCCCAAACATATTGCCACCGCAATACTATCACTCGGACGTGCATCTATTTTTAATATCTGCTCAATTTGCCCCTCTGCATTCTTCTGCTCAATATTCATATGGGCAAAAAAAGTATCATTTTCAAGTTTATAGATTGTAACAGATTCCAATCGTGCTCTGAGTCCCGCAAGTAAATTACAAATCAGGTCATGCGTCAAAGGACGTATAGGCTTTTCACCCATCTGTGCCATCTGAATTGAAACCGCTTCAGGTATACCAACAAGGATTGGCAAAATTTTCCCTTCTGATTCAAGCAAAACCAAAGCACCACCACTATTATTCGGAGTTTTTGTCACTGCAAGTAATCGAACTTCTATCATATATGGTTCCTCTTCAAAAATAAACTAATATCTATCCATTATAACATGGATTAATAATATATGGTTGTAAAATTCGATTATTCAATTTTTTATACTGTATTTATCTTAAAAAGTGTCTTTCGTTTTCTGACGGATTCCTTGAAAAAAATTGGTCAATAAAGAACCACACTCATTAGCACAAATTCCAGAAACAACCAAAGGTCTGTGGTTAAACCGTGAGTCTGCAAGAAGATTCATTAATGTGCCACAACATCCCGCTTTAGGGTCAAAAGCACCAAAATATACTTCTGGAATCCGCGATAAAATAATAGCACCAGCACACATCGGACATGGTTCCAACGTTACATACATCCTTGTTCCATCAAGACGCCAGCTCTTCAACGCAGAAGACGCAGAAGTGATAGCAATTATTTCCGCATGGGCTGTCGGGTCTTGTAATTGCTCCCGTTGATTATAACCCCGTGCAATAATAGTATTGTTATGCACAATAACGCAACCTACGGGTACCTCTCCTTGGTCATAGGCTTTTTGTGCTTCAATGAGTGCCTGTCTCATATAATATTCATGTGATATATTCAACATAAACGTAAAAATACTCCTTACTCATCTTAAAAGATTGTATCAGAAATAGCATATATGAGAGATATATTACAATTAGAATTTGATTTTGATTCCATTGAAAAACGTGATATTGATATAAATGCAATAGAAACATCAAGTCACATCAAACATCAGAACAATAATACCAATCAGTTCATTAAACAGCCAGAAAAATTCCTATCTTACCTTAAATCAGATTCACTTATAAATAATATCGCAATACACAATGAACAAAATAAGGTTAAAATTATAATCAACGTAAAAACTAAAAAACGAGTACAAAGAATATATTATGCTCTTCCATCTATCTTTGATGCATCTATAAACGAATGGAAAATAATAAAAAATGTTTTTATTGGTAAATTCGCTTCAAGAGAATTAGTGCTACCCATCCTTAAAAAATATCAAATTTATAAAAACCCAATTTATCGAGGACACAAAACCCATCAAGGTGAATTCTATGACCTCAAATATTTCTTTAATAAACTCAATCATGAATATTTTGAAAATCATCTAACAAACAATATTTTCTGGTCTAAAAGTAAATTCAAAAAACGAGCCCGTGGATATCTTTTAGGATATTTTAATTGGAATTCTTTAACTGTATATATAAGTCAACTACTGGATAGTAATTTAATTCCTGAGGAAGTTCTCGAAGTTATTATTTATCATGAATTAGTTCATGCATTTATATTTACCCAACAATCAATTTATGAAAAACCTCACGGATTAGAATTTAAAAAATATTATTACAGACATCCGAAAGCAAAAATAATAGAGAAATTCATAAATACGAAAGAATTCGAAACACTAATGAAAAAGGTTATACAGACCAAAAAAAAGAGGCTCTCAAATTAAAATGATAAATCTTAACAAACGTTTATTACTAATTATAATCATTACCTTATTATCCCTTGTTATAAGTCTTTTCGTCGGTTATAGAGCCACTTACTTCCTCATCACAACATATGTGCCTCATTTGACAATCCCTGAAAAAGACCTAAATGCAATAAGAGAAGTTTGGGTTTCAACCTTGATACTTTCAAAATTACTATTAGAGTACCACATAAAAACAGAAGACAAAGAGAATACTCCCTTCGAAATACAACAAGCATGGATAAATAACACTTTTTCCCCCCTAATCTATAAAATTAGAGAAAATGTGCTTCAAAAAATAAAAACGTACAAAAATGCCCCCCCACAGATAAACAATCTATACAAAAAATTTATACATCTCTGTGAACGCATACAAAACATGCTCCAGTTTCCCAACGACAATGCCCTTAAAAAAGCCATTTATCAAGATTTCTATCAATACCTAAAAGATATTGATGAACTGGTTGAAAACAAAAATATAAAAAGTATTATCCCCGTCGAAAAGACCATACTTGAATTCGAAAAAGTTTTGTAAAGAATTTATAGTAACAAAAGTGAAACTTAAATGTATATATAATTACCAATAAAAGTGAAATTTAATAGGGAATAGTATGAACAACTCACTACAATTTATGGATGGTGATAAAACACCACGTTCTTCTTACTCAGATGAAGCATTAATGACCCTACTTGCTCATGGAGAAGAAACCGCACTCATTGAATTAGTTCAAAGATACCAAAATGAAGTATTTCGTTTTTGTTACCATTATTTGAGAGATATAGAAATGGCAAAAGACGCCGTGCAAGAAGTTTTCCTTCGTCTTTATATCGCACGTGACCGATACAACTCCGAAAAAAGACTTAAACCATGGTTATTATGTATCGCCCGAAACCTATGCCTGAACGAATTAAAAAGACAAAAGTTAATACATTTTGAAACATTCGATAGTTATATCGAAAACCAAAATTATGAGCAAAGTGAACCAACGAAGCAAGGCTTCGAAAACCAAAAATCCCTTACACCCTTTGAAAAACTTGTCATAGAAGAACGCCAAAAAATACTTTGGGATGAATTAAACAAACTACCTGAAGATGCTCGTGAAGTTATCGTACTTCGCTATTTTGAAAAAATGCATGCGAGAGATATTGCCGAAATCCTTGATACTACCGAAGGTGCCGTTCGAACAAAACTTCACAGAATATTGAAATACTTAAAAGATAGGTTAGATGAGCGGAAAGATTTCGATGAATAACGATTGTGAAAAATATAGAGAACAATTATACTACGGAATAATATCAGAAGAGATAAATGAGATATTTTATTCTGAGCATATCGATAAGTGTGCCGAATGCAAAAATTTCGTCGAAAAAATAAAAGAAATGCAAAATAATTTGATAACCATAGGTGAAAATTTACAAAAAACCTTACCAAAAATAGATATTAAAGAAACAATATTTACAGAAATATCTAAAGTTAAAAATGGGGAACAAGTTATTCGCAATGCTATTGACAAAGAAGACGTAATTCCAGAATTTGTAGAATGGAATTTATACATCGAAGAAGAAGTCAATGATGTCTCACGGTATAGGTGTGAACTAAAATTAGAACATTCCTTACTATTAAGAGATGAAATTGAACAAATATGCCAAATCCACCAATCTTTAAATAACATAGGAAGCACATGGGAAGCACCAGTATTAGATACAGACCTATTACCGTCTATTTTAGAAAAAATTAATCATTATAAAGAAAAGCAAGAAGAGAAAATAAAGTCGATAGAAAAATTAGAAGAAGAACTCTTTGAACTTTCCTCAGCCATTACACCAGCACTGAATGACGTTGATATCTCTGCTCAAGTAGCAAAAAAAATTAAAGGAAAAGACTACTTAACAAAAAACAAAGAAAAACCAAAAATATTCAAACTAAAATCCAACATCACATCTAATAGAAACGAAAAATCAAAAGACAAAATAGCCACAAAACATGCATCGTATAACTATGTTATTCCTTTGGCAATAGCCGCCGTCCTCGTACTTACATTACTCGGTGTCTTTATAAACTTTTCCTTAAATCAAGATTTAACAAATCGTCAGATAGACACCGCTACAAATTCAAATATTAAAGAAAATAACACAATACGTAATGATACTTATAAAACAACCCAGCCATTCTATCAGATAGACTCCGAATCAAATTCCCAGAATAAACAAATAGCCATTAAGATGGACAATGGCAAGTCTACCCATAGGAAAAATTATGTTGAAGGTGCACTTTCTGTTTGGACAAATCAACTAAAAGAAAATGCATTAGCCAACGCTGGGAAACTAATGCGAATGGGGGTCTGGGCAACCCTTTCCCCAGAAGAAGCAAGAGAATTACTCCAACAATCAGGCCTTTCACCAGAAGCAGTTTTAGGTGCGGTTCAATTCCTACCTCCAGATGAAGCACGTGTCGTCCTTCAAGCAGCAATAGACAATAACCCAAATGATGCATATCTCCGCTACGCTATGGTTCAAACACTGATGAAACTTGATAATGTATCCAACGATGATATTTACAATCATTTAACAGAGTGGAGTCAATTAGACCCATCAAATGCCCTTCCTCATTTTATAGAAGCAGAACTTTATATGAAAAATGGACTGCCCGACAAAGCAATAAATTGCATTACAGATGCCAACAGTGCCACAAATTATAATTCTTACTCCACTATTACAGCCAAAGCATACATGGAAGCACTATTAGCAAAAGGAGTAGACCCAGAAATGGCAAAACTGCTCGCTTCCGCATCGTTGGGTTTGCGAGAAAGTCAAGATTTAGAAAACATGGTTCAAACCCTCTTAGATTACGGTAAATACTATGAGGATATAGGAGATTACGAAACCGCTTTGTTAATCTACGAAGCATTGAAAAATCTCGGTGTAAAAATAGATACAAGCTCCACACTAATTCAAGAAAGAATAGCTGGACTTGAATATGCTCAGAAAGCAGTAAATGCTATGTTGCGGATACTTAGTTCGACAAATACCTTATCCGATACCCAATCCCTTATCGATTTTACCCAGACACTGAACGAAATGATGACCAATTACAACCTTGCTCTGAATAATTTCTATAAATTATTCGATACCGATAACCCAGCACTAATTCTTGATGTTTTAAATACATACCTCACTAACGGCAATGTAACGATAAAATCGACAAATCAACAATAGAATAATAACCTACATCATACATTCGGTTGCCGTTCATTAGGTCCTGTGTATATCTGCCTTGGACGATGAATCCGTGTATCTGGGTCATTCCTCATCTCTAACCAATGGGCAATCCAGCCTGGAATCCTTCCTAATGAAAACAATACAGTAAACATTTGTGTCGGGATACCCATCGCACGATAGAGAATACCACTGTAAAAGTCAATATTTGGATACAACTTTTTCTCAATAAAATAGGCATCATTTAAAGCAACGTCTTCTAAATTCTTAGCAATCTCTAATAATGGATCATTAATCCCCATTTCTGAAAAAATAGAATCAACCGCACCTTTTAGCAGTTTTGCACGTGGGTCATAATTTTTGTAAACACGATGCCCAAATCCCATTAAACGGAAGTCTGAGTTCTTCTTTTTGGCTAATTCCACATATTTTTTATAGTTGGCTCCATCATTATAAATCATCTGTAACATATTCAATACCGCTTCATTAGCACCCCCATGTAAACGTCCCCATAACGCACTAATTCCAGCCGAAACACTTACATATAGATTCGCCATCGAACTTCCTACCATCCTTACTGTTGATGTACTACAATTTTGTTCATGGTCAACATGCAAAATTAACAACAAATCGAGTGCCTTCTCAAACACCTTGGGTACAACATAATCTTCCGCAGGAGACGCAAACATCATTCGCAAAAAATTCGCACAATAAGAATGGTCTGTTCGTGGATATATATACGGCTCGCCAACAGATTTTTTATATGAAAATGCCGCTATTGTTTTTGCCTGACCAATAATTCGGACAATGATATTATTTATATCCTCTTTTTCATAATTAGGATAAAATGAAGGCATTGCCGCTACCATAGAACTTAAAATACTCATCGGATGTGCATTATCAGGAAAAAAAGAGAAAAAGTTTACCATCCCTTGATGTATAAAACTATTCAGCGTGAGTTGTCTTCTCCATTCTTTTGCCTGTGCTGGTGTCGGCAATTCTCCATATATCAATAAGTATGCAATCTGAGAAAAAGGGAATTTTCCCGCTAATGATTCAATGGGATAACCACGATACCGCAATATACCTTTTTCTCCATCAATATATGTTATCCCACTTTTGCATGAACCCGTATTGCCATATCCTGGGTCATAAGTTAATGCACCAGTCGTTTCACGAAGCTTTCGAATATCAATGCCGATTTCTTTTTCAGTTCCTTCAAATACTGGTAATTCATATTCATTACCTCTTAAAATTAATTTGCATGTTTCTGTCATATCTATACCTTTCTTTTTTTATTTCAAGGTTACTAAAAATTAGCAGAAAATTATATCAAAATTTAATAATTAAATGCTGTCCAAACCAAATTATTTTTTAAGGACGAGATATAAAACTTGGTTTATTTCCTTGATACCTAATAACCATGCAATAAAAAGATACAATGTGAAACAAGTAGAACCCATAAAAAAAACATATAGCCCAAGTTTTAGAGTCCCACTTATACTATTTAGATTCACAAGCATGTTTATTATAAAAAATATACCTATAATAAAAAAAATGGAAATCACATATTTCATGATATTCAATAAATATTCTTTGTTAACTAAATTACCCAACCTAAAACTGAGAATTACAAAGAGTGATAAAAAATTAACCCAGAATGAAATAGCGGTTGATAAAACCAATCCTATATAGCCTAATGGTCCTACAAGAATAATATTTAAAATGATGTTTAAAATCATACTTATTGATGAGATAATAACAGGTATACTTGTATTATTCATAGCATAAAACCCCTGAATTAAAACCTTTACCCCTGAAAACCCAATCACGCCAATAGAATAAATTATAATAGCATGTGCTGTTTTCTCTGTTAATTCTGCACCAAAATGACCCCTTTCAAATAGCAGTTTTACAGTTGGTTTACTTAGTAATATCAAAATTACCATAGTAGGTAATATCATAAATAAGGTTTGTAATGTCCCCTCCCTTAACGCCTGTTTTATCTTATATATCTCTTTGTTAGCAAAATACTTGGATAATTCAGGCAATATGGATACAGATATGGCTGTGCCAAATATTGCAAGTGGCAATTGAATAAGTCGATTTGCATAAAACAAAGCAGATACCGTTCCTTCAGGAAGGGAATAAGAAAAAAAACTATCTACAAGTTTATTTATTTCTCCAGCCGCCTGACCAAAAATAACAGGGAGTAATAATAAAAATGCCTTTCGAACTCCTTCATTATACCAGTTTTTTGTAAAAGTAGGGGCTCTTAACCTTTTCCATACCGCTAAAAATAAAACAACTGCCTGTAAAATACCTCCTAACCAAAGACCTATAACTAACGACCAGATAATATCAATTTGTAAAAAATAAGGGATAAAGATACAAATAATAAGTGAAATATTAAGTAAAGCGGGTGCCATCCCTGGTGTCTTATAATCCCCCAATATAAACAATGGTGCCATCATAAACACCGCAATTCCTATCCAGAACAAATATGGAAAGCACCACTGAAGTATTAATACTGCAAGATTTAGTTGTTCCTCTGTTTTCGGAGTTTCTTTAGTAATAGTATGAAGCGTGTCTATTATATTAGGAATGAATGGCATAAACAGAACACCAAAAACTGATACAACAATTAATATCACAAACATAGTCGAAAAAAGAGAGTTCGTCAATTTCCGCATCTCTTCTATCCCGCCTTTTTCTTTATACTCAGAAAGAACAGGAACAAATGAAGCATTAACCGCACCCTCACCAAGGAGATCCCTAAAGGTATTTGGTAGCCGAAAAGCAAATAGGAAAGTATCACGGGAAAAATCAGGCACATACCACCCCATTAATATATCCCGAACAAGCCCCAATAAGCGACTGAATAGCGTCCCTACTGCGAAAATAAGAGCATATTTCCACCGTGAGATAGTCGCTTTTTCATGAGTTTCAGGAGACATAAGTTGTGGTTCCCCCTTTATTCCTATTACGAATAAATGTATCAATGAGCAAAAAGAGTATCCCTAAGATTCCAACCATCATAGAAACATAATCAGGATTTAAAAATGAAGATATTCTTTCAGAGGGACAGGGAAGTGTAAAAATACCGCCTAACCGGGCTCTTACACTAATTCCTGGGTTGTTTAATATAGGTTCGAATAAATAGGTTTTATCCCTACCGATGAGAATATGAGCCACATAAAATTTGCCATGTGGGTCAAATATACCTGAGATACCCGTGTTGGTACAGTGAATCACAGGTAGACGGGTTTCGATGGCACGCATACGGCATATTTCTAACTCCTGCGGTAAAGCATTTGTCCCGCCAAACCATGATAGATTGGTTAAAACGACTAAGGCAGTTGCCCCATTTTTTCGTAAGTGATGTGCCATATTTGAAAAAAGGACCTCGAAACATATCAAAGGCCCAATTTTATTATGCTCATTGATTGAGAATATTTTTTGTTCCTTTCCCGAACTTACATCATAAGGCAAAATATTTCGTAAAAAAGGCAAAAACTGAGCAAGAGGTAAATACTCACCAAAAGGTGCTAAGTGAACCTTATCATAATAATCCATGACATTCCCCTCTGGATTTATCCACACACACGAGTTATAATCACCACCTTCTTCATCCAAACGTGTTGTTCCAGTTATTAGATGAACGGACTGCTTTTGTGCAAAGTCCTGTAATAGATCTAATATCCCAGGTGTAGAATAGTCCGTCATTACTAATGCCTCAGGCCAAAAAACAATATCTACCTTCTGATTCTTTAATAATGTGTTTGAATATTGTACTGCCCATTCCACCATATCCCGATACCATATCGGGTCAAATTTCATCTCTTGCGGAAAATTAGGCTGAATAATTGCTACTCGGGTAGTCCCTTCTTTAATGGATGTATTGAGTAATAATAGCCAGCCTATAAAATGAACAACTAAAATGACACATACAACATGAATTATGGATTTTAACCGATGAGTTTTTTGGATAATCGCCTCTGCTATAAATATATTTGCTAATATAATGAAAAAGGATAATAAAGGGACACTACCTAAAGAGGTTAACTGAGAAAAAAGCAAATTCGGACCTTGACTATACCCTAAATTACACCAGCCAAACCCCGTTAAAGCATGGGCTTGCACCCATTCCATCCCTACCCAGAGGGCACCGAAAACATAGTTACGGAAAATAGAATTTTGATGGGAAAAATGTTTACTCACTAAAAAACCTATAATTGCCCAGAATGCAGAAAGTCCCATTGAGAGTAATTGGTAACCGATGAACGCTGGTCCACCTACCCAGAACATATTGACAATGAGCCAGTTTAAAGTGAGTGAGTGAAAAACCCAACCACTTATAAAAAAATACAATGCTACTTTTTTAGGTTTTGTTTCTAAAAAGAAGGTTATAAATAGAGGTACAAATGCTACCCAGATTAGAATATAGAAATGAAAGTTAGGGAAGGATAGGAACGCAAGTATACCCGTTAAAATTGAAAGAAATAAAGGATTTTTTACCCACGTTTTTATTAAGTTAATATTCATAAAGTCGTTTTGCCTGTTTTAATTTTAAACGTTACTTACATATCACTATATTATCAAAAAGGATTGGACATTTTCAGTCGGGAGGTGTTATAAATCATCTTGCATAGCTTTGATTTCTTCTTCTATGCGTTCCTTATTTTCCCATTTATCCCCGCGTTTTTCCCAGAAACGTAAAGCACTCGACCCCTCTTCTGACATAGAGCGAAGGTCAACGACTGTGGGCTGAACAAATATTAAGAGGTGGGTAATGTCTGCTTGAGACCGTCTTGAACGGAATGGAATTCCGAGTAAAGGTACTTTTCCGATACCTGGTACTCGATTTTCAGATTTCCGAATATTGCGACTGGATAATCCACCTATGACTAATGTTTGACCGTTCGGAACCATAACGAACCCCGTTTGAGACCGCTTTGAGAATACGGGTAGGTCAATGCCTCTTAGTCGGTCTATTCGGGTAATATCTGTTACGTCTAATTGTTTGATTTCAAGTTGCACCATATTGTTTGGCAAGATGGTCGGGATTAATTCAAGGTTAACTCCGATATCTTTCCATGCAACGCTTAGGTTAGGAACGGATGCACCCTTTGTTACAGATTGGTATGGCACCTGTCCACCTGCCTTGATAGTTGCTGGTGTTCCGTTCATAACCAAGATTTCGGGTTTTGAAATGAGGTCGACGTCAGACTTTGTTTCAAGGGCACGAAATACCCCATCCAATGTTCCATAATCCCATGTAAGTATGCTGAACGTTAAACCACCCCCTTGTGGGGTCTGGATTCCAGCAGTGGCAGTGTCTGGGTCGTTACGTAGAGGTGGTTTTTCAAAGTCTGGATTTTTGTAGGGAACGTTGAAAGGTGGTTGTTTAGGATTAGGTGATGGGGCGGGTAGGGTTACAGATGAGAAGTCTTGAGAGACATCTGTTGTATTGGTTGTTATTTGAGGTATTTTAAGGTGTTCATGTTCTTCTTCTCGGTAAAATCGCACAAAGTTTAAGTTTGTTCCTAATTTTCTTAAGCCATTTTCGTTTGTTTCACTTATCCAGACCTGAACTTGAACCTGTCGTATGTCAACTGGTGGCGGTGGAGTGGGAGGAGGAGGTGGTTGTTCGGCTGGAGGAGGAGGGGGAGGTGGTTGTTGTTCGGCTGGAGGGGGAGGTGGTGGTGCAGGTTGTGCATTCTGAGTGTAGGTAGGAGAAGTTAAGAAAAGTAATAAAGAGATTACTATCGTTAGCACGATGTTGATTTTTATATTTTTTAAGGATGGTATCAAAAGTTGTGTCATTTTTTCTTATCTCCCGTACCTAACTCAGAACTAACCCCATTTTCATTTTTATTGATTTCAACGCCTGTAATGCCTTCGGCGATGCCTTCGGGAATTTCTTTGAGACCACCTAAAACATTAGTAATAATTTCAGTGGGAGATACTTTTGTTGGTTTCTCTTCTTCTTCGGTTGTGAATCCGTATTGGTCTGCAACGGTATAGGAGGGACGCCATAATTCTGCTTTTAATAGGAATACAAGTTCTCGTCGTCCTTCTTCCTTTTTCTTGTTTCCAAGGCCTTGAGTTAGGGGTATTTCTGGTGCTTTGAATGGAGTTACTCTTTGTATTAATCCGTTGGCTAATTCTTCTCCCTGTATTAGCCATGGAACTGAGGATGAAGTTCTTGTTCGTGTATTTCTATATAACCCGCCTAATATTAGAACCTGGCCATGTCTAACCCAAATTGTAGTTGTTATACTACGTGAAATAAATTCAGGTACGCTGATTGTATTTGCTGTGTTGCCAGCTATGGCTACGCTTAGTCGTTGTCCTTCTTCAGTGATGGCTGCTGTTAGTGTAAGCTGGATATAGATATCTTCAGTGGTTCTTGGGTCGCCATCATCATCAATCACCTGGTTTGCCTGGACACTTAAGTTAACCCCAGTAGGTTTAAATTCGGTTACTTGTTGAGTCACGACGCCGACGACGATAGTGTTTTCGTAGGGTATTTCTTGTACTGTTTGTATCACGGTAGGAGCAGATGCTCCTACGGGTACTAATGCTTTGGGTCGAGATAATATGAATGCACGGTTTTGGTTTACTAATGCTTGTAGGACTGCTTCAAAATCGCCCCATTTACTTGTCATTCGGTCTAAAAATACCGTGATGGCAGAAGATTGTGTTGTGGGAAAGGTTAAATCACCAGTAGTGATTGCAGGATTCCCTGTTGATACTCTTCCATAAGGGCGTGGGTCTGTTTTTTGGCGGAAATAACCTGAAAGCCCCGTTTCGCTTCCAATGTGTGTTTGAAATTCTATAATTTTAACTGAAACACTTACCTGTTGAGGTGCAGGTTGCTGGGCTACGGTTGTTAGTGAGGTAAAAGACAGTATTGAAATTAAGACACTTATTAGTGTTGGAATTTTGTACTTTTTAATACTATCTTTTTTTATTTTCAATTTATTCATCATAGTATGCAGTATAATCATAATGGTCTATGTTTTCAATATTATCAAAATTTACAAACTGTGCACTGAAAGGTTTATGTTGCCCTGGATTTAGATTTCCGATAAATATGTTTTTGGTGTCGTATACCATTCCGCTGAAGCCATATATAGTCAGTTGAATATTAACATTTTTTATAGTTCGTGTGCTTCGGTTTCGTATTTGTCCAGAAACATTATAAATATGGTGTTTAAAATCGTTTGACCAACCGCTTTGACGACCACTGCGGAATGAGGTAACATTGAAGAAAACGATGGGATTCCGTTCTGCTTCTCTTTTTAGTGCTTCTTCTGGTGTTAACACAACTATTTCGCTAGTGGGTGTTTTTTCAATTCGGCTTGTAATGGTTGGGTCATTCCATAGTTCAGGTTTCATCGTAACGAGGGTTTTGTATAAAGTGCCCGCTTTTGAATAATCTTGATTTATCCAATACCAGTTTGCTAATTGTAACATTAATTCTGGGTTCTCTTTATCCTGTTGTAGTTTTGCTTCAAGGTTTTTGATATGGTTTTCAATAGTATCAATTTTTTCAATATGGTTTATGGTGGTACCTAATAACTCACCTATTTGTTTTCTTGCGTGTTCCGCATATATTCCTTTTGGTTCATTTTGCAAGTATTTAATGTAATGGGTCAATGCGTTTTGAGGACTTCCTAACCCTTGATAGACGATACCTAAATAATAATTTGCTGAGTTGGTATTGTCTCCACTTTCTAAAACAGAGAGTAGTTTTGGAAGTGCTTGTGAGAACTGACCTTGTTCAATCAGCTGTTGAGCTAACTTAATATCTGAAGATGTCGGATTTGTTTTGTAAATATTTCGGTGTTGTAGATTAAGGGGATGTTTATCATGTGTTTTTGGATTTGCATGTTGACATGTCTGTAGGCAGGAAAAACAGAATAGACAGAAGAGTATTGCTATTCCAGTGTTTTTTCGCCATATATGTTTCATGAACGACCTTTTCTTTTTTATTTTTAGTATAGGAAATTAAAAGAGTGAATAACAATTAGTAGGTATTGTTTATTTATTCTTTGCAAGTCTTTCGAGAACTTTTTCAGTAATATCCTCTGCTGGTATTTGGTCTCCTGCAGTTTGCCAGTAATTAAATTCAGCTACAAGGTCAAATTGACTTTCTTGTGCAACTTCTTGGATAACACGAACTGCCCGCTCACTGGCTTTACTTAGCATAATCCAGTATTTGGCAGTTCCGGCTTCTATCTTTCGCGTTTTAATTCCTGAAAATTCAGGGGTCGCTTGAATGATTTCTTCAAAGCGAACTAACCCTGGTTTATTGAACTTGCTCGCTGTGCCCCAGAATATTTTTTGTTCATCAACTTTATCTGGTGCAAGAGAGAGTGGGTCTGCCAGTGCCCATAGGTTACTGCACAGAAAGGCGAGAGTTATTAATATTTTACTTGCTCGCATATAGTGCTCCTTACCTTTTGTGCTATTTTTAGTTTGTTGTTTCGTAATCAATTTTTTGCCTTTACAATCTATACTTTATTAATCTTATGAGAGTATGAAAAAGTTTCATATTTTTTAAAATTTTTTTTGAAAAATACAATATGTTGTGTGTAGGTTAAAAATTGGCATATAAGTAGTATATATCATTTTGGGGAGAGGGTGTCAATGTTTTTTGGTCGGACAAGTCGGACGAGTCGGACGGGTCGGACGAGGCGGATGGGGTGGGCGAGGTGGACGGGTCGGACAAGTCGGACGAGGCGGACGGGGCGGACAAGGCGGTCGAGGTGGACGGGTCGGGCGGGGCGGACGGGTCGGACAAGTCGGACGAGTCGGACGAGTCGGACGAGTCGGACGAGTCGGACGGGGTGGACAAGTCGGACGGGGAGGGCGGGGTGGACAAGTCGGACGGGGAGGGCGGGGCGGACAAGTCGGTCGAGGTGGACGGGGTGAAGAGGGATTACTTTAAACATTGTAAATTTGTATAATATCATTTAGGTTTATTCGTTTAATGATTGTGTTTTGATGTAGAATGATGGAAATTTAATTAAAATTAAAAGGACTATACGATGTATCGAAGGAATGCTATTTTTAGGCAATGGTTATTGATTTGTTTTTTATTTGTTATTGTTTTTTTTATCTTTGATGCTTTTGGGGTGGGAGAGAGTGAATACTCCGCAATACGGATAATGCATAAAAATTCTATTGCAGGTAAAAATGTTATAGCAGATATTAGTATTGGTGGTTTGTTGGAAAAAGAGGTAGAGAAATTTGTTCCTATTCTTTGTGATATGGATGCTAAACATGATTATTCTTATGTATTAGTCAGCCTTGATGTTTACAATTTATCTGAAAAAGATTCGAAGTTGGCTATAAGTTCAAGTCAGGAAATCGCATTAGTTAAAGGATTTAATAAGTGCTTGTTTTTGCTTCCATTAGAAGGGTTTCAAGATGGAGAGTATGAGGGGAAAATCCAAGTTAAATATACAAAGGAGGAGAAACCTGCAATTGTTGATTTTGTTATGGAGAAAATATCATCACATGGTCTGGAAATGAAATTACAAGAGATTGAAAAGGAATTAGCAAATGTATCTGATTTAACGACGTCAGAACATCAAATTACTTCTGTTGAGCCGAGTTTGGCAAAGAAGTTGATGGAGCAAGCACAGAAGGAATTTTCAGAGAAGGAATGGGAGCATTTATCAGACACGTTGAATACTCTTGAGGAGCAAATATCTTCATTGAGGGTATCTTTTTTAAGGGATGTAGAGAGTAGTGTCGAAGGGGACACCTTTGAATCGTTAACACTTAATTCAGAGGGTGTTTTTGCGAATAATAAGCCTGTAAGTGTTGTGGGTGTTTATTTAGATGACCCGAGTCTTGATAAGGTGAAAATGGTTATTGATAGTTCGATTCCTTTGGTTGTCTTTCCTATATCTTTAGATAAATTAGTTCCATTGGAAACGGAAACGTTAGAAATACCTGAAGAGATTTATGTGCTGATAGATACCTTGATAGAAAATAAGGTTTATATATTAATTCAGCTTATTCAAGAACAAATGCCTGCTTGGTTTTATGATAAATATCCTGATAGTGTTCAAGATGGTTTTATAAATTTGGCTGTTCCTGCAGTTCAGGGAATTTTGGAAAAGGGATATAAAAAGATTGTAGACCGATATGGGAGCAATGCATTTTATTTAGGAATGAGTTTGTTAGTTAATCCACGGTTTAAGTTTAATGGAGATGTTGTCCGCCAGTCTTTTATAGAATGGACAAAGGTTAATTATCCTGATAGACAGACATTAAATCAGATCTGGCATGCACATTTGACGACCTATGATGAGATAACTATTTGGGATGAGGTGGCTCCATCCTGGAGTTATCAAAATAAGCGGGCATATCAATATGATTGGCAGAATTTTCATCGGGATATGATTTCAAATATGCTTAAAATGGTGTTTGAGCGGATTCGTTCATATCATGATCATCCATGTCCTCTTTCTGTTTCTTTTCCTGCGAGTGTATTTGAATTAGATGAGACGAAGTTTACACCTGATAGGGAACGAGTCATTCCAAATCTTGATTTTATTTCATTAAATGCATGTTTTAAGTCTGAGGATGGTATTTATGCTCAGGGGTATCCTGATCCGGCGGTGGATTTGGTATGGCTTCGCTCGGTATCTCAAGGGAAACCGCTGGTTATCGCTCGTGCTGATTTGCAATATCGGGAAGGTATGACAAGTGCTGAGAAATATAATTATACTCAGGGTTTTCTTTGGGATATGGTAGTTTCTGGAGCACAGGTAATAGCGTTAAATTTGGGTGGGAATCTCAGAGATGAGGTTCCTATTTGGAAGGCGATTGCTGATTCGAACAGATTATTTAAGCGATATGGGGAAGTATTGCGAGGGTTGCAGATTTCAAAACCGTTGGTACGTATTTTGTTTAGTGACTCATCAAAGATTCTTGATGGTGGTGTGCCCCATTTGAAATCGGCACGGCTTGCTTTTGAGGGGAGTTCTTTTGCAGGTTATGATGTCTGTTTTGCAACGGAGCGTGAAATAGAGGCGGGTGTGTTGCAGGATACAAAGGTATTGATTATGCCACAGACATTGGCGATAGAAGATGATGTATTTAATATGATTACTGATTATATTCGTTCTGGAAATTATATTATACGAGTAGGTACTCAAATTCCGTATGACCCTAAAGGTAAATCACGTCGTGATGTTGTGCAACCTACGAGTAATACTGTTTTGGTGCGTGGGATGAATTTGCCGACAGAGTATTTGCATGGGATGGATGCTGTAATTTCCAATAAGGCATTACCGCCGATACCGAGACCTGTGAATAAGGTGGGATATCCTTTGGAAGGGGTAAAATCGCGGTTCATCGACTCGTCTGATGGTGGTGGTTATTTGTATCTATTAAATTTGAGGAAGGAAGCGGTTTTATGTCGGCTTACAGGATATCTTCAAAAGGGTGTGGATTTAGTTCATAATGAAAGTGTTGAATTTCCAAAAATGCTTCAACCGTTGGAATTGTTGTTTGTGAAATTAATTCCACCTGATTATGAGAAAGTGGTGGAATCGAATCCGATACCTGAGGCGAAATCAGATAAGAAAGATAAAAAGTCGAGGTGAGGATAGATTGACAATAATGGATAGTGGAAAATCATTGCCTTTTTCTCAAAATGTAATTGCAATTGTTTGGGATTTTGATTTTACGTTAACGCCGAAGAACATGCAGGAGCCGTTGTTTATTGAGTATGGTGTGGATGAGCAAACGTTTTGGAAAGAGGTTAATGCTTTACCTGAATATTATAAGAAAGCGGGGATTCGTGTGTCTGAAGAGACTGCTTATTTGTGGCATATTATTTCTTATGTTAAGGCGGGTACGTTTCCGGATTTGACGAATCAAAAATTAAGGGAATTGGGTGGGAAAATACCATTTTTTCCGGGATTGCCGGAGTTTTTTTTGGAGATTCAACAAAAGTTAAATAGGGAACCTTATCTTGAATATGATTTAAAGGTGGAGCATTATATTGTGAGTAGTGGTCTTGCAGAGATGATAAAGGGTTCGAAGATAGCTCCGTATATATCAGGGGTATGGGCGTCAGAATTTATTGAGGTGCCGGCGGGACCGGGTGAGGATTTCACGCAACAACCTAAATCGGGATTGATTAGTCAGGTTGGATATATCATTGACCATACCACGAAAACGCGAGCATTATTTGAGATTAATAAGGGGATAAATAAGGTGGAGGGGATTCGTGTCAATGATTCGATACCTGAAAATGCGAGACGGGTTCCATTTAAGAATATGATTTATGTGGGTGATGGTCCGAGTGATATTCCATGTTTTTCGGTGGTGCGTAAGCATGGCGGTTTAACTTATGCGGTATATCCGAGAGGGGATGAATATAAATATCAGCAGGTGATTGAACTTTTAGAATCAGACCGAATAGATGCATACGGGCCTGCAGATTATCGTGAGGATAGTGAAACAGTTATTTGGTTAAAAAATAAGGTGATAGGTATTGCTAATAGAATTGTGGAAGAGAAGAAGAGTGCGTTGTATTCTCAGATTAAATCGGGGCCAAAACACACAAGTTAGGGTGGGGTATGTAGCATAGTTTTTAGTCTGTGTTTTTAGACCAGATGCCAGGTATTTGAGTGTCGCAGTATGGGCATTTGCCATCTGTTAGTTTATTAGACCAGACATTGAAGCCTGTTCGTTCAATAAGTAACTCATGGCAATGAGGACAGTATGTGTTTTCCATTGTTTTTACGGAGCCGGGACGGTTACCAGCGTAGACGAATTTTAAGCCTGCATCTTTAGCAATTTTATATGCCTTTTCAAGTTGATGTGCACTTGTAGGGAAACCATCATTCATTTTATAGTTGGGGTAAAATCCTGTTACATGCCATGGTATATTCGGATTTGTTTTGGCGATGAATTTTGTTAGTTCTCGTAATTCTTCATCGCTATCATTAAAGCCTGGAACTAATAATGTGACTATTTCTACCCAGTAGTTTAATTCGACAGCTTTTTCAATTGTATGGCAGACAGTAGAAAGTTTTCCGCCTAATTTATCATAGTTTTTTTGTTGGAATGTTTTTAGATCTATTTTGAATAGTTTTGTCACGGGTCTCAAAAATTGTAATACTTTTTCTGATGCGTGTCCGTTACTTACATAACCACAAATGATACCTCTATTTTTTGCTAAGGAGAAGATTTCGAATGCCCAGTCGCTTGTGATAAGTGGTTCGTTATATGTGCTAACAATTACGGGAGAATGATGTTGAAGTGCAAGTTCTAATATTGTATTTGCGGAGATAGGTTCGAAACGGATGAGTGAATTGGGGTCGCGGAGTGTTTGACTACTGAGCCAGTTCTGGCAAAATGGGCAATGAAAATTACAACCTAACATGCCGAAAGATAATGCGGTATCACCTGGTAATACGTGGAAGAAAGGTTTTTTCTCGATGGGGTCGATTGCAAGTCCAGCAACGTAGCCATAGGGTGCATATAAAATGCCATCTTTGTTAAATCTTAGTTTGCAGATTCCACTTTTACCTGGAGATATAGTGCATTGATGTCCACATGAAAAGCAACGAACCTTATCTCCCTCTAATGTCTCGTATAATTCTTTGTTAGCGGGTTTGGAGAATTTTGATTTTAATATTTGTTCGTTATTTTCCATAGTTGTATATCTTTTCTATTATTGTATATCTCCTGTGCCTGGAGTTTCATCAAAATATTTGTGCTTGTCATTTATTTTTGCAAAGGATTCTGCTTCGGGAAGAGGTTTTTTAGGGATGGTAATGATAGGCCAGATTTTGGAATATGTTGCGTTGATTTGGATGTAGTGTTTCCACTTTTCTGGGATGTTTTTTTCAGGATATATGGCGTTTACGGGACAAGGGTCGACGCATGCACCGCAGTCAATACAATCATCTGGGTCGATAACTAACATATTTGCACCTTCGTGGAAGCAGATAACGGGGCAATTACGAAGGCATTCTGTATACTTGCATTTAATACATGGTTCTGTTACGACATAAGCCATAATTAAATTCCTTAATTTTTGTATTATATTATATACATTTTTTATTAATTTTTTAACGGAAAATTATAGGAAGAGGATGTTTATGGTGTATCAAAAAATTGTATCAATATCTACAAAGACGTATGGTGAGATGATGGATATAACGTCTCGGGTGCAACGTATTGTTCAGGAGTCAGGGATGAAAGTAGGGATAGTTCATATTTTTAATGTTGGAAGTACAGCCTGTATAGGGACTATTGAGTATGAACCGGGACTTGTTCGTGATTTGCCGGAACAGCTGTCGCGATTATTTCCTCCGGGGCGAAGTTATGCTCACGAACAGACATGGCATGATGGGAATGGGCATTCGCATTTGCAGGCGACAGTAATGGGTGCAGGGATTACAGTACCTTTTCATGATGGGAATCTTATTTTGGGGACATGGCAACAAATATTTCATCTTGAGTGTGACATTAAACCGCGTAGTAGGAAGGTTGTTGTAACTGTCATTGGCGAGTAATCTATTTTTGATGTTTTTTGGTGCGTTTTATTTGTCTTTTTTAATATAATTAATAACCTATGCCCCGATAGTTCAGTGGATAGAACGAATCCCTCCTAAGGATTAGACCCGCGTTCGATTCGCGGTCGGGGCGCCATTTTTTTTAGGGGAGGTAGTTAGATGTGAAGGAAATATTTTTTTGTTTTTGGGTTATATCTTTATTTTTTATTCGTGACGTGGTATGATATTAAGAAACTTTTTTATTGGAGGTTAAGTTGTGGGTTTTTCTGTAGGGATTATTGGTTTACCTAATGTTGGTAAGAGTACGCTTTTTAATGCACTAACCCAAAGTAATCATGCTCAGGTGGCGAATTATCCTTTTTGCACTATTGAGCCTAATCATGCAGTGGTAAGGGTGCCTGATGAAAACTTAGACCGATTGTCTGCAATGATTCAGCCGAAGCAGACTATTTATGCAACGATTGAGTTTGTGGACATAGCAGGTTTGGTAAAAGGGTCGCATAAGGGAGAAGGACTTGGTAATCAATTTTTGGCACATATTCGTGAAACGGATGCATTGATTCATATTGTTCGTTGTTTTGAGGATGAGAATATAGTCCATGTTCATGGTGTTATTGACCCTCTTGCTGATATTGATGTTGTTAATATTGAATTAATATTTGCAGACTTACAGCAATTGGAGCGTAAGATTGAGAAATTACATCGACAGGTAAAAGGGGATAAAAAGGTAATTCCTTTGTTGGAATTGTGTGAACGATTAAAGGGGCATTTTGAGAAAGGACTTCCTGCAAGGGTATTTCCTGAGCGGGATAGTGACATATTTCATGAGTTAAATGAGGAGATGCGTTTTACGACGGGTAAAAAGATTATCTATGTTGCGAATGTTGATGAGAAAGGATTGGAGCATAATCCACCTGTTTTGGATGGGATACGGAAGTTGGCTGAACATGAGAGGACAGAGGTTGTTAAGGTGTGTGCGCAATTAGAAATGGAATTGGCAGAGATGGAGGAGGCGGAACGGAGAGAGTTTTTGATGATGGATGGGGCAACAGAGTCGGCATTGGAACAAGTGGTTCATACTGCGTATAGGTTGTTGAGTTTGGTAACGTTTTATACGATGGCACCTCCAAAAGAGATTCGTGCATGGGCGGTGAAGGAAGGAACCCATGTTATTAATGCTGCGGGTATGATTCATACCGATTTTGAAAAACATTTTGTTTGTGCAGAGGTCGTTCCCGTGAAGGAATTTTTGTTGCATGGTGGAGAAGCGGGAGCAAGACATGCTGGAGCATGGCGTATTGAAGGACGGGATTATATAGTTAAAGATGGCGATTGTATTTATATTAAGGCGAATGCATGAGATTACTTTTTGAAAAATTTAACATAAAAGTAAATGGAGAAGTTCAATGAAAAGTAAATATTTTGTATTTGTTTTCCTATCCATTGTTTGTTGTTTAGTTATCTCTTGTCAAGATAGAAATATAAAGAAGGAGGATAGGACACCTGCAAGTAAAGGGGTTGGGAAGTCTCCTGAAGGAGTGCAAGGAGTTCCAAAAACGGTGGGTGAGAGCGTATCATTACAGCCGATATATCAATATCCAATGGCTGGGGAAGTGATAGATAAAAAATTTATGTTGGTGTTTGATAAAAAGGTATATTTCCCATCAGATGTATCTGTTGATGATTATATAAAGACAGAGCCGCCGTTGAGGGGAGTTGTAGAATGTTTGGGGAATGCAATCGTTTTTAATTTATTGCAGGATTTGCCTACAGATGTTGAAGATATTAAGATTTGTGTACATCCACAGTTGCAGTCGGAAGATGGCTTGAAAATAGATCCTCAAAAGTTGTGTTATCAATTACCAACAAAGGGTATTAAGGTTTTAGAAGGTCAATTTAAGGATGTAAATGAGAGCCGTTTTTTGTTTTCGTTGAAGTTTAGTCAGGCGGTTTTGGCGGGAGATGTGAAGTCGTTTATTTTATTAACTAATAAGGATGGAGGAGATGTTGAGTTTAGTGTGCAGGATACAGGGAATCCAACGGAGGTAGTTGATTTAGAGATAAAGAGGTCTGCTGATGAGCCGTATAAGATGCTGATAAAGCCTGGGTATTGGGACAGTGAAAAGAGATATAAGGGGCAAGGGGCATATTTTGAATTTCCTTTGAAAGAGCGGTTGGAGGTGGTTGAATGTAAGGTGAGGGAGTATGGATATTTACAAATTACGTTTTCAAGACCTGTTTCGGGCAGTGTTATTTTAAAATCTGTTTATGTGACTTATCCTAATCAGGCGAGGATTGAATATAATGCGATTCCTGCGGATTGGGGGATGGTTAATGAGCCTGTAATTAGCACGGCATATACTATGGCAAATGTGGAACCTGATTATTGGAGGGTGTTAGATGCGGTATCGTCCTCGGGAAAAACCTTTAATGTGGGGGATTACATTAAGGAGAAGGGATCTAAATCATGGTTGTTAAAGGTTAAGCCAGGCATCTCGGTGGATATTATTAATGTAGGCATAAAACAGTATACGTGGTCAACGGATTATGCCCTTTTACAGGAGGAGTATAAATGGACTTCTCAAAGGAGTACATCTGATTTTAAGATTGATTATATATACTGGAATAACAAAGGATTGGATGGTGTTTCGTGTTCGGTTAATATGCCTCCGATTGATATTGATAAGGCTATAAACTATCTTGAAATAATTCCTCCTGTTGAGAATCTTTTGTTGCAGACGAAGGGATGGGGTAATATTCAGATTGATGGTGATTGGAAATCAGGTATAAATTATGTGATGAAATGGAAAGCAGGATTGGAATGGGGAGGCGATTCTATTTCTGGATATAAGGTTTTATCAAATGATTATGTATATCCGTTGGCGAAGGTTCCGGAGTATAAAACGTTAGATTTTGCAAATGATGATAAATATTATATAGTTCCTCTTCATGAAAAAAATTTTGTGCGTGTTGGTAGTCGTAATGTTCCGAAGGGTTATATTCACGTTTATGAGGTGATTACGGAAAATCTTCCTGTATGGATAGGGAATGTTTCGGCGAATAGTATTCCGTTTGAAATAAATGAGAGGACGACAAAATATCTGACTGCTATTCCTGTTGAATTTCCGAATTGTATTGATAAAGCGAGTTATGTAGATGTTGATTTGACAAATTACTTGGCTGGGTATCCGAAAGGGGTTTTTACATTATGTTTATCAGATACAAAGAAACCGGGTGTGTTGAGGGCATCATGGGAAAATAAGGCTTCTACCTCATCAGGAGAGGAAGATGACGAGGAATATGAAAGGTATGATTATGAAGATGAGTGGGGGTATGGTGATGAGAATCGATTTTATTCGGATTATAAAGGAGTTCGAAGTGATATATGTTATGTGTTGTGGACAAGATTGGGGGTTGTTTCGCATTGGAATGATACGGGGTTGATTGCCTTTGTACATGATTTGTTAGATTTAACTCCGCAAGCGAATGCAGTTGTAACGGCTTATTCGATTAAGAATCGTAAAGTAGGTGAAGGTATAACGGATAATAAGGGTTTTGTGAAAATATCAGTTGATGATAAAGGGTTGGGAAGTCCATATCTATTGACGGTTCGTACTGATAAAGATTTTACCTTTGTATTTTTGGTTCCTAAACCGCTACCTACCTTTAAGGATTTGGAGAAGTATGATAAATATGATAGTGAAGGATATGATGCTTTTATTTATGCGGATAGGAATTTGTATCGACCGGGAGAGACGATTCATTCGAGGTGGATTGTTAGGACAAAGTATGGTTCAGAAGTTGTACATGCTCCTTTAGAATTACGATTTGTTAATCCACAAAATAAGGTGATTTTACGTAAGATAGTGAATTTGTCGGAATTGGGTACGGGTGGTGAAGATATAGTTACAGAGATGACGTATTTGACAGGAAATTATAATTTGGGTTTGTATGTTCCAGGTGGAGAACGTATTTGTGGCTCTACAATTATACATATTGAGGATTTTGTGCCCGACCAGATTAAGACGGAGCTAACTGTTAGTGAAGATTTTTGGGTTGTAGGTTCTAAACAAAGTGTAGAATCTGTTTCTCATTATTTTGTAGGACCACCAGCCAATGATTTGAATTGTAAATGGAAATTGGTTATTACAAAGAAGGAGTTTGAGAGTGATAAATGGAAGGGTTATCGGTTTGGTAACGATGAGATATTTAAGACGGTAGTTATGGATTTAGGGGTTCAAAAAACGGATAAGGATGGTAAATCGAAGTTGGAATTTGTGTTTAATCCACTGGGCTTTATTAATGTACCTGTTGAAATATCGACGATAGCGGAAGTTTCGGAATCTGGTGGCAGGGCAGTTTTTGGTGTTAAGAAGGTTATAGGTTATCCAGAGGATATTGTTTGTGGGTTAGGCCTTGAAAAGATTGGTGATAAGTTGCAGGCGAGTGTTGCTTTGGTGGATAAAAATTTTGACCCTGCTCCGGATCAGGAAGTTGAAGTATTTTTAGAGAAAGTTGAATGGACTTATGTGAATCGTGTTTATAGAGGAGCTTTTCCGCAATGGGAACGTGTCTTTAAAGTTATTGAACAGAAAAAAATAGTCACCAATAATGGGATGGCTGTTGTTTTATTTGATAGTCCGTTACCGTATTATTCTTATAGGATTCGGGCGCAAAGAGTTGGTTCAAAAGTTTTTTCAGAACGTTCGTTTTATTATGTTCCTTCGCAAATGATTGACTTGAAAGATAAGCCTCCAGAACTGGTAAAAATACATATTGAGGATAAAAGGTGGTCTGTTGGTGAGGATGTTCCTGTAACTATTGAAGTGCCTTTCGATGGTAAGGCTGTGGTAATAGTTCAGGGAGACAAGATATGGGATGGGCAGATTATAGATATTGTTTCGGGGAAGGGGATGTTTTCATTGCCAATAAAAGAAGAATATTATCCGAATGTTTGGGTTGGAGTTTCGGCGCTACACGTGCCTACCAAAGAGGAAGTGGAAATTAGCCCATATTCTTCATTTTCTTTTGCTAAAGTTGAGGTAGAAAATCCGAAAGGCAAATTAAATCTTGTTTTTTCTGATTTGCCTACAGAGGTAAAACCGCAGACGGAGGTTGAGGTATCCGTTCGGGCAACGGATAAGGATAATAGACCCTTGGTAGGAGAGTTGACAATTGCTTTAGTAGACGAAGGGATACATTCAATAGTTGGGTATATTTCACCTGACCCGTATGCGTGGTTTGGTAGGGCTCGTTATTCACCCATTCAACGAGTACATTATTATGACCATGTGGCTTATCATTATGACCCAACCTTACCTGGTGGTGATATGTTGGCGAGAATGTTATCATCTGGGAAGCCTGAAATAAGTGATACCTGGATTAAACCTGTTGCTTTATGGTCTGGTGTAGTTCGTACTGACGAACAGGGTATCGCAAAGGCTTCTTTCCGTTTGCCTGAATTTAATGGTACGTTACGAATAGTGGTAGTAGGTGTTAACAAAGAGCTGGTGGGTTCTGTTGAAGGTTCGTTATTTGTTCGTAGACCTTGTGTGATTCAGACACATTTGCCAAGATTTTTACGACCTAATGATAAGGCGATACTATTTGCAAGGAGTTTGAATTCTCAAGATGTTCCGTTAGATGTCAAGGTTTCTATGTCGCCGAGTGAAGCACTTCAAATAATACCTACATTTTTTGAATGGGAATCAAAACCTCAAAGTCTTAGTTTATCACCCGAAATAAATTTAACTTGTGTGTCTGGTTTAAGTCAGGCGAAGATTGATTGGCAATACCAAATTGTTGATAAACAAGGAAATGTGGTTGACCAATTTAGTCAAGAGACGCCTATACCTAATCGAATCCCTGCGATATATGAGCAACGGAGAAAAACGTATATGATTTCTCCAGGGGAGATACTTAAATTGGATACTAACGATTTTGTTGTGGATGACCTGTTAGAGACGGAAATAAAAGTGGGAGGTAGTCCACTATTACAAATAGAGCCGGCTATATCGTGGTTGTGGAAGTATCCGTATTCATGTTGTGAACAAAAAATTTCACGATTATATGGGTTGTATCTATTTCGTCATTATGTCCAGAATTCTATGCCAGAGACAATAAATAAGGAGTTATATAATAATATTTTACTAACCCTTGTTAATGAAATATTTGCACACCAGCAGGCAAATGGAGGTTTTTCACTTTGGCCTTATTCGAATTCTACCGACCTTAAAACATCACTTCATACAGCCTTATTGCTGGCTCTTATAAATAGGGATAAAGAATTACAAATTCCTGAAAAGCCATATCGAAGGCTTATGGAGTTTTTGCAAGATGTGTGTCGTAGAGGTGATTCGGAGAATAGTGTAGCCTGGGAGGCTCAGGCGTTTGCAACGCTTATCTTATCTATCAATGGAGACCCATCCGCAAGTGAGCGTTTGGTGAATTATTTGAAAGTAGATTTGCCTCGGAATTTGAGGGTTATGCTTCTTATGGGTGCACATATCTGTGGTAAGCCTAAAGAGTTTATTGTCCCCTATGTTAAATTATTGACCTGGGAGACAGAACATGAGAATGTAAAGAATACATACGAGTTTAATTCTCAACAAATGAGGTCTTTGGCTTTAAAGCTTATTTCGCATGTAATAGCAGACTCATCGCCGGATATAATTATAGATTGTCAGAGACCATTAATTGAATATGTATCTAAATCGTATTCTTTTACCACTTATGAATTAGCCTTTGTGTTAATGGCATTGGATATGAGTTTTAAGAAATTAGGGGTTCAGCCGTCGGAATGTGTTGCTCAAATCAATATAAACGGTCAAATAGAGGATTTGAAGGGAACCGAATTATTTTTTAAGAAGGTTAAAGGAACGACTCAGGTAGAAATACAGAATAAATGTGAATCGCCTTTGTTTGTTTTGTGGAGTATTCATGGAGTTCCGACCAATCCGCCTACAGGTGAGGAGTCGCAGGATATTCAGTTAACAAGAATGGTATATACACAGCAGAAAAAAGTGTTGACGGATAATAAATATTCTCAAGGAAATGTGTACTTACTTTTGTTTACAGTTAAACCGGAGTACGATGTTGATAATCTTATTTTGTCGCAGTTGTTACCAGCAGGATTAGAAATAGAAAATCCACGGTTAACTCCGGAAGGGATGGATGATATGATTTCGGGGACATTAAAATATTCCTTTAGGCAGATTAATCCGGAGCATGTAGAGATACGGGATGATAAATTAATAGTTGCTTTTCCACCGTTAGAATCTTCGAAGGATCTTGTATATGCTTATGGATGTATTGTGCGTGCAATTACAAAGGGTAGTTTTGAGTTTCCGGGTGCACGAATTGAAGATATGTATAAGCCTGAAATATTTGCGAGATTATCTACACAACAGATAGAGGTTGAGTAATAGTAGATGAGACGAAGATGGTTCATATTGACACTAATTGTATTTTGTGGTTTTTTTATCATTATAAGTGTGATTGATATTGTTTATTTGTGGAATTTAGGTCCGACTAATCCGTGCGATTTTTTGCATGTTGATTATTCCCCCAGAGTATTTTCTAAAGAGGGTCAACTTTTATGGGTTGGTTTGAATAGTGCTCAACAATGGTGTTTGCCAGTAGATATACATAAGGTTACGCCACATCTTATTGATGCTACAGTTTCAATAGAAGACCAACGATTTTGGGAACATAGAGGAGTAGATATTGTTGCTGTATGCCGTGCTATTTTTCAGAATATACGTGCCCGACGAATAGTGTCAGGTGCATCAACAATTACGATGCAGGTGATAAAACAATATTATCAGCAACATGGAAATGGTTTTATAAATTCAAATATCGGCAAATTCCAATTTAAGTTATTGCAGGCAATTCAATCTTTGCGTCTGGAACGGTGTGCTACCAAAGAGGAGATATTGCAGACTTATTTGAATAATGTATCTTATGGTGGAAATTTGTTAGGGGTTGAGTCGGCAAGTTGGCGTTATTTTGGTAAGACGGGGGAAGTTCTGAATATTGGAGAATGTGCTTTATTAGCGGGTTTACCGAAATCGCCAGAGATATATCGGCCAGATAGATGTCCACGTATAAGTATGAACAGAATGAAGTATGTTTTGAATCGGATGAAAGAGGAGAATTATATCACTGATGGGCAATATAAGCAGTATATAGAATCTCCACTGAAAATAGCCTTTTATCCTTTCCCTTGTTATGCACAACATTGGATTGCGAGACATAAGAATTTGTTCGATAAGGAGAAGAAGATTTTTACTTATTTGGATTATGAGTTACAGGTACAAGTTGAAGAGATATTAAAGAAAAGAGTTCAGCAATGGTCTCCAGAAATATCCACTGCATCAGCGATGGTGGTTGATGTTCCGTCGGGTGAGGTATTGGTTCGTGTGGGTGGTGTCAAGGAACGTTCCAGAATCCCTGTAAGTTATTTTGACTTTTGTAGTATTCCACGTTCGCCGGGGTCTTCGTTAAAGCCATTTTTATATTGTCTTGCAATGGAGAAAGGATTTCTTTTTCCAGAGGAAATATTATATGATTCTGAATTTGATGTGGGTAATTATGCCCCGAAGAATTTTGATGAATTATACCACGGTTTTATTGATGCAACGACTGCGCTTCGCTATTCATTGAATATTCCTGCAGTGCTTTTGTTGGAACGATTGGGGACGTATCCTTTTGTTGAGAGACTGAGAAATTGCAGTGTTCATTTGAAGTCAGAGGTAACAACATATAAGAACTCAAATTTGGGGGTTATTCTTGGGAACTGCGAAGTGAGTATGGAGGAGATGATGCAGGCTTACTTCTGTCTTGCACATGAGGGGTATTTTAAGCCGTTGAAAATTGTAAGGGATGAGAAGGAAGTGGAAGGATTTCAGGTATTTGATCGTGGAAGTGTTTTAGTTTTATATCGAATGATGGAAGGGAAATTGAGTGGGGAAAAGATAAAGGATGCGGTTCGCTTTTCTCGATCGCCTACTCGTATTTGTTGGAAAACAGGAACGTCTTCTGGGCGAAAGGATGCATGGGCATTTGTGTTTAATGAACAGTATGTCGTTGGAGTATGGATGGGTAACCCTCAATCTACTGGTAGTGCAAAATTGGTTGGGGCTTTATCAGCATATCCTGTGGCTTGTGATATATTTCGAATACTTCCGATGAAGAAGAATGAAAAGGAATTCCCTGATTTTACTGATGATGCGGTGAAACAGATTGAGGTGTGTAGTTTAAGTGGTTTGCCAGTTAACCCTCATTGCAAATCAAAAAAATTAGTATATGTTTCATCAAACACGCCAATATCGCGGATATGTGATGTGCATTATTTTGATGCTCAGTCGGGGATGGTTAAGGAACGGTTTCCATCTCGTAGTCGGGGTTGGGATTTAGCACGTGTAAGTACTGTCCAAAAAGGGGATGATAATGAAGAAGTTCTTACAGAATTAAAAATATTAAATCCGGCAGATGGTGCAAAATTCGTTTATAGCCACGTACCATCCAATAGCATGATAAAACTGCGGAGTTCAAAGGATAATATGAGTACTATTCATTGGTATGTTGACGACCAATATTTAGGTAGTAGTACTTGGGAACAACCGTTATGGTGGAATCTTGTTCCTGGAAAGCATAAGATTTATTGTTTGGATTCTTCTAATAATGAGGATGTAGTATTTGTTGAGGTTTTTTTACCTGAGGAGATGATGAAAATAGCACATAGAGAAAACTAATCACTTTATAGTAAAAAATTGCATAATACTGATAAGTAAATGCGTTGTCGAATAACTAATGCTACGATTTAAAACTGGTTTGCTTACCCGTAGATAATTCCTAATGGCGGGTACTCTCTCCATCTTCCTCGCGTAAAGTCTGGAAAATCCTGAGGTGCACCGCGTTGGGCTACAGAGCGTTCACTTAATTCGCAAACGGCACTCCATGAGGCTGCATCGTAAACATTCAAATCTGTTGGTAAACCTTTGCGGAGGCATTCAATTAAACGGAAATCCTCGATGAAATCCATTCCACCATGTCCGGCTCCTTTGGCAGAATCCTGCATCGCTTTCCATAACGGATGTTCCCATTGCTCGGCATATTTCTCCAAGGGTTCAAATTCTTCTTTTTCAGATAAACCTTCGACAAAAATACGTGGAGGATAGTCCATAATGACGCCTTTTGTTCCCTGCACCATATTAATTCGGCTGTAAGGACGAGGTAAATTTGTGTCATGCACGATATATATTGTACATCCGTTAAAGGTTTTTATAATGCTTAAGTTCACATCCCCTAACACATATTTTTCATTTCTACGGGGGTCATCCTCAGGTAGCGTTTTTTGGTATTCTTGGAGGCCTCGAGATTTGCTACTAACTGAAACCAAATACTCAAACTGGTCTCCGCGATTGATGTTCATATATTGAGCTACGGGTCCCAAGCCATGTGTGGGATATAGATTTCCGTTTCGTTTCATCGAATGAGCACGTCGCCAGAGTCCTTCTCCGTCCTTACTGAATTTTACGCCTCTTAAATCATGCAGATAGCCACATTCGCCGTGAATAATTTCTCCTAACAAACCTTTTCGAACCATGTGGAGCATCATTAATTCTGTACGATTATAACAGCAGTTTTCCATCATAACGCAATGTTTTTTATATTTTTCTGCTGTTTCGACGAGTTGCCAGCATTCCTCTAATGTAACAGCTGCGGGAACTTCGGTGGCTGAATGTTTACCATTTTCCATTGCAGAAACACACACGGGAACATGCCACTCCCAAGGGGTTGCTGTGTAAACTAAATCCAATTCTTCTGTTTCACACATTCGTTTAAAATCCAATTCCCCATTTGTATATCCTTTGGGTTCGGGTTGTCCTGCTGACACAGCCATTTTTTTAACTCGTTCTACCTTTTCAGGAACAATGTCGCAGACTGCCTTTAATTGTACACCTTCTATCTTTAGTAAGTTCTTTACATGATTTGTCCCCATACCTCCTACACCAACAAATCCGACGCGAACCGTTTCCATTGGAGGAGCGGAGAAAAATTCTGCTGGGGCAGGTGTATTACGAATAGAATTCGTTGCGGGTTGATTCTGTGCAGAACCTTTCATTGCAAATGCCATCGAAACTAAACCTGAAAGCGATAAAAATGACCTGCGAGAAAACTCGAAATGTTTGTTATCTTTTTCCATTTTCTTATTCCTTTAAAATGGGTTTAATTATTTTTTGCGTATTTATTTGAAAAAGTAATAATATAATAATTTAATTAACATTAAACTTTATTTGAATGTGAAAATTCAAACAATAGGATATCTTAAATGGACGCTTATTTGTTTATATGTCTCGGTACCCGAGATGTACAAATTAGAGATGAAGTCGGATTAGATGAAAAAGTACAAATGGAGTTGAAAGAATACCAATATCCTTTAGGTAAAGATAATAGAAATTTTCGAGAGTTAAATGTTCGTAAATTTGGACATTGGTTAAATAATAATTTTGATTCAATAAAAGAGATAATAGAGATACCATTGATAGAGCCTTTTCTCAGTTACATAGAAAAAAAAGACAAATTGATACATAGGATATATCTTATTGCAACGGATCAATCAAAGACAGTAAGTAAAACTGACAATGAACATGTTTGCAGAGATACTTGTACAATAGCTAAGTTTTTAGAAGAAAAGTTTTTTCCTTATTACTACAAAAAGGAAAGTAAACCTTGTCCAGAAATCAAAACAGTTATTCTAAAAAATTCACCTAATAACTACGATTTAATGATTAAAGAATTTGGAGATTTTTTATCCAAAGAATTTGAAATGTTTAGTGAGAATAACAATTATGAGGTATATACAGAAATAACAGGTGGGACTCCTCAAATTAATACTTCTGTAATGTTAAATTGTATTAAATATTATAGGAATAAAGTTAGATTTATTTATAAGTCTGAAAATTCGAGGGATATACAATCTCTTAATGCTGCAGAATATATATTAGGTACATATGAACATGAGAATTTAAAACAACTTGTTGAAAGATATGATTTTGATGCAGTAGTACAAAATAAATCCTATTCAGAGACAATCAGAAATTTATCTTTATCTGCGTGCTATAGAGAAAACTTTGATTTTTTTAATTATAAGAAAGAAATAGACAAAATGTATGATAATGTCCCTATAGGTATGCTTGAGATATTAAGAAAAGATGCGTTTAAATTATGCGAAAAAGAACCCAATTCAATATTTAATGAACTTTACTGGAATACAGTAGTTATGTGGAAGCGAGATGAGTGTGCAAATTTTATAGGAAGAGTTTGGAGAATGATGGAAACATCTCTTCAGTATTCGTTACTTGAAATTATAGGATGTACATGGGATGAAATGATAAAAAATTCAAATGAAAAGCCTTTTGAAAGTAAATTTAGAAAGTGGGCAGGGAATAATAATGATTTTTTTGAATTTTTGGATGAAAATAAAAGCGACTACAATATAAGTTATGTCAAAAAACCGATTGTGCCTAATATGCCTACACTGTTTGCGAGTATTGATTTTCTTGCAGAAACTGGAAATAACCAGAGTAAATATAAGAATATCCAAAAATGGGTAAGAAAACTAAGACCTTTTGCCAGTATGAGAAACAATTCCATTATAGCACATGGATTTGAAAATATATCGAGGGAAAGTATTAGGTCTACCCTTGAAAAGGGAGAAGATATTCTTCTTATTATTAGGTCATTGATTGAGAGTGTAGGGATTCGATTATCGGAAGAGAATCCATTTAATATTTTTAAAGACATTTTAATTGAAATTAGTGAACAAGATTTAAAAGAAATTCTAAATGTTTAACGATCTTAGTTTTACTATACAGCGGGTTCGTTTTTTAGCGGAGGAGCCCTTATTGGTGCCAGAATATAAGGGTTCAATGATTCGTGGTGCATTGGGACATGCATTGAAAAAGGTTTCTTGTGCTTTGAAGAGATTTACCTGTCCGGAATGTCCTATTCGTGAAAAATGTGCTTATAGTGTGTGCTTTGAGACTCCTATCCCAAAATCATCAGAAATTATGAAAAAATATCCCAAAGCACCACACCCTTATATTCTGGAACCGCCTCTTGAAGCCAGAGATCGTTATGAACCTGGAGAAATTTTTGAGTGTAATTTAACTCTCGTAGGAAGGGCAAAAGAATTTTTACCTCATTTTATCTATGCTCTTAATGTTATGGCGGAAGAAGGTTTTGGAAGAGGGCGTGGAAAATCTAAACTTGTGTCGCTGGACTATCTTTCTGCAGAAGGTAAATGGATTCCCCTTTATTCTTCAGAAACAAATGAGTTTGTTGGTGAACCTTATTCTTTTACGATAAAAGATATACTCAACAAAAAGACAACTCTTTTAATTAACAAACAAATTGAAATCCATTTCCTTACACCGACCCGCCTTGTTATTGATGGGAATTTACATGATAAAGGAGAAATCCCGCATATATTTCCAGGACTGCTCCGTAGATTGACCCTGTTACAATATTTTTTCTGTGGTGGATATTTAGAAAAAGAAGTGAGCCCTCTACTTGAAACAGTAAAAAAACTTCAGCCTTTGTATTCTGCATTTCAATGGCAAGACTGGGTTCGTTATTCTTCGCGTCAGGACCGAAAGGTTGTTATGGGAGGTTTTATAGGTTCCATACTGTATGAGCACATTCCTCCTGAAGTTATTGAGATTCTTTGCTGGGGCGAGTATCTCCATATCGGAAAAGGAACGGTTTTTGGATTAGGTAAGTATAATCTTTTACCTGTGAATTAAAATATGTGTGATACAGTTGTTTTTGTTGATAATCAAAGGGTGTTTTTCGCTAAAAATTCTGATCGAGAAGTAACCGAACCGCAGGTTCTATTCTGGCAGTCAAGAAGGACCTATCGAGAAGGAGAGAGCTTAAAATGCACACATATAGTAATTCCTCAGATTAGAGAGACCTATGCCATTTTGATAAGCAAACCTGTCTGGATGTGGGGTGCAGAAATGGGAACGAATGAACTTGGTGTTACTATTGGTAATGAAGCGGTATTTACCAATCAGCCTTACGCTACAACGGGACTTACAGGGATGGATTTACTGCGTCTTGCTTTGGAACGCTCTATGAATGCGAAACAAGCATGCGAGACTATTATTCATTTTGTAGAGGTTTATGGTCAGGGGGGGAATTGCGGTTTCAAGAAAAGGATGTACTACCATAACAGTTTTATTATTGCTGACCCGTGTGAAGCCTATGTTCTTGAAACTGCAGATAAATATTATGAGGTTGAGAGAGTGCAAGGGTTCCGTTCTATATCAAATGGATTAACGATAAAGGGTTTTAAGGAAAGGTATGAAGACCGAATAAAAAGCCGATTTACTCAGTGCTTAAAACGGAGAAATGCTATTGAACAATGTGTGCCTGATAGTCCGACTATTTCAGATATGTTTAGAATTTTACGACTACACAAAGATGGGCGTGTTTATCCAGAATATCACTGGTTTCATGGTGGAATGGATGCTCCCTGTATGCATGCAGGTGGGTTATTACTTAATTATCAAACTACTGCGTCATGGGTTGCAGAACTTACATCTCGGAATTGTTCACATTGGGTTACTGCCACATCCACACCCTGTATCAGTTTGTTCAAGCCTGTAGAAGTATCACGACCTTTAAGCGGTAGATTTTGCAATGTTTATGGTGAATTTGATGAGGTATTTTGGTGGAAACATGAAAAATTTCAGCGATTGGTTATGAAGAATCCAGAGATTACTTTTCCTGTGTTTGATGGGGAAAGAGAGCAAGTAGAACGGGAATGGCTTGAGAATCCTCCTAAACCTGATACTGCATTTGAGGTTCATGAGCAGTTGCTTTGTCGGTGGCTTGAGAAACTTGGGCAATTGGAAATAACTGATGTGAGACCTGTTTGGGCTCGTTGTTTTTGGAAGGGTAGGGGAATGTAGTTTAGAGGGTCGAAGAAGCAGACAAGTTGGAAGGGTTTGATAAGGTGAATTTGAAATAGGAATGGGAGTTGTGTGAATTTGTATGAATGATAATAAAAAAAGTGTATAATAGAAGTTGATAAACTAATTTTTAAGAAAGAAATGAATGAAATATTTTACTCCAGTATGTGTGGTTTTAGAATTGAAAGAGGGAGGAATTATAACGGACATACAATCGGAGAATAGTCTTTTTTTAGATTTTGAAGTTAAAGAGTATAAGGAGTCTTCGATTTATAATTGGATTTTTGAGCCTTATCGGGAGAGGGTCAAAAGTTTTTTATATCCTGAACAAGGTTATTGTGATGAAAGACAAATAGGTGCATGGTTTGCGAATCGGGCAAATAAGTATTATTGGTGTTCTATAATCATTCCTAAGCAGAATAATCTTTCGACGAACAAAATCATAGTTCAAGATTATACGTCTATTTTGCCTAAACCTTTGAATGTAATTGAGCAAAGTCCTAAGATATACAATTTTTTTCATGAGTTGGATTTGCCTTTAGGAATAACGGATATTGGAGGGCACTGGATAGATGCCAATCCAGCATTATGTTCACTATTAGGGTATACTCGTGACGAATTATTGAAATTAAGTTGGCAGGATGTAACGGACGCGCAAAATGTGGAACGTGAGTCACTAATTTATAGAGAGGCATTAAATAATCATCAGATTTTACTTAGGGGGTTAACGCTTGTTGAAAAGCATTATGTGCGAAAAGATAAGACGACTTTTCGTGCATTGGTTCACACGCTTGCTATTCCTGATGGCCAAAGCTTTCCGATTAGTTGTTTTTTCTCGTATATTGAGAATCTGGATGATAAGGAGCGGTTGCAGAAGGAAGTAGAAAATAATAGAGCGTTTTTGCGTTTGATACTCGATTTACTTCCAGTTCGTGTTTTCTGGAAGGATATAGATTTGCGCTATTTAGGTTGTAATCTTGCTTTTGCACGAGATGCAGGGGAAAAATCACCAGAGGATGTTATAGGTAAGACAGATTATAGTTTCCCATGGAAAATTCAAGCGGATATGTATCGTCAAGATGATAGGGCTGTTATTTCGACTGGGGTGTCTAAAGTATTTTATGAAGAATCACAAACGACGCCTGATGGTGGGTTGATCTGGTTGAGAACGAGTAAAATACCTTTGGTAGGGATAGGTGGAAAATCTATGGGAGTATTGGGTATTTATGAGGATATTACAGAATTGAAAGCTATCATAGATACTCTTAATGAGACCATGTCTATTTTAAAAGCTTTAATTGATTCTGCACCCATGGGGGTTGTTGCGATAAATACAGAAGGGAATATTGAATTTTGGAATAAGGCTACTGAGGAAATATTTGGTTGGGATAGTGATGAAGTAATATCTAATCCTGTTGTTTCATTTATACCCCGTATAACGCAGTTAATATTGGATTATCATAAAGAAGATAGTGGAGGAGAGAACACTTTATCTTATGAGTTTGAGATAGATGAATGTAATAAAAGAGGCGAGTTGCTGAATCTTAGGATTATATATCGTTCTGTTCAAATCACAGAAGGGAAGATGTTACACCTTATTCTTATTCAAGATATTACAAACATTAAGCGAATTCAGATGGAACAAGAACAATTGAGGTTGCAATTACAGCATACTCAGAAATTGGAAAGTTTAGGGGTTATGTCGGGTGCAATTGCTCATGATTTTAACAATATACTCATGGCCATTATGGGGAATATTGACCTTGCTTTGTTAGATTTGCATAATCCAGATGCAATTAAAAATTATCTTGTTGGAATAGATGAATCAGTTAAGAGTGCTGCTGAATTGTGTAAGGAGTTGCTTGTTTTTTCGGGTAAGAAACAACAACCACATCAAGTGTTGAATATTAATAAAATAATCTGTGAGATGGAACATTTACTGAAAATAAGTGTTTCAAAGAAGGTATTATTGGAGTTTGAGCTGGGTACTGAAGATATGATGATATTCGGTGAACCAGGTCAATTTCGTTCGATATTGTTAAATTTGGTTATCAACGCATCGGATGCTATAGGTAATCATAGTGGTCTTATTCGAGTTAAGACATATATAGTAGATTATGATACGGGGTTGATGTGGACTGCATGGTTTAAGGAGGGTATAGAGCCTAAGAAGTATGTAGTTCTTGAAGTTTCAGATACAGGTTGTGGAATGGATAAAGACGTAATCTCAAAAATTTTTGACCCATTTTTCACAACAAAGGATAAAGGCAGAGGATTGGGGTTGGCTATGGTTATGGGGGCAATACGTGCACATTCGGGAACTATAAAAGTATACAGTGAATTAGGGAAAGGAACTGTATTTAAGGTATATCTGCCATATACAAAACCAAATGGGACTTATGTAGAGGTTGAGGTTCAGGAGAAATGGCAAGGGAAAGGGACTATACTTTTTGCGGATGACGAAGCGATTATTCTTCAGATAACGGTAAAAATGCTTGAAAAGATGGGCTTTAATGTTATTTCTGCAAAGGATGGCCGTGAAGCTGTGGAATTATTTGAACAGAACAAAGAGTGTATTTGTGCAGTGATCTTGGATATTACTATGCCTTATTTGGATGGAATAGAAGTAGCACGGCATATTCGTTCTAAGTCTTCGGACATACCTATTTTTCTAAGTAGTGGGCTTCTGAAGCACACGTTGGATGAGAAAGAGCTTGGTTTTTCTATCCAAGGGTTTTTAAATAAGCCGTATAACATGAATGTTCTTTCTAAGATGTTGCAAACATATCTCACATGATTAGTGTAATTTAAGAAATATCTACAATCCAAAACTTGGATAGATGGAATTCAATACTGTTGAAAATAAAATTAAACCAGCACGATACACGGTCTAAAATCCAGCTGTCTGAGGTTAATATAATTCCCCCTTCTGAAATCAGTACGTGGTCAGGGTTGTCCACAAGTTCCACATTCCATTTTTGACCAAAATTTAAAGATATTTCTCGTATCAATTTTGCCAGTTTTCCACTATTAGAGATAGGTTTGTCTAAAAACCAATTTACTTCTGCAGGGTCATAGTATGGCAATCGTTCACCTATCCAGTTTAGAGCAGGGATAGTTTCCTGAACTTTATGATATGAACCGTGTATGCTTGCCATGTCTCGAATACAGCCATCCCTTGCAAGAATTAGAACTCCTCCTGATAACATACTTTCGATAGTGATTAATATGTTATATCCATCGATGTAAATTCTTTTACCAAATAATTCTTCTTCGTCTACTTCGCTTTCTTTTCGTTTTTTTAGTGAATTATCAGAGCATGCAGACCTCTGGACAGCTATTCTTTGTCTTTTTCTTAATTGATAATGGTCTCCAACGATTTTAATGGCGCTTTTTTCTGAATAATTTCGCGTATAAAGGTATGAAAGGTCGCGGACTGCTTCTTTTAATTTAGGTATTTCTTGTGGAGCAAATAATTTTTCATCCAGTGGATTTTTACCCCGATGTTGTTGTTTTGTCATATTAAAGCCATTTTTTATTTATGGTATGAAGGTTAGTTCATATCTGATTTTTTATAGATAGTACTTTCATCTTTTTTTATGAAACTGCTATCATCTTTTTTTATGATACTACTATCATCTTTTTTTATGATGCTTGTGTCTTCAAGTGGATTATCGACATCTTGAGCCAGCCAGAATTCTTTCCATTCTTGTTTCCATTCGTGTTCTGTTTCTTTAAGGTATGCAATAATTCCCCAAAAGACCTCTTCGAATGTAAATTGGTTAGAATTTGCAAAAGTTTCTTTCCAGGTGCCTTGCCTTACAATGCCGTAAAATGTGGATAATCGTCTTAAATGTTTTTCAACGGCACGGTATGGGCTATAAACCCCAGAGATTTTAAGGAATGCGGATGGGCTCATAGGACCGATATAATGAATCCAGAAATCTTTGGGTAGCCATTTTGCTGGATTTTTTTTCTTTTCTTTGGTTTCCATTGTTATACCTCCGTATAACTTATTTTAACACATTTTATCGGTATCGTTTTACAATTCTTTCTATTTCCCGTTCAGTATCTTTCCTTTTTATTTCTTCACGTTTATCTATTACTTTTTTGCCACGTCCTAAGCCTATTTCTACTTTGACCAAGCCATTTTTAAAATATACGCGAAGAGGTATTAAAGTCAAACCTTTTTCTTCGATTTTTCTTCCTAAACGGATTATTTCTCGTTTGTGGAGTAGTAATTTTCTTTTCCTATGTGGGTCATGATTTAGTATGTTTCCCTGTTCGTATGGGCGTATGTAAGAATTGACTAAAAAGAGTTCGCCATCTTCGTAGTCGACATAGGCATCTTGAATTGACATACTTCCTGAAGTTCGTAGGGACTTTACCTCAGTTCCTTTGAGGGCAATTCCAGCTTCATATCGTTCCATAATTTCATAATCAAAATGGGCACGTCTATTTTGAACGATTAATTTTTCTCCACTTTGTCGTGCCATAAAAGCCCTTTTTAAAGATATTATTTTTAGTTACTACTACTCATACGTGGACCCCATGAAGGTCCTTGACATTCCATAGTTAAGTTTGGGACGCGTCGTTCTTCTCCTGTCTTTACATTTACGGTCCATAATTCCCATCTTCCATTTCTTGTGGAACAGAACATGAGATGTCTTGAATCAGGTGACCATGTTGGAGATTCATTGCTTCCGTAGGAGTTGGTTAATCGTCTTGGATTGGAGCCATCAGCGTTCATAACATAGATTTCGAAGCCTTCTCCTTTTTGTTCTACGACGTACGCAATCATTTTTCCATCTGGTGACCATGCTGGGTCATAAGAATTTCCGCCTTGGTATGAAAGTCTTCTTGGTTCACTTCCATCTGCTCCCATGACATGAATTTGTGGGTTTCCACCTCGGTCACTTACGAAAGCAATTTGGGAACCATCTGGCGAAATACAAGGAGATGTATCTGCATCTTTATTTCTTGTGATTCGGACAGGGTTACTTCCGTCCATATTACGGATATAAATTTCCATATTTGCATCTTTACTTAATGTCATAGCTAAACGTTGTCCATCTGGGAACCAAGCAGGAGCAGAGTTTAAGCCAACCTCTTTAGATAAGGGTGTGACTTTGCCAGTTAGACGGTCAAAGATGTATAAGAAAGAGTAACGGTCTTTGTATGATAAGTAGGCGATTTTTGTTCCATCAGGGGAAATTTTAGGTTTTATTGATACAGAACCGTGTTCTGTGATTTGTTTTAGATTTGCCCCATCATAATCTGCGATGAAAAGTTCCTTATTTTTGCCCACAATACCCGTGAAACAAATTTGACTTGTTCCGATACCTGGAATGCCATCAACATAGCCGATGGCTTCTTCAGTAAAGCGATGTGCAGACAATCGAGCGTTTGAGATATCTACTCGAACTTCTTTGCCTACTACTTGATTGTTTGATAAAAGGTCAATTAATCGTATTTGACAAACATACTTATTCCCTTCTCGTTTTACAAAACCGTAAACGATGAATTCTGCTTTTGTAGCCCGCCATGCTTCGAAATTTAAATTGGTTATTTCTCTATCCAATGCGACAAATCCTACGGGATACCTTTCACGAGGTAGAATGATAAAGAGTCCTGAAAATTCGAGGTCATAAGCTACAACCTGTGATAATTCTACAGCGACACCACTTAATTCGGGTGTATCTGGACAAAAAGGTGGGACTGCTACTACAATTCTTGTATCAATACCTCTTACTGATTGAATTCTGATTGCATCCTGTGAATAAAGATTAAATGAGAGGAAAAGAAGAGTAATAAAAACGACAATATACATTTTTTTTGGAACCATAACTTTATCCCTTTTGCTTTAAGTTTGTAGAATCACAAGTATTATAATTGAAATTGATAAAAAATTACATTTGCGGATGTTTATTGTAGCGAAAAGGCATATACTACCAGTTGTTCGTCCTTTGCGAATCCGTCTGGGAAACGGGGGAATGGTGCGGCGAGCAAAATAGCCCGAATACCTGATTCACCTAACTCTGGGTCGCTTGCTTCTTTGGTTACCCTTGGGGTTTCGATGAGTTGTCCCTGTCTGTTTACCCAAAAAGATACTTCTGCTACGTTATTTTCGGGGTCTATTTTAATTCCTTCTGGGACAACCCAAACAGATTCAATTTTTCTTTGGACCTGTCTTGCCCACCATTCCAATTCTGGCGGTAAAGGAGTTGCGACTTCTGCTTTAGGTGCGGGTGGAGTAGGTGGGATTTTCTCTTTTTTCTCTACAGGTTTTTTTTCGGGTTCTGGTTTTGGTTTAGGAGGTTCTGGTTTTTTTTCAGGTTCTGGTTTTGGCTTAGGAGGTTCTGGTTTTTTTTCGGGTTTCGGTTCGGGTTTAGGAGGTTCTGGTTTGGGTTCAGGTTTTGGTTCAGGTTTGGGAGGTTCTGGCTTTGGTGGTTCAGGTTTGGGAGGCTCTGGTTTGGGAGGTTCGGGTTTAGGTGGTTCTGGTGGAGGTTCTTGTGTGATTGGTTTTTCTGGGACAGGGTTCTCTAATGATACCTGAAAAACAAGTGGAATGGGTTCTGGTGTTCTAAATTTATAAAAATAAAAAGGTATGAAAATAAGAATATGGATAAGAATCGAAATGATAAATGCTTTTTTTATCCGTTTCGATTCTTTATTTCTATTCCAATATTCTTGATATAACCATTGCATTTTATAACTATTTTTTTCCCTCCTTTATTGTTTTATAATAACATAAAAAATGTTGGGTATGTAATACTTCCGTGTTTTATATTTTATTTATGTTTAATTTGTTATAAAAGTTCCGATTTTATAACGGAAAAATTTTAAAATAATTAACAATGTTGTGTGATAATGTATGTATTGTTTTGTTGGTATTTTTGGATTAATTAGGATTTTGTTTCGTTAGTGATATAGGAATCGACAGCATGGCGGAGTGTTTTCATAATCCAGGAACGTTTGTTATCATCAGTTTCTAAGAGGGTAATGCGGAAACCATCGTAATTGGATTGGAATCCGCTTAAGGGCACAACAACGATGCCAGTGGAACCCATAAGATAATATACAAAACGTTTGTCGGGAGGTGCATTTTCGACCAGGGTTTCGATGTATTCTTTTATTTTTTTATTTTCGATTGGTAGTGTTTGATGGCTGTTTAACACACCTTCTTTGAACATGACAGTGGCATAGAATGCTCCGCCAGGTCTGTTTAATACGACATGAGGACATCCGTGAAATGCCTCCATAAGTTCGTCTGCACGATTGCTGAATGTAAGGGCACGTTGACGAAGATGTTGTGGATAACGACTATCTCCCATCACTTTGGGGATGACCATTTGTGGAAATGTTGTTGAGCATACTTCTAATCGTTTGGCGGCAAGTAGACTGTCAACATATTCGGAGAAATTGGCATCTTTTTTACGATTTAATACTTCAATCCATCCGCAGCGGGCTCCAGGCCAGGGAAATTCTTTACTGATTCCTCGCATGGCAATACCTGGGACATCTTCAATCCATTGGCTTAGGTGAATTTTTGGATACCCCGGGAAAACAATATGGCTATATATTTCATCGGTAATGATAAATAAATCGTATTCTTTTGCGATTTTAAGTATTTCCTCAAGCACACTTCTTGGATACACGGCTCCTGTAGGGTTATCTGGTGAGAGTAGGAGTATGCCTGCGATGGAGTCGTTATATTTTACTTTGTTTCTAAGGTCATATAAATCGGGCATCCAGTTATTATATGGGTCTAACTTATAGGTGAGGTGACTGTAACCAGAGTGAGCCGCCTCAGCGGAAGAATGAGTGCTATATGCTGGTGAAGGACCTAAGACTCTTGCTTCACGTTTAAGAAAACCGTAGACTTTTGCGACAGCATCTCCGATGCCATTGAAGAAGATGATATCATCGGGTGTAATTTTAGTGCTACCACTTCGTTGATTTACCATTTCGGCTAAAAAGGCACGGGTTTCAGGGACGCCAGCAGTATCACAGTAACCGTAGGTGCGTGAATCATCAATTGTTTCATGAATAATGTCTTTAATCCAGGGGGCAATTTGTTCCCCTTTTTCGATAGGGTCTCCGATATTTTCCCATGTAATAGGTTGACCTAATTCCTTTACTTTATTAGCGATGGCTACGATTTCTCTTATTTCGTAGCTTAAATTACGGGCACCTTCGTGAACAATATTTCGACGCATATAAACCTCTATTAAAAAAATTATGATGGTTGGGTATGTGGAAAAAACCTTCCCCCATGGAAGATACGATTATTATACTATTTTTTTAATAAAAATTAAAATGCGTTGGCAGTTAAAATAGGTTCGAAATATCTTAATGAATCAAAATTGAAGGAGTGTAAGTTTTGTGCAGGTTTGTAGATGATAACTTCGTCTTTGAGATTACCTTCTTTGTCAAAGGAACGGTACGTGAGTTTATTATCTTTTTCCGTCTCGATTGTTATTATTTGATATGTTGGGGTTTTTGTGAATGTTTTTTCAATAAGTTCGGTTGGTTCCTGAGTTTCGTAAGCTTTTGTCCCAGAGAAGGCAATAACGTAGTATGTTCCTTCGTATGGAGAGGATACTTTTTGGTTGTTATTTAATGGATATGTTCGCCAGTAGGAATGGTCATGACCTTGAAAAACAAAATCAACATGGTATTTGTCAATGATAGGTAACCATGCGTCTCTAATGTGTTTGTTATCTCTACGTACTCCCGAACTATAAATAGGTTGGTGAAATAAGAGGAATTTCCATAAACTTTGACTGTGTGCTAATTGATTTTCTAACCAAGCCGTTTGTTCTTCTGGATTATGGTTAGCATTTAGGATAGTAAAATGTGCGTTTGAAAAAAGGAAGGAGTAGCAATATTCTTTTGGGATATTTTCGGGTCCGTTTTGTGGCAGGACGAAGTAGTCGGTGTACATTTTAGGTAACATAGGGCTGGATTTATACTCATGATTGCCAATTGTTGGGACTAATGGGTATCGAGCGAATATATCACCTGCGAAGTGGAATAAGGCATCCCAGTCATCCCGTTCATTCCCACGATTTACAAGGTCTCCAGCCATAAGGATAAAGGAGCAATCGGGACATTTTTCAATAGCATTACTAAGCAATTTTCCCCATTCTTCAAATCCAACTTGAGCATCCCCTAAGTATATAAATGAAAAGGTTCGTGGTTGGGCAGGGGCAGTTTTGAAGGAGAACCAATTACTCCAAATATCTTGTGGGATGGAAGCTACTCGGTACTCATAAATTGTGTCAGGTTCTAAAGAATTTAAGGTTATGAACCATCGGAGTATTTCTGGATTGTTTTTCAAGGGTGGGTCTATTATGGAGATGGATTGGGCTTGACTTTTTAATGTGTTTGAATCTTCTTTTTTTCGCCATTCGATGATGCTTTCTTTTACATTTGTGGAGGTGCTCCATTGTATTGAAATTGAATTTTGGGGTGTTTCAGTTATGGTGAGTACTATCTGAGAGGGTGTTTCTGTAACGGGGAAGGGGGTTTCACGTTCTGGAGGTGTTTTTAAATCAGCAAAGGGAGGAAGATTTAAAAAGAATAGGATAACTGTAATTAATAAGAATGAGGTTAGATGTTTTGAATGGAGATTTTTTGTTTTAGTCATTGGTGTTACTTCCTTAACAATAATTTTTAGTGAAATTTTTCTGTTTTTTTATTAGATAGGGAATTGTAGAAAAAAGTTTCGATAAATTGGATATAAAATGAGGAGACTGAATAATGTAGGTATTTAAAAAAGGTGCGCACGGGCATATCTATCGGAACAGGCATAGGAGGGGGGGATAGTAGCCCGTGCGCTGGGGAGGGTACTGTGCAGGGTAGTGAGGGCTGTGTGTGTGTGGTAACTTAGATATGAAATATTTTTGGTTGGGAGGAAGGCCTTTTTTTAACATGAAAGCTAATATGTTTTTGAGGTTGAGAAAGGCCAGATTCAAAATAAAAAGTAGGCTATAATATACCTCACTTTCTACACAATTTGGTGAATTATTCAAATGTCAAAGAGCGAGATTAATTTTACCTTTTTCTCTTCTATATTCTTTTATACTATAAACGTCAAAAAAGTTTCAAAAGTTTACAACGTTTATAATAAATTCTATAAAATACATTATATATTAAATTTTCTTCAAATTTCAATCAATATTATAGCACAAAAAAATTGGAAAATCAAGTTTTTTATCAAAAATTTTTATATCAATTATTTTAACATAAATTGGATTTAGATTATAGGACTACTATTTGAATATTTTGGTTTCTGGAGGATGTAGATTTATTTTTGAGATTGTATTTATATTATTGTAGTTATTCTAGAGCATAAAAGGTGCTTAGACTATGAATCAAGTGTTGTTTATATAACATTTAGTTTAATATGTGTAAAGATTTAAATAGATTTTTAATAGTGGTATAGAGATATGTTAACGTTATGATTGATATTATGTTATGATTTTTGTGATTTAAGGTTTTAACTTTTTTGTGAGATGAGAACTACAGCAAATGCGGAGATGGCTTCTTCTTTGCCTTCTGGTCCGACGCCTTCATTCGTTTTTGCTTTTACGGATGTGCATTCCAAAGGAATTTGAAGAAGTTGGCTTAGGACATCACGCATGGATTTGATGTAGGGTTTAAGTTTGGGTTGTTCGGCAATTATTGTCGTATCGAGATTTACGATTTTCCAGCCATTTTGTTGTAGGACTTGAACGGTTTGTTTTAGTAATATTTTGCTATCGATATTTTTATATTTAGGGTCTGTATCGGGAAAGTAAGTTCCGATGTCACCTAATGCTAATGCCCCTAAGATGGCGTCGATAATGGCATGGATAAGGACATCAGCATCGGAATGGCCTTGTAGACCTTTATGATGGGATATCGTCACTCCGCCGATAATAAGGGGACGTCCTTCAGTAAGTCTGTGTAGGTCGTAGCCTATGCCGATTCGATGTATGAAGTTATGATTAGTCATTTTGGATTATCTTTATTAGGTATTCGCTTAATCTGATATCGAATGGTAATGTAATTTTTATGTTTATGGGGTCTCCAATGACAATGCTAACATTATACCCCATTTCATGGACAAGAGTTGCATCATCGGTGTAGATTATGCCTTTTTGTTTTGCTTGTTCGTGTGCGGATTGGATAATTTCTTTTTTGAACGATTGTGGTGTTTGACATTCATAAAGATATTTTCGGTTAGGGGTATTTTTCAGGAATAATTGTTCGTCTATCTCAAGGATAGTATTTGTTACAGGAATTGCGACGGTTGCGGAACCGAATTTAATTGCTTTTTCTATGGAGTCGGTGACGCAGTTAAGAGGAACGAAAGGTCTTGCACAGTCGTGAATCACGACAATGTCTGTTTTTTTATGTAAATATTGCAGTCCGTTATATACGGAATGTTGTCTTTCATGTCCACCTTCAACGAAGGTGCATGGTGGAAGATTGTATTTTTGGATGATTTCTTTTTCAAAGGTATTGATACAGTTTGGTGGGACAGCAATGATAGGCGGGGCTATCCAATGTAGATTTAGGAGTCTTTTTAATGTCCAGTAAAGTATAGGTTTGTTTCCGATAGGGACTAATGCTTTAGGAATTCCTTTTCCTAATCTGCTTCCGAATCCGCCTGCGGGTATGAGGAGTTGTGCATTCATGAAACTAATGATTGAAATCGAGTGAATATCATTCTACCTGCTGATGTTTGAAGAATACTTGTAACGATGACATTGATTGTGTGTCCGAGATAAGGTTTGCCTCCATCAATAACGACCATTGTTCCGTCATCGAGGTAGCCGATACCTTGTCCTGTTTCTTTTCCTTCTTTGATAACTTTTATTTCCATTTGTTCATCTGGTAGTAAGATAGGTTTTAGTGCATTTGCGAGGTCATTGACATTTAATACACGGACGCCTTCAATTTGTGCTACTTTGTTTAGGTTAAAATCAGTAGTTAAGATTGGGGCATGATATTTTTTTGCAAGGGTTACGAGTTTAGCATCAACTTCACGGACATCTTTTGGATTTTCTTCGATAATCTCGATTTGACATTCGGAGGATTCCTGTAATGCTTTTAATACATCTAAGCCTCGTCTTCCTTTGGCTCTACGGAGTATGTCCGTTGAATCGGCAATATTTTGTAATTCACGTAGGACAAAACGAGGGACAAGAAGTGTTCCTTCGAGGAATCCACTTTTACATATATCTGCAATTCTGCCATCGATGAGTATACTGGTATCTATTATTTTGACATTACTGAAATTTGTTCCTTTCTTTTGGACGGCTGTTATTAGAGATTCCCAATTAGAGGCGCGAGTTATACCGAGGATAATACCAATAAAACCGAATATGAGAACTAATGAAACCATGACGAAAATACGGAGGGTGAGTTCGGCTTGGGGTGCCCAGAAGAAGATATATTGGCCGATGAAATATCCTGCGACCATAGCGAGAACAATGGCAACTAAGGCAGGAGCAATACGTTCATAAATTTCTTGAGTTATAAACTGGATTGCAAACAGAATAGCGATGGCTAATATGGCACCTATTATTCCCCCTAAGACAATCCAGATTTTTGCGGAGAGCCCCAATAGTAAGGCGTGATTATTTCCTGGGTCGGTTAGTTCGCCCGTGAGATAATATGCCCACATTATCCCCATAATTATACAAGCTAACACGAAAACAACTTTAATAATTTTTATAACCATTTTTTATAAACCTTTTTTTGTTAATCCCTTTGTATAATAATTTATCATTATTCTTTTTGTTTTTTCAAAATGCGTTTTGTAGATTTTCTATAATACGAACGTAATTGATATTTATGATATTTATATGAGGAAGGATATGTTCCTTAACTAAATATTAAGTATGTATTATGTCTTTTGTGGACTTATTCTTTTGTTATGAATAATAGGGGTGAATGTGAATTTGGAGAATATTGATTTGGTTCATGTTTGGTATTTTTAATCTTTTATTAAAAATGGTGACTTTTTATTCAGGGATTTTTGAGATGATTTCTTTAACTAATGTTCTGAGTAAAGGTTCTATTTTTTGTGCGGTTGCGATGATATGTTCGATGTTTGCGGGTTGTAGAGCGTCTGGGAAACACTCATCGGTAATTGCAGAGAAACCGAGTACTTTTAGTCCTGAATGGACGGCGACAATAACTTCAGGAACGGTGCTCATACCTACGGCGTCTGCACCGATGGCTCGTAGGAATCGGTATTCTGCTCGTGTTTCCAGACATGGTCCTGCCACGCCAACATATACTCCTTTTTTGATGGGTATTTTTAGGTCAATAGCAGTGTTTTCAGCAAGAGCAATAAGTTCTTGTGAATAGGGTTCGCTCATATCTGGGAAACGTGGACCTAACGTATCATCATTTGGACCAATTAATGGATTGTCGCCCATAAGATTAATATGGTCTGTAATAATCATTAGGTCACCTGCTTTGAAGAGGGGATTCATCCCGCCTGCAGCGTTTGAGACAATGAGTATTTTTACTCCTAAGGCTTTTGCTACGCGAACAGGGAATGTTACTTGTTGCATAGAGAATCCTTCATAATAATGGAACCGTCCGGATAGGGCAAGGACTTTTTTGCCTGCGAGTTCGCCGACAATTAATTCGCCACCATGAAGGGAATCGTCTGGGAAATGGGGGATTTCTTGATATGGAATATTTATTTCGCTGTTGATAATTTCTTTTAAGGTTCCTAATCCTGTTCCTAAAATAATGCCGATTGAAGGATGAGTGTTTGTGGCACTTCGTATGACTTTGACGGATTCGTTGATTTGTTCTCGTAGTGTGTTCATAATAATCTCCCTATTAATTTTGGTTATTTAATTTGAGAAGTTCAGATTTTTTTTGAAGGAATATTGATTTAAATTCTTCTGGTAATTCTAATAACTTATCTCTACTTGTTTCGCCCTGGATGATTTTGATTTTTGTTTTGCTGATATTTAACCATTTTGATAGGAGTTCAAGTAATTTTGTATTTGCTTTTCCTTTTTCAGGGGGAGCATTTACACGCACAGCAATTATATTATCCTCTCTTAGATAGATAGATTCAGAGTGTGCAGAAGGAATGATGTGTACTTTGAATTTGAATGTTGATTCTTTTTTGTATTGCATAACAGGGTTATTATGAATTTGTTGGGTTCTACTATTTTTATATTTTATGAAAGTGAGTCATAAAATTCAATAATTGAATTCATTTTAAAATAAAATTGGGAGTCTTGATTTTGAGTGCTAATTTATAAATTATAAAACCTGAATAGTCAGTTTAATCAAAATTCACTCAAATAAGACTCCCTACATGAATGAGACATAGAGGACGATTCAATTGTAAAACAATACAACTCCGTCATTGATTTCTTTTTGGCAAGGTCACATTATTTGACCTTGTATGATTATAGACAGGAGTTGTTGCGGAAGTGGTGATTTCTGGCATCTCACCGAAATATTCTTCATAACAGCCCACATGCCAGTACTCACCATCTAAATCGATAGCTTCGTCGAACTGGAACTCGATGTCCTCTATGTACTCGTTACAAAGAGCACAACGTTTCATTTTAATCACCTCGCTTTCTTTTTGTATGTTAAGGTTTATTGTTTATTATAAAAACAAAAACATCAAAAAAAGAATTTCACTTTTATTTTATATTTAACGAACCCCCTACCTAAGTGAAATACAGGTCCAAAGGGATTACATAATATTTATACCATAAATAATCCTGAAAGTCAAGTAAAAAATCGATTAAAACAGAAAAATAATAAAAATCTGTATATTATTATCAGTCAATAATTTACATATATTTATGTATTTTTTTATTTTATTTTTCAAAAAAAATTTTTATAAATTAAAAATTTTTTTTGCATTTTTTGTTGTTTGAGAAGCAATTTCATTTTCTGAACATTTTAAGTATTCAGTGAGATTTTTAATTACAAGAGTGATGTTTGACGGTATATTTCGTGTATCACTTTTTCCTGCAGGTGGGATATCAGGGCTGTCTGTTTCTATTAATATTCTTTCTGGGTAAATAGTATTTAATACGTGTTGTCTTTTTTTACTATATCTGTATGTGATACCACAACCGAAAGAGAAATAGAAACCGAGAGGGAGTAGTTGCTCTACGATTTCGACACTTCCTTTGAAGGCATGGATGATGCCACCTTTTTGGGGCATACCAATTTTTTTTACGATGCCTGTAAGTTGAGAGAATGCCCCTCGACAATGGATGACTACAGGTATATTTATTTCTTTTGCAATTTCTAATTGACGGATGAAAAATTTTTCTTGTAAATCGTAGGACGGAGTATCAATTTTCAGGTCTAAACCTATTTCCCCAATGGCTACAATTTTTTCTACTGAGTCTGAAGTTAAACGATTCAAGTCGTCGAAAAATTCTTCTTTTATATACCATGGATGGATACCCCATGTACATTCAATTTCTGGATATTTTTGGGAAAGTTCTAACGATTTATCCCATTGAGAAGGCTCGACGGAAGAGGTGATAAGTTTTATGATGCCTATTTTTTTAGCGTCGTCTAAAACAATATCCAGGTCATTGCTGAATTCTTGTGCTTCTAAATGGCAATGCACATCAATAATTTCCATTTTTGTTGTCCTTCATTAGTATAATTAATGATACTTTATTTTATGATTGGGAGTATACTGAACGTATTATAAATGTAATTACAGGAAGGAATTTAATTGAATAATCGGTGTAATGCGAAAATAATTGTTGATTGTCCTTCTTTTCAAGGAGGTAATGAGATATCAGGTTTGTGGCGTTGGATATGTGAAGGTAACTGGGCATGGGGTCTTGCTTCACCTCCTGGGAAGGGTAGAAGTCATTTAAATTATTTAAAACAGAAAGAGATTACACCGATAATCACTTCTTTTTTGGCACATCCTGAAAGTCGGCAACGTTTTTTTGAAGATAATAATATGTCTTTGATTAGACCTGAAGATGCCCTTGCCCCGTATTTTGATATTTTTGGAAACAAATTTATATGGGAGGGATTTACAGAAGAAGATTCTTCGGGAGTAGGTTTTTCTCGTTGTTTATTACAGAATCAACCCAGTTCCCATAAAGAAGCGGAGGAACGGTTTGAACAGTTTTTGAGAGAAGGATTATCTGAGGTGTGTAAATATGCTCCAAATATTCATAAATGGGGTAGATGTGGTTATGCAAGTAGTACGCATACGTATGCGAAACTTGGTTTGGATTGTGTATTACTTGAAAGGGCAAATGATGATGTTGATGATTTACAGACGGGGATTGCATTTTTAAGGGGAGCAGGGAAGCAATATGGATGTTCTTGGGGAGTTGATTTTTCTCTTTGGTGGGGTGTTTTTTATGGGTGTGTTCAGAATTTGCCCTGCTCTTATCATCGTCGGAATTGGTTGATTTCTTATTTTTCTGGTGCAGATTATATGTCGGTTGAAGGTGGCGATTTGCTCTGTTCGCCAGAGGGCAAATTATCTGTTATGGGTTCTGAATTTGAAGCATTTTCTAAGTGGATAAGTAAGAATAAACGGGGAGTGGCATACACACCTGTTGCGGTAATACTTCCATCTTCTCATGGTTGGATTACACCGCCATATTGGGAGACACAGTCATTTGCATGGAATTATGCACGATTGCGGAGGGAGCCTGGTGAGAAGGGGATAGATGGTTTTTTTGGAATGTGTTTTCCTGGAAGTCAATTTGCGATGGACCCTTATCCGTTAGGTTGTTATGAGGAAAATGACCCTCCATCAAGTCCATTTGCATTGTCATGTATTACTCCACGTTATGCACCTTCACCAAAGAATATTTTTTATAGTAAGTCATATATTCCTTTTGGTAAATTTCGAAATAGGAAAGGGGCGAATCGGTTTTTAAATGAAAATAGAATAGAACCTGCTCCATATCGACCAATGGGGGTAAGCCGTTGGGGAGATATTTTTGATGTATTTACTGATGAGGTAAATGTAGATGTATTGAATGAATATAAGGTTGTGGTGGTTTTGGGACCTTTAATAATTTATGAGGAATTCCGTAAGAAGTTATTGAGTTATGTAAATTCTGGGGGGATACTTATTCATTCTGCAGGTACAGTAGGACCTGATGATTATGACTGGTTAGGAATACAGATATTACCTGAATTGCATGTGGGATACAGATGGCAGTGGGAACAGACGGGTTGGATTAATGAGGCATTTCGTTATGTTCCTTCTAATGTGGATTCACAATCTCATGTTTTGGCATGGGCTAATAAAGGTTCACCTTTAGTTGTTTGTTCTCATTTTGGGAAGGGACAAATATATACCTGTCTTGTGCCGTGGTTTGAGTCACCGATGTTTTGTTTGGCAGGTGTTGCGGTTAAGTTGTTTGATTTCATTTTTAATTCTTTGATTCCGATTTCTATTGAAGGACCTCCATGTGAGTGGTTGGTTACAAGTGAAGAAGATAGCCAGACGATTATTTTAGTAAATCATGCAGATTTTGAATGGGAAGGGTCTATCCGATTTGTTAACCCCGATTATGATGGTAAAGAGGTTTTTGAGCTATTTAGTGGGACGAGGTTTGTAAATAGAAAAGATACTAACATAAAAATTAGAGTTCCTTCTTATGATGTTGGTGTGTTCCGATGCTATAAAACATGATATATTTTTGGATTTATAAATGAGGTGTTGAAATATATGATATGTTTTTCTGTATTAGGTAGTGGAAGTTCGGGAAACGCAACATATATCCAGAGTTCTTGTCGTTCAATTTTGTTAGATTGTGGTTTTAGTTTGCCACAAATAAAGAAGAGGATGGAATATTTGGGGAGAGATATATTGGATTTGGATGCAATTTTGATAACACATGAACATACAGACCATGTATGTGGTTTGAAACGATTACTTTCTATTTGCGATATACCAGTATTTATGACTCGTGGAACATATTGTGCACTGCAAGGGTTATTTGATAGCAATAAGAATATTGAGATATTTGAATCGGGTGACTCAATAGCGGTTGGGGATATTTATGTTCAATCCTTTGCGGTGACTCATGATGCTGGTGACCCTGTGAATTATGTTATTTCGCATTCTGGTGTACGGGTTGGTTTTGCAACAGATTGTGGTTATCCTTCAAAGTTAATGATAAACAAACTTAAAGGCTGTCACGGTTTGATTGTAGAATCGAACTATTGTCCGGATATGTTAATCAACGGTCCATATCCCGCACATCTTAAACAAAGGATAAAAGGTCGGTATGGCCATCTTTCAAACCAGCAAATGTTACAGATTGTGTCTGAAGTTATGGATGAAGCCTTGCGGGTTTTAGTGCTTGCTCATATTAGTGAAAATAATAATCATCCTGAAATTGTAGCACGGTTGGTGCGTGAAACTATAGGCAGTAGAGATATTCAATTATGGATAACCAATCAGACACACCCAACGCCATTGATTCATTTAAGTTAGCCATTTTAACAAGACGCATTACGGGACCTCGTTTTGAGCCTTTGTTTCACCGTGTGGCAACTATATTAAATTCATCGGTGGTTGTCCATTTGTGGGATAGGAAAGGGAACAGGCAATGGAAACTATGGTCAGAGAAAAAAGGTGTTTTTTGTGATTTGATTGCCTCTTCTCCTCATTGTTTGAAAGTATGTGATAAAGATAGGGCAAAGATCGTAAAGCAGATTATTAATTTAGATATTCCTTTTTTATTTAAGTGTCATGTAGGATTTTATTGTGCATCGGTTCTTTTGTTTCATCTTGACAATAATGTTTTAGTTCTGACTGTTGGTCCCTTTTATATTGATGAGAATAGGGAGGTTTTGGAGTATGAATATTCAAAAAATATGAGTAGGTATAGTATAGAAGTATCTGAACAGGATATGGCTTATTTGAAGCAGTTGCCATATTTGTTGTCGGATTCTGTAAGAGAGGTACTTTTATGGACGAAGGACTCTTTTCAAAAGGAATGGATAACACTTTTTAATACAAAAGATTATGTTGATAGGCGGGAAGAAAAGGTGCTTGGACAAAATGGGGAAACAGAATTAGAAGAGGGAAAAGTAGTCCGTTTGGAAAAATTTGACCGTGTGCGGGAGAACATGTTTTTAGTTGCTTTACGGACGAAGAATAAAGAATTAATGGAAATCGTTTTGAGGGGGAAGGGTGATGAGATACGTAATAGTAGAAGCAATTTATCACAGGCACTATTTTTATTATATATTTGGTCGATTAATGTAATAACATCAAGATTGTTCGATTATGGACTGGACACGTTTATAGATAAAAGGATATTATCGTGTGTGGGACAGGAAAATTTTCAAAATGTTAAAGGCTTAGATAGTGGTGTAAAGAGGATACGTAAAATTATTTTTTCATCTTTGGCTCCTGAGTTTTTTAGTGATAATACCTGTGTCTTTAAGAAAAAGCAGGAACGTTTTGAGAGTATTGTATCTGAGATGAGGAATCACTTATGGGCTCCTAACCTAATGAAACTAATTGAGAAGAGATTGGGAATGAATGTCTCTGCGTTAAGTCATTGGTTAAAAAGGAATGTGGATTCTAATTATGAGGACTTATTGAGTTATATACAGGTGGAGAAAACTGCAGAGTCCTTGAGGAAAACAGATGAAAGTCTTTCGAGAGTCAGTATAAAGGTAGGTGTCAAGTATAGTTCGCATTTATCTGCAAAATTTAAGAAGGTAACTGGATGTAATCCATCTGAATACAGGGCATATTTTGCAAGGAACCTTAATGTAAAGGGTAAAAATAGAGAGCAATAGGAATTAAAACCGTAATAAAGATACTATTGCAAACGAACTGACGGAATAGGATAAGGTAAAAAAAGATGGGAGATAATATTATTGTATGGATTGATATATTTATAATAGTGTTTGGTCATGGATTAAAAAAATGTTTGTTTTGACTGAAACCATAGATATAAGTTATGCTGTCAAACTAAATAAGATTCAATTTTTTGTGTTTAATTTAACAAATAAAGATAAGGAAAGATATATGAGAAACACATTGAGAAAAGGGATTTTGATGTTCAGTTTGGTTTCTGTTGTGCTTTGTTTGTTTGTTTTTTCAGGGTGTGGAGGTCCAGCAGAACAGGCACCACCACCGAAACCACAGGAACCTAGAGAATTATCACTTCCTCCCGCAGAGGGGAATCTTCCGACGACATCATTATTAAAGTTGACGCCAGAATTGGCGCAATTGGGTATGGTGTTACCCTCATTAGCGGAAGGATTGGATAAGGTAGTTCAAACAGCAAAACGTTTTTATCCTGCGGATGAAGTGGATGGATGGATACAGAATAATTTGAGGAATTTAGCGGGATTTGCTGGTTTACCAGAGGCAAAAAGTCTAATAGAGATTGCGGAAGGTAGAGGATTTGATATTACGGTTCCTGTGGGTGTTTTTGCTGATTTATCACCTTCATTTAATGATTTAATGCAGATATTAGCACCAACTACGGAGGCAGAGGCTCAAGGGGAGAAGAAGAAAATTGACCAAATTGATTGGGCACAGATAAAACAACCTAATTGGGTATTAATGTTAGGTGTAAAGGATACTGCGAAGGTAGAAGAGAGTTTGAAAGAACTGGTAGTTGAGGTTCCGGAAATTAGTGGAATAGCACCTAAAGAAGAAATAGTAGATGGTGCGAAGGTAATTGAATATGGACCATATTCGTATTTTATATCTGCTAAATATGTAGTGGTTGGTTCTACTGTTCTTGTGAAAGATGTGGCAAACCGTTTTTCAAATCCGTATGCGATAAGGTATGGTACAGCGGAAATGCCAGCAAGTTCAGAACCTGAAGGAGTTACCTTGATAAAAGATTGGAAATTGATTCCAATGTTAAATCAACTCACACCGTATCTTGTTCAAATGTCCCCTTATGGTGTGCTTGCTCAGATGAAACTTGGACCTTGGGCAGAGATGGTAAGTGAAGGGGTAGATGACCCAGTTTATGTTTGTATGTCCTTAAATCCAGAAGAGAAATTACAGGTTCGGACATTAATTGATATGTCGAAACGTCCCAAATCTGCCAGTATTTTGGGTCAGGCGAATCCATTACAGTTGCCTAAATTGTTCCCTGATAATACTCAAGCATCCCTGTTCTTTCAAGTTACTAATGAATACAAAACCTATTTAACTCAAACGGCAGTACCACAGATTAAAACTGCATTGTCAGATAAGAAACAGATAGCTCAGGGATTGCAGTATGGTTCGACAGCAATGGGATTTTTAGGTAATGAATTGGGAGTAGGAATTACAGGTACGATGGGGGATTTTCCTGCGTTGATTATTGTAATTCACGTTTCAAATGTTGAACAAGTGAAGGCATTGTTGGATATGTTGGTACCATCAATGCAGGATGAAGTTTATCGGGAAATTCCTGTGAAGAAGATAGCTGTTCCGTCGCCTATTCCTATTGCGATGGTGATGGTTGAAGATAAGGTTGTTGTAAGTAATAATACAGATGTGTTAAAGAAAATGATAGATTTGGTTCTTGATAAACAATCATCAAATTATTTGGCTAATTTAAATCCTCCTGTTGATGCAGGTGTCCCACGCTATTCGCTAATATCAATTCAGAGCAAATTATTTTTAGATACTATTTTCCCGTTAATGAGTATAATGGGTCAGAATTTAGGTGGAATGCAAATGGAGGTTGAGAAAGCATTGGCAGAGATACGTGAAATTCGCTTAATAAATGAGAAGAAGGATGGTTTGTTAGAAGGGCAGATGTTACTATTTTTTAACCCCTCGGCGAAGTAAGGTTATATTTTAGTATTGGTTAATATTAGCCACAGCAGGAATGAACTTCCGCTGTGGCTTTGTTATTAGTTATATATAGAAAAATGTGATATAATAGGTAAAACTATTTTATATAAGACGTTGTATGAAAGTTCTTCTTCTATCCCTTCAGAGAAATCTAAATATCTTAGGTTTAAAATTATTGCATCAAATCCTTTTAGAAAGAGGATATGATTCAAATCTTCTTTATTTGAATCGTTTTAATAAAGAAAATAAAAGGATGTTGGATGCGCTAAAGGGGTTTGTTAGAGATTTAAATCCGTCATGGGTTGGTATTAGCGTAACTGCATCGGAGTTTCATGATGCTAAAGAAATTACCTATTTCCTAAAAAGGGAATTTGATTCGTTCCCTGTAATTTGGGGTGGAATACAAGCGACTACTGCAGTGGAACGGTGTGTGCAGATTGCAGATTATTTATGTGTAGGGGAGGGTGAACAAACTGTTGTAGATATTTGTGAGGCATTGACGTATGGTAAACCACTGAAAGATATAAATAATCTTGCATGGTTTGAGGATGGAGAAATTAAGGTAAATCCCTTAAATCCAATTATAGAAGACCTTGATAGTTTGCCTTTTGTACCACGATTAGCACAAAAGACATTTATACTTCCAAAAGATAATGTTATGCCACTTACGAGAAAACTTTATATGAAGTATAGTGCATTTTATGGGGGAATTTATAGAATAATGCAATCTCGTGGGTGTCCTCACAAATGTAGTTATTGTGTTAATTCTATTTTCCCAAAACTGTACCATAATTGGAGGGTTCGATGGACATCTCCGAAACGGATGGTGGATGAAATTGTAGCAGGAGTTTCCGAGGATTTACCCCTTTTATTTATATCGATATTCAATGATAATTTTTTTGCTCAAACAACGGAACAGATGAGAGAATTTTTTGATTTATATAAGAAACGAGTGGGTAAGCCTTTGATTTTGTTTAGTTCGCCTAATTTTTTGACTGAGGAAAAATTAAAGATGGCGGTAGATGGTGGCTTGGCATCGATACATGTAGGTCTTCAAACTGGAAGTGAGTCTGTTTGTAAAAATGTATATAACCGTCAGATGACGCCTCAAAAATTTAAAGAGGTTGCGGAGATTATACATAAATATCCAGTAGTCCCATATTATGATATTATTTGCGATAATCCGTTTGAGACAGAGGAAGACCAAATAGAAACAGTAAAAGTATTAATGGGATTATCTAAGCCTTATTTTTTCCTTATCTTTTCGCTTACTTTATATGAAGGGACAGATTTGAGGGAACGTGTAAAGAAGGAGAAACCAGAGTTTTTGCATGATGATACAACAAAAGATTTTTTAGTACCAGCACCGACAGAATTAAATCATCTTCAACACTTTGCAACGATATTTCCTGCATGGGCAGTGAATTACTTGTTGAATCGTTATAGGGAAAAACGAAATAGTTGGTTTACAAAATTATTATTTAAGATTTATATGTTGGTGGGTTATTTCTTTTTACAACCACTTATCTATTTATGGATTTTGTTGAAGTTTAATAGGTATTCATTAACTAAATTTTTTAAGAACCTTCCTAAATTTATTGATTTTCGGGCGTTGAATATTTTTGGTCATTTTCATACGGGAAGAGATTCTACGTATGAGTAAAGGGTTCATAACTGATTTGTGCCAGTGTGAGTCCTTGGGGTGGAGCACATAGACCTTTGAATTTTTTGTTAAGTTCAAGACATTCGATTAAAAAATCTGGTTGTTGTTTCCCTCGTGCAATTTCGATAAGTGTGCCTGTAATGTTACGAACCATGTGATAAAGAAAGCCGTTGCCAATATATTCGATGTGATATAGGGTTTTAGAGTCTATTGGTCCTATAACCCCCCCTTTTTTTAGTTGAATGGAGTATAAGGTGCGGATAGTAGAGGTCATCTGGCTTCCTGTACTTTGAAATCCTCTAAAATCGTGGGTACCGATGAGATATTTGAATAATTTTTGAAGTAGTTCTAAATCGATGTTGTATGGAATATGCCAAGCATATTTATGTGCAAAAGGGTCGGATTCTTTTCCTAAATCTATAGTGTAGCAATATTTTTTCCACTTTACATCTCGGCAAACATCAAATTCCAATGGTACCTCTTTAATATTTGTTATTTGTGCATTTGGTGATAGTAATTGTGAGGCAGAATGTCTAAGTCGTTTTGGTATTTCGGCATTGAAAAAGAAGGAAAAAACTTGTCCTAAGGCATGTACTCCTGTATCGGTACGGGATGCACCCTGAATTTGAATGGGTTGTCTTGTAATTAGAGATAAGACCTGCTCTACGGTTCCTTGTACTGTTGGCAAATTGGGTTGAAACTGCCAGCCATGAAAAGCAGAGCCGTCGTAACGAATAACCCCTATATATTGTTTTTTTTGTTCTTTATTGTCCATTATCTATATTTTTATCATTGTTGGGCACTTGTTGTTAGTTCAGGAAGCCATGTGTTTAATAGTAGTTCACAATTCATAACTTTTAATACGAGATCAAGAGGGACATAGAAGTAATGATTAGTGGCTTCAAAGCCAATACGGCTATCTTGGAGCTGATTTAGGTATTCTTTCGTGGCGATGTCCATTTCGTTGTTCAGTATCTCCCTAAGTTGAGCAATTAGTTTTGTTTTTTCTTCGTTAGATAATTGCTCATTTAGAAGTTTGTTTCTTAATAGGACGAATCGTGTTTGATTTGCAACTGCTTGGAAATGTGAAGCGCAGACTTCAATGATTCTGCATTCGTTTTCAAAAGAGGAGAGATGCTCTTGGTTATCCACATTTAGATTTTTTAATTCATTTTTGGCAGTAAAAATGGCTTCGTTAAACCCACGAGCCATTTTTTCCATTTGATTAGCAAAGATTTCTGGTGGAAAATTTCCGCACCAGTTTTTTACATCATCATAAGGGAACCCTGTCATGGTAGCGTTATATCCTGTTGGTTTAGCCCAGAGAGGATTTGAAGGACCTACCTGTACTGGACATTGGTAAACAGCGATGATATGAAATGGGTATTCTTTGAAAGCTTGTGTAATGTGTTTCCATGTTTTGACCATTATGGGGGCTAATGTTTGACCGAATCGTTTTTCGGCTACTTGTTTTAATGCGTTGTCTATATCGAGTTCGGGATTATCAATTAATAAATTGAAGACTTGAATATTTGGGGATGGGTACCCCCCTAATGTCCAGCCCAGCATAAATCCATCGAGTTTTTTTTCGCGGAGTCTGATGGCATGAGTTGCGACGTTTTCAAGAACGGGGATGTAAGGGACAGAACCTAATTCCCATGTTGTTCCTATTTGTAATTTTGCAAAGGTAGGGTGATTATATTTTTTTGCTATTTCCCAGTGGCGTGAGGCACGTGGCCCGGGTCCGGGCTCAGTCAAACTATATTCGCCGATGACTGAATTTACTCCTCCACGAGTTATTGAGATATCCCATTCGCTAACGCTCATGACGGCTGTTCTGGATGGTAAATTTGAAATGATTCCTTCGACCCAATCATCACGCCAGCCCCAATCCCATGCGATGAGTTTACATGACGAGTGAGCAGAATCTATTCCCGATTGAATCAGTTGATGAACTTCTGCGATGACCTCTGATGGATTTCGTTTTGAACAACGGGGACAATTTTCTCCGTGATGATGAGACCAGCAATTTGTAAGATTTTCGGATGCACTGATAGTAAAGAAGCCACCTAACTCAGGAACTTTTTCACAAATCATTTTTATTGCATTTTTGATATAGTTTTGAACATCAGGATTAGAAGTACAAAGAGCGGAAAAATCGCCTTCGTTCACGCCTTTTAATTCTGGGAACTTTTCATAAAAAGAATTAGGCATTGCTCGGGGTTCGTTTAAGTATAGGAAAACGTTGACGCCTTCATTTTTTAGTTTTTGGGAGAAGATACTTAGATTTTCTAATCGTTTTTCCCAACCTTCACTAATGGATGGGTCCCATGGGAATGGGGTTAATAAATAAAGGACCGCTTGTAGCCATATACCATTTACACCCAATTCATGAAGTTTTTGAATGTATCCCATTGGATAAGACTTTTCGAGGTCTGAAAATGGGTCTCCATAATGTAGGAAGTAAGATGAGCAGTATCTCGTAGGTGCATTTGTAATATCTATTTTTTTGGTTTGTTTTTCTAATGGGATTTCTTTTTTTAGTTCTTCAATGAAATGTAAAGGTCTTTCTCCCCATGAAGATATACCGTTTGGGAATAGTCTTTTGATAGTGTTTCCGATCTGTTCTTCATATTGGATTGTGTCTTTATCAGGTTCCTCAAAAATTAGAGGTTCACATTTTGGTTTGAAATTGCCTAATTTAATAAATAGGAAATCATCTTCTCGTAGTGTATATGCTAATTGATGGCTGTTCCAACCCAATAATTTCATAATTTGCTCATAGGGTAATAAATGCCAGTTCCGACGGATAATTGTGCAATGCAATTGTGCTAATTCTTGTGTTGTTAAATGAGGTGGGTCAGGTAATCCCATTCGTTTCCCAATAGATAAGATGTCTTCTTCTTTGGCTCCGATAGTTTCGGCTATTTTTTTAGTTGGGACAACAGACCAATTTAGCCATATATATGTATGTAATCTATCTTTGAAAAAGGCAGAAGGGACTGGCTCTTTATCTATTGGGGCTGGTAATTCCCATGCTTTTAAGATTAATAATAATGTCATAAAATACATCATAGGATATTTCCTTATATATA
>ERZ795060.141-NODE-141-length-104305-cov-8.361132_pt1 | contig 104305 bp, 110 predicted proteins | sample MGYA00375144_ERZ795060 | MGnify/ENA primary metagenome ERZ795060 (study PRJEB30189, sample SAMN05720157) | activated sludge metagenome | isolation source: anaerobic digester from wastewater treatment plant | place: Japan | collected 2015-05-15 ...
GTAAACTGGTGTGTTGAAAGGAATTACAGGGATCTGGTAATACTGGGTGCGACGGGCAAGCGGGAGGATCATACCATAGGTAATATATCACTTCTGGCGGAGTATGCCCGGAAGGCTGAGGTGATAATGGTAACCGACACGGGTTTCATTTACCCGGTGCTGGAGACTTCTGAGTTTAAATCGTTTCCAGGGCAGTATATATCGATATTTTCGTTGGATCCCGAAACGGAGGTCACTTCGTACGGTTTGAAGTATCCGCTTAACAGGAGGAAGCTCAGAAACTGGTGGGAGGCTACCCTCAACGAATGTGATGGCCGGAGCTTCAGGCTCGAATTTACCGGCGGCCCGCTGATACTGTTTATGAAGTTCAGGGAGTGATGCCGTTTTTATTCCCCCTTCACCCGGGAGTGTTTCCGGTTTGATGTCAGATCTGGAAAAATTTCTGCATTACGATAAAATTTTACTTCCGCATCTTATTAAAATTGCCGTAGCACATTATCAGTTTGAGACCATACATCCTTTTCTGGATGGCAACGGAAGAAAGGGCATTGATATCACCTCACAGAAAGCCATTGATTCTTTTCAGCGAATTATTAGGATTAAAGAGTATTCTCAAAACATTCTGACTGCAATGGTGAAGCGGCAGAAGAAGGCATTACGGCTGCTAGAATATTTATTCTCCAGGCCGGTTGGGGATATTAAATCGGTTGCGGAGTTTCTGGAAGCAGATTTTTCTACGGCTAAACGTCTCGCAGATGAGCTTGTGAAAAACAATTTGTTGACAGAAGTAACGGGTTATAAGCGAAACAGGTTATTTATATTCGAAGAGTATTTAAGATTGTTTAAATGAAGGAGGTATGTTGTTTACGTTTTCGGGCAGTATAGAGGAACGACATAGATTTTTCTGGATAAATCACTACCGTTTTTATTTAAATATCGATCCGGTATTCAATGTCCCGCATAGGCGGGATAGGCGGGATGAAGGTTTACCCTCCAGGGAATTTGATTGGTTTTGGTAGTGTAAATGTCTGTGTCAGGATAGGTTAGGTTTAAAAAATTTACTCAGGTCATATATATTCTGGAAGAAATTTCTTAACTTGGGATGGAATTGGAAGGTGAAAAGGCATAAGGGCGTAAAGGCAAAATGGCGAAAGGGCAAATGACAGTAAGCAGTAGGCAGTTGGCAGTAAGGAAATTATGTGCATATTGGGTTTAAATTGGTCAACTGAAGGGTTGTTGGAGTTGGGGGCGTGGTTTGCCGGAGAGAAGATCCCGGTAGCGATACATATCGGAAACTATTGAATTAAAGCGAAGCTGAATGAACTTATCAGAAACAACAGGCTAGTTGAACTATTTTACTGCTCAATTGATGGAAAGAGGTAATGATATAAGGTTTATTCAAAAGTTGTTGGGTTCTTCAGAGCTTAAAACGATATTGATTTATACTTATTTGAGCAAGAAAAGTCTTACAAATATTGCAAGTCCGATTGATGCAATTTTCAAGCATAATAAACTAATTAACAATGATTTGACAAACGATGATGTATATCCATATAAATGTAATTTTACTTTTACAGGGATGTTGTGTGAAAATGCTATAGGAAATAAATATAATTAATTATGCACAGAGAAGAATTAAAAAATAGACTAATAGATGCTTTGAAAGCACAGGGATTTAAAATTAATCCTCATGTTCAACCAACTACACAAAATAAATTTACTTATAGATATTTACAGCAAACGTCTAGACTTGAACAAATTTCTTTTCATAAAAAATTCTTAAAGGCCAATGCCAAAAAAGTTAAAGAATTTCTTTTAAATATAAATAATTTCAATCCTCACAATATTGATTTAGAGTTACGAGAAGTTAAACCAGATAGTATTGAAGAACTAATTTTTAAATGGTGGAATCTTGTATGGTGGAGTGTACCATATCAAAGAGCTTACGGGCGTCAAATGCGTTTTGTACTTTGGGATATAGGACATAATGCTCCATTTGGGCTTATTGGACTTCAAAGTCCTGTTTTAAAGATGGCAGTAAGGGATAATTATTTAAATATACCAAAAGATGAGTTGGATTTGTGGGTAAATAAATCTATGCAAGCTCAACGGCTTGGTGCACTGCCTCCGTACAACTACCTCATTGGTGGGAAAATGACAGCTTTAGCAATGACCTCCAATGAATTAAGAAAATGTTATAGAGAAAAGTATAAAAACTACAAAACAGAAATACAGGGCAGAATAATCGAACCAGAATTACTTTTTATAACAACAACCAGTGCTTTTGGGAAAAGCAGTATTTATAATAGGTTAAAATATAAGAATCAACCTGTAGCAAAAAGTTTAGGTTATACAAAAGGGGCTGGTTCTTTTCATATTCCCGAAAACTTGTACAAGGAAATACGGGAATTTCTTAAAGACAATGGTGTTAATGTTAGTACTACTTTTGGTAACGGACCATCCCGCAAAATTAAGTTACTTTATACAGCATTCAGATTGTTAAAAGTACCTGATTATTCATATCATAACTTAAAACGAGAATTTTTCTTGTTTCCGCTTGCTTCCAATTTGCAAGATATCATTCAAAAAAAGGAAACTCCAATTTATTATAATAGGCCTCTTAAAGATTTAGTTGATTTCTGGAAAGAACGATGGTGTTTACCAAGAGCAGAGCGAAAGGAAGAATGGAAACGATATAAAGGGGAATTTTTTTTTAATCAATTACTGCAAAAACACGATTTGAATTAATATGGAAAATATTGAGCAGCCTTTTTACCAGTTACCAGAAGCATTAGTTGAAGAAATGCTTTTAAAAAGTCAGAAGATTGGGGATTTTCTTTTGCAATCATTAACTGAAGTAAGTAAGAAAAAGGAAATATACAGAAACGAATTATTTAATACTGGTCTATTAAAGCGCGATGCAGATTTACCTCATATTTCACCTCCCACAACCTGTGGAATTGATGGTTCTTATGTGGTAGAACGGTTGATGGCAACCGATTTGGTTGCTGTAGCAGCAGTTGCAATAGAAGGATTAACACCACCATCAGAAAAAAGGGAATGGGGAAAGCCATATCACAAAGTTTTTATTAGTTCAGTAAGTCATAATCCCGATACAACTGTTGTTGTGAGAGGAATTATGTGGGAAATGGAATTAATACTTGCAGCTGAGGCACCTCACGATATAGTATTTCTAGATGGTTCTATTACAAACCCTTTTTTAAATTTAAATACTGCGATAAGTAAGTTTGAAGATTTTAGAAACAATGAAGTTGGAAAAACTCTTGCAGAAAATTTTGAAAAATTTTTAGATAGTTATTTAAAAATTGTTTGTTCCAACCGAACGGATAAACTTTGGGTAGGTCTTCCAAAATATACATCTAAAAGAGAAATTGGAAAGAAATTCAATTGGCCTACAAATTTTGATGATAGAGCTATGCTTACCTCTTTGTTGAAAGCTGGTGAATACATCACTCCTATTAAATATGAACAACCTAACGAAAAATGGCATATTGGAATGGAAGGTTTAACAACATACTATAAATCAGAATTTGATAAAAAGTTGGAACAAATTGTTAATTCAATCAATAACTTGCATGTTTGTTATTACAAACCACACCCATATACGCCAGCCCTTCGTATTGAAGTCCCCCAATCAATTTGCACCAATAAGTATCAATTAGCAACTTTGTTAAATGCAATTAATTTTCAATGTGGTACGCCAGGAATATTAGAACCGTATCCGCTTTTCATGTCAGACAGAATGGTTAAAAATCTAAGTAAAGCTATTCCTGCTTTTCGCCAAACAGCAACGAGACAAATAGCGGAAAAATATGAAGATGACTTATCAGAAATTTTTTTCAATATGAATAGTTATAGAACCGAAAACGGAAAATGATATGGCAGAAGAATTAAACATAAATAAGATCATTGATGCTGCTGAGAGGATTGGAACCATTGGTTCTCCGTCTTCAACTAAAGAATTGACTTTAGACATTCTGGGCTCTGCAGTAGAAAAAAAACTTGTAGGCGAGTTGGCATTCTTCAAATACCTGCAGGATGGTATGGAAAATTATGCACTTGGACAAATTACAGATGTGGAACTTAGAAATGCTTGGCTGGAAGACCCTACCATGCGCTCATTGGCAAGACAAAGAGGCCAGGTGAATCCTATTAGCGGACAGCAGGATACTCATCTTGGTATAATGACACTCAGTGCAGTGTTTGCAAACAATGGCAATGGTTATGAGCCAAGTATTTTAGGTACAGTTCCGCAAACAGGAACAAATATACAATTAGCAAATGATGAGTTAATAAAAACTTTGCTATATCAGTATCAGCAAGAAATATTCTATTTGGGAAATGTCTATGGTTCAAAACCACGGCTGCCATTATGGTTCAAGCATTTCGATACTGGAAAAAATGGAGCAGGAGAAGCATATCATCTTGGAATTTTTGGAAAAACAGGATCTGGTAAATCTGTATTGGCAAAAATGGTTTTGACGGCATATATGCGTTATCCAAAAATGGCAATATTGGTTATTGACCCTCAAGGAGAATTTTCAAAAGATTTTCGAGAAGAAGTAACAACTGGGCAATTTAAATTACCATTAAAGAAGATTGCCGATTATAATGGTAAAGAAACATTTGTTATATCAGTAAAAAACCTTGTACTAGACAGATGGGAGTTGTTCGAAGAAATCTTGTATGAATCACTTTTTTTTGAAAGATTGTCTGTTCCTTATGGAGAAAACCGGGCACTAGCTTGCAATGTCATACGTGAAAGATTGGAACGCCAGAATTTCAAATTGGAAAACTTATATGAAAGAAAAACCTTTGATGCTGCTTGGGAAATACTTTCCAATACTGATGTACAAGTTGAATTTTATCGTTCAGAGGCCTCTCGCACAAGATTTAACAATAAACTAATTGCATCAAATAAAGACGATTTTTTTAACCAATACTGGACACCTGTAACAAAACTATTTCGAAAAGATAGAGAAAATGCAAGAACCGCAGACTCAGCACTTACGTGGCTCTTGTCTGTTGAAGATAAAGAGGGAAATCAAAAGAAAACTAGGCCAATGCTCATAATTGACTTATCAAAAGAGCAAGCAGAAGGACTTTATTGGACAGAAAAAATACAGGCCCTTGTAATAAAACGAATATTGGATGGTCTAAACTATACGGCAGAACAATTTTACAAAGGAGGAAAAAACCTTAATACTCTTGTCGTAATTGATGAAGCACATCGTTTAGCACCTCGAGAAACCCCACAAAATGAAAGTGAAGCAAGAGTTAGAAGTGTACTTGTTGATGCAGCAAGAACTACACGAAAATATGGTTTGGGATGGTTATTTATCAGTCAGACATTGTCCAGTTTGCACAAGGAAATTATTTCGCAATTAAGGATTAATTTCTTTGGCTTTGGCTTATCAATGGGAACAGAGTTTATGGCATTGAAGGAGTTAGCAGGTGGTGACCAAAATGCTCTTAAATTATATCAATCATTTCGTGACCCACATAGTGCTTTTGACTCTAAGTCAAGGCAGTATTCCTTTATGACAATAGGTCCGGTATCTCCATTATCATTTGCAGGAACACCTTTATTTTTTACAGCATTTAATGAAGTGCAACAATTATTAGATGCAAATAATATTAGAGTATAGACATCAGCACACAACAAAGCGTATATGCCATAAGGGTTTCAGTGGGTATTCAGGCGTTGTAGCCCGCTCAAACTTTCGTGTAGGCGGTCAGGATACTGCCCCGCAATCCCTTACGGCACAAACACTCAGCCGTTAGGTGGAATAGAAAAAATCTGTTAAAAAATTAATATATATACAATTAGGATGGTAAACCAATCAATAATTAGCCACGTCACATGACGATTAAATATTAAACATAAAATGGATAGGAAAGTACATCAAACTCAATGGGCCGAACAATTCGACGTTGCTCATGAAATGACACGTCGAGGTTATCTTGTAGCTTTTACAATGGGAAATGCTCCAACTACGGACTTATTATGTAAAAGTCCACATGGAATCGAGTTTTCAGTTCAAGTAAAATCTCTCAGATCCAAAAATTATTTCCTTTATCAGGATTCATTAATTAATACTAGCTCAAATTTGTTTTTTGTTTTTGTACTAGTCCCGACAACAATTGGATTCAATAATCTTAATCCACCAGAATACTTTGTTCTGAATAAGCAACAATTCTTGAAAGTGGTTGAAGAGGAAAATTATAGGCTTAAAGAAGAAGAAAAGAGAAGGGGTCGCCCATTTGCCAAATTTTCTCCTGGGATAAATTATAGAACAATCAACAAAGACGAATTCCGTAATGCTTGGCATAATCTACCTGCATAAAAGGTAGTGTCCATAATTTTTTGTAAATGAAAAGGCAGCTGCATTTGGGACACCAACCAGGCTGGAGCCGGAAAACGAGCTCAAAGTCTGATTAGTTAGGAGGAAAAATTTGTTTTTCAATATATCGAGCTGGTTGTTATACTTGTAATAGTCGTAGTAGTTACAGTTCTGCCTTAAAAGCTGTTTATCTGGCTCTTGCTAATGTTGAGTCTGGATATTTCATAGCAACCTAACCCCGGTAAATGGGAAAATATTTCACCGCTTTCCGAAATAAATATTTATTACAAAATCCAAATCTGATACTCAATGTTTCAATTTTGATATTGGACGGATTCTAAAACCAAACCCCCGTCATCCAGAAAATTACGACAATTGAGAATCAGGGAGCAATGTTAACACCCTTTGGGCCTGTTTGCCTTTTTTAACCCCCTGTAAATCTGTCCAATTTACAGTTTTCAAAGCCAACAAAAGTGAATAGAATAACACAATAAGAAAATGTATTAACTTAGCAGGATGCCGTTAACTTCTGTAAGGCGAGTCAGATATAACGAGGGGCAGGCTTAAAAGTGTCATATATGAAAAGATAATACTTGTTTATGTCTCAAAAAGAAGCAAAAGCACGGATAAAAATAAACAAACTCCTAGAAGAAGCAGGATGGCGATTCTTTGACGATGAAAATGGAAAGGCAAATATTCTCCTTGAGAATAACGTTAAAATCACAAGAGAAAAATTAGATGAGTTAGGTGAGGACTTTGAAAAAACAGGAAACGGATTTATTGATTTTCTGCTGCTCGATGAACGGGGTTTCCCTTTCATCGTTTTAGAGGCAAAGGCAGAGGACAAAAACCCACTGTTTGGCAAAGAACAAGCCCGCCGTTATGCTCTGTCACAAAACTGCCGCTTTATAATTCTTTCCAATGGAAATATCCATTACTTCTGGGACCTTGAAAGAGGCAATCCTCACATCATCAGCCGTTTCCCTTCGCCTGAAACAGTTAAAGGCTATGCTGATTTCAAACCCGATAAAAACAGACTGGTCGCTGAAACCGTAGAAGATGACTATATTGTTCTGACTCAAAAACCAGATTATAAAACAGATCCTTCATATATCAACGCAGAAAGCCGGAAGAGCTATATCGAAATCAACAAACTACGATTTTTACGAAAATATCAACTCAATGCTGTCAGGGCAATTCAAAAAGCTGTAGAACAAGGGAAAGACCGTTTTCTGTTTGAAATGGCTACAGGTACAGGAAAAACTCTTGTATCAGCCGCAGTTATAAAACTATTTTTGAGAACCGGCAATGCCCGGCGTGTTTTGTTCCTGGTTGACCGTCTCGAGCTTGAAGACCAGGCTTATAAAGCTTTCGTATCATATCTGAAAAATGACTACCAGACTGTTATCTATAAAGAAAACAGGGATGACTGGAGGAAAGCAGATATTGTAGTTTCAACAGTTCAAACCTTTTTATCAAAGAACCGATATAAAAGGCTTTTTTCACCCGATGATTTCGACCTTGTTATTTCCGATGAAGCTCATCGCAGTATCGGAGGTAATAGCAGAGCGGTTTTTGAATACTTTATAGGTTATAAATTGGGTTTGACTGCCACACCCAAAGACTACCTGAAACATATCGACATGGCACAGCTTGGCGAAAATGATCCGCGACAGCTGGAACGCCGTTTATTACTCGACACATACAAAACTTTTGGGTGTGAAAACGGGGAACCTACTTTCCGCTACTCTCTTGTTGAGGGTGTAAAAGATGGTTTCCTTGTTAATCCGGTTGTTGTTGATGCAAGAACGGAAATAACCACACAACTGCTTTCTGACGAGGGTTATGCAGTAATAACGCAAAACGAAGAAGGAGAAGAAGCAGAAGAAATATTTGTCCATAAGGATTTTGAAAAAAAGTTTTTTTCCGAAAACACAAACAGAGCATTTTGCAAAGCCTTTCTGGAAAATGCTTACCGCGATCCAGTAAGCGGAGAGATTGGAAAAACAATTGTCTATTGTGTTTCGCAAAACCATGCCGCAAAAATTACACAGATTCTCAATGAAATGGCACACCAGATGTTCCCCGGGAAATATCAGTCCGATTTTGCTATTCAGGTAACTTCTGTAATTCCCGACTCTCAGCAGTTTGCTATCAATTTTACAAACAACCGCCTTTCAGGCACGGGAAATTTTAATTCGTCTTACAGAACAAGCAAAACACGTGTTTGTGTTACTGTAGGTATGATGACAACAGGCTATGATTGCCCTGATATTTTGAACCTCTGCCTTATGAGACCAATATTTTCCCCAACTGATTTTATTCAGATTAAAGGACGGGGAACAAGAAAATATAACTTTTCAATTGATATAATTGACCCGCAACTGAAAGCTCAAATAGGAGATAAGCAAAAAGAAAATTATAAGATGTTCGATTTCTTCGCAAACTGTGAATACTTTGAAGAGAAATTTAATTACGATGAAGTGCTTAAACTTCCCAGACCCGGTCCGGGAGAACCTGCCATATCAGAGGTCTGGGAGCCATCGGGCATTGATGAGTATGTAAGCACACGAGCGGACCAGATAACACATTTGCAGCATACCATTGTTGGTCCCGACGGCATGAAAATTGACAGAATGTATTTTGAGAAATTTGAAAAAACAATTATCCAGCACCCGGTTATTAAGGAACAGGCTGAAGCCGGCAAGTGGGATGAACTGATGGATTATCTGGAAAAGCATATACTTGACAAACCTGAAGAATATTTTACCCTTGAAAAACTCCGTGCTTCCATTCAAATCGACCGCCGTATTACCATGCGGGAAATTATAGAAAAGATTTTCGGCATGATCCCCTATTTCAAAACAAGGGATGAACTTCTGGATGAAGAGTTTGACAGGTTCGACAGCAGATATTTGCCAAAAGAAGAGTATTTTACTTATGCAAAAACTGTTTTTAAGGCATATATCCTCGACGCCGACTTCAGAGCTATTATTGATAACAAAAATTTTGCACTCTTAAATGTTTCTCCCTACGGCGAGGCATATAAAAAGTTACCTTACGACCTGCGAAAAGCAATCCCGGAATATATTAAGGATTTTGTACCACTAAATAAGTTTGTTGCATAAATGTGAGCCTGTTATGAACGCTTATTCATTGTCACCAATTCCACCTCACCGTGATGTGGAAACCAAGCCAATACTTAAACAGCTTGCTTTAGCTCATCGCCACCTTGCAGAATTAAAAGGAACCGCTAAAACTATCCCTAATGAAGTTATTTTGATAAATACTTTGCCACTTCTTGAAGCAAAGGATAGCTCTGCAATTGAAAACATTATCACTACTCACGACGAAATTTATAAAGAAGACCTTTTTGAAAATTTTATATCTAACCCAAATGTAAAAGAAGTACATAAATATGCCAAGGCAGTACAGGTAGGTTTTAAATCCCTGCAACAAAACGAATTAATTACCAATAAAATAATTTTATCTCTTCAGGAAATTATCGTTGAAAATAATGCAGGTTTACGAAAGTTGCCCGGAACGGAGCTTAAAAATCTCGCGACAGGTGAAACTGTTTACATCCCCCCACAGGATTATAACACCATTGTAAGCCTTATGCAAAATCTTGAAGAATATATTAATGACGATTCTTTGCACCCTGTTGACCCATTAATTAAAATGGCAATTATTCATTATCAGTTCGAATCAATTCATCCATTTTACGATGGAAACGGACGAACAGGTAGGATACTTAATATCCTCTACTTAGTCCAAAAAGGTTTGCTTGATTTACCCATACTTTATTTAAGCAGCTATATTATCAAAACTAAAATAGATTACTATCGTTTACTTCAGGAGGTCAGGGACAAAGAAAATTGGGAAGACTGGATTTTGTATATGCTCAAAGGAGTAGAGATTACATCAAAAGGTACAATCTATCTTGTCAAAGAAATATCAAGACTTATGATGGAATATAAACATAAGATAAGAACACAATATAAATTTTATTCACAGGACTTAATCAATAACCTTTTTAAACATCCATATACTAAGATTGAGTATTTGCAGAAAGATTTGAATATTCACCGTCATACTGCTGCCAGTTATCTCGAAGAGCTTGTTAAAGGCGGGTTGCTAAGAAAAGAAAAAGTAGGACGAAACAATTATTTCATTAACGAACCTTTGTTTTTATTATTCAAAAACTTTGACTTAAGTGCAGAAATTTCATCATACCCCGTTTAATATGTCGAAAAAATTAAATATTTTCGACATATTATAATAAATATGGTGAAAAAATTAAATATTTTCAATATTCAGAAAATAAAACCATGCTTGACAACGAAACCAAACGACGAATTGATACCGCCCGCGATATTCTTGTAGGTAAAATACCCGACCCAAAAAGTCAGGTAGAGCAGATTACCATTGCCCTGATATATAAGTTCATGGACGATATGGATAAGGAAGCCGTTGAACTAGGCGGCAACCCCCTCTTTTTTACCGGAGATTACGAGCGTTACGGCTGGAGCAAGATATTTGATCCTCGCATCGGTGGATACGAAATGCTCAATCTGTACGCCGAAGCCATTACCCGCATGAGCCAGAATCCCAATCTTCCTGAACTCTTTCGTAATATTTTCAAAAACGCCTACCTTCCTTACCGCGACCCCGAAACGCTCAAGCTGTTTTTAAAGACCATCAACGAATTTACCTACGACCACTCCGAGCGACTGGGTGATGCCTTTGAGTATCTGCTATCGGTTATGAGTAGCCAGGGCGATGCCGGGCAATTCCGCACTCCGCGCCATATTATCGATTTTATGGTGGAAATAGTGAGTCCGCAGAAACACGAAACCATCCTTGACCCTGCCTGTGGAACTGCTGGATTCTTGATTTCTGCATACAAACATATTTTAAGAGAAAACACCTCACCTAAATATCGCAATCAGAACGGTACCAATAGAGGCGACTTACTAAATTCTGAAGAACGTAAAAAACTACTCACCAATTTCAAAGGTTACGATATATCGCCCGATATGGTGCGGCTTTCGCTGGTGAATATGTATCTGCATGGCTTTGTTCAGCCGCAGATAATGGAATACGATACCCTGACCAGTGAAGAACGCTGGAATGAATACGCTGATGTGATACTTGCCAATCCGCCTTTTATGACACCGAAAGGCGGCATCAAACCTCATAAACGCTTTAGTGTACAGAGCAACCGAAGCGAAGTACTTTTTGTTGATTATATTGCCGAGCACCTTACCCCTGCTGGCAGGGCTGCGGTGATTGTACCCGAAGGCATTATCTTCCAGAGTGCAAATGCGTATAAGCAACTGCGTAAAATGCTGGTCGAAAACCATCTTTATGCGGTAGTATCGCTTCCTGCAGGTGTGTTTAATCCCTATTCCGGGGTGAAGACCTCTATACTGCTTATGGACAGGCAACTTGCAAAGAAGACCGATTCTATTCTATTTGTAAAGATCGAAAACGACGGCTTTGATCTTGGTGCCCAGCGCCGACCAATAGACAAAAACGACCTGCCCGATGCGTTGAATGTTATTAAGGATTATATTACTGCTGTCAGAAATAATACACCGGAATTATTTATTGCAGAAGAAAAGCCCTGTAATGCTTTGCTGGTAAAAAAAGAAAAGCTGGCAGAAAATGGGGAATACAACCTGACCGGGGATAGATACAGAATTGTAGAAAAACGAAAACACCAGAAATGGCCGATGGTGAGGTTGATGAAAGTATGTGAGATTGAAAGTGGTTCTCGCCAAAAAGGAGGTGCGGTAAGTGAAGGTGTCTATAGTATTGGCGGTGAACAGATAGCAGAAGATAGTTCAATCCGTTTTGATAAAATGAAATATATCACCAGAGAACATTTCTCAGAAATGAGACGAGGAATTCTCAGAGAGAACGATGTATTAATGGTAAAAGATGGTGCAACCACTGGAAAAATTGGATTTTGGAAATATTCCTACGAAGCGGCAGTAAATGAGCATGTTTATATTTTTCGTGCTAATGAATATATCGAAAGTTATTTTCTTTTTAGAATATTACAGTCGGAAAAGTTTCAAGATTTATTGAAACCGTATAAAAAAGGAATAATCGGTGGTGTGAGTTTGGAGATTCAAAATATCCAAATCCCCCTTCCGCCGCTTGAGGTCCAGCGCGAGATTGTTGCCGAGATAGAGGGTTACCAGAAGCTGATTGACGGCTGCCGTCAGGTGGTCGATTCGTGGAAACCGCAGATTGATATTGACCCCAAATGGCCAATGGTGAAGTTGGGGGAGGTGTGTGAATTGATAAGGGGAATTACTTTTAGTAAAAAAGATCAAGTAGAAATAGAGAATGATAACACCGTAAGAATAGCAACAACAAAAGCTGCACAAGAGAATGGAATTGTTGAAAAAGATTTGTATTATGTAAACAAGAAACTTGTTACAGATGAAGAAAAATTACTTAGAGATAAAGATATTTTGATATCTACAGCAAATAGTTTGAACTTATTAGGTCGTACTACTTTTGTAAGAAATATAAATTATAAATGCTCATTCGGTGCTTTTATGACTTTAATTAGAATTACTAATGATAAAGTTTTACCGGAATACATATATTATCAATTAAACAGTTCTAAATCAAAAGAATATTTTTTAAAAGTTGCAAATACAACAACAAATATTTCTAATTTATCTCATACTGACTTAAAAAACCTCCAAATCCCCCTCCCGCCGCTTGAAGTCCAGCAAAAAATTGTTGCCAAAATCGAAGCCGAACGCAAGGTGATAGATGGCTGCAGGGAGCTTATCAAAGTTTACGAGGAGAAAATTAAGCAGGTGATTGATAAGGTGTGGGGTGAGTGATCTGGGAACTGTCTTTCTTTGAATGATATAACTACTGAATGTCGGAATCCCGGCCTGCCGGGGCGATGATTGCGATAACGAAGCGTATCGGGTAAAAACGAATTAGATAGATCTCTCTTCCAGGATATTAAAAATTCTTTATTCCATACTCGAATCAATTAAAATAGTTTAACTTTATGTTTTAAAATCAGATAGTATGAAAACAAAACTGTTTCTGTTATCACTGGCGGCAATGCTTGTTTTAGGTACTTCCGCCGAGGGCCAGATAGGAAGGGCACTGAAAGAAAAAGCCTCACAGGCTATAGGAAATATCGGCAAAAAAGCTGCCGGCAAGGCTGAAAGAGAAGCCGACTCGCTTGCACAGCAGAAAGCCGAAGAGCAAATAGACCGCCAGGCCGAAGCCGCCGTAGAAAAAAGAGAACAGAAAGGCATAAATCTTGGCGGCATATGGGGAGGTAAAGTAACTCTTAAGTACGAAAACGAATATTCGTTCAGAAACTATATGTATATGCAGTCGGAGATATACAGCGATAAAGACATCATAAAAGTGGACTATTACATCTATTACAACAATGATAACCTGAACGGATGCGTTGAGACAAGCACCTACGTTGACACTCAGGACAATTCAACTCCGATGAAAACCTCCATCGTATACGATGCTGCCAACAAATGCATGCTTATGCTCACCGACATGGGCACCACGAAAATCGGAATGATAAGCGAAGTACCCGATGAGGATAAACCCGGAGCCGGCCAGGAGGCAACATCAAAGCCCACCATAACCAAAACCGGAAATACCCGCACCATTGCAGGATACAAATGTGATGAATATATATACAGAGAACCTGATGAGAAGGGCTACGGAAAGTTATGGGTGACACGCGATTTCAAAATGAACACCAACCAGAAAGCAATGAGCAAATCGGGTCTGCCGGCTTACTACAGCGAACTGCCCGAAGGCGGTGTGGTGCTGGCAATGGAAGCTTACGACGAGAACAACAAAATGACAATGAAATCGGAAACAAAAGAGATAAAGAAAAATATTTCATATGCCGTTAATGTGAGCGGCTATCCTCTGCGGCAGATAAATATCAACCAGATGGAGAGCCAGCAGCCAGGTAAAAAATAGATATAACGGCTATAATTTCTTCAGTCGGGCAAACCTGAGCAGCAGCTTCTTGCGCCCGCTCTCCTCAAACTCCACAACAGCTGTCGTGTTTGGCGGTTCCCCGTCTATCTCCACTATTGTACCCGTGCCGAAACGCTCATGAGACACCACGTCACCTTCCCTGAGCGTGGAGTTCATTGCGGAATAGGTTTCATTATTATGCTCGCTCCTGTTTTCAGTAACTTTCAGCAGCTTCTTTTCTTTTGGCTTAACGGAATACTCAGGTTCCTCTTCGTCGAAACGGTAGCTACGGGGTTTTTCCTGTCTGTTGTTGAACCTCGAGGCAAGTTGCGGAAACTCAATATACGAAGGGTCTATCTCCTTCAGAAACCTGCTAGGCCTGCTGAATTCAAGATTCCCATACCTGTACCGGTTGAGTGCATAGGTAAGAGTCGCCATCTTCTTTGCCCTGGTAACAGCAACATAAAACAACCGCCTCTCCTCCTCAAGCTCTTTTGGATTATCAAGTGACATTGGCGAGGGGAAAATGGATTCCTCCATACCGGTTACGTAAACATGGTCGAACTCGAGACCCTTAGCCGAATGCATGGTCATAAGGGTAACCTTGTCACCACCCTTGCGGTCTTCAGTATCCTGGTCGGTGAGCAGAGCAACATTCTGCAGATATGCCCCGAGTGAGGCGGGCTCGCCATTGGTCTTTGCCGACTCGGTAAACTCCTTTATGGCATTCATCAACTCCTCGAAATTCTCAAGACGGCTCACCTCCTCGGGCGTCTGACCCTCCTGCAGCTCTTTCATCATCCCCGAAGCTGAAGCAATCTCACGCGCAGCCTGATATGCATCCATATCCTGTGTGGTGGCTGCAAAACCTGCTATCATCTCCCGGTAAGCAGTGAGCTTTTTACGTGTCGACTCATTGAAGTATGCACTGAAATCATCTATTCTGCAAAGTATGCTCCATGATGAATCCCCGTACATCGATGCAATATCAGTTACCTTTTTTACCGTTGTGTCGCCTATCCCGCGCTTCGGGTAATTAATCGTCCGTTTGAATGCTTCCTCATCTTCGGGGTTGATAACCATCCTGAAATAGGCAAGAATGTCCTTTATCTCCTTCCTCTCGTAAAACGATAAGCCACCGTAAATGCGATAAGGAATATTCTTCTTCCGGAGTGTCTCTTCAAATATTCTCGACTGGGCATTTGTACGGTATAATATCGCAAAATCATTCCATCGGAGCTGATAGGTATATTTTCTGTCGAAAATATCGGAAGCGACCATAAATCCTTCTTCCGTGTCGGTCATTGCCTGAAGAATCCTTATTTTTTCTCCGGGTTCGTTCTTTGAAAATACTTTTTTATGTATCTGTTCAGTGTTATTGGCGATAATTGTATTTGCAGCATTGACAATGGTTTGTGTGGAACGGTAGTTCTGCTCCAGTTTGAAAACCTTTGCTTCAGGGTAGTCGTTCCGGAACTCTAGAATGTTTTCTATGCGAGCACCTCTGAACGAATAAATGCTCTGCGCATCATCACCCACCACACAGATGTTTTTATGCCTCTCGGACAGTTTTTTGACAATAAGATATTGTGCATAGTTGGTGTCCTGATACTCATCAACAAGTATATAATCGAACTTTTTCCGGTACTTCTCGAGCAACTCGGGGAAATCCCTGAAAAGTATGTTTGTGTTGAGCAGCAGATCGTCGAAATCCATAGCATTGGCTTTGAAGCATCGGGCAGAATAGGTCTTGTAGATTTCTGCCAGAAGGGGCATCCTTACGGCTCTGTCGTACGATGTAAGCTCCGGACTGGCAGCATACATTGCCGCAGTGATAAGATTATTCTTTGCTGCGGATATCCTTGCGGCAATAACTCCGGGCTTGTAAACATCATCACCAAGGTTCATCTCCTTTATGATGCTACGTATCAGACTCTTGCTGTCGGTGGCATCGTATATGGTATATGATGGTTTATATCCGAGTTTTTCGGCTTCGTTGCGCAGTATACGGGCAAATATCGAATGAAAAGTGCCCATCCAGAGGTGCCTGGTTATCTCTTCGCCAACAATCCCTGCAATCCGGTTTTTCATTTCTCCGGCAGCCTTGTTCGTAAAGGTGAGGGCAAGAATACGGTGCGCCTTAACCCCCCTGCTCAGAAGGTAGGCAATCCGGTATGTCAGTACCCTGGTTTTACCGGCACCGGCACCCGCAATTACAAGTGCAGGTCCTTCAGTGTTTATAACAGCCTCACGCTGAGCCTCGTTCAATTCATCAAGAAAATCTTTTACCATCGCTGTTCTCTCCAGTATTTTATAGTGCCGGTCACGGCAAAATTAACAATAAGCATCCGATAACTTCCAGCTGCATCAGGAAAAAGATAAATATTTATAAACAATAATGACTTTATGAATATTAAACCGTTAATAAATTGATATAAAATGAATTATTTTAATTGTATATTTCAGTTAACCTCTGTTTCGCGGGATTTTATTATACTTGCCTGAAATATTATAACAAAGAGTGACATTTGTCGTTTTAACTTACAAAAACCTGTTGTTCTGTGCGTAAAACACTGGCAGCATATACATTAATAATTATACACTCTGTCTGTGGAGCACAGATCTCTTCGCCTTCTGCCAGCGCTGTCAGATATACCCAGTATCCTTCTCTGCCCGGTGTGAAACATCCTGTGTTTATTTTCTGCAACTCTACGGGAAATGTAAAGGGTGTGCTCGAGGCTGTAAGCCCTGGAGGGACTGGCCCGTTCACTTTTACATGGCACCGGTGGGATGTGGCGGCTAAAGATTTCAGCATATTCATCAAAGCAGATGCAAATGTTCTAAGTTCTTCATTGACAGGTCTGGATGAAGGCGGTTACAGAGTAAGGATAACAGACGGTGGAGGATACGACACATCGCTTGTGGCATGGGTTCATCTCGACAGGCCGTATGCCGAGGCAAAACTTCAGAACTTCACCTGCGACTACGTGGCACTGTCGGGTAAAGTTGCCATTGATACCTTTTATTATTATGACCCTGTAAACGGTTTGCCTGTGAGGCTGAAAAACGCAGTCTCGTTTCTATGGTCTTCCACTCCCGAGTCTGCCATACCTTACCCGTCGCTTGAACTCAATCCTGTAACCTATAGCCCGCCCCTCGAAGATGTAGTTTACAAACTGCAGGTTGCCGACAGCTTTCAGTGCACTTCCGAATCATCGTTTCCCTATACCTCAATACATGTAAAAGCCGATTTTGAAGTGAGCCCTCTGCAGGGCGAGGCACCGCTGGAAGTAACTTTTACCGATAAGTCAATAAGAGCCTTGCATTATGAGTGGAAATTCGGCGACGACTCAGTATCATATCTTAAAAACCCGCCTCCGCATATCTATTACAAACCCGGAGAATATTATGCAACTCTTATTGTGACGAGTGAACACCTTTGCATCGATTCAATCAGAAGTGAAAAAATAACAGTCGACCCGTCTGAACTCTCCATACCCAATGTGTTCACACCCGACGGCGACGGTATAAACGACTATTTCATTGTGAAAGGAAAATCACTCAGAAGTCTCAGCATTCAGATATACAGCCGCAGCGGAATGATGGTTTACAGTTTCGAGGGCGAAGGTGAACGGCTTTCCGAATGGCAGGGATGGGACGGCTGTATCAACCGCTCCTCAATCAAGGCTGCACCGGGGATATATTTCTACATCGTAAGGGCCAGAGGCTGGGACGATGTCATCTACGACGGCAAAGAATACAGGGGATTCTTTTACCTCTACCGGTAACGCCATTTAAAATCTATTCTCCATTCACCGGTGGTTTTCACCCGTTTACTGATTTTAACAGATTTTTAACGGAAAAAACTTTGTAAACGAAAAAAGTTTTCTCATTTTTGCGAAGTTTTTTAAAGCTATAGACTACAGGACAAAAATACTCGAAGGGGCAGCTGAATTGTTCCGCAGGTACGGAATAAGATCAGTAACCATGGATATGATCGCCTCACATGTCGGAGTATCGAAAAGAACAATTTATGAAATTTTTTCGGACAAGAATGAACTTCTTGCCGGAGTTCTGAGTTTGATGGCGAGCAAACAGAAGAACCTCATTGAAAAAATACTCAGCGAGTCGGAAAATATTATTGCAGCCATTTTCAGACTGATGGAAGTTCACATCGAACATATCCAGTCAATGAGTCCGGGGTTCTTTGACGACATGAAGAAGTTCCATCAGGAACTTGCCGGCAGAAAAGACCTCAAGTGTGAAATACCCGACTACAGAAACAACAGGCAGGCAATTGAAAGGGGAGTTAAAGAGAAACTCTTCAGAAAAGACATTAATATAGATATTGTGAACAGGACACTTTACGGGATGATGTTCAGTGTTATGAACAATGACCTTTATCCCTTTGAACAGTTCAGCAGGCGAGATGTACTGAAGAATACTATCGTAATATACCTGAAAGGTATAGCAACGCCTGAAGGATTGGAAATAATTCAAAAACTTGAAAAAAATCTTTAAAACTCTATAACATTATGAAAACCGTGAAATATTTTTTTGCATTGATTTGCGCTTTAATGCCGTCTCTGGCACTTTTATCCCAGAGCAGCAGCACGATGGAGTTGAGTCTGACACTCAAGGATGCACAGGATTATGCCGTCAAAAAGAACAAGATGGTTGCTGCTGCCAGGATGGATGTAATTGCTTCGAAGGATGCTTTGTGGGAAACCATTTCTAATGGTCTTCCGCAGATAAATGCTACAGGTTCATTTACCGACAATCTTAAACTGGTGACCACACTGTTGCCGGGCGAGTTTTTCGGGCAGCCTGGCGTGAAGATACCTGTGAGGTTCGGTTCGCAGTTCACCTCAGGAGCCACTTTTCAGGCTTCTACCCTTATTTTTAACGCACCATATCTGATTGGTGTAGAAACCGCCAAACTTGCCCAGAAACTTAGCGAACATAACCTGACTCGAACAGAGCTTGATACCAAGGAAACAGTTAGCATGACATATTTTCTGATACTTGTTTCGGAACGCTCTCTGCAGATTGTTGAGCGCAATCTGGCAAATCTCAATGAGACACTCAAAGCCACGCAGGCAATGCTTGCCGCGGGTATGGCAGAGCAGACAGACGTGGATCAGATGATGGCAAATGTGAAGAGTGTTGAAAACACAAAAAGCCAGCTTGAACGAACAATAGAACTAAACTATAACATGCTCCGTTTCCAGCTTGGAGTTCCTGCCGATACAAAAATAGTACTTAAGGAGACTCTAGAAACGATTGAATCACAGGTCAATGTCGAAGCACTTCTGTCGAAGGAGTTTGATTACAGGCAGAATGTGAACTATATACTTTCAGAAGATCAGGAGAAACTTTCGCTTCTGGCTCTTAAAAGCCAGAAAGCAGCGATTCTTCCTACACTTTCAGGCTTCTATAATTATGGTGTTAACGGAATGGGAGATAAAATAAGCGACCTGAGATGGTTCAAAAACTCAATGACAGGTCTTCAACTCTCGTTCCCGATATTTGCAAGCGGACACAGATATGCGGGAATCAGGAAGGCGCAGATAAATCTTGAGAAAGCCCGCACAACAAAAGAGATGGTGACAGAGCAGCTCCTTATCCAGGAAAAACAGCTCAGATATAACCTTATCAATGCCAACATGCAGTATAAAACTCAGAAAGAGAATGTTGAGCTTTCGAAAAGGGTTTATGAAAGTATGGAAAACAAGTACAGGCATGGCATGGCTTCAAGTATTGAACTAACCCAGGCAAACAGCCTTTACCTGCAGGCCGAAAATAATTGCATCTCGGCTCTTATGAGCCTTTTACAAACCAAAATAGCACTTGATAAACTTCTTAACAACTTGTAAAATAATATTTTGTATAACCTTTAAACCGTAATATAATGAAACGTTTTGGAACATTAATCGCTGTAGTGATTTCAGGAGTGATATTAGTATCATGTACCTCAACTCCCGGAGAAACAACGGGAGAAAGCAAAACAGCAGCACCAGTAAAGGTAACACCGCTTACCAGAACAAAAATTGCAAAGACGATAGATTATTCTGCTACCATACAGGCTTTCGAGGAAGTTAATGTAGCACCTTCTTCACCCGGAAGAATTGAAAAGATATATGTGGAAGCAGGCGACAGGGTGAATAAGGGCGACAATCTTTTCCTGATGGACCGTACCCAGCTTTATCAGTTGAAGCTCCAGCTCAGCAGTCTTGAGAAAGATCTCTGGAGACTCGACACTTTGCTGAAGGCGGGCAGTGCAAAACAGCAGCAGTACGACCAGCTTAAAACCCAGTACGAGGTGACAAAAACCAATGTCGAATTTCTTGAACAGAATACTCTGCTTAAGGCACCCTTCCAGGGGATCGTCACTGGGAAATATTATGAAGATGGCGAGATGTACTCCGGAGCCCCATCAATGAGCGGTAAACCTGCTGTTGTGACACTCATGCAGATTAATCCCCTTAAAGTTATAGTAAGCCTTTCAGAACAGTACTATCCGCTTATTAAAAAAGGAATGGAAGCTGTTATTACTGCAGATGTGTATAAGAATGAAAAATTCACCGGCAGGGTTTACAGGATTGCTCCTACCATAAACGCCGTAACCAGATCATTTAATGTCGAGATTGAGGTTCCCAACAGAAACGAAATGCTCAAACCCGGCATGTTTGTAAGAGTATCGCTGAACCTCGGTGAGGTTGAGACATTTGTGGTACCTGCCTTTACAGTATTGATGCAGGAGGGTACCAACAGAAGGTATGTAATGATTGCAGGTGACGGCGTTGCAAGAAGAGTGGATGTAGCTGTCGGAAAAAGATTTGATGATAATCTCGAAATAATATCCGAAACACTTAAAGAAGGTGATTTGCTGATTACTGAAGGCCAGTCGAGACTTTCAGACGGCGATAAAATTGAAGTTGTTCAATAATTAAATTAAAGAAGAAACAAAATGAGCATATACAGTTCATCGGTAAAAAGGCCGGTTACAACTATCCTGGTTTTTGTGGCAATGATAGTAATAGGTCTGTATTCTTTAGTACAGCTCCCGGTGGATCTTTATCCCGAAATTGAATTGCGATATATCACTGTACTTACCACTTATCCGGGTACAAGTGCATCGGATGTCGAAACAAACGTAACCAGGCCCATTGAAAACGCTCTTAACAGCGTGGGTAATCTTAAAGAACTTACATCAACATCGAGCGACGGGCTTTCGGTGGTCTTTCTCCAGTTTGAGTACGGAAGCAACCTCGATGAGGCGATGAACGACATCAGAAGTAACCTGAACTTTGTCAGGAGGACTCTTCCTGACGGCTGTGAGGAACCAACCATTATCAAGTTCAACTCGAGCATGATGCCCATAATTTTCTATGCAATAACTGCTAAGGAGAGTTATGAAGGGCTCGAGAAGATACTTGATGAGAGGGTGGTTAATCCGCTTAACAGGATTGATGGTGTCGCTGCTGTGAATCTTTCGGGCGTACCGGGCAGAAGGATTTATATTGATATTGATCCCCAGAAACTTGAAGCTTACCACCTTACTCTCGAACAGGTGGGAAACGTTTTGAGGTCGGAAAATATAAACATGCCTGCAGGTTCTCTGGAGATGGGCCAGAGCGATTATGCCTTGCGTGTCCAGGGCGAGATACCCGAGAGTGACCTGCTTCGCGATCTTGTTATAAGCAATTATAACGGTGTAACCGTTTACCTGAAGGATATAGCCGAAGTAAGGGATACTATCCGCGAATCGAAATTCGACACAAAGGTCAACCGCAGCTTCGGCATGGGACTCTATGTGCAGAAGCAATCGGGTGCCAATACGGTGAAGATTACAAAGGAAATTGAAAAGACTATTGAAAGCGTCAAAAAGGATCTGCCGCCCGATGTGAAAATTGAGAAGCTCTTTGCCAGTGCTACATTCATCCAGGATGCAATACGCAACCTGTCGGAGACGCTCCTTTTTGCTGCAATCTTCGTTGTGCTTGTTGTGCTTTTCTTCCTTGGAAGGTGGAGAGCTACATTTATAATAATATTAACAATACCAGTCTCACTAGTTGTAGCATTCATATACCTGTTCGTTGCAAACGCCTCAATAAATATCATATCACTGGTATCACTCTCGATTGCCATCGGTATGGTTGTTGACGATGCCATTGTAGTGCTTGAGAATATAACGCGGCACATTGAGAGGGGCAGCCGGCCGCGCGAAGCGGCTATATACGCAACAAACGAAGTATGGCTTGCGGTTATCGTGACATCACTTACCGTTGTAGCCGTCTTCTTCCCTCTAACATTCGTAAAAGGACTTACCGGCGTCCTGTTCAAGCAGCTTGGTATGAGTGTTACAATAGTTATTACCACCTCCACACTGGCTGCCATTTCGCTTACACCAACACTTAGCGCACTTCTTCTTAAATATACCCCCATTAAACCAGATGCACCTTTCTGGACATACGATGGCAGCATAAGAAAAGGGCTCGACTGGTTTGATAAATTCTATGAAAAAACACTGCGCTGGGCACTGAGGCACAAAACCTTTGTGATTATTATGTCTTTTACAGTTTTTATTTCGTCGATGGCTCTCTTCGCATTCGTTCCCACTGAGTTTTTCCCTCAGGCCGACGAATCGAGAATAATGACGACCATCGAATTGCAGACCGGTACACGGGTTGAAAACACTATCAAGGTAGCCGACCGGCTCGACAGCATCTTCAAGGCAAAATACCCGGAGGTGAACCTTATTTTAACCTCAACCGGTTCAGACGATCAGGGTGGCTGGGCGTCGATATTAAGTGCCGGAGGTACTCACGTCATACGCCAGAGAATCAGATTGGTCCCGTTAGAGGAAAGGCAACGCTCTGTATGGGATCTTGCCGAGGAGATGAGAAAAGATATCTCTGCATTTCCTGAGGTGATAAACTTTACGATTTCAACCACTGCAAGCATGGGAAGCTTCGGGGGAAATACCGTAGAAGTGGAGATTTACGGATATGATATTGCAGCCACAAATATCGTTGCAAATGAACTTGCTGAAAAGATCAAGAAGATACCCGGAGCAAAGGATGTTGCAATAAGTCGAGGAAAATCAAAGCCTGAGCTACAGATTATTTTCGATCAGAATAAACTCAGTGCCAGCGGACTCAATACCGCAATGGCGGCTTCAGCATTAAGAAACAGAATAGGCGGACTTACGGCAACCCAGCTGCGCCAGGCAGGTGATGAATACGATATTATTGTCAGATTCAGGAAAGATGCAAGAAACACACTTACCAAAATTGAAAACATTGGCATACCCACGCCATCAGGTCAGCTTGTTCGGTTGGGTGAGGTTGCACAGATTAAGGAATACTGGGCACCGCCAAGCATCGAAAGAAAGCGGAAGGAGAGGGTGGTAAGAGTATCACTTACACCATACAAGCGTTCGCTCACTGCTCTTCAGATGGATATACAGAAAGCCATCGATTCAACACCGAAACCTGCTGGAGTAATGGTCCAGATATCAGGTGCCATAAAGGAGCAGATGGAAGCATTTAAAGATCTAGCTATGCTTCTCGTGGTCAGCCTTATTCTAGTTTACCTGGTGATGGCTTCTCAGTTTGAATCACTCAGAATGCCATTCATCATCATGTTCTCAATACCTTTCGCCTTTTCAGGTGTAGCAATTGCGCTTTTCCTGACAGGTACTGCCCTTAACGTCATCTCCGGTATCGGTGCAGTACTATTGATAGGTATTGTTGTAAAGAATGCAATTGTGCTTGTTGACTTCATTAACCTTATGCGGGGAAGAGGACTTGAACTGTATGAAGCTATTGCCGTTTCCGGAAAATCAAGACTGAGGCCGGTTTTCATGACTTCTGCCACAACAATTCTTGGCATGTTCCCTCTTGCCCTCAGACTGGGTTCAGGTTCTGAGCTCTGGAGTCCAATGGGTGTTGCAGTTATTGGAGGCCTGATTTTCTCAACTTTTGTGACACTTGTTCTTGTTCCTGTGGTATATGCCATCTTTGTAAAGAAGGGAATAGAGAGAAGAAAACGGGCTGAGTATGCCGACATTAATTTCCTTAACGGAAACGGACAGGCCTGAAATACAAACTTTAAAACATATTTATTATGAAAGCGATAATGATAGTATATAACCAGGCTCTCACTGAGAAAGTAGAATATATGCTCGAGAAACTGGGCATCAGAGGCTACACATTGTGGGAAAATGTTCAGGGACGCGGTACTTCAACAGGTGTTCCTCATCTCGGAACTCATGTATGGCCCGAAATTAACAAAAGCCTGCTTACAGTGGTTGAGGATGATAAGGTTGACAGAGTACTGGAGGCAGTTAAAAAGATCGACAACATCAATGAAGAAGTTGGCATAAGAGCCTTTGTGTGGGATGTTTTAAAAACTGTTTGATGTGGAAAGGTATTTGAAAAAAGAAAGCCGTTCATTTGTGAACGGCTTTCTTTATATTATTAGGAATAGTAATTATTCTTCCTCCTGTTCGGCCTGGTAAGCCTTGATAACAGCCTCCTGGACGTCGGGTGGAACCTGAGCGTACTCGGCAAATTTCATTGTATAGAATGCTCTTCCGCCGGTAAGTGAACTCAGTGCAGTGGAGTATTTGTTCATCTCAGCAAGCGGTACTCTTGCCTTGATCACTTCAAACCTTTTTTCGCTCGACATACCCAGAACCATTCCCCGCCTGCTCTGAAGGTCGCTTATTACATCACCCATTCTGTCGGAAGGAACCATTATCTCAACATCATATATAGGTTCCAGAATCTTCGGGGCTGCATTTTTGAAGGCGATGCTGAAAGCATTTCTTCCTGCCAGCCTGAAGGAGATATCGTTCGAATCGACAGGGTGCATCTTGCCATCGTATACGTAAACTCTGATATCCCTTGCATAGGAGCCGGTAAGCGGACCGACTTCCATCTTTTCCATTATTCCCTTAAGGATGGAAGGCATAAAGCGTGCATCGATGGAACCACCTACTATGCAGTTTACGTATATCAACTTACCGCCCCACGGCAGGTCGATCTCTTCTTTATCGCGTATTGAAAGTCGATATTCTTTTCCTCCGATCTTAAAGAATGATGATTCGGTAGAACCTTCTTCGTAAGGCTCGATAATTAGATGCACTTCACCGAACTGTCCGGCTCCACCCGATTGTTTCTTGTGCCTGTAATCGGCCTGGGCTATCTTAGTTATAGTTTCACGGTAAGGAATTCTCGGCGGGTTAAATACTACGGGAATCTTATAAATATTGTCAAGATGCCATTTAAGAATATTTAAATGGTATTCACCCTGTCCGTGAACTATGATCTGTTTCAGCTCTTTCGAGTATTCAACTATGATTGTCGGGTCTTCAACGTGCATCTTGTAGAGTGCTTCGCCCAGTTTTTCATCGTCCCCTTCCGAAACTGCCTTGATGGCTGTGCGGAATTTCGGCTCGGGGAATTCTATTCCTTTGTAAGTCCAGTCGTTGCCCGGTGCATTAAGTGTATGATTGGTTTTGGTGTTTTTGAGTTTTACAACGGCACCGATATCACCGGTATGCAGCTCGGGAACTTTTGTCCTGTTCTTGCCGGCGCATACAAAAAGCTGGGCAAGCCTTTCCTTTGTGCCGTTGCTGGTATTTATCATATCAATGTTTTCGGTGAGTTTTCCTGAATATACTCTGAAATAGTTGATTTCACCGATATGTTCTTCAATTGATGTTTTGAACACGAAAACTGAAGGTGGCCCTGCGGGGTCGACTTTAACAGGCTGGCCGTTGCTGTTAAGAGGTGCAGGGACATCAGTGACAGTGGGTACTTCAGATACTATGAAATCCATCAGGTCGTCAACACCGATATTGTTCTTTGCCGAGATGCAGAACACCGGGAACATTGTACGGGCAAGGAGGCTCTTTGTGATACCTTTTCTTATTTCAGCTTCCGAGAGGGTGTCGTTTGAAAAGAAGAGCTCCATAAGTGATTCGTCACACTCAGCAGCTTTTTCAACCAGTACTGAATGAAGTTCTGCTGCCCTCTCGGCCTGGTCGGCAGGAATATCGAGAACCTCAGCTTTACCTCCGTCTTTTCCGTATTTCAGCATCTTCATCTTCAACACATCAATAACAGCATTGAATCCGACACCTTCGTTAACAGGATACTGTACAATAACAACATCATTACTGAGGCGCTCTTTCATCATTTCGATCGACTTTTCGAAGTTCGCCTTCTCATGGTCGAGTCCGTTAATCACCATTATCACCGGTTTGTTTAGCTGTTCGGCATAACGGAAATGGATTTCGGTACCCACTTCCACGCCGTTCTGGACGTTGATAAGCATCAAGGCGCAGTCGGATGCAAAAAGAGATGAAATTACACCTCCACAGAAATCATCAAGTCCCGGTGCATCGAGTATATTGATTTTTTTGTTCTGATATTCGGTATAAAGAACTGTTGAGAAGATTGAGTTTCCGCTTTCCTGTTCCACAAGGCGGTAATCCGAAACGGTGTTTTTAGATTCAACTGTGCCCCTTCGGTCAATTACTCCTCCGTTAAAGAGCATTGCTTCGGCCAGGGTTGTTTTTCCGGAATTTGAATTACCAATCAGCGAAATAGTTTTAATCTGGTCAGTTGTGTATGTTTTCATTCTGTAAAATTGTTATTGATGTTATACATTATTACTATATATATCAATTTGGAGAAATGAGGGGACAAAATTAATAATTTTTTAAAATCTTCCCTTGTAATGCATTATAATTCGGGAAATTTTATTTTCTTTGCACCAGTTTTTTGAAAAGAAACAGGAGTACCGGTGTTTCCCTCCTATGTAAGTTTACAAAAGAATTCAATCGGGAAAGATCGGGAAGGAACCTGCTGATAACTTACACAAGAAGTAAGTAAATAGTAACTGAAGTAATTGCAAATGCCGGACTGGCATTTATCTGTTCGGCTTTTGCGTGATTATATATATTGTTTTTGAAAAAAGTAAAATAACGATTTGCAAAAAAGAAAATAAAATTAGTAACTTTGCAGCCCGTTTTTTAATGAAAAATTAATGTTAAACAATTGAATTTATGCCGACAATACAGCAATTAGTAAGAAAAGGCAGGGAAAAGCTGATAGACAGAAGCAAGGCTCTGGCTCTTGATTCTTGCCCGCAGCGAAGAGGTGTTTGTATCAGGGTTTATACCACAACACCCAAGAAGCCCAATTCAGCAATGAGAAAGGTGGCAAGGGTGAGGCTTACCAACCAGAAGGAGGTTAATGCCTATATCCCGGGTGAAGGACATAACCTGCAGGAGCACTCAATTGTTCTGGTAAGAGGGGGTAGGGTTAAGGATCTGCCAGGAGTCAGATATCATATCGTAAGAGGTACTCTCGATGCTTCAGGTGTTGAGGGACGTTCCCAGCGCCGTTCGAAGTATGGTACTAAGAGACCCAAGAAACAGTAATGAAGTTTAAGATTTAAGATTAAGATAATGAGAAAAGCAAGAGCAAAGAGGAGAATATTGCCGCCGGATCCTAAATTCAACGATCCGCTCGTTACAAGGTTTGTTAATAACCTTATGAAAAACGGCAAGAAAACGGTTGCTTTCAGAATTTTCTACGATTCGCTTAACATAATTGGCGAAAAGTTAAAGGTTGAGGGCAAAACACCTATCGACATCTGGAAACAGGCGCTCGAAAATATTACTCCTCAGGTTGAAGTAAAGAGTCGCAGGGTTGGTGGTGCCACTTTCCAGGTGCCGGTTGAGATCAGACCCGAAAGGAAGGTTAGCGTCAGTATGAAAAACCTGATCTTTTTTGCACGCCAACGGCCCGGTCATTCTATGGCCGAGAAGCTAGCTGCAGAGGTGATAGCCGCATACAACAACGAAGGCGGCGCCTTCAAAAAGAAGGAAGACACCCACAGAATGGCTGAAGCCAATAAGGCATTTGCTCATTTCAGGTTCTGATAAAAGGCTGAATACCACAGACAGGAATGGATAAAAACCTGAAATATACCAGAAACATCGGGATAATGGCCCATATCGACGCCGGTAAGACTACAACTACCGAAAGGATACTCTATTATACCGGCCGTACTCACCGCATGGGTGAGGTCGATAATGGAAATGCCCAGATGGACTGGATGGTTCAGGAACAGGAAAGAGGTATAACAATCACATCAGCTGCAACAACAACATACTGGAAAGTTAATAACGAGGAATATAAAATAAATATAATTGACACACCGGGACATGTCGACTTTACTGTGGAAGTGGAGAGGTCGCTGCGCGTACTCGACGGCGCCGTGGCTATATTTTGTGCTGTCGGAGGTGTTGAACCCCAGTCGGAAACAGTATGGCGGCAGGCAAATAAATATCACGTCCCGAGAATAGCCTTCGTAAATAAAATGGACAGAATCGGTGCCGATTTCTTCGGTGTAGTGCACCAGATACACACTAAACTCGGAGCCAAACCGGTGCCTGTCCAGATACCTATTGGCGCAGAAGAAACATTCATCGGTGTGGTAGATCTTATTGAAATGAAGGCATATATATGGGACGATGAAGCTTCTCTCGGTACAAAATTCAGAGTTGACGAGATACCTGAAGAACTTGTCGAAGAGGCTGAGGAGTGGAGAATGAAAATGATCGAATCGCTTGCCGAGGTGAATGATACCATCCTGGAAAGATATATAGAAGATCATCACTCAATAACAGAGAAGGAACTTATTGAAGCATTGAGAAAATGCACTATTTCGGGTATAGCTGTACCCGTTCTGTGCGGGGCTGCTTTCAAAAACAAAGGCATTCAGAAGCTCCTCGATGCTGTGGTCAACTTCCTTCCATCACCTCTCGATATAGGTCCTGTGCAGGGAACAGACCCGAAAACCAATGAGAAGATAACGCGCGAGCCTGATAATGATGCTCCGCTGGCTGCACTTGCATTTAAGATAGCCACCGACCCTTACATGGGGAGGCTGGTATTCATGCGGATATATTCAGGAAAGATGCGAACTGGAGATATGGTTCTGAATGTTCGCACAGGTAAGAGGGAACGCATCAACAAGCTTTTCCGCATGCATGCAAATAAACAGCAGCCGGTGGAAGTCATGGAAGCCGGAGATATATGTGCAGGTGTTGGTCTGAAAGACCTTCGCACAGGCGATACGCTGTGTGCCATCCATAAACCCATCGCACTTGAATCGATGGATTTCCCCGAACTGGTTATAGGTGTTGCTATTGAACCAAAAACGCAGGCCGATTACGACCGTCTTTCAAATGCATTGAATAAACTCGCCGAAGAAGATCCTACTTTTAGAGTAAAGATTGACCCCGACAGCGGGCAGACAATTATTCAGGGAATGGGCGAGCTGCACCTCGAAATACTCATCGACAGGCTTAAGAGGGAATTCCAGGTTGAGTGCAATCAGGGTGTTCCTCAGGTGGCTTACAAGGAAGCTATCACAACATCGTGCGAATATCGTGAACTCTTCAGAAAGCAGACAGGTGGTAAAGGAAAATATGCCGATATACTTGTTGAACTTATGCCTGCTGACGACGGTTTTAAAGGGCTGCAGTTTGTAAATGAGGTGAGTGGAGGCAATATACCAAGGGAGTTTATACCGGCAATAGAAAAGGGTTTCCGTGAGGCGATGATGAATGGCCCGCTTGCCGGCTTCCCGCTCGAAAGTTTGAAAGTGATACTCAAAGATGGGTCGTATCACCCGGTCGATTCTGATTCACTTTCCTTCGAGATAGCTGCACGCCAGGCTTTCAGACGTGCTGCCGTAAAATGCAACCCCGTGCTGCTCGAACCAATCATGTCAGCCGAAGTCGTTACACCCGAAGAATATGTCGGCGATATCATAAGCGACTTCAACAGAAGAAGAGGAAGGATAGAAGGCATGGAGACGAGAGGGGGCGCACGCGTGATAAAGGCAAAAGTGCCTCTTGCCGAAAATTTCGGTTATGTAACAGCACTGAGAACAATAACATCAGGAAGGGCCACTTCAACAATGGAGTTTTCACACTACGAAGAAGTGCCCGAAGAAATTGCAAAGAGAATAGTGGAAATAACAAAAGGAATAATTCTATAATTATATGAGCCAGAAAATTCGCATTAAACTTAAATCTTACGATCATAATCTGGTGGATAAATCTGCCGAAAAGATCGTAAAGACTGTAAAATCAACAGGTGCCGTTGTAAGCGGACCTATACCGCTTCCAACCCACAAAAGGATTTTTACAGTAAATCGCTCACCCTTTGTTAACAAGAAGTCAAGGGAGCAGTTTCAGCTTTCGTCATATAAAAGGCTGCTAGATATTTACAGCTCGACTCCAAAAACAATTGATGCACTGATGAAGCTTGAACTGCCCAGCGGTGTTGAGGTTGAAATAAAAGTCTGATAACAGATAAAAATTTTAAATATGCAGGGATTAATTGGAAAAAAGGTGGGAATGACTTCCCTTTTCGATGAAAACGGGAAAAATGTTCCCTGTACAGTACTGCAGGCCGGACCTTGCGTTGTGACCCAGATAAAGACTGTGGAGAAGGATGGCTATTCGGCGGTGCAGCTGGGCTTCGACGACAAGAAGGAGAAAAACACTAATAAGCCTGAGCTTGGTCATTTCAAGAAGGCCGGCGTTACTCCGAAAAGAGTACTGATTGAATTCACCGGTTTTGACACCAGCGAAGTTAAGGCCGGAGACGTTCTGACAGCCGATATCTTCAAAACAGACAACTTTGTCGACGTAAGAGGCTGGTCAAAAGGAAAAGGGTTTCAGGGTGTAGTAAAGCGCCATGGTTTCGGAGGCGTAGGCGGTCAAACCCACGGCCAGCACAACAGGGGCAGAGCACCGGGTTCGCTGGGAGCTTCTTCATTCCCTTCAAGAGTCCTGCCAGGAATGAGAATGGCAGGCCGTACAGGCGGAAAGAAAGTTATGGCCATAAGCCTTAGAATAATGAAACTTATACCTGAAGAGAATATATTAATAGTGAAAGGATCAGTACCTGGTCCGAAAGGTGGTTACGTAATAATTACAAAGTAATGGAAGTAAGTGTATATAATATCAACGGTGAAGAAACCGGGAAAAAGGTAAAACTCGACGATACCATATTCGGCATCGAGCCTAATGACCATGCCATTTACCTCGACACCAAGCAGTATCTTGCAAATAACAGGCAGGGCACTGCAAAAGCCAAGGAACGCAGCGAGGTATCGGGCAGTACCCGGAAGATCAAACGTCAGAAGGGAACCGGAACCGCAAGGTTCGGCGATATCAAGAACCCTCTATTCAGAGGCGGCGGAAGAATCTTCGGGCCAAGGCCAAGAGATTACAGCTTTAAACTGAATAAAAAGGTCAAGGACCTTGCACGTAAATCGGCCCTTTCATATAAAGCCGCATCAAACAATATCATCGTGGTGGAGGACTTTAACTTCGAAGTTCCGAAAACAAAAGAGATGAAGAAAATAAGCGATAATCTCAAGCTTTCCGATAAAAAATCACTCTTTGTTTTACCGGAACAAAATAAAAATGTATATTTGTCCTCTCGTAATTTGCCGGGGGTTGAAGTTGTAACTGTCAGTGAATTAACGACATACAAGATAATGAACGCTTCAACTCTTGTACTTGCAGAGAGTGCAGTTGAAGTTTTGCACGGGACTTTTAAAAACTAGTAACTGAAAAAAACAATGAGTATTCTACTGAAACCGATAGTAACAGAGAAAATGACAGGCCAGGGGGAAAAGCTGAACCGGTACGGATTTATCGTGGCAAAAAATGCCAACAAGATACAGATAAAGAAGGCCGTGGAGGAACTTTATGGCGTCACTGTTAAATCGGTTAATACAATGCGATGCCCTGGCAAAGAAAAAATAAGGTACACCCGTTCGGGGATGGTAAAAGGCAGGACTGCTTCAGTTAAGAAAGCAATAGTAACTCTTGCCGAAGGTAATACTATTGATTTTTATAGCAATATTTAAAAATGGGAGTAAGGAAATTAAAACCTGTTACACCAGGTCAGAGACACATGCTTATCAGTGCATTTGATGATATCACATGCGCTGAGCCGGAGAAATCTCTGCTTGTGCCGCTTAAGAAAACGGGCGGAAGGAACAATGATGGCAAAATGACGATGCGCTATATAGGCGGCGGGCATAAGAGAATGTACCGGCTTATTGATTTCAAAAGAGATAAGGATGGAATTCCGGCCACGGTGAAGACCATTGAATACGATCCAAATCGTTCGGCACGTATAGCTCTGGTCTGTTATGCTGATGGAGAAAAGAGATATATTATTGCTCCTCAGGGACTTAAGGTAGGGCAGCAGATAATGTCGGGCAAAAATGTTGCACCCGAAATAGGAAATACTCTTTTTCTCAGCGACCTGCCACTGGGTGCAATGATACACAACATTGAACTTAAACCCGGCAAGGGAGCAGCTCTGGCACGCAGTGCCGGAACTTATGCTCAGCTGATAGCCCGTGAAGGAAACTATGCAACTATAAAACTTCCTTCGGGCGAAACCCGTATGGTACTGGCATCATGCCGTGCAACAGTTGGAATCGTCTCCAACCCCGACCATAACCTTGAAAAGTCGGGCAAGGCAGGCCGCTCACGCTGGCTGGGAAGGAGGCCGCGTACCAGAGGTGTCGCAATGAACCCGATCGACCATCCGATGGGTGGCGGCGAAGGAAAAGCCTCGGGAGGCCACCCGCGCTCCAGAAAAGGTATCCCTGCAAAAGGTTATAAAACAAGGGATAAGAAAAAATATTCGACAAAGTATATCGTAGAAAGAAGAAAGAAATAATAAGGATATTATGAGTAGGTCACTCAAAAAGGGTCCATTTATCGATTACAAGCTACTGAAGAGAGTGCTTGAAATGAACGAATCAGGTAAGAAATCGGTTATCAAAACCTGGTCGAGAAGATCAGTCATTTCACCCGATTTCGTGGGACATACTATTGCAGTCCATAACGGAAATAAATTCATTCCGATTTATATTACCGAAAACATGGTAGGCCATAAACTCGGTGAATTTGCTCCTACACGTACATTCAGAGGGCATTCCGGAAATAAATAGTGAATGGTATAGATTATTGATACAGTAAAAAAATGGGTGCGAGAAAAAGAAAAAGAGCCGAACAGATAAAAGAGGCAAAAGCCAGCCAGACAAGGGCTATACTCAGAAATTGCCCTACCTCACCGCGCAAAATGCGCCTTGTTGCAGACCTTATTCGCGGTGTGGAAGTCAATAAGGCACTTGATATTCTGAAGTTCAGTAAGAAAGAAGCTTCACGCCGTCTGGAAAAACTGCTCCTTTCTGCCATATCAAACTGGCAGCAGAAAAACGAGGGAGCCAAGGTGGAAGAGAGCGGACTCTATGTCAAAGAAATTTATGTTGACGGCGGACGTACTCTCAAACGACTCAGACCGGCACCACAGGGCAGAGCCTACAGAATCAGAAAACGCTCCAACCATGTAACAGTGATACTGGGCAGCCGGCTCGAGGAAAAACCTGAAACAGCTGAAGTAGTAGAAAACAGTTCAAAATAAAATAAATGGGACAAAAAGTAAATCCGATAAGTAACCGACTGGGTCTCATAAGAGGCTGGGATTCAAACTGGTATGGAGGTAAGGACTTCTCCGGCAAGCTCCTTGAGGATACAAAAATCATAGAGTACCTCAATGCAAGACTTGCCAAAGCCAGTATCTCAAAGATTATTATCGAAAGAACACTTAAGCTCATAACCATCACAGTCAATACCGCACGCCCGGGTATAATTATAGGTAAAGGAGGGCAGGAGGTTGATAAGCTGAAGGAAGAGCTCAAGAAAATAACCAAAAAAGAGGTTCAGATAAATATCTTCGAGATAAAGAGACCCGAACTGGATGCCTGTATAGTTGCAAATAATATTGCCCGTCAGATTGAGGGCAAGATATCGTATCGCAGAGCTATCAAGATGGCTATAGCATCTACCATGAGAATGGGAGCCGAAGGCATTAAGGTGCTGATATCTGGCAGGCTCGGGGGAGCCGAAATGGCACGTAGCGAAACTTACAAGGAAGGCCGCATTCCTCTCCATACTTTCAGAGCCGACATCGATTACGCTCTTGCCGAAGCCCATACAAAGGTTGGACGTATCGGCATCAAAGTATGGATATGTAACGGAGAGGTTTACGGAAAAAGAGACCTCAGCCCCAATATCGGAGCAAAAACAGCTAAGGTAAAGGGACTGAAGAGAAAAGGAAAGAAATAAATCAACGCTGATTAAAAATTTTATAGAATACTGCAATGTTACAGCCAAAGAAAACAAAATACAGGAAACAGCAGAAAGGCAGAATGAAGGGCAACGCCCAGAAGGGCACTCAGCTTGCTTTTGGGTCGTTCGGAATTAAAGCGCTGGAGTCGGCATGGATTACTGGCCAACAGCTTGAAGCTGCCCGTCAGGCTATTACACGCTATATGAAGCGTGAAGGCCAGATATGGATAAGAGTCTTCCCCGACAAACCCATCACAAAGAAACCTGCTGAGGTACGAATGGGTAAAGGTAAAGGTGCACCTGAAGGATTTGTGGCACCTGTAACCCCGGGCAGAATACTTATCGAAGCCGACGGTGTTCCCCTCGAAGTGGCAAAAGAAGCTCTACGATTGGGAGCACATAAGCTTCCGATAAAGACAAAATTTATAATCAGACGCGATTACGTAACAGCTTGATAAAAATATATAAAGATGAAAATGTCGGAAATAAGGGAATTAAGCACACAGGACCTTCTGGAGCGTCTCGACTCGGAAAGGTTGATGCTTACACGCATGAAACTTAACCATGCGATTTCTCCCATTGACAACCCGCAGAAAATAAAACAGACAAGAAAAAATATAGCACGTATTTTAACCGAACTGCGGGCAAGAGAACTTAACAAGAAAACAAAATAGCCAGATTCTGATCATGGAAAGGAAATTAAGAAAAGAAAGAACAGGCGTTGTCGTAAGCAATAAGATGGACAAATCTATTGTCGTGGCCATAAAAAGAAGGGTTAAACACCCCGTTTATGGAAAATATGTTACCAGAACAAAGAAAGTTATGGCTCACGACGAGAATAATGAATGCAACATTGGAGATGTTGTAAGAATTGCAGAGACAAGGCCTCTCAGCAAAAATAAAAACTGGAGATTGGTTGAAATAATTGAAAAAGCCAGGTAACTATGATACAGCAGGAATCGAGACTTAACGTTGCCGACAATACCGGAGCCAAGGAAGTATTGTGCATCAGGGTATTGGGAGGTACCAAAAAACGCTATGCAACCGTAGGAGATCAGATTATTGTTACGGTAAAGAGTGCTTTACCTTCAGGTGAAGCCAAAAAGGGGATGGTTAGCAAAGCTGTGGTGGTAAGAACAAAGAAGGAGATACGCCGGCCCGACGGCTCCTATATCAGATTCGATGATAATGCCGTTGTGCTTCTTACCAATCAGGATGAGGTAAGGGGAACACGTATCTTCGGACCGGTTGCAAGAGAATTGCGCGATAAATACATGAAAATTGTATCCCTTGCTCCGGAAGTTTTATAACAGAATATTAATAAAAGAATTATGCAGAAGAAGCTACATATTAAAAAAGGAGATACAGTAATTGTGATTTCGGGCGAGTCGAAAGGACAAAAAGGCCGAGTTCTTGAGGTTGACCGGAAGAAAATGAGAGCTATTGTTGAGGGTGTGAATATGGTGCACAAGCATACAAAACCCAATGCAAAAGCACCTCAGGGCGGCATAATCAAGAAAGAAGCCCCGATTCACATTTCGAACCTTATGCTTATCGATCCTACAAGCGGAAAACCCACAAGGATCGGCCGGAGGCTTAATGAGAAAAACAAACTTGTTCGTTATTCTAAAAAATCAGGGGAGGAGATCAGATAATGTATATACCTGAATTGAAAAAGAAATATAAGGAAGAGATTGTTCCTGCACTGATGAAGGAATTCAACTACAAGTCAGTGATGCAGGTACCAAGGCTCGAAAAGATTGTTATTAGCCAGGGTGTCGGAGCAGCCATTGCCGATAAGAAGATTCTTGAAGCAGGTTTGAAGGAGATAACCGATATTGCAGGGCAGAAGGCTGTGGCAACTTATTCGAGAAAAGATATATCCAACTTCAAGCTGAGGAAGAACATGCCCATTGGCATTATGGTGACTCTCCGGCAGGACAGGATGTATGAGTTCCTTCAGAGGCTCATCTGTGTTGCACTCCCGCGTATCAGGGATTTCAAGGGAATCAATCCGGTGCTTGACGGCCGCGGTAACTATACACTGGGAATTACCGAGCAGATAATCTTCCCGGAAATTGACCTTGACAAGGTTGTGAAGATTATGGGTCTTCAGATAACTTTTGTAACATCAGCAAAGACCGATGAAGAAGCTCTTGCGTTACTCAAGCATTTTGGTTTACCGTTTAAAAACCTTAAAAACTGATAATATATGGCAAAAGAGTCGATGAAGGCCCGCGAGGTGAAGCGCGCAAAACTGGCTCAGAAATATGCTGCAAAAAGAGCACAGCTCAAGGCAGCAGGCGATTATATAGGATTGAGCCGTCTTCCCAGAAACTCAAATCCTATTCGCCTGAGAAACCGCTGCAAAATCACCGGAAGGCCAAGAGGATATATACGACAGTTTGGACTGAGCAGAATAACCTTCAGGGAAATGGCATCAAAAGGCCTTATCCCGGGAGTGAGAAAAGCCAGCTGGTAATTTATAATTGTGTGAAAATAATTTGATATATGATGACTGATCCCATTTCAGATTTTTTGACAAGAATAAGAAACGCTATAATGGCGGGACACAAGGTAGTGGAAGCACCTTCATCAAAGATGAAGATAGAAATAGCACGGATCCTGCTTGAAAAAGGTTATATCCGCGCCTATAAGGTTGTTGAAGGTGAAGGACCATATGATGTTCTGAAAATTGCGCTCAAGTATCACCCGCGAACCAAAATGCCTGCAATAAAAGGTATTGAAAGAGTTAGTACACCGGGTTTGAGAAAATATACCAATGTAAAAGATATGCCAAGAGTCCTTAATGGCCTTGGAATTGCAATTATTTCCACCTCAAGAGGTCTTATGACCGATAAGGAAGCCAGGAAAGAAAATATTGGCGGTGAGGTGGTTTGCTATGTTTATTAACAGAGGAGGATAAACAGATGTCACGCATAGGAAAATTACCGATTAATCTGCCCAAAGGGGTGAATGTAAGTGTTGATGAAAACAATGTTGTTCATGTGCAGGGCCCTCTTGGAAAGCTGCAGCAGGCTGTTGACCCCGACATCAAAGTTGAAGTGACTGATAATCAGGTCAGAGTCATCAGACCATCCGATTCGAAGAGGCACAAATCTCTTCACGGGCTCTATCGTGCCCTGATTGCAAATATGGTGGAAGGGGTTTCGAAAGGATATAAGAAAGAGCTTGAAGTTGTTGGAGTAGGCTACAGGGCTGAAGCCAAAGGGCAGAATCTTGAACTGAGCCTTGGATATTCCCACGATATCATTTTCGTTATGCCACCGGAGGTTAAGGTGGAGACAAAAACCGAAAAGAGAAGCAACCCGATTATCACACTGACGAGCCACGACAAGCAGCTCATTGGTCAGGTTGCAGCCAAAATAAGATCTCTTCGTCCACCTGAACCTTTCAAGGGCAAGGGTATACGGTTTGTTGGGGAATACATCAGAAGGAAAGCTGGTAAATCGGCCAGCGCTTAATTTCATTATTAGATAATTTTTAAAATTATGGCTTTAACAAAACTGGAAAGAAGGACAAGAATAAGGAAAAGGATAAGGAAAAAGATAACCGGGACACCAGAACGCCCGAGACTGTCTGTTTTCCGCAGCAACAGGCACATTTACGCCCAGCTAATTGATGATACCAGGGGTGTAACACTTGTTGCCGCCTGTTCACGCGAAAAAGAGGTGGCTGACAAAAAGGGTATTAAGAAAACTGAACAGGCTTCACTGGTAGGAAAACTGATTGCGTCAAAATGCCTTTCAAAGGGAATCGAAAAGGTAGTTTTCGACAGAGGAGGCTATAAATATCACGGAAGAGTTAAATCACTGGCAGAAGCTGCAAGAGAAGGCGGACTTAAATTCTAATGAAATTATGGCAAACGGAATACGAAAAGTAAAAACCACGGATATCGAGCTTAAGGACAGGCTTGTAAGTATCAACAGAGTGACCAAAGTCACTAAAGGCGGACGAACATTCAGTTTTTCGGCTATAGTGGTTGTTGGCAATGAAGATGGTATAGTGGGTTACGGGCTTGGAAAAGCCAGTGAGGTGACAGCCGCAATAGCAAAAGGAATTGAAGATGCCAAGAAGAACCTTGTCAGGATTCCTGTAATAAAGGGGACCATACCGCATGAACAGAGTGCAAAATTCGGGGGAGCAAAGGTTTTTCTGAAGCCTGCATCAGAAGGTACCGGAGTAAAGGCAGGAGGTGCTATGCGTGCTGTTCTCGAGAGTGTCGGGATTAGAAATGTGCTCGCAAAATCGAAGGGCTCATCAAACCCGCACAACCTGGTTAAAGCTACTATTAAAGCACTTCTGCAGCTCAGGGATGCCTATACAATAGCTGAACACAGGGGAATCCCCATCGAAAAAGTGTTTAACGGATAGAAAATCTGCATATGGCAAAGATCAAAATAACCCAGATAAGGAGCAAGAACAGAAAACCTGAGAGACATAAAAGAATTCTTGCTGCACTTGGAATACACAGGCTACACCAGAGCGTGGTGCATGAGGCTACTCCTCAGATTCTAGGAATGGTTGAGAAAATAAAACATCTCGTCAAAACAGAAGAAGTTGAATAGAATTAATTTTTAACAAACAGGGTATGGATCTTAGTAATTTAAAACCGGCAAAAGGCTCAGTAAAGGCGAGGAAAAGAATCGGACGCGGACAGGGTTCAGGTAAAGGAGGCACCTCAACCAGAGGTCACAAAGGAGCCCAGCAGAGATCCGGTTATGAAAGAAAACTTGGTTTTGAAGGTGGGCAGATGCCACTGCAGAGAAGGGTACCCAAATACGGATTCACAAACAGAAACCGTGTTGAATATAAAGCCATCAACATTGGTACACTTCAAAACCTCGCTGAAAAGCTTAATGCTGATAAGATAGATATACCGACTCTTTTATCGGCCGGGCTCATATCTAAGAATGATCTTGTTAAGATACTTGCAAAGGGTGAACTTAACAGAAAACTCGAAGTTCATGCCCATGCATTCAGCAAAAAGGCTATTGAAGCAATAGAGGCAAAAAATGGTACAGTAGTAAAAATCTAACCAGATGAGGCTGATTCAGACCATAAAGAATATTTTCAAGATAGAGGACCTGAGGGCCCGGTTGCTATATACTCTTAGTATAATAATGATTTACAGACTGGGTAAATATGTGACACTGCCGGGTATTGACCCTGCCCAGCTGGAAAATCTGAAAAGCCAGACTTCGTCAGGTATTATGGGCCTTCTCGATATGTTTTCGGGAGGCGCCTTTTCCCAGGCTTCGATTTTTGCCCTCGGTATTATGCCATATATCTCAGCTTCAATCGTTGTGCAGCTTCTCGGAATAATTTTTCCTTATTTCCAGAAACTGCAGAAAGAGGGCGAAAGCGGCAGAAGAAAACTGAATCAGTACACAAGATATCTTACAGTCCTCATACTTGTTCTCCAGGCACCGACGTACCTCTATAATCTGCAGGCACAGCTTCCTGCATCAGCATTTATCATATCAGGAACCTTCTTTCTGGTTTCATCGGTGATAATTCTTACAGCGGGAACTATATTCGTAATGTGGCTCGGGGAAAAAATTACTGACAAGGGTATAGGTAACGGCATTTCGCTGCTCATAATGATAGGTATCGTTGCACGACTGCCTGCAAACTTCATATTTGAAGCAGGTGCAAGAATGAATGGTGCAGGTGGTGCAATTGCCCTTGTTGTGGAAATGGTTTTCCTCTTTGTCGTGATCCTCGGCACAATACTGCTTGTGCAGGGTACCCGCCGGGTGCCTGTTCAGTATGCACGCCGCATAATTGGCAACAAACAGTATGGCGGTGTAAGACAATATATACCTCTTAAAGTAAATGCCGCAGGCGTTATGCCAATAATCTTTGCCCAGGCAATTATGATGCTTCCGATTATTATTGCAGGATATTCAAATTCAAGCTCGGGCTTTGTTGTGGCATTTTCAAATATGTATGGATTCTGGTACAACCTTGTGACAGGATTGCTTATAATCCTTTTCACATACTTTTACACAGCTATCACTATCAATCCGGTTCAGATGGCTGAAGATATGAAGAAAAACGGAGGGTTTATACCCGGCATCAAACCGGGCAGAAAGACGGTTGAGTTTATTGACCAGATTATATCGAGAATCACACTACCCGGTTCCATTTTTCTTGCTATTATAGCCATACTGCCGGCAATAGCTGTTAAAGCAGGTGTATCTCCTCAGTTTGCGCAGTTTTACGGTGGCACATCACTACTTATTCTTGTTGGTGTGATACTTGACACCCTGCAGCAAATTGAGAGTCATTTGCTTATGAGACATTATGACGGCTTGATGAAGTCGGGCAGGGTGAAAGGCAGAACAGGAGCTGTTGCAGCATATTAATCTGCTTAACGTTCTTTGATGTTGATTTGCAGAACAAAAGAAGAGATCGAACTGCTGAGGGAAAGCAACCTGCTGGTGTCGCGTACACTGGCTGAGATTGCAAAGCACATCGCCCCGGGAGTTACAACGAAAAGCCTCGACAGGATAGCAGAGACATTTATCCTTGATCATGGAGCTGTCCCTGCTTTCAAAGGCTATAACGGATTCCCGTCAACATTGTGCACTTCAGTTAACGAGGAAGTGGTACATGGCATACCGTCAGATTACATCCTGAAAGAAGGAGATATCATCTCGATCGACTGCGGAGTAATTCTGAACGGTTATTACGGCGACAGTGCTTTTACTTTTGCTGTGGGTGAAGTAAGCAGCGAAATCAGAAAACTGCTCGAATATACCCGGGCTTCTCTTGAGGATGGAGCAAAGGAAGCCGTGGCAGGAAATCGAATAGGAGATATTTCGTTTGCTGTACAGACCAGAGCAGAGAGCGGAGGATTCTCAGTGGTGAGGGAACTGGTTGGTCATGGCCTGGGAACGAAGCTTCATGAACCCCCCGAAGTGCCCAATTTCGGCAAAAGGGGAACAGGGCCAAAGCTGCTGAAAGGTGTGGTAATATGCATCGAACCCATGATAAACATGGGAGTTAAAGAAACACTGCAGAAGAGCGATGGATGGACTATCGTTACAGCAGACGGTAAACCTTCGGCACATTTTGAGTATGCCGTGGCAGTAGACACCGGAAAAGCAGATGTGCTAACAACATTTAAATACATCGACGAAGTGTTAAACAAAAAATAAACCTATGGCCAAGCAACCCCCGATAGAACAGGACGGAACCATTATTGAGGCCCTGTCAAATGCCATGTTCAGGGTCGAACTCGAAAATGGACACGTGATAACAGCACATATATCCGGTAAAATGAGAATGCATTACATTAAAATTTTACCGGGCGATAAGGTCAGGGTTGAAATATCACCCTACGACCTGACTAAAGGAAGAATAACATTCAGATATAAATAGGATATATGAAAGTAAGAACATCAGTAAAAAAACGCAGCGCCGACTGCAAGATAGTCAGGCGGAAAGGACGTTTGTACGTTATTAATAAGAAAAATCCCAGATTTAAACAAAGACAGGGATAAAATGACTAACTTTGCAAACTATTAAAAAAGAGTTATGGCACGTATAGTTGGGGTAGATTTACCAAGAAACAAGAGGGGTGAAATAGCCCTCACATATATCTATGGTGTTGGACGGAGCACCGCTCAGAAAGTGCTTGATCAGGCAGGTGTTGACCGTAACATCAAGGTTAAGGATTGGACTGATGAACAGGTTAATGCCATCAGAAAAATACTGAGCGAGAATTACAAGCTTGAAGGTGAGCTTCGTTCGGAGATGCAGATGAACATCAAGAGGCTGATTGACATTAACTGTTACAGAGGCATACGTCATCGCCTTGGCCTTCCGGTACGTGGACAGAGGACCAAAAACAATGCCCGTACCCGTAAGGGAAGGAAAAAAACTGTTGCAAACAAGAAAAAGGCTACTAAATAAGATTTGAATTATGGCGAAGAAGACAGGAGCTTTAAAGAGGAAAAATGTACGGATAGAACCAGCCGGACAGGCTCACATTCATTCATCATTTAACAATATTATTGTAACCATAACCAATAACTCGGGTCAGGTAATTTCATGGTCATCAGCCGGGAAAATGGGTTTCAGAGGTTCAAAGAAAAATACTCCTTATGCAGCACAGATGGCTGCTGAGGACTGCAGCAAGGAGGCTTATGACCTTGGAGTGAGAAGAGTAAAGGTGTTTGTGAAAGGACCCGGTGCCGGACGTGAATCGGCTATTAGGGCAATAGCTAATGCCGGAATCGAAATAACAGAAATCGTAGATGTTACACCACTTCCACATAACGGATGCCGCCCACCAGGAAGAAGAAGAGTTTAATTAACTATAAGATTAACAATTGTTTAAGTTGAATTTTAATATAATAAAATAAATGGCTAGATATATAGGACCAAGAACAAAAGTTGCGAGAAAATTCGGAGAACCTATTTTTGGACCTGACAAATACCTGGAAAGGAAAAATTATCCTCCAGGCCAGCATGGTCAGAACAAGAAAAGAAGAAAGGTATCGGAATACGGTCTTCAGTTAAGGGAAAAAGTAAAGGTCAAATATCTTTACGGATTGCTTGAAAGACAGTTCAAGAATGCATTTGAGCGTGCTTCCAGAAGCAAAGGCGTAACTGGTGAAGTACTGCTTCAGATTCTGGAATCACGTCTTGACAACACTGTTTACCGTCTGGGTATTGCACCTTCAAGGGCTGCAGCACGCCAGCTTGTTTCGCACCGCCATATCACCGTTAACGGAAAAGTTGTAAATATTCCTTCATACCAGCTTAAACCTGGTGATATTGTTGGCGTCCGCGAAAAGTCAAAATCACTTGAGGTTATAGTAAACTCCCTATCCGACCGCAGATACCAGAAAGTGCCCTGGCTGGAATGGGATGAAAACCTTATGGCCGGAAAATTTATGTCGGTTCCGCAGCGCGCCGATATTCCAGAAAATATTAATGAACAATTAATTGTTGAACTATATTCCAAATAAAATAACCATGGCCATCTTAGCATTCCAGAAACCTGATAAAGTCATAATGCTTGAAGCGAACGACAAATTCGGCAAATTCGAATTTCGTCCGCTCGAGCCAGGATATGGCATTACAATCGGAAATGCCCTGCGGAGAATCCTTCTTTCTTCCCTCGAGGGTTATGCTATAACACTGGTGAAAATCGAAGGAGTCGACCATGAATTCTCGACAATAAAAGGCGTTATTGAGGATGTAACAGAAATATTACTTAACCTTAAACAGATCAGATTCAAAAGAAAAACAGAAGATATCGAGTCGGAAAAGGTTGTAATAAAAGTTACAGGAAGGGATACCTTCAAAGCAGGCGACCTTAATTCAGTGCTTGCACATTTCGAAGTACTCAATCCCGACCTTGTAATATGCAGAATGGAACCCTCGGTGAAGCTTAATGTTGAACTGTCAATTAACAAGGGAAGAGGGTATGTGCCTGCTGAAGAGAATGAACCTGCCAACCCTGAGTTCGGGGTAATTGCAATAGACTCAATATTCACGCCAATCAGAAATGTAAAATACACGGTCGAAAACTACCGTGTTGAGCAGAAAACTGATTATGAGAAACTTATCATTGAAATAGAGACAGACGGCTCCATTCATCCGAAAGATGCTTTGAAAGAAGCAGCCAAGATTCTGATTTACCACTTTATGCTTTTCTCGGATGATAAGATTACCCTCGATTCGGGTGAGAAGATGGCAAGTGAGGAGTTTGATGAAGAGATCCTTAAGATGCGCCAGCTGCTCAAGACAAAACTTGTTGACCTCGACCTTTCGGTCAGAGCTCTCAACTGTCTGAAAGCAGCCGAAGTTGAAACACTGGGCGACCTTGTGAAATTCAACAAAAATGATCTGTTGAAATTCAGAAACTTCGGGAAAAAATCTCTTACCGAACTGGATGAACTTCTCGAATCACTGAATCTCTCGTTCGGTATGGATGTGAGTAAATATAAACTTGATAAAGATTAAATAAGCCATGCGACATCAGAGAGTAATTAACCATTTGGGAAGGACAAGTTCTCACAGGAAGGCTATGCTTGCGAACATGGCTGTATCGCTAATTCTGAATAAGAGAATAACTACAACAACGGCCAAGGCAAAAGCACTTCGTTCATATATTGAACCTCTTATAACTAGATCCAAAGAAGATACAACACATTCCAGAAGAATGGTATTCAGGTATCTTCAGGACAAAAAGGCTGTAACAGAACTCTTCAGGGAGATCTCCCCCAAGGTTGCAGATCGCCCCGGAGGTTACACAAGAATACTTAAAACCGGCAACAGGTTGGGAGATAATGCCGAGATGTGCATTATTGAACTGGTTGATTTCAATGAAGCCAGACTGGCGGCTCAAACAAAACCGGAAAAGACAACTACCCGGCGCAGAAGAGCTCCAAAGAAGAAAGCTGCAGGAACGGCTGAAACAGCTGCCACAGCAACCGGAACAGCACCGCAGGATAATGCCACCAAAGATGTAACTACTGATAAAGCAGAACCCGACCAGGAAAAAAGTAGCGGATCAGCTACGGGGGAAGATGCAAATAAGGCAGAATAAACTGCTATCTCACTGAATATTAGCATATTATCAACATCGAGAGTTATTAACAATTGTTAATAACCCATGTTGATATTGCGTTTACAACAACGGTGTTTTTTATTTTATTATTCGAGATACTTATTCTATTTTTGATTCAGCAGGCGAGAGATAAAAGGCTGCTCAAAGATGTGGAACCCGATAAAGGGTTGCTTAAGTGTGACTCTGAAGGGTTCGGTCAGACCTCCGGGTCTGCGCATCAGAGAGCCGAAGCCTGAACTAAGGAACCCTGCAAAAGAGTTCCCGATGTTCAGCAGGTCGCTGAAAACGCCAACGCTCTTTCAACGACTGGGTCACAGGGCTGCAGGAGACAAAGGACTTCGGTCCGATGAAACCTGCAAACTGAACAACCCTACGGGGTTGATCAGCGCATGCCTGAATGACGCTTCGTCCCGGAATCCCGAGTAATCGGGAGAAAGGACGGCTGGAAGGCACCGCCCTAAAAAGCAGTGCCGGAAAGCTCAGGGTTGCCTCCCTCAGATCGTAAGACCTGAAAGGCAGCCGGCCAGAATAACTGTAGCCTGCCACCGTATGTGGCTTCGGCTGCAAACGGTGAGTGGGAACTAATCGAAAGAATAGTTCCCATTACTGTTTTTATACCCACCTTCATTCCAGTCCGGACAGGAAATACCAGAAAAAACAACCATTCCTGACCCCTGACACAAATCCTGGAAAACCAATTACAGACCAAAATGTATTTTCCCCCGAAAATGTTACTAATTTAGCCCATACAAAAAAACATTGTTATTTCCTGATGACATCAAAAGGACTTGCTGGTTTTATCCATGTGCTTGAACGGGAGGGAGAACTTAAAAGGATATCCGTTTTCGTTGACCCTGTTCTTGAAATTGCAGAGTTTGCCGACCGGACAATAAATTCAGGTGGTCCGGCCCTATTATTTGAAAACAACGGAACATCATTTCCGGTACTCATAAATGCTTTTGGATCAGAAAAAAGGATGAATCTGGCACTTAAAACGGAAGAGCCGGAAAATATATACAGCGAAATTGATAAAATATCTGATCTTCTTACACCGGGAAGTAGTAACCCATTAAGCAAAATTTCAGATTTTTTTACCCTCTTTCGCCTGAGAAAATTCATACCTGTAAGAACCTGCCGGAGAGGCCGATGCCAGCAGGTTATTCTAAAAGACCCCGATCTTGATATACTTCCTGTTCTGAAATGCTGGCCGCACGACGGGGGAAGATTTATTACCCTTCCGATTGTTCATACATACAACCCATTCACCCTTGCACCCAATGCCGGTATGTACCGGATGCAAATACTTGACAAATGCACAACAGCCATGCACTGGCAGCTTCATAAAACCGGAGCAAACCATTACAGGCTGTGGAAAGAAACAGGGAAAATGATGCCTGTCTCAGTCGTTCTCGGAGGCGACCCTGTTTATACCTATGCGGCAACAGCACCCCTTCCGGAAAATATCGACGAATATATCCTTGCAGGATTTCTTACACGGCGTAGAATAAAAATGGTAAAATGTGTTACAAACGACATCTACGTTCCTGAAGATGCCGACATTGTAATTGAAGGTTATGTCGACCCTTCCGAACCCCTGGTTTCAGAAGGTCCTTTCGGCGACCATACCGGCTTCTACTCTCTGTCCGACATGTATCCAAAGTTTCATGTTACCTGTATCACCCATGCCCGCGATGCCGTATATCCCGCTACTGTGGTAGGCATACCACCTAAGGAAGATCTTTTCTTTACCAGAGCTACTGAGAAAATTTTTCTCAAACCACTCCAGATGGTGCTTAACAGTGAAATAACCGACCTGCATATGCCCCCTGCAGGAGTGGCACATAACCTGGTGATAGTCAGTATGAAAAAAAATTATCCCGGACAGGGACTTAAGGTAATTAATTCGCTTTTAGGAGCAGGACAGATGATGTTCTCAAAATACATCATTGCAGTAAGTGATGGCATTGATATCAGAAATTATAGTGAGGTTCTCGAGGAGGTAATTAATAATACTGATGTAGAAAAGGATGTAATTTTTTCACGCGGACCGCTCGATGTACTCGACCATTCATGCGACGTCCCTGCATTCGGAGGTAAAGCAGGTATCGATGCAACAAGGAAATTGCCTTCTGAAACAATTCCCGGTAATAAGAACATAACAGATGAGAATAAAATTACAGATGTTCTTAATGAAATGGTAAAACATCAGATGATTTCATCATACCATATTTTAAGAAATAGATCATTTTATCCGGTAGCTGTTATTTCAGTAAAAAGGGAAGGAAAGCTCGTAAATATTGAAAAAATTGTGCAATTCCTGAATAATACCGGAGCAGGGGATGTTTTAAAAGTTGTACTTGCCGTTGATGAAGAAGTTGACACAGGGGATCTGAATATGGTAGCATGGCAGTTGCTTGGTAATTCGGATCCTTTGAGGGACCACAGGTATTTTGGGACATCTTCAATACTTTTTGATGGCACGGTGAAAGCTTTCAGACAGGGAGGTTTCCCAAGGCCCTGGCCTGATATCGTTTGTTCGGATAAAGGTACTATAACATCGGTCGATGAAAAATGGAGTGTTGCCGGAATGGGTAATTTAGTGAACTCTCCTTCATTGAAATACTTAAAATTACGGAAGGGAAATTCGGCAACCGTAATGCCGTAAATTATTGATTTTACCCTTTACCTTCTCTTCAATTAAATGTATTTTTGAATTAGAATGATTCTTACTTTAATATATGATGTTTTTTCAGTTGATTTTCTGAGGGAATTGAACTGTGAGACGTCATTGAATCCCGGTAAGGTAAATTCACTCAGTAATTTATATTTTATTGTCTTTCTGCTTATTACGATTATTTTAATTGCATCATTGATTTATTTATGGAGGGGATTGATAAGAAACCGGAAAACTCTCACCAGTACAATTTCAGAGCTCAATGAAACAAAGGAAAACCTGTCAATTCTGGAATATAAATTAAGGAATGTTACTGACAGTCTTGTTTATGCACGTCATATTCAGAAAGCTCTTCTTCCTTCCGAATCATTTCTTGCAAATCACTTCAATGACTATTTTATATTTTATCAGCCACGCGATGTTGTTAGCGGTGATTTTTACTGGTTTGGTATTACGGGTGATAGAATTTGTGTGATTTCAGCCGACTGTACCGGTCATGGAGTACCGGGGGCTCTGATGTCAATTATAGGACAGAATATTTTGAATCAGGTTATCAGCAATGGCATTTCTGATAATCCTGCAGAAATTCTGGAAAAGCTTGATGCATCAGTCAGAAATTATTTTTCCAGGGAAGGGGAGTATTACATCAGAGATAGTATGGATATCGGCATCTGTATGATAGATTATAAAAAGAAAGTTATTGAGTTTGCGGGTGTTTTTTCATCTATGTATTTCATAAAGGATAACAGACTTAAGGAGATTAAAGGAGACAAACAGATTCTGGGAATGAAGCCTGAGAAGTTCAGATTTACCTCACAGGTTGAAAACTTTTCAGGTGGTGAAGTTGTCTATCTTTTTACCGACGGATATGCTGACCAGTTTGGAGGTGAGGAGGGCAAGAAATTTATGTACCGCCGTTTCAGGTATCTTCTTACAACAATAAACATGCTGCCTCTTCACGAACAAAAGACAATTCTGGAGGAAACACTGAATTCATGGAAAGGAAATAATGAACAGGTTGATGATATACTTGTTATCGGATTAAGGCTGTAATTGTCAGGTTTTAGAGGTGTTTCTTAATTATATCGATTAGTGAAGAGGGCTGGAAGGGTTTGCTTATATAATCATCCATTCCTGCTGCAAGGCACCTTTCTTTGTCACCCAGCATAGCATTTGCCGTTATAGCAATAATTGGTGTATGCCTGCTGGTGCTTGCTTCAAGTGCCCTTATTTTTTCAGCAGCAATAATTCCACTCATAACTGGCATCTGTATATCCATAAGAATCAGATCATAGGAGGAACTTCCGAACTTTTCGAGAGCCTCCCTTCCATCAGAAGCAGTATCAATGCTATTTACCAGCGGTTTAAGAGTGAGTAATGTAATTTTCTGGTTTATGGGGTTATCTTCAACAAGGAGAATATTGGCATCTTTGAGTTCTTTTTTATGTTTTTCCTTAACCCTTAGTGCTTCTATGGCTGGTGAAGCTATTGGTTTTTTCTTCTCTTCAGCAATAGAAACAAACTTCAGTGTGAAAGTAAATACTGAATAATTCTCGCTCAGTTCCTGGGTATAATTACCTCCTCCTGAACTGATAAGTTTAATCATGTGATTGCTTGTGGCATTCCGGTCATCTAAAAAAATAATCCTTCTATCAGTTTGTATCCTGAACGATACAATGCATTCACGGTCTTTTTCCTTCTCCTTTTTTATACTGGTGGTTACTTTTGTAAGAAACTCCCTGCTCTGTTCACTGATAATATTAAAAATATCAAGAAATATTTGTTTTAATATTATAGGATCCCCCGTTACTTCAAAGTTGGCAGCATCCTTTTTATGTAAAATAAAATCAATATTCTGAGGACTTTTCAAACGAAAAAGGTCAATAGTGTTTTCTATTGCCGCCCCTATGTTGAACCGGATTTGTTTTCTTTCTTCATAGCTGGCCACTGCACTCTGCACTGTCAGATCGTTCAGAATGTCGGCCATGTTGTTTGTTGATGCTATTAATGTTTCGACAAGATCTTTTTGTTTTTTGCTGAGTTCAGAACTTGCAAGCATTTCACCAACAACGACCAGGTTGTTAAGTGGTTCCCTGATATGATGTGAAAATCTGCTTATTACATCTCCTGTTTTTTCGTTCAATTCAGAAATTTCTTCAATCGTGTTTTCCAGAGCCCTCGTTTGTCTTAAAAATTGCTGTAACAATAATATTTCAAGTGCACATACTGCTATAAGTGTTACACCAGCAGCCAGAACCAGCCTTAAGAAAATAAGTATAATTGATGCAGTCAGAAGCAGTAATATTATCGTAAAAAGATTCTTAATAATGTATCTTTTTGATTCTGAAAGCATTTTCAATCCCCGACTTATGTGGCCACTTTCGCCTTTCTTCCTGATTTTAAACATAACAGGCCTCATTATCAGGCGTAAAATTATGATATTTTTATTATCTCAGCTAAAAACGATGAAAAAATAATATATGTTAAAAACATTCTAATTTTGGATTAATTCAAAATTCAAATTGTTTATAGGAAGTTGAGTTGAGGTCAGGAAAAACAATACCGTTAGTTGTTTTCGCGATACTGTTTCCACTGTCGCTGGAAGCTCAGTTTACTGAATCCAGAATAATACTTCCTTTCAGGTTTAAGGACGGTATATACAAAGATTTTGATCAGGTTCTCAGGAATGAGCCTGTCCCCAAGTCCAGTCTTCTTATTGCAGAAGATTTTACTGATGCTAAATTTTACAAAAGAATTTTAAAATCAAAACAGATCATATATTCAACTGCTGAAGGAAAGCAAGAGTATATTGATAATAGAAAAGTATGGGGATTTGCTTCGGATGGGATTTTATATGTACACTGGAAAGGGTATTACAGTCCGCTTTATATGCTGGGTACCATTAGTTGCTTTTTTTTGCATGACAGTCAGTTTGAAATTTATGAGAGTATTATTTCAGAAAATTATGGAAATGAAATGGAGTTAACTGCGGGGGATGGGAAGCTGGTGGTAAGATACAGGGATTTGAAAAAATATCTTCTTGATTTCAGGACAGGAAAAATCATGAAGCTGAATGTCAGAAATCTCAGCAGGTTATTGAAAAATGAACCGGAAATCTTTTCCGAATACCGGCAGCTTCCACAGTACAGAAAGAGATCCAGGATCTTTTTATACATCAGAAATTATAATGAAAAAAACCCTTTATCTTTACCTTTGAATTAAAATATTTCAATATATACGGTATAATTTTTGATATATGAATGAGGAAAGGAGGGCTGGAATATGAAGAAAACCAGTAAAATATCATGGAATGCACTGCTCTATTTCATTATATCTTATTTAATAATACCAACTGCCGTTGCACAGGAGACTTCAGAAGAGAAAGTTAAATATACTTCTGATTTTCGTTTTAAGGATGGCATTTATCTTAATTTTGAACAGGTTAAAGCAAACAGTCCCATTCCGAAAGCAAAGATTCTTACATCAGCCGATTATAACGACAGGGACTTTTTCAATAAGGTTTTTGCCTCAGAGAAAATTTACTTCTACGATGAGATGGGTGTAAGGCAGGAAGTTAAGAAAGAAGATATATGGGGATTTGCGCGTAACGGTATCCTTTATGTGATGGTTCAGGGAAATTTTAACAGAATTACTTTCTTCGGAAATATATGCCACTTTGTGGCAGACGTAACCACTTACGACAACAGATATTACTCACCTTATGGCTATTACGATCCATATTATTATCCTTACTCATACTACCCGTATTATTATCCATATGGTGGATATCCTTACGGTTATTACCCGCCATATTACTACCGTCCATATACAGCGAGCCGTACAGAGTTGAGACAGTATCTGATTGATTTTGAAACTGGTAAGATATATGAGTTTGATGTGGAAAGCGTTAAAGTTCTGATAATGAGAGATCCAGAACTATATGAAGAATTCGTAAAACTGACAAAGAAGAAACAGAAGGAACTTATGTTTGTTTATATCAGGAAGTTTAACGAGAGAAATCCTTTATATTTACCTGCAAAATAGATAGATTCCATGAAAAGATTATTGCTTCTTTCAGTTTTTTGCTCCGCGGTTCTACTGTCCAGAGCTCAGGCTCCGTTTCCAAGCGCTGAAGAGATCAAGCAGTTCATGAATTCCAAAACCTGTGTCGTTCTGGAAGATGATCCCTTTTCGGCATGGAATTCTTTTATTAAAAAGGCTGTTACTTCTTTCTGGACAATTACTCCGTATGAATTCATAAATATTGTTGAATTCAACAAAAGGCGCACCGACCCTGCATACTCTTTTATAGTACTTACTCAAACTCATTTCGAGAAAGACAAGACAGGCGGATTGTTTAATTTCATCAATCTTATACAGGGGAAAAGGGTGAGGGATCTGAGTGACAATCCCGAGATATGTGCTGTTCCTCTCTCATTTGCAGATGAAGATGATACAGGCTATGGTTATAAGCTCGGTATTATACTGGCTTTTATTCAGAAACATGCAAAGCTTATTTCGGAGGATCCATCAATCACCGGAAGAAGATATCTGAGGTATTACAATGTAAATGCCCCTGAAGTTGTCAATAAAACCATTCTGGCAAAGAAAGAGGATCTGGCTCCAGAAATAAATACAATTGAAGCTGTAAAGGCAATCTACCCCTTCTCGTTTAAGATTGTGGAGGAAGAAGAAATTGTAAAGGCAATAAATGATAAGGCACCTGCCACTCTGATTCTCCATAAAGTGGGGCCTTCAGACAATCGTACAGGGAGCTTTTGCTTTAAAATACTAATTGGCACCGACGATTCAAATATGTACTATTTCGGGCAGCACAGGATAAATAATAGTAACCCCAATGCTTTCCTCGAATCGGATCTGCGTCGTCTTGCCAGGTATAAATGATGCAGCAAAGTAAGATTATTTCCGTCTTTAGTTAAAAAGAAAGACCATGAAAGAGATAAGAGTTTTATCGGAAAGCGAGCGCACCTGGGCAATGTTCTGCCACCTGTCGGCATTTGCCTGTTTTATTTTTCCTTTCGGGAATATTCTGGGTCCGCTTATTTGCTGGCTTTCACGACGTGATGATTCTACATGGGTGAACGAAAACGGAAAGGCTTCACTGAATTTTCAGCTCTCGTTGTTGCTATACACACTACTGCTGATACCGTTATGTTTTATCCTTGTTGGAATTCCGCTTCTGATTGCCCTCTGGATACTAAATATAGTATGCGTTACTATTGCATCAATCAAGGCATCAAGAGGCGAAGAGTTCAGATATCCGCTGGCAATTCCGTTTATTCAGTAATAGTAACAGATCATTCCAGTTGTTATCTTACTGAGAATAGTAAATTTGCCCTGGTTTTTAGTCGCGCAGAGAGCTAATATCTTAATATTTTGTTCATTGTCAATATTTTAGCTATTGGCAAGATATTCTTTTCTCATACTGCTAAAAATTTTAATTACCTGAGGTAGTATGTATTAAAAAAATTGTCTAACTTTCTGTTATTAAAACATTAATGCCATGGCTTCAAAAAAGAAAACCAGGGAAGAAAAGGAAAAGAATAAAAAGGATGAAAAGCAGAAAGTTGACAAAATTGAAGTGTTTGATAAGGATGAGCTCTATCATGATGAGGAAGTGAAGATAAAGAAAAAGATGAAGAAGAAGGTCTATTTTAAAGAGCTCAGAAAACTTGAAATAGAGCTTATTAAACTTCAGGAGTGGGTTAAGGCTAAAAAGCTGAAAGTTGTAGTAATATTTGAGGGCAGGGATGCTGCAGGCAAGGGAGGAGTAATAAAAACCATAGCCGGATGTCTAAATCCTCGCATCTGCAGGGTAGTTGCTCTTGGTGTTCCTACAGAAAAGGAGAAAACACAGTGGTATTTTCAGAGATATGTTGCTCATCTTCCGGCAGGGGGTGAGATTGTTCTCTTCGACAGAAGCTGGTATAACAGGGCAGGAGTGGAAAAAGTAATGGGCTTCTGTACAAACGAAGAATATGAGGAATTTCTGAGATCATGCCCGGAATTTGAAAAAATGCTTATTCGTTCAGGCATAATATTAATAAAATACTGGTTCTCAGTAAGCGACCATGAACAGGAGAAAAGATTTCAGGACAGAATAAAAGACCCGACAAAACGATGGAAGATAAGTCCAATGGATATTGAATCGCGTGATAAATGGGTGGAATATTCCATGGCAAAAGATAAAATGTTCGCTTATACCGATACGAAACAATCTCCATGGTATGTGGTCGAGGGAGATGATAAAAGGAGAGCAAGGCTTAACTGCATTCACCACCTGCTTTCATTAATCCCTTATGAGGATCTGACACCAAAACCATTCAAACTGCCTCCCTTAAAACACGACGTTGCCTATGTGAGACCACCAAAAACAGAACAGACATACGTGCCTGAGGTATATTGAATTTTGACATTTAAATTACCGCGTTGTCTTAATATTTACTTTTTACTTTCAAAGTATATGTATACTTTTGCCCGTTACATTATGCATTATCATGGCTCTTAAACCGTCAATACCAAAAGGCACCCGCGACTTTTCACCGGCAGAGGTTTTAAAAAGGGACTATATATTCGGCACCATAAAGGAGGTTTTCAAACTGTATGGTTTTCAACCACTTGAAACACCGGCAATGGAAAACCTCTCGACACTGCTTGGGAAATATGGTACAGAAGGCGATAAACTTCTTTTCAGAATACTCAATTCGGGAGATTTTCTTGAAGGTGTTTCAGAAAGTGAACTTCAGAATCCCGACCATTCCGTTCTTTCATCAAAAATATGCGAAAAAGGTTTACGGTATGACCTTACAGTACCATTCGCAAGATATGTGGTGCAGCACAGGAATGAGATTACCTTCCCATTTAAGCGCTATCAGATACAACCTGTATGGAGAGCCGACAAACCTCAGAAAGGCAGATACAGGGAGTTTTACCAGTGTGATGCAGATATTATTGGCAGTGACTCACTTTTGAATGAATATGAGCTTATCAGGATAATTGATGATGTTTTTTCGAAGCTCAATATACCGGTTGCTGTCCGTCTTAATAACCGCAAGATTTTGATGGGCATTGTCGAAGCTGCAGGTGTGTCAGGAAGGTTCAGTGAAATAGCGGTAGCTATCGACAAACTTGACAAGGTGGGAATGCAAGCAGTTGAGGAAGAGCTGGTTGGGAAGGGGATCCCGCGCAGTGCTGTTGAGAGTCTGAAAAACATTCTTGAAGTTGAAGGCTCAAATGCCGGAAGGATGGAAAAGCTGAAACAGTTTCTGGTTAATTCAGAAACAGGGAAGAAGGGTATTGAAGAAATGGAAACCATGTTCCGGCTTATAAATTCCGACCCGCCAAGCTCGGAGATAGTTTTTGACCTTACGCTGGCAAGGGGGCTTGATTACTACACCGGAACAATAATTGAAGTAAAGGCAACCGGTGTTAACATTGGCAGTATTTGCGGTGGCGGCCGTTATGATAATTTAACTGGAATTTTTGGACTGGAAGGAGTCTCAGGCGTTGGGATATCTTTTGGAGCTGACAGAATTTACGATGTGCTTACCCTTAAAGAAGGTTTTTCGTCATTAGGAACATCTGCATCGAAGGTACTCATTGTAAATTTCGGTGATACAGAACTGCAGTATGCACTCAGGATACTGAAAATTCTGCACAGTCATGGGATTAGTGCCCAGATTTACCCTGATGCAATAAAAATAGGGAAGCAGTTTGCTTATGCCAATTCGTTAAATATTCCTTATGTAGTTGTTGCGGGTGAGGATGAAATAAAGGGAAGTGAAGTTACAGTGAAAAACATGGCAGAAGGCTCCCAGACAAGAATCAGTATCGAGAAACTTGGTGATTTTTTAACCATGCAAACCTGACAGTAAGTCAGTTATTTCTCAGTCGGCGTTGCGGAACCTGTTCAGCCGGTGCAGCAGGTGCATTTCTTAATTCCCTCAGAAGTTCAAGCCGGTACTGATTTTCAGCCTGATATAACCTTATGATCTTTACCGGTGATAGTATCTCTCTAAATTTTTTATGATATTCGGCGGTAAGGTTTGCATCCTGCAGTTCAAGAGAAACAAGACGGTCGGCAGCTTCCGTAAGCTCTTTTTCTGACATGTTGAGTTCATTCTGAGCAGCTCTTCTGATAATTGAAGTTCGCTCTTTCTGAAGTTCATTCTTTTTCACCTGAAGCTCATTGTATACAGGCCAGAAGCGCTGTGCTTCCTCAGGTGTAAGATTTAGCCTTTTTGTCAAAAATGCCACCTTATAAGCGTAAAGCCTGTCACCCGGTGCATCTTGCTGTGAAAATACGAACTGAAACGCTGCGAACAGGAGCAGAACAGTTATTATAAGTCCCTTTTTCATACCCTGTATTTTTTATAAAAGTTCATAAATTTCAGATGGTTCAATATTTTCATTGATAAGATAATCAATTATTTCTTCACTGTCTAACCCTGTAAGTCCGGTTTCAAACCATGAATCAGAAATTTCCTGTTCGAGGGTTGGAATGTCAATATCGTAAATTATTGTTTCAAGAACCTGTTCAGAATTCAGGTCGATGAAAGCGATATCCCGGTTACCGTTTCTGGTGTTGGTGAGCAACCCGGTAATACCTATAATTGTAAGTGCGGCAACTGAAGCTGCAATTGCAATTATATACCTTATCCTGATTACTTTTCCGGGATGTTTCTGTTTTCCTCCGGCTTCCGAAGTTGCCGCAATTATTTTTTTACTGACATCCTCGAAATAGTTATCAGGCACCCTGAAGGGATTCTGTTTCGGTATTTTGTCGAGATTTTTCATTGTTGTCTTTTAGATGGTTCAAAATCATTAAAGTTTAAAGTGTTTGCAGATATTCTTCAATCTTTTTTACTGCATGATGATAAGAAGCTTTCAGAGCGCCTACTGAGGTATTAAGAACTTTACTCATATCCTCGTAAGGCATTTCGTCATAATATCTCAGGTTGAAAACCACCCTCTGTTTTTCAGGAAGCTTTAGAATAGCATTCTGCAGTTTCCTCTGGGCTTCATCGCCGTCGAACCAGGTACTGCCCTCAACGGATCTTGCAAGGATGCCGGCAAGGTCATCGAGCGATGCGGTACCGTTTTTATTTCTTCTGTTTAATATTGCAAGTGCCTCATTAGTGGCAATGGCATATAGCCATGTGTACAATGAACTTTCGTGCCTGAAGCTGCCCAGATTTTTCCATGCGTTCATGAAAGTGTTCTGGAGAGCATCGTCGGCATCCTCGTGAAGAATAACCAGTCGGCGGATATGCCAGTATAACTTCCGGCTGTAGCGTTCAACCAGAAGCCTGAAGCCTTTACTGGTATCCTTTTGAAGAAGGTCTGTAATATCCCTGTCGCAGTCTTTGCCTTCCAAATTGAACCTCCTTTTGAATTATTAGATTGTAATTTTCAAAAAAGTTTAAAAAGATGTAATCCAAATTTCAGTAAAAAAATAATCTCAAAGAAGGAAATTGTACCTTTGTATGATCTTTCTTAAACGCTTATGGCACTGCAATGCGGAATTATAGGGATTACAAATGTAGGTAAGACAACGATTTTCAATTGTCTCTCAGGCACAAGGGTTGAAACCAGTAGTGCGGCTTTCAGTGCGTCGAAATCTAACATAGGTGTCATTCATGTTCCCGATCCCCGGCTTTATGAGCTCAGGAAGTTTCAGGTAACGGAAAAGATAGTCCCCACAACTGTGACTATAGTTGATATACCGGGGCTTGTACGTGGCTCAAGCAGGGGAGAAGGTGTGGGAAACAGGTTCCTTGCCGATATAAGAAACACAGATGCACTTATACATGTTCTCAGATGCTTCGACGATGAGTTACTCCCGCATGTTGATGGTTCGGTTGATCCCGTAAGGGATATTGAAACTGTAAACCTCGAGCTGCAGGTCAAAGACCTTGAATCGGTGGAGAAGAAAATTGAACGACTGTCGAAAATTGCCAAGTCGGGAGATAAAGATGCAAAACGGGGGATTGAAATTTTGTCGCATCTGAAGGAACATTTTGAAAATTTTGGCAATGCTAGAGACCTGAATCTGACCGGTGAAGAGAAAAAATATATTGATGACCTGTTTCTTCTCACAATAAAGCCGGTGTTATATGTATGCAATGTGGACGAAAAATCGGTGCACACCGGCAATAAATATGTTGAACAGGTTAAAGAGTATCTTAAGGGGAAGGACGCTGAGGTGCTGGTGATTGCAGGTAAAATGGAAGCTGAGATTGCCGAACTTGAAAACGATGAAGACCGGATGGCTTTCCTGAATGATGCGGGTCTTGATGAACCTGGTGTCAATAAGCTGGTAAGGGCAGCCTACCGATTGCTTAACCTGATTACATTTTTTACTGTGGGACCAAAAGAAATCAGGGCATGGACAATAAAAAAAGGAACTAATGCCCAGCAGGCTGCAGGTGTTATTCATTCTGACCTTGAAAGGGGATTTATCAGGGCTGAAGTGATGAAATACAATGACTTTGTTACACTGGGCTCTGAACATGCCTGCAAAGAGGCCGGGAAATTTCATGTGGAAGGGAAAAATTATATTGTAGAAGACGGAGATATACTTCATATCCGTTTTAACGTTTAAAGGATATGAACACCCGTATCATCATAATATCCTTGCTAATTTTTCTGTTATCTGCTGTTTCTTTTTCACAGGTTACCAGGAATGAAAAGCTTTTTGAGGAAGTTAAAAAGTACGGCGAGGCTGAGGTAGTTATATCATATCCGGGCAGGAATGCTATAGAGCTGATAACAAGGAATGTTTCAATTACGGCAGTGAAGGATAAAAAAGTTTACATTTCTTTGACGGCTGCCACTTTAAACTGGTTTTTATCGCAAAAGTTTGATTATGAGGTTGTTGAAAAAGAGCCTGCAAAAGGTATCATATCTGCTTCTTCGGTAAGCGGTGCAATGGAGTGGGACAGCTATCCTACTTATACCCAGTATGATTCGATAATGAGGAAATTTCAGGCAGACTATCCCCAATTGTGTCGTCTCGATACAATTGGCACAAGTATTATGGGACGCCTTGTTCTTGTTCTGAAAATTTCTGATAATGTAAACGATGATGAACCTGAGCCTGAGGTATTCTATTCATCAACAATACATGGCGATGAGCTGGGAGGCTTTGTCTTGATGTTAAGGTTGGCAGATTATCTTCTAAAAAATTACAATACAGATTCAAGAGTAAGAAATCTTGTAGACAACCTTGAAATCTGGATAAACCCACTTGCCAACCCTGACGGAACCTACAGGACCGGGAATGAAATAATTTCTCCCACAAGGTCGAATGCAAACGGTATCGACCTTAACCGAAATTTTCCCGACCCTATGAATCCTTCTATTGTTCCTGAGAAGGAAAACATCGACATGATGGCTTTTATGCGTAAAAGAAGGTTCGTACTCTCTGCTAATTTTCATTCCGGCTTCGAAGTGGTAAATTTTCCGTGGGACAGATGGCTCAGTAAATATCATGCTGATCATGACTGGTTTTATTATATAAGCAGAAAATATGCCGATACGGTACATGTATATTCTGGCCCGGCCTACATGAATTATTATGACAACGGGGTTGTAAGAGGTGCTGAATGGTATATAATATATGGAGGGAGGCAGGATTTCATAACCTGGGAGTTACAGGGCAGAGAGGTAACCATAGAACTGGATGACATAAAGCAGACTCCTGCAGCACAGCTGGAGCTTCTCTGGCAATATAACCGGCAATCCCTGATTGGTTATCTGGAAAATGCTCTTTATGGCATTCACGGAAGGGTGGTAGATGCAGTTACTAAGAAACCTGTACCCGCTAAAATATATATTGCCGGACATGATAAAGACAGCTCTCATGTTTATGCTGATTCGTTGACAGGATATTTTACCAGGTTTCTGGCCCAGGGTAGCTGGAACCTGACTTTCTCAGCCACAGGGTACAGAGACACTGTTGTTCAGGGAGTAAACGTTGTAAATAATCAGCGTACTGATCTGTATGTTGAGATGAAATCTACTCCTACCGATATCGATTCAGTAAACCCGGAGAAACCACTTCTGTTTCCCAATCCATCATCTGATATAATCGAATGCCGGTTGCCTGATTCTATCACAGGTCAGGTAAAAGTCTCAGTAATAAACAGCAATGGTGTAAAAATACTTGAGTACTTGACTTCAGATAGACCGGTGATATTAAACGTCGCTTACCTCGATGCAGGTGTATATACTGTAGTTTTTAAATCAACGGTGACCGGACACTCAGCAAGCAGCCGATTTGTTGTATATTCAAGACATTATTGATACTGACTGAAAAATTTTATTCGAATCGTAGCCTGCTAATTGCATCTGATGTTAAAAAGACTATTTTTGCTGATTCGGTTTTTTCTGTAATTAAATGAGTTTAACCTAACAGGGGAAAGCATGGTTTTTTCAAAGTATGAGAAGCATTTAGCATTTCTTTTTATTGTAACATTCTTTTTCCGGTTTTTTTCAGTAACAGGTCAGGTTGCGTATATACCTCCTGAAAAGCCAAAGCTGATTGTTTCGATAATTGTTGAGCAGCTCAGATATGATCAGATAGAAAAGCTGAAGGACAGGTTTGGGGAAGACGGAATCAGAAGGTTGATTAATGAAGGCACAACATTTAAGAATGCAAACTTTAATTATGTACTGACACAATCATCTACAGGTCATGCCACCATTGCTTCGGGTACTGAACCCTCTTTTCATGGAATTATATCCGATTACTGGTATGTGCCGCTCAAAAATGAAATTATTTATTGCACACAGGATAAAGAAGTTGGACCCGTCGGTGGCAGCTACGAGCAGGGGTTACATTCTCCTGCACAGCTTCTCACTTCGACATTTTCTGATGAGCTTGCTTTAGCCACAAAAGGAAAGGCAAGGATTTTTTCGATTGGGCTTAAGGAGAGTTCTGCTATTCTCTCGGCAGGGCATGCTGCAAATGGTGTTTTCTGGTTCGACAATACAACCGGGACGTGGATGTCGAGTTCATGGTATATGAAGGAGCTTCCTGCATGGGTTAATGATTTCAATGCAATGAAGCTTTCCGAGACGTATTTAAATAATATATGGTCGCCACTGAGGGGAAAAGAGGTCTATTCCGACTTTTTACCCGACTCAAACAGTTTTGAGGCTGGTTTTGGAGGCATATGCTGGTTCCCGTATGATCTTAAAAAGATGCGCTCGAAAGGCATACCCGACGGCATGAAGGATTATTACCTTATCAGGGAAACCCCTTTTGGCAACAGCTTTACCAAAGATTTTGCAATCAGGCTTATTAAAGAAGAAGCACTCGGACAGGATGATATAACTGATTTTCTATCAGTATGTTTCTCTGCAAATGATTATATAGGGCACCGTTTCGGACCTTCATCGGTTGAAGCCGCTGATGCCATACTCAGGCTGGATGCCGACATTGCAGAATTGATAAAATTTCTGAATGAAACCATAGGTAAGAAAAATGTACTGGTATATCTTACAGCATCACATGGTGTATCTGAAATACCTGCTGTGCTTGAAAGTAACAGAATCCCTTCGGGCTATTTCAGGCCGAACCAGGCAATGCAGTTGCTGAGGTTATATCTTAATGCTGTTTATGGCCAGGGAGACTGGGTAAAAGGATACTGGCAGAATCAGGTGTTTCTGAACCGTACACTTATTGAAGATGCCAGAATTTCCCTTGATGAAATGCAGAAAAAGGTAGCAAGGTTTCTTGTTCAGCATTCGGGTGTTGCTGCTGCATTTCCCCTTTCGGTTTTCGAAGCAAATGAATTTATTTCAGGTAGTCTTCCGGATAAAGCTTCTAACAACTATATTCCACAGCGTTCAGGTGATGTTTTAATAGTGTTGAGTCCGGGATGGGTGGAGAAATCAGATAACAGGGTTACAGATCATAATTCTCATTATGATTACGACACGCATGTGCCACTTATATGGTATGGCTGGACGGTAAACAGGGCAACTGTTACAAGGAAAGTAAACATGACGGATATTGCACCTACTCTTTCGGTAATGTGTGGTATACCATTGCCCAATGCCTGTACTGGAGAGCCAATTAATGAGCTGGTTATAAGGTAGTACTATTTTCTTTTTCTGTAGGAATCTCTTATTTTGCATGCTTCTGCCAGCAGTGCAGGTCGTTTTTCGCATCCGTTTCCAAGGATAATGAGGTCGGCACCTGCATTAAAGGCTTCTTTAACCTGTTCAGCCGTCTTCAGTCCGCCGCCAACGGCTAAAGGCAATGTAATGTTCTCTTTAACTGCCCTGATGACTTCTGATGGGATGGGTTTTATTGCTCCGCTGCCTCCCTCAAGATAGATCATTTTCATTCCGAGCATTTCTCCTGCTAGAGCTGTTGCGGTTATTATGTCAGGTTTATCTGAGGGTATTGCTTCTGTCTGACTTAAATACTCAACTGAAGTCTTCGAACCGCAGTTAATCAGGATATATCCTACCGGAACAACCCTGTCGCGAATATCTTTAAGAAAAGGTGCTGCAATAACATGGTTCCCTATTAGAAGCTCGGAGTTGCGTCCGGAAATGAGTGATATAAAATATATTCCGTCAACCGATGTATTCAGCTGTAGAAGATTGCCAGGGAAGAGAATAACCGGTATTGAGCATTTATTCCTGACGTGTTTTATTAACGGATCAATGTTGCAGAAGGTTAAACTTCCACCTGTAAGTATGTAATCTACTCCTGCTGAAACGGCTGTTTCAATTATATTGTCGAGCGCTTTTCCCTTCGCCTTGTCGGGGTCGAGCAGAAGGGCGACCGACTTACGGGATGGGAGTATGCCTGATTTCATAATATTTTCTTTTTTGTCCACACAATTGCGTAGTTGTCATATTTTGCGTATGAAAGGTCGAATGTAAGGTTTATTTTGTCAGTTTTAACTATTCCCTTCATTTCTCCTGAGTCTTTCAATTCAAAAGGCTGAATGATAATATTATTCTTTATGCTTATACCTTCTTTGTCACAAATTTTATAAAGGGCTTCTTTGGCACACCAGTGAAGATAGAGGTGATACTTTGCTCTTGCATGGTCTTTTACTATTTTTTCTTTTTTGTTCATGAATTTTGAAGCGAACGCAGCAATATTTGCGTTCATATATTCAAGATCTATTCCCACCTGTTCGTTGGTGCTCAACAGTATTGCGGTAAGGCGGTATGAATGGGAAATACTTATAAAATGACTTCCATCTTTCAGAAATGGCTTGTTGTTTTTATTGTATACTATTTTTGCTTCTTTGCCAAGAAGTTCAGCAAGGAGTGCTCTCACGCTCAGAAATTCAAGCTTTCGGGAATTGCTTCTGAATTCACGAAATCTTTTTCTGTCATCGCTGTCGAGCTCTACCATCCCCAGCAGTGTATCTATATCTTCTTCAATTTTCCAGACACCAAGGACAGAATACTCGTTCAGATAATGTTTTGTTATGCACCCCATGTTTGCTTTGCTAATTTTTCCAGCGGAAAGATTCAATGAAATGAACAATATCTTTTCGGAAAAAATCAATTACCGGTGCCAGTGAATCTTCGTTTGGAATGGATGAGAAATAGAGTGCGCCCCTGAGAAAGTGGTTCAGACTGTCGGTCAGGACGAACTGAATCGCTGAAGCAGCATTACCCTTTATATCGTACAATATTCCGTATACTCTCTCTTCCCGGTTATACCATGGTTGTTCACTTATGGCATCGGCCTTTATTGTATGACTGTAAACGAAATCGTTTGCCTCTTTGACGATAAGAGGCAGATTACCTTTCAATTTTTTGTAACTTATGTGCAAAGTGGCTCTGAAGGATGGAAAATAAAGATTAAACCAGCATGGTTCAGCTTTATCGCTTAAGTCGTAAGATATTTTTCCATATGCAGGATATTCAAAAATAAAAGGACAGGAAGTGTCATAAAGAATATATTGCTTTTCCGGAAAATCTATTCTGAAATACCCCCTGGGTCTGGGTATGGTTTTTTCCCTGCATGATATAAACAGGGATAATAATCCTGCCAGGATGATGATTTCAATCTTTCTTCTTTTCAAAATTGTCTTTTTTAAGTATTACCCTTATCTCTTTTATTCTTCTTTTATCAGAAGCTTCTACAATAAAAGTAAACTTTCCGTAATTAATTTCTTTGTTTTTCGGAGGAATTTCACCAGTCATTTCAAGAATAAGTCCTGCAAGAGTTTCTGAATCACCTCTTATTTCACTGAACGGGTCATCTTCTATTTCAAAAACTTTGTAAAAGTCGTTAAGCAGAATCTTGCCTTCAAAAATATATGTGTGATCATCAACTTTCTTATACAGGGGAACTGTTTCATCACTTTCATCGGTTATTTCTCCCACTATTTCTTCAAGTATATCTTCCAGAGTGACAATACCGGATGTACCTCCGTATTCGTCGATTACAATTGCCATATGTATTTTTTTCAACTGAAATTCTTTCAGCAGTTCATCGATCTTTTTTGTTTCAGGTACAAAATAAGGAGGTCTGAGCAATGATTGCCATTTGAATGAATCGGGATATCCTGAATACGGCAGAACATCTTTTGCATAAAGGATACCTGTCACATTGTCGAATGTTCCTGAGTATACAGGTATGCGTGAAAACCCCGATTCATTTATAATACGGATCACTTCACTGAAGCCTGTTTTGATATCGAGTGCTGTAACGTCAACACGCGGGCACATTATTGCGCTGACATTTATGTTGCCGAATTTTACAATACCTTTTAATATTTTCTCTTCTTCGTCGAGTTTTCCTGAAGTAAGTTCAAGTGCATCCGAAATGTCTTCCATGCTTATTGAGTGCCGTTTCCGGAATTTTTTTTCTTTCAGGAAACGGGTTGTGGATGTGAGTATTAAGGTTGCAGGTCTCAGAATTTTCCATAGCACTAAAAGAGGATATGCCATAAAGAGGGAGAAAGAATAATGATTTCTTGTTGCATAAACTTTGGGCAGTATTTCTCCGAAAAGGAGAATCATAAATGTAATTGCAACAACTTCAATCAGGAAACCCGTAAGTGGATGTTCGCTGAAGTCGAATAACATACCTGAAAGGAAGGCTGAAAGGATAACGATTCCAACGTTAATAAGGTTATTGGCAACAAGGATAGTGCTGAGCAGCTCTTCAGGTTTGTTTAGAAAATTGAGTATTATTGATGATCTCCTGCTTTTTGCTGATTTCATTTTCTTAATATCCTGAGGCCCGAGAGAAAAGAGGGCAACTTCCGACCCCGACATACAGGCAGAGAGCATAAGCAGAATGATAAGGATTATAAATCCAGAAATAACTTTAATGCCGGGTGCTGATAATCCGACCGCCCCTAAACTCAGAACATGCGGAAATGATAACTCAGAGCCCAATGGTTTCTGTTTTTGTTAATACTAAAACGGAAGATCATCATCTGATTTTGACATAAGCTGTTCATCACTGAAAGGATCAGTAAGGTTTTCAGGCTCACTGATTATGTCAATGGGTTTGTTGTTTGAACTATTATTATATGCCTGTACGGGAGGTTCATTGAAACCTGTTTCGTCAGCCTCGTGATTGGCTGGTGAAGCCGACGAAGTAGTTGCCGTGCCCTGCTTGCGGTCAAGTATCATCATAGTGTCGGCGATTATTTCCGTTATGTATTTGTTGTTTCCGTCCTTGTCAACATACGACCTTGTCTTTATCTTACCGACTATATACAGCTGAGTGCCTTTTTTTACTTTTTTTTCTGCAACTTCGGCTAGCGATCTCCACAGCACAATGTTGTGCCATTCGGTAGAAGTGATTGTTTCACCCTGCTGATTTGTATATGTTTCACTTGTTGCAAGTGGAAATGTAGCTTTTGCAACTCCCCTGTCAAAATATCTGATTACCGGATCTTTTCCGACATTTCCAACCAGAATAACCCTGTTAAGTGACATAGATTTAAATATATTATGATTTATGAGGTAAAGTTAATAAAAAAAGAACTCGGAAGGAAAACTATAGCTCTCCGAAACAGATTAGATCTATGTAATTCGTAAATGCTTGATTACAAATAATATATTGATCATTTCCATCGTTTTGTCATAGGTTACAATTGAATATAAATGAGTATTATTTCAGATGTTTTTTCTTTTTAATATTTTGTTCTAAATTAGTACCTTGCAAACAGAAGGAAATAAAATTTGATGTAAGTATTTCAATTTAAATAAATTTTTATATTTGCAGGGTTGAAAATAACTAATTAACATAGATTGTTGAATTTAAAACTTAAGGAAACATGACAAAAGCAGACATTGTTAACGAAATTGCAAAGAACACCGGTATAGAGAAAGTAACGGTTCAGAAAGCTATTGAAGCCTTCATGGAAACCGTTAAGAACTCGATGGTTAATGGTAACAACGTGTATCTCCGTGGATTCGGAAGCTTTGTGATTAAGAAAAGAGCTAAAAAAACAGCCAGGAACATTTCAAAGAATACTACCATCATTATTCCTGCACACAACATTCCTGCATTTAAACCGGCTAAGTCGTTTGTTACAAAAGTAAAAACTCACGTTAAGAAGTAGTTTTTATGCCAAGCGGTAAGAAGAGGAAGAGACACAAGATGGCCACGCACAAGCGTAAAAAACGCTTGAGGAAAAACAGACATAAGAAGAAATAAGAAATCGAATTGTGGTCTGAATTATCTGGACTTTAAACCTAAAGATCCCCGGGTCTTTAGGTTTGTTCTATTTTTTTAATCTTGAAATAATTACAGAATAGCTTTAATAAAAGTGGAAAGCAGGGATTTGATTATTGATGTAGGGGATGAGGAGATTTCTCTGGCTCTACTGGAAGATAAGCAACTTGTAGAGTTACATAAGGAAAAACGGAATATAAAGTTCAATGTCGGGGATATATACCTTGGCAAGGTTAAGAAGATTATGCCCGGCCTGAATGCTGCATTTGTGGATGTTGGATATGAAAAGGATGCTTTTCTCCACTATTTTGATCTTGGGCCTCAGTTCAGAACACTTCACAAATATTACAACCAGGCTGTTCAGAGGAAGGGGAAAATAGTTCCGGTACATAAGTTTACGCCTGAGCCTGATATAGATAAAGATGGAAAGATAAATCAGGTCCTATCAGCAGGTCAGACGGTAATAGTCCAGATCACCAAAGAACCCATTTCAACAAAAGGACCAAGGCTGGCTTCAGAAATATCAATTGCCGGACGTAACCTTGTGTTGATACCTTTTTCAAATAAGGTGTCGGTATCAACCAAGATTGAGAACAGTGATGAAAAGAACCGGCTGAAGACTCTTGTCCAGAGTATTAAGCCTCAAAATTACGGGGTAATTGTAAGGACAGCCGCCGAAGGTAAAAAAGTGGCTGTTCTGGATGCTGAACTCAGAGAGCTGGTCAAGAAATGGGAAAGTGCGTTTGCTTCTATTCGAAGGGATATTAAGACACCACGCCTGTTTATCGGTGAAATGAGCAGGATAACTACTATTCTGCGTGACCTGCTTAATGTCTCTTTTAACAGTATCCAGGTTAATGATGAGGCCCTACTGAATGAAATAAAAAGATATATATCAGAAATTGCACCGGAGAAGGCGAATATTGTAAAGCTTTACAAAGGGAATCTTCCGATTTTCGACCATTTCGGTGTTACAAAACAGATTAAGGCACTTTTCGGACGCACAGTATCTTTCTGGCATGGAGCCTATCTGATTATTGAACATACGGAAGCGCTGCATGTGATAGATGTTAACAGCGGCAACAGGGCCAGAACGGGAACCGACCAGGAAACAAATTCTCTGGAAGTAAACCTGGCTGCCACAAAGGAAATAGCCCGCCAGATACGTCTCAGAGACATGGGCGGAATAATTGTCATCGATTTTATTGACATGCAGTCGGCCGAAAATAAACAGCTTCTGTATGAAAAAATGAAAGAGGCAATGCAGAATGACAGATCCAAACATAATATTCTGCCTCTTACTAAATTCGGAATCATGCAGATAACCCGCCAGAGGGTAAGGCCAGAAATAACTGTGGTGACCAACGAAAAATGCCCTGCCTGCAGAGGAACAGGAGAAATAAAATCCCCGCTGCTTTTGATAGATGAAATAGAAACAAGCCTTACTCTGGTTCTCGAAAAAATTAAAACAAAGAAACTGATTCTGAAAGTTCATCCGTTTATTGAGGCATATCTGAATAAAGGTCTTATATCAACCCGCATGAAATGGAATCTGAGATACAGAATATGCCTCAAAGTGATTGCCATACCCTCATATCACCTTCTGGAATATCATTTCTTCGACAGATATGAAAATGAAATAGATGTCACATAACTGATGAACATTTTTACTTGAAATCTGTTTGACAGTTATTTGCATCACTTTAATTCCTTTATCGTACATTTGTGAACGTCATACCATTTTGATCTGATATATGAAAAAATTAGGTTCGTTATTGTTGTTATTCTTACTGGTTTTCTCAATTGCAAATTCCCAGGTTCACGACCCCGTTAAGTGGAGTTTCGGGTATGAAAAAAAGAATGACAACAGATATGAGATAATATTTAAAGCATCAATAGAAAAGGGCTCCCACATCTATTCAATGAGTGTGCCACCCGATGGACCTGTGCCAACAACCATCAGCTTTGAATCATCAACCCTTTATTCTCTAGAAGGTAAACCTTTTGAGGTCACAGAACCTGTTGAAAAGTTCGATGAGGCTTTCGGTTTTAAAATAAAAACATTCAGCGACAGTGCTGAATTTCGGCAGGTGATCGTATCTTCTGAAAGTAATTTTACAGTAAAAGGAACTATCACTTATATGTCGTGCACCGATGCGGTGTGTCTGCCCCCGAACGACATCGAATTTACAGTCTCAGTCGGTGAGGCCGGGTCAGAAAATACTGAAACAGTAGCCCCTTCTGATATTGAATCAGGGAAAAAAGGAATCTTTGGGTTTTTTATTGCTTCTTTTCTGCTCGGACTGGTTGGTCTTCTCACTCCCTGCGTTTATCCGATGATACCAATGACGGTAGCATTCTTTACCAGGGAGAAAGATAACAGACAGGGAGCAGTTCTTAATGCATTGATTTTCGGATTGTCAATAGTTATTATATATACTCTGCCCGGACTTATTATCACACTTACCGGAGCAGGGGCAGGATTTGCTGGAGAATTGAGCACACACTGGATACCCAACATAGTGTTCTTTATTTTATTTGTAGTTTTTGCTGTATCATTTTTTGGTGCCTTTGAAATAATACTGCCAAACAGATGGGTCAGCAGTGCCGATTCGAAGGTTGACAGAGGTGGACTACTTGCTTCATTTTTTCTTGCACTGACAACAGTTATAGTATCTTTTTCATGTACCGGTCCAATTGCAGGAAGCCTTCTGGTCGAAGCAGCATCGGGCGATATTATTAGACCCACAATAGGCATGTTTGCATTCGGACTGGCATTTTCAATACCATTTACACTGTTTGCACTTTTCCCTTCAATAATGAGCAAGCTACCCAAATCAGGTGCCTGGCTTAATTCAGTGAAGGTTGTTCTTGCCTTTCTTATGCTGGCATTCAGTATGAAATTCCTTTCAACTATCGATAGCGTCTACGGACTCAACATTATTTCCAGAGAAATCTTCCTGGCTGTCTGGATAGTTATCTTCTCACTGACCGGGCTTTACCTTATGGGTAAAATAAGGTTTCCGCACGATTCGGAAGTTAAACATATAGGTGTTTTCAGACTTTTTCTGATAATTGTGGTCTTTTCGTTCGTATTATATATGATACCAGGGTTGTTCGGTGCAGAACTTAAAGGACTATCTCCGCTCCTGCCCGCCAGAAAATCAGTATCATCTTTAAACCCGGCACAATATCAGGGGTATAATTCTGAATTAAGGAGTGTTACTAAAACAGACTTAAACATTAACTGTTCGCAGCCAAAATATGCCGACAGGTTTCAGCTGCCGTATGGTTTGACAGGTTATTTTGAGTACAACCAGGGTCTTATGTGTGCAAAGGAGAAGGGGAGTCCTGTATTAATTGATTTTAAAGGTCATGCATGTGCCAATTGCAAGTTGATGGAAGCTAAAGTATGGTCGGATCCCCGTGTGCAGGAACGCCTCAGAAAATTTGTGATAATAGCATTGTATACTGATGACCGGACACAGCTTCCTGAAGAAGAATGGATTACTTCGAGTGTTGATGGAAAAGTCAAAAAGACAATTGGTAAAATAAATGAAGACCTTGAGATAATGAAGTTTAAAACAAATGCTATCCCTCTTTATGTGATTACCGATTATAACGGGAATCCTCTTGTAAAACCTGTGGCAACCACACTTAAAGTTGAGGAATATATTAAATGGCTCGATGAGGGTCTGAGGCGTGCAGGAGTTAATTGATTAAATTCTGTCAGAACATATAGGAGACAGAAATGCCAAGGTCGGCAGGCATTAGCCTGAAAAATGAAGGTAATCCCACCTCAAAAAACGGTTTAATATTTAAACTAACGGCAAGGGGCATTTCCCTGAAACGGTATTCAAGGGTTCCCCATACATCGATACCTATAAGCGGACATAGTCTCTCAGTTTTGTAGTAATAATCTTTCTTTTCATAAACAGTCAAATATTCTGTAATAAATCCGGCATGAGCTCCATAACCCCATCCCGCAAAAAGGTCGGGGATAATTTCAGAGAGGGCATTATCATAGAAGATTTTCATACCTGTAAGTTGAAGCCCGTTAGTTCGGAATGATAGCAGGGCCATAACGCCTGCATCGGCATTTCCAGAGGGGCTGGCGCTCTGAAAAAATAGACCTCCTGTGTAACCCGCCCTGAGCCCTGCCTGACGAAAAACCCCCTGCCCCTGCAGGGAGTAAAAAGTGCAGAAAAGCAATAGAACCTGTATCCAAACCACTTTTTTCATCTGGAACATGCGTTTATATTAAAATTAATTTTAATAATGACAATATTTTTCTTCCGGAGTTGCACAATTTTAAAAATTACCGGATTAAAATAGTTCCTCTGGTGGCATTTATTTTTACCACCCTGCTGTCGGGATTTCTCCCGACAGTGCCTGTATGAATGTATTCTCTTTTTTCTTCATTTAATACCTCCCTTTTAATGTCTGTATTCCCGGAAGGTAGTATTACAGAGGTGCCGGTATTTCTTATTTCAAGGTTATATGATGCCGAAGGCTCAAAATTGAGTGTTATATCGTTGTAACTTGAAGTTAAATTTATCGTTCTGAAGCTATTTTCGATCAGCTCAAAATATGTATCTCCGTATCTTGCCGACAGATCAGCATCTGACAGCAGTCTGTTTACGCGAAGCTGCGTGAAGTAGGAATCACCGGTCAGGGTGGTTGCTGTTCCAATATAAAATTTATCTCTTCTCGATTCAACCAGAAGGGTTTTAACCTGTTTTATGTCGTATCTCGATGAAATCGATTTCACCCTGATATGATCCGATTCATCAATAATGAATTCTGAAAAGGAACCGTCAATGTTGCAGTCGTCTGTGTTTTTGATAACAACATTGCCAAATGATACTTTAAGCTGGGAGATCTTACTGAGAGTATTTGCTTTCAATGAGCCATTTGAAAGTGAAATATTTACATCGCTGCTGTTCTGATCTATATAAATATCTCCGTATCTGTTTTCAATTCTCAGATTCATATATGGTGGAGCCTGTATATAATAATTAATCTGAACCTTTGAGTCGTAAGGAATAAGTTTTTTTGTCATTCCCTTGAAATTTTCTAGAATCATGTTCAATGACTGCTCGAATTCTGTTTGTGCACGAATAAAATATTTTGTTGAGGAGATTTCAATGTTTATTCCTTTGATCATTTTATCAGTTCTTTCCTGGTTTGGTGCCTGGGCTTCTATTTCTGCCCTGATAGAAACAGAATCTTTCTTCCATACCGTTACCTCTACCGTTCCGTATTTATTATTTATTTCAAGGGTTGTCTCCCTTGTAACCGGTTCTTTCCGTTCAAATATTCTTTTCTGAGTAAACTGTGCACCTGAATTTACTGTTGTACCGATGCACAGAAGTGTCAGGAGCAGTTTATTAAAGACGCTGGTCTCTGTCATTTTCATTTTCTTTTTCGTTTTCTTTCAGTATATCAAGCATTTCCTCAAGAATCAGAACCCTGGAACGGTAATTTTGTATCAGAGCCTCTATTACTTCGCTGTTTGCAACTCTGTCTTTCAGGTCTTTTTTAATGTCATTCATTATACTGTCAAGTCGTTCCATGTCGGCATAAAGTTCTCTACGGAGTTCCGGCCTGGTATTTAGCAGGGGTTCTGCTGTGCTGAAGAGCTCATTGAAGCGGACAGAATAAAAAACAATAGCCTCGTTAAGTTCTCTGTCAGAAGAGCTGCCTGTAAGTGGTTTTTCAGGTTTTGTAATAAAGTAAAGCATTGAAAGTCCGGTTATTATTACAGCAATAGCTGCAGCGGCCCGCCAATAAAATGTACGAACTCCGGTTTCACGTCTGATCTTTCTCCACACCGACCCAGGTGGAGTGTAAATGTCAAATTTGTCACGGTTCTCTTTAATAAATTTTTCCAGTTTATCCATACATCCTGTTTTTTAAAAGGTCTTTGAGTTTTGCCCTGGCTCTTGAATACTGAGATTTTGAAGTTGATTCTGTTATTCCAAGTATCTGGGCTATTTCGCTATGGTCGTAACCTTCAAGCAGATATAGAGTAAGAACTATCCTGTACCCGTCGGGTAGCAATTCAATACATTTATGCACTGCTGAAACATCATATTCAGTTTCTCCTTCATCATAATTGTCTTCCATGACTTCAGGCAGTGTTTCAGGGAAAACCAGTGCAAGCTTCTTTTTCCTCAGATGATTAATGCTTTTATTAATGAGTATCCTCTTAAGCCATCCTCCGAAGGTCGACTCGAACCTGAAAGAGCTGAGGTTCCTGAAGCACTCAATAAAAGTTTCCTGGAGGATGTCTTCGGCATCTTCCCTGCTGTTTGTCATTCGAAATGCAAGGTTATACATAGCCTTTGAATATTGCCTGTAAAGCCTGAACTGAGCCCTGTGGTTGCCTTTTTTGCATTCTTCAATAAGAAAAGCAACCGCTTCCTGCTCTCTATCATCAGCATTTCCGGTCATAATTTCTTAATACAATGACAAATTTTCAAAGGCAGGGTTGCAAATTTAGAGGGTGAATTTCAGAAAATATTTTTTATAAAATTCAGAGTTTCTATTTTATTTTACAGGGTCGAATTTAATAAAGAGACTCTGTTTGTCACCAATTTTTAGCCGTTCATCTACAGTTTTCTGCCATTAATGAAAATCCTGCATAAAAAATTGACTTTTGTTTTTTTATTATCTATATTTACATAAATCAAAAACCGGAATACATGAAAAGGTTAATTTTTCTCCTGATATCAATTAATCTTGTTTTTTCTGCAGTAGCTCAGGTGAAACAGGAAGTAATTGCCAGTGCAGGCGGATACAACAAGAGTGCAGATAACACTATTTCTATAAGCTGGACTCTTGGAGAAACAATTGTGCCTACATATGTTTCTCAGGATGGCTCACTGATACTCACTCATGGTTTTCAGCAGAAGTTGATTATAACATCTATTGAGGAGAATATCGAGGTACCGGTAACTGTTACAGTTTATCCAAACCCGACCAGTGAGCTGTTGAATATCAAGTTTGAGGCACCTGTAGATAAACTGATTCATGTCCAGATTATGGATGCACAGGGAAGAATTGTAAAAAATGACAGGATTGAAGTATCGGTTCTCCAGAAAACAATCAACCTGCAGGATCTGTCACCGGGCGTTTATTTCATGAGACTTGTTAAAGGTACACTTATCAATGTGTACAAAATTGTTAAGCTCTAATTTTTGGTTACCAGTCAGTTATAATTGCGGAAAGAAAAATATTTTTCAGGCAGTGTAATATAATTTTAACTATCATCAAGAAAGGGGCTATCTAAAAGGCCTCTTTTTTGTTTTCAACCCTGAATTCCTGCCTTTACAATTGAATTCCGGAGTCCTGCTTGGATATGAAATATCTTACGGTCAGGGGGAAAGTAAACCAAGAAATAGTAAATAGATAAAGCCCCCTCTTTACGAAGTAGAGAGGGGGTTTGGGGGTGAGTACATGAGGAAAAAAGAAAGTTGTGTCCCGATTTACAAGATAAATTCCACGAAGATCCCAATACCTCAGCTTACCGAGAACAATTGAATTACTTTTGAATTACTATTGAATTACTATTGAATCCCCGCCGAGCGAAGCGAAGCGCAAATAACCATTGAAATTAACCCGCAGATTGACACAGATTCCGGCTTCGCCGGAAACGCATATTGACGCGGATCAACACCAATTGCGCCGGGTGTGGAAATTCCGTTTTAAAAAACATCACATCCCGGCGCCCATAATTGTTTGAATCCTTTACTACATACAGATAGCTCCTCCGGAGCTAATAATTTAGAAATTAATGATGTTCGAGCCCCCTCTCAGGGGGTTTGGGGGTAGCCCCCTCTCAGGGGGTTTGGGGATAGCCCCCTGCCAGGGGGTTTGGGGGTGGTTTTCATACTTAGCTACTAAAACACATCTTTTTAGACAGTCCTTTTTATTTTTCATTATTTTCCTGTTTCTGTTACGAATATTAATTAAAATAACTGTTGATTTACAAGATTTTTGAGATTCCTCCCTGCTCATTTTATTTAATGAATAATGAAGTTTTTTTAAGTTTTTTTAAGTTTTTTGTTATGTTTAATGCAATAATTTTAAGGTAATTAATAAAAGGTTTATTCTGTGGGATTGCGAGGTATACACTTGTCAATTTTAACTATGAGAAAACTAAGTTATATAATCCTCTGTCTGATTGTTTTAGCCGGTTGTACTGATAGTGAAAAACAGCTTATCAGGAAAGCTGAAAAGATTCATAAGTCTATTCTTACTATTGACACCCACTGTGACACTCCAATTAATCTGATGAGGTCAGATTTTGATCCCGGTAAAAGGAATGATTTAGGGTGCGTTGATTTTCCAAGGATGAAGGAAGGAGGATTGGATGCGGAGTTTTTTGCAGTGTTTATCGGGCAGGGTCCTCGCGACGATTCATCATATATCAAAGCACATAACAGGGCACTCAGCATTTTTGAAGCTATTTATAAAAGTGTTAAGAATAATTCAGAGATGGCTGAAGTTGCTTTTTATTCTGATGATGCTTACCGGATTAAAAAGGGAAATAAAATTGCAGTATTTATTGGAGTTGAAAATGGCTACCCGGTCGGAAAAGATATTTCGAGAATCAGACAATATTATGAACTTGGGGCCAGATATATAACTCTATGTCATTCAAAGAATAATGATATCTGTGATTCTTCCACCGATCCTGCCGGGCCCGAGCATAACGGCCTTTCCCGATTCGGAGAGGAAGTCGTAAAAGAAATGAACAGACTTGGTATGCTGGTTGATGTTTCCCACATATCGGATGAAGCATTTTATGATGTTTTGAAAGTAACGAAGGTGCCGGTAATAGCATCTCATTCATCCTGCAGGGCACTGTGTGAAAATCCAAGGAACCTGAGTGACGACATGTTACTGGCTCTTAAAGATAATGGCGGAGTGATTCAGATATGTATACTCAGTAATTATATTAAGCCGCCTGAGGCAAATCCGGAACTTGATTCGGCAATAAATGTTATAAAGAGGAAATATGGGGATCCTTCGCAGCTTGATGAAAAGCAGAAAGCCCAATTGCTAAATGAAATGAGGGCGGCAAGGAAAAAGTACGAGAAACTGGCAACTGTTAAAGATGCCGTTAATCACATTGACCATGTGGTTCAGGTTATAGGTATTGACCATGTGGGAATTGGGACAGATTTTGATGGCGGGGGAGGAATTGAAGGGTGCAGGAGCGTAGCAGAAATGAAAAACATAACAGTTGAACTTTTGAGAAGAGGTTATTCAAAAAAGGATATAGAAAAAATCTGGAGCGGGAATTTTATGAGGGTTCTCCGCAAAGCAGAGGAATATGCCGGCAGGCGGTAACCCTTTGTCTGATTAAGGAATTTTCACCAGGAATCTGTATCTGAATTAAAAAGTCTATCTATTTCTCTTCTTTCTTTTTTCGTGGGTCGGCCTGTGCCTTTTGGCCTTTTTCCATGGAGAGTCTGTTTGACTGAATATAGCTTAACCTTTTCATCTTCAGGGGTTAGGTCGGTTACATAAAGATTTACGTTCTTTGCTGGAACCCGGTTAACAGTGAGACCTATTACCTGGTATGTGTATGTTACAGGAAGTTTTTTCACTGTTATGATGTCTTTTATGGAAACAGTTCTGGATGGTTTGGCAGGGATGCTATTTACGAAGATTCTCCCTTTTTTACAGGCATCTGCTGCAGCGGAACGTGATTTGAATACTCTTACTGCCCAGAGGAACTTGTCGATTCTTACCTCTTCAGGTGAGCTCATGGTATTATTTTCAATAACATTATCACACTGAACCCTTATTATCCCGGCTGACATCTTCTGACGGCTTTTGCCGGGAGCGGGGTGTGTTGTATTTTGTCATTGTTATTTCGAGGCCGGCAGTGACGAATGATTTTATCATTTCCGTTACATATGGAATTTTCTCCTTTAGAATCTCTTTCTCTTCTGGTGTCCATGGGCTCAGTACATACTCTTTCTGCCTTCCTTTTGCGAATTCATTTCCAATACCGAATCTTATTCTTGCATATTCATTTGTTCCCAGCACTGAAGTTATATGTGCAAGTCCGTTATGTCCGCCGTCACTTCCTTTCGGGCGCATTCTGATGGTCCCCAGTGGCAGTGCTACGTCGTCGACTATTACAAGGAGGTTTTCTAAATCGATTTTTTCTTTTTTCAGCCAGTAGTTTACTGCATTGCCGCTGAGGTTCATGTAAGTTGAAGGTTTAAGCAGGACTAATTGTCTTCCCCTGTAATTCAGGTAGGCAATAAAGCCATATCTTTTGTCGGAGAAACTAATGTTGAATTCACCTGCAATAGCATCAAGTACCTGGAATCCGACATTATGGCGGGTATCTTTATACTCTTCGCCAATATTCCCGAGTCCAGCTATCAGATATTTCAAGTTATGTAGAGAATTGTCTGAGGAGTGGTATTATTTTTTCTCTTCAGCAGTTTTTTCAGCGGCTTTTTCACCACCTTTTTCAGCAGGTTTCTCACCGGCTTTTTCAGCTGTTCCTGCAGCAGCAGCTGCTTCAGCTGTTTCAGCCTCTTCAGCTTTCTGGGCTACCCTTGATGTAACTATATTCACCACCGAAACGTTTTTCGGTTCAAGAATCTCAACATCAGGTATAGAGATATCTCCAACCTTTATAGAATCGTGTATCTTCAGGTCGGTGATATCAACTGTAATATGGTCAGGAATGTTTTTTATCAGTGACTTAACAGTTAGATACCTTTTGTTGATTCTCAGTTTACCGCCAGCCTTAACACCCACCGAGTCGCCTGTAACCCTTACAGGCAGCGATACTGTTACTGGTTTATCTTCTGAAACTTCAATGAAATCGGCGTGAATGACCCTGTCGGTAACTGGATGGAACTGGATATCTTTCAGCAGAGTACTATACTGCTTTCCGTTAAGGTTAAGATTTACAAGATGAACATCTTCGGTATAAATCAGTTTGAGGAAGCTGTTTTCGTGTGTGTAAAAATGAATATTTTCTTTTCCTCCGTATAATACACAGGGGACATTATTTGACTTTCTGAGTCTGACAGCATCCTTTTTCCCCAGTTCTTTCCTTAAAGTACCTGTTATCTGTAAAGTTTTCATTTTATTAATAATTGTTGTGCTACTCAATTCCGCAGGGCGGAATCCCATTACACGTTAATAAATTTCTTTCAAAATTGGCTGCAAATATATTACAAATCGGTTAAAATACAAAATTGGTACTTATTGACTGGTTGGTTGTGACTGCAAAGATTGTATTGGCAAGAATTTTTACTATGGAGAGCACTTTTATTTTTGGAGAATTTATTTTTACGGGCAATGAATCTGTTACTACAAGTTCTTCAATAGGAGAGTTATTTATTCTTTCCACTGCATTTCCTGATAGAACAGGATGTGTTGCAAAAGCCCTGATACTTTTTGCGCCCCGTTCTTTCATCATCTGTGCGGCAAGAACCATTGAACTACCGGTATCGACCATATCGTCGATCATTACGATGTTTTTGCCCTCAACCTCACCGATTATAGACATTTCTTCTACCACGTTAGGTTTTTTTCTGAGTTTGTAACACAGTACAAGGTCGGCCTGAAGGTGGCGGGCATATGCATTAGCTCTTTTGGAACCACCCATATCAGGTGCTGCTACGGCAAGATGGTCGAGTTTCAGACTTTCTATATATGGAGCAAAGATGGCCGAGCCGAAGAGGTGGTCGACAGGGACATTAAAGAAACCCTGTATCTGATCGGCATGCAGATCCATTGTTATAATGCGGTCGACACCGGCAGCACTAAGGAGGTCGGCAGAAAGTTTCGAACCTATTGAAACTCTCGGTCGATCTTTTCTGTCCTGCCTTGCAAAACCATAATATGGGATCACTGCAATTACTTTGTATGCTGATGCTCTCTTTGCAGCATCAATCATAAGCAGCAGTTCGAGAAGGTTTTCTGCCGGCGGATTGGTTGACTGTACAATGAATACAAGACACCCTCTTACCGATTCATCGTAGCATGGCTGAAATTCACCATCACTAAAAACTGTAACTGAACTTTTTCCTAATTCAACTCCAAGTTCAGAGGCAATATTTTCTGCAAGTGCTCTTGATGCCCTGCAGGCAAAAATTTTCATGGGTGCTTTGCCAAACATATCTTTTAGTATTTCGGTTCAGGGATTACTGACGTTACAAAAGTATAAAATCCGGCAGAATTCATTTACTTTTTTTTAAATTGTTGATAGATTCTTCTATAAAGTTCAGTATCTCTTCTTTTCCGGCTTTAGTCACAGCTGAGGAGACAAATTCAGGAGGTAATTCTTCCCACTTTTCTAACATTACCCTGTTGTAGTGTTCAATATTTCTTTTTACCCGTTCGCGGGAGATCTTATCCGATTTTGTAAAAACCATGGCAAAAGGTACTTTGTTGACGCCCAGCATCTCCATAAACCTCAAATCTGTTTCCTGCGGTTCTATCCTCACATCAATAAGAACAAAAAGTGAGACCAGGGTTTCGCGCTTCAGTATATAATTGCCAGTTTCCTGCAGCCATTTCTTTCTCTCATGGTAAGGCATCTTTGAATAGCCATAACCGGGAAGGTCTACAAGAAACCACTCGTTGTTCACCAGAAAATGATTTATAGTCCTTGTCTTACCGGGTGTCTGAGATATTTTTGCAAGTTTTCTGTTACCTGCCAGCATATTGATTAGTGATGATTTGCCCACATTGGAACGTCCTATGAATGCAAATTCAGGTTTACTGGCAGGCGGACATTTAGAAAGGCTGCTGCTTGCAGAAAAAAATTTTACAGTCCGAATTACCATACCGGATAATATTTTTCTTATTTGACCACCTTCTCTTTATCAGCGAAGGTCGTTATAAGGTAAGTCAATCTTTTTGTTAACCAGCAGTTTGTTTCCAAGTGGTGTTGTTATTTCTGCTATGATCTCCACGTAATTTTCACCCTGTATTCCGCTTTTTTTCAGTGTCAGTACACCTGTATAGTCAGAATCATTGATCTTTACCAGTTTGCCGGGGTCGAAAAGGCCGTTAATATAACCTCCCCTGTAGAAATTGACTTTTACATTTTTCTTTGAAAGACTTAACAATATTTTATAGGTTCCATTTTTACCATAGTTGTCTTCGGTCTTTATCACAACTTCGGGATAGTCGGTTATCTTTTTGCCGTCGCTTGTAAACTCCTCAAGGTAAGGTTTTCTCAGACCATTTTCAAATTCAAGTTTTGCCCTTATTCTTCCCGATTTGTAATACTGGATCTGGACTCCGTGCATGGTGTCTCTTTTATAGGGTGTTTTACGGAAAACCCTACCATCCTCGTAGTACCATACTGCTGTGTCTTCCCTCATGCCGTTCTGATACCAGAAAGTTTGACGAAGCTTACCTGATGGATAATAATAAGTCTTCATCAGTCCGTGCCTGACTCCGTTTTTGAATTCAACCTCATATGCTAGAAAATTACCGCTGTAGTATTGCTTAATACCTGTATAACCAGTATCAGGAACAGAGACCTCTTCCTGTGTTTCTTTCTCTGCCTGTTTTTGCTGGCTTTTTTTCAGGCATCCGGTAAAATAAACCACACTCAGAAAAGCCAGAATAAGAAAAGAAATCTTTTTCATGATTCGTTGATTTTTTGGGATTTAATAAAAACCTCAAGTATTACTGCTTCCGGCTGTGCTTCAAGAATTACATCAGTAATAGCCGCCGGAACCAGCAGCGTTTCTCCTTTCACTGCCGTTTCGGTACCTGAACCAAAATGTACGGAAAATTTTCCTTCTGTGCAAATGTAAATTACAAATGAATCAATAAGATTATAGTCTTTTCGTAATACCCCTGTGAGATGAATAATGTTTGTTACAAAATAATCGCATGTAACAAGGTTTATTGTTTTATCTGGCACCGGTTCTTTTCTTATAAGTGCGGAGCCGGTGGCGTTGTAATCTATAGCATCAATTGCATATTCTACATGGAGTTCCCTTGGTTTACCATCCTGCCCAGTCCTGTTCCAGTCGAATATTCTGTATGTGATATCAGAAGTCTGCTGGATTTCTACAAGTGTTATGCCACCTCCAATTGCATGTACTCTCCCTGCAGGTGTAAAAAAGACATCTCCTGGCTGTGGATATTCTATATTCAGAAGTTCAGGCAGCCTGTCAGCGTAAATGGCTTCTCTGAGTTTCTCTTCGGTAAGGGGTTCCTTGAAACCTGTGTATATTTTTGATCCCGGAAGGGCTTTAAGAATATACCACATCTCAGTTTTTCCATATGCATTGTGCTTGTCTTTTGCAATCCTGTCGTCGGGATGAACCTGAACGGACAGGTCGGAAGAAGCTTCAATGAATTTAATCAGCAAAGGAAACTCAATCCCAAACTTTTCGTAAACAGCTTCACCGGTGATATCGCTCATGTAGACTTCTATTATTTCTTCAATGTTGTTTCCGGCAAGGAAGCCATTGGATACTACCGAAAGATGATCGGCTACTGCTGAAATCTCCCAGCTTTCTCCAATAAGCTTCGATGGGTCTGCTTTCTTTCCATATTCAAGTACCAGCGAGTTGCCTCCCCATACTTTTTCTTTCAGAATTGGCTCAAATTTAAGAGGATATAGTTCGTGCATGAATTCTGTTCAGAATTAATTTTTTAGTTATGTAATTTATAATCAATCAATTAAAATAAATAAATCAATTAAACATAAATAGATCCTGTTCGGACCTTCTTCTTGACAGAGGACAGATTTACCTGTACCTTTTCATTATTTTCTTTTTATTTTTGATCGGTGAAATATCAGACAAAAATAGAAAAATTATGCTAATTGTTGGGATTGCAGGAGGAACAGGTTCTGGAAAAACGACAGTGGTCAACAAGATAGTTAACGAGTTTTCAAACGGTGAAGTTGTTGTGCTGCCGCAGGATGCATATTACAGGGATAACAGCCACATCCCGTTTGAAGAAAGGCAGAAGATAAACTTTGACCATCCCGATTCTGTAGAGTTCCCTTTGCTTATTGAGCATATAAGAAAGTTGAAGTCGGGGCAAAAGATCAATATGCCTGTTTATTCATATATAACATGCCTGAGGTCGAAGGAGACCATTGAGGTCGCACCTGCAAGGGTAATTATTGTTGAAGGCATTCTTATACTTGTTGATGCTGAACTGAGGCAGTTATTTGACATTAAGGTGTTTGTCGATGCTGATGCTGACGACAGGCTGGGAAGGGTAATAATAAGGGATATTGCTGAGAGGGGAAGGTCGGTGATGCAGGTACTGGAGAGGTATCATGAAACTGTCAAGCCATCGCATCTGCAGTTTATTGAACCATCAAAAAGGTATGCAGATATCATAATTCCCGGGGGTGGTGAGAACAATATAGGAATAGGAGTATTGATTTCAATGATACGTCAACATTTACAGAAAGAAGCCATAAAATGAGTATGCTTGAAAATATAAAACTTGAAAATGTTCTGTTTCTAGATATCGAAACAGTTCCTGCAGCTGCTTCCTTTGATGAGCTGACTCCTTTGATGAAGGTGCTCTGGGACAGGAAGTCTGCCGGATTCAGAACCCCTGAACAGAGTGCGGCTGATGTATATCAGCGTGCAGGAATATATGCGGAATTTGGCAAAATAATATGTATTTCGGTAGGTCTGATAAAAGAGAGAGAACCTTTCAGTTTCAGGCTTAAATCATTTTTCGGTGATGATGAAAAGACCATACTTGAAGATTTTGCCTCAATGCTCAGAAAATTTTCTGCTGGCAGGGACATAGTGCTTTGTGCACATAACGGGAAAGAGTTTGATTACCCGTATATTGCAAGAAGAATGATAGTAAACAGTATACCCCTACCCGACATACTCGATAATGCAGGCAAGAAGCCATGGGAGGTTAAATTGCTCGATACAATGGAACTGTGGAAATTTGGAGACCATAAGAATTATACTTCTCTTGAAGTTCTTGCAGCCATTCTTGGCATTGCTTCACCTAAGGAAGGAATTGACGGCAGCATGGTGGCCGACGTTTACTGGAAAGAACATGATCTTCAGCGTATAGTCAGATACTGTGAAAAAGATGTCTTATGTGTTGCACAGATACTGCTTAGGTTTATGAATGAGCCGCCGATAAATCAGGACAGGATTGAATCAGTTACCGTAATCTGAGCAGGAAGGAAGACCCTGGCAAGGTAGGGTGAAAAATTATTCAACCAGAAGGCGTTTATACATCTGAATTGTATTTTCAAGTCCGTAATAGAGTGCGTCGGAAATCAGAGCATGGCCTATAGAAACTTCTGCGAGATACGGGATGTTTTCTGAAAGATATCTTAGATTATCCAGATTAAGGTCGTGGCCTGCATTGATTCCTAATCCCAGTGCTCTGGCTGTTTCAGCTGCTTTAATATAAGGTGCGATTGCCTTTTCAGGGCTTGCAGGGTAATTTCTGGCATAGGGTTCTGTATACAATTCAATCCTGTCGGTTCCGGTTTTAGCTGCATATTCAATATTTTCAGAAATGGGATCGACGAAGATGGAAGTCCGGATACCTGCATCCTTCAGTCTTGAAACTATATCTTTAAGGAACAGAAAGCTGGCTTTTGTGTCCCACCCTGCATTTGATGTTATTGCACCTGGAGGATCGGGTACAAGGGTCACCTGGTTGGGCTTTACTGAAAGAACCAGATTCATAAATTTCTCTGAAGGGTATCCTTCTATATTGAATTCAGTTGTGATAATGGGTTTTATTTCATATACATCGGAGTAACGTATATGTCTCTCATCAGGCCGGGGGTGGACTGTTATTCCATCGGCACCAAACTCCTGGCACTTTATCGCTGCAAGTTTTACATCAGGAATGTTGCCGCCTCTGGCATTTCGAAGAGTAGCTATTTTATTGATATTTACACTTAATTTTGTCATAAGTGCCGCATAAGGTGAAATAATTATATGACAAAAATATAATAAGTAAGCGTTTTTTTCGCTATTTTAGGAGAAAATTAGATGGTAAAACTTAAAGATGCTTGCAAAAGATCTCATATCAGAAACTGTTCCTGCTTTAAAAACCTCAGATACAGGGCAGACAGCTCTGAACTGGATGGAAGTCTTCAGGATTTCTCATCTTCCCATTGTAAACAACCAGGATTTTCTGGGCCTTATTTCTGATGCAGACATATATGATTTAAATCAGCCTGATGAACCCATAGGGAATCACAAGCTTACCCTGCTGAAGCCTTATGTAACAATGGAGCAGCATATTTTTGAGGTTATTGCTCTTGCTGCGAAGCTCAAACTTACCGTGATTCCAGTTCTTGATGAAAACGGCCATTACAGGGGAGTTATTACTGCAAATGATCTTATTCAGCATGTTGCTAAGTTCTCGTCGATGGATCAGCCGGGAGGCATAATTGTACTTGAGATGGCTGAAAGAGATTATTCACTGACCCAGATTGCACATATAGCTGAAAGTAACAATCTTAAGATACTCAGCATGTTTATTACGTCATCTCCTGACTCAATAAGGCTTGAGGTTACTCTCAAGCTCAATTCCAATGACCTGACTTCGGCTATCAGGACTTATGAGAGATACGGGTATGAAGTCAAAAAATGGGTTTCAACCGATGATATGCTTGACAGATTTTATGCTGAGCGGCTCGATATGCTGATAAAGTATATGAATATCTGATGCTTCTATGTTAAAAAGGGTAGCTATATTCAGTTCAAGGGTTAATGAACGGACTGTAAGGGTGGTAAATCACCTGATTGAAGAATTCTGCAGAAAGAACATCAGAATTTATCTTTACGACAAAACAGGTGAATTAAGGAAATGCCACGATGATTATTCAGTGGAAGTAATAGTGGATGCGGCAGAACTTAAAGAGAAGCCGGAGCTTATACTGAGTGTGGGGGGAGACGGGACATTTCTTGAGACCATGATGCTGGTTAAAGATCTTGAAGTACCTATTGCAGGAATAAATACAGGACGACTCGGTTTTCTGGCCAATATATCTGAAGAAGAAGCGTGTCATTCGCTGGAATTTATATATAATGGCGATTTTGAAATTGTTGAAAGGTCTCTTCTGGAGATAACAGAACCCGCAGGTAAATTCGGAGGGTATGATCCGGTAGCACTCAATGAAGTAACAGTGCAGAAGTCGGGGCTGAGCATGATAACTATTAATGTTTACGTTGATAATGTTTATCTCAACACCTACAGGGCTGATGGGTTGATTGTATCTACTGCAACGGGTTCCACAGCTTATAACCTTAGTGCCGGTGGGCCTATTCTGCAGCCGGGAGATGACAGCATTATAATTTCGCCCCTTTCAGCACATAATCTCACTATCAGACCAATCGTTCTCCCGGGTACCAGCACGTTGAGAATGAATATTGAAGGCAGAAGTACCGCGTATCTTGCTACCTGCGACTTTCGTTCTGAAAAAATGCCCTTCAGCCAGGAGGTTCAGATAAGACAGTTTTCAAAAAAGCTGAAAACAGTAATGCTCAGGGGCAGGGATTTTTATAGCACCCTGAGAGACAAACTTATGTGGGGTGCCGATAAAAGAAACTGATAAACAGAAATATAATCCTGTTTTAAAATGTACCAGATGTTTCTATATTTGTATTTCAATGTATTATTCAGAAAATTATGAAAAGGATATTCATTGTTATATGTATCCTGTGTTTTCTGGGAGGCTCCATTCATGGGCAGCTCTGGAGAACAAAGAGGTATGAAGCTGTGGCAGGAATTGGTACCACGAACTTTTTCGGAGACATAGGAGGTTTTTCACAAACGGAAAATATACTTGGATTGAAGGATCTCAGTTTTCTGCAGACCAGATTTAATATAGGCGGGAGTCTTCGCTACAGAATAACCCAGAATTTCAGTACGAGGTTGAGTCTCTACTCGGGGATGTTTCATGCTACCGACAGGAGAGGTTCCAACGAGGATAGGGAGATGGCAGCAAATACAACTTTCTTTGAACCAGACCTGATAGCTGAATTCTGTTTCATAAAAAGTCAGATGGAAAACAGTTACCTTTTTTCAAAAGGAAGGAGGACAAGATTTAGGAGCATTATTTCATCTCTTGACATATATGCATTCGGAGGAATTGGCGGGTTGGCTTACAGCGTTAAAGGGAATGAAGAACTTGTTGCGCATGGGATGAAAAGTGGAGGTTTCACGGCAGTTATACCAGCTGGTATAGGAGTAAACCTTCTTATTACGCCTGATTACAATTTAGGATTAGAACTGGGAGGCAGATATTCTTTCTCTGATTACCTCGACGGATATACATCACAATATTCTCGTGCGAATGACGTTTACTATTTTTTTAATGTAACATTTACATACAAACTTTTGACAGGGAGAAATGGGTTACCAGCATTTTTAAGCGGGAGAAGATTCTGAAAAGGGATACGTCTTTTGATGAAAAAAATACTTTTTTTAAACTTATTATTGCTGCTTACCGTTGTTATGTACGGGCAGAGAAGTGCTGATTACGGGGTAACGGGTGGTGTTACTTCATATATAGGGGATATTAATCCTGGAAGGCTTCTCTATTCGGTTCAGCCTGCTGCAGGGGTTTTTTACAGGTATAACCTTCATCCCCGTCAGGCTTTCAGATTAAATCTGATGGCAGGAGGTCTCTCAGGTAATGATCTGGATTTCAATAACAGTTTTCAGCAGACACGTGCCAGTTCCTTTTCAGGGGTTATAGGAGAATGGAGTGTGGTGTTTGAGTTTAATTTCTTTCCTTACAGCACACAGGGGAGGAGATGGAATTCTTCTCCTTATTTTGCAGCCGGGGCAGGCATTGCCTTTATAAATACGTCAGTTTTTACTTATACTCCCGTCCTTCCTTTTTCGTTCGGATACAAGTTAAATATTTACAGAAATCTAGGAGTTGAGATCGAATATGGTTTTCGTAAAAGTTTTTATGATAACTTTGACGGCTTAACTGACAACATTGATCCGGACGACCATGGATGGTATCATAATAACGACTGGTATACATATACGGGGGTTTCGTTTACGTGGAAAATATACAATAAACTTGCAGGTTGTCCGGTTTATGATGATGTAAAAAATAACAAAAAGAAAAAGCATTAGGATGTCGCTCAGGGAGCAGATAGATATTAAAAAACTTCCGTTGCACGTTGCCATAATTATGGACGGAAACGGAAGATGGGCAAAGCAGAGGGGCCTCGAGAGGAATATTGGACATCAGGAGGGGGTAAAAGCTGTAAGGGAGGTAATAGAGTGTGCTGCAGAACTGGGTATGAAATATCTTACCCTTTATACTTTTTCTAAAGAAAACTGGAGCCGACCCGATAAAGAAGTGGCTGCATTGATGGATCTTATGGCTCAGGCATTAAATAATGAAACCGAAAACCTTGTTAAAAACAATATCAGGCTAAGGGTAATAGGAGATATCGACAGGCTTGATACCAACATAAGAAAAAAACTTCTTGAAACTGTGGAACTTACATCCAAACTGGATGGACTTAACCTGATTGTCGCTTTAAGTTACAGTTCGAGATGGGAAATTTTTCAGGCTGCAAAAAAATTTGCAGAAGACTATATGAACGGAAAAATAAGTCCCACACTTGATGATGAAAATATTTTCGGAAACTATTTGCTTACTGCAGGAATACCTGATCCGGAGCTGATGATAAGAACAAGTGGTGAGATGAGAATAAGTAACTTCCTGCTATGGCAGATGGCATACACAGAGTTATATTTTACTGATATACTTTGGCCTGATTTTCGCAAGGAACATTTTTACGAAGCTATTATAGATTACCAGAAAAGAGAAAGAAGATTTGGAAAAACGAGTGAGCAGATAATGAAAAACGGAGGAAGTGATGAGGATTAGAAAATCATATATACTACTATTTGTTTTTATCTTGATGGCATCCACCTTTGCAATGGTTGCACAGGAGGAAAGAGCTGAGATATATGATTACAGGGAGATTGATGAATACATAATCGGAGGAATTACAATTTCAGGAGTAAAATATCTGGACTCCAATGCTCTAATAAGTATTTCCGGGCTAAAGACAGGACAGGCAATTACAATACCAGGGGAAGAAATATCCTCAGCAGCTAAAAAACTCTGGAACCAGGGCCTCTTTTCTGACGTCAGGATATCAATTATGGAAATGAGAAATGACACAGTTTTTCTCGATATTTTTCTTCAGGAACGGCCAAGGTTGTCAAGTCTTAAAATTACAGGGCTTTCAAGAAATGAAACGCAGGACATCAGGGAGAAGATAAAGCTACCTGCCGGCTCACAGATAACTGCATTCATATTAAATAATACTGAAAAGATTATAAAAGACCATTTTGTTGAAAAAGGTTTTCACAATACTACAGTAAATTTTATACAGAAGGATGATCCTGACAAACCCAACAGTGTGATTCTGACAATTGAAGTAAATAAGAACGAGAGAGTCAAAATTGGTGAGATTCAGTTTGTGGGAAATCAGGCCTTTGACGATCGCAAACTGAAAAGGCAGATGAAGGGTACAAAAGAAAAGAACTGGAACTTTTTCAGGGCCTCAAAGTATATAGAAGACAAGTTTGCGGAAGACAAGGAAAAACTTTATACCTTTTATAATGATCACGGATATAAGGACTTTACGATTCTTTCTGATTCAGTATACAGGATATCATCCGACCGTTTGGGTTTGTTAATAAAAGTAGATGAAGGCCGACAATATTTTATAAGGAATATAACATGGGTAGGTAACAGTATTTATCCTACACGGTTGCTCGACCAGGTTCTAAATATTGAAAAGGGGGCTGTATACAATAAGAGTCTTCTTAACAAACGTCTCAAGATTGACGAAGATGCAGTAAGCTCACTCTATCTCGACAATGGTTACCTCTTTTCCAATCTTACACCAGTAGAGGTGAAGGTTGAAGGTGATTCGGTTGACATTGAAGTAAGAATATTTGAAGGTGACCAGGCTTATCTGAATGATGTGGTAATCACTGGCAATACGAGGACCAATGAGCATGTGGCAAGGAGGGAGCTTTATACATTGCCCGGGGATCTTTTCAGTAAGGAGAAAATATTACGTTCTGTACGACAGCTTGGTGTGCTGGGCCATTTTGACCCGGAAAAAATAAACCCCCAGCCCATACCTGATCCCATGAATGGAACCGTTGACCTTCTCTACCCCCTTGAGGAGAGGGCAAACGACCAGTTTGAAATATCCGGTGGCTGGGGCGCAGGAATGTTAGTTGGGACGGTGGGAGTTAGGTTCAACAATTTTGCAATGAAGAACTTCTTTAACCTGAGTGAGTGGAGACCTTATCCTTCGGGCGATGGGCAGTCGCTTAGTATAAGAGCCCAGTCGAACGGACGAATTTATCAGTCGTATAACATTTCTTTCGTTGAGCCATGGCTTGGAGGTAAAAGTCCCAATACATTTTCTGTCTCATTCTACAGGTCGGTAATGACAAACGGCAGAAAGAAAAATGAAGACGGACGGCAATCGATGATTATCGACGGGGCCTCAATAGGCCTCGGGAAAAGACTTGAATGGCCCGACGACTATTTCTCACTTTACGGTGAGCTTAACTTTCAGCGGTATGACCTGAACAACTATAATGTGTTCCGCTTCCTTTTCGAAAACGGCACCTCCAATTTGTTCAGTGTTACAGCACGACTGATGAGATTCTCAACAGCTCCGAACCTTATCTATCCGAGAAGCGGTTCGAGTTTCTCACTGCAACTTCAGGTAACACCGCCATATTCTCTGATTAACGGAAGAGATTATAAAGGTGCAACTGACCAGGTAAAATACAGATGGATCGAATTCCATAAATGGGTATTCAAAGCCGATTATTATTTTCCGATTACAAGAAATGACAAACTTGTACTTAATACAAAATTTGCATTCGGATACCTTGGCTTCTATAATAAAGACATTGGACCTTCACCTTTTGAGAATTTCTATCTGGGTGGCGACGGTATGACGGGGTACAGCTTCTACGGACGTGAGGTGATTGCACTACGTGGTTACACAAATGGTTCCCTTACCCCAAGTGATCCAGTGAAAGGTTCTCCAGCAGGAAATGTTTATTCCAAAATTACATTTGAGCTCAGGTATCCTATTACGCTTAATCAGCAGGCAACTATTTATGCCCTTACATTCCTTGAGGCAGGTAAAGCATGGTATGAACTGAAAGAATATAATCCTTTCAGGATGCACAGGTCGGCCGGAGTGGGATTGAGAGCAAACCTGCCCATGTTCGGACTGTTGGGCATTGACTGGGGATATGGATTTGATGCCGTGCCCGGAAATCCCGATGCAAATAAATCGCAATTCCATTTCGTGATTGGCCAGCAATTCTAATTGTTAAACCTAAAAAACAGAAAATTATGAAAAAGATAATTCTATTAACCGCAGCAATAGTTCTGGCTTCGGCTTTTGCCACTGCACAGAAATATGCGTTTGTCGATACCGATTACATCAGAAAAAATATCCCTGCATTCAATACTGCCCAGGAACAACTTGATAAACTGTCAAAGCAGTGGGAACAGGAGATAGCTGATGGTTATGCAGAAGTTGAAAAAATGTATAAGGCATACCAGAACGAAGCAGTATTGCTATCACAGGAAATGAAAACCAAACGTGAAGAAGCAATAATTAACAGGGAGAAGGAAGTAAAAGAACTGCAGAATAAATATTTCGGCATAGAGGGTGAACTTTTCAAAAAACGTGAAGAGCTGATTAAACCCATTCAGGACGAAATCCTTAAAGCAATCAAGGAGATTGCAGTTGAAGGAAGCTATGCAGTAATATTCGATACAGCAGCAGGTGGAAATGTGCTATATGCAAACCCCAAGTACGATATCAGCGATCAGGTGCTTGAAAAACTCGGATACAGAAAATAATTAATTTTCAGACAGTTTTAACAAAACATTAAGAAAATAATAAGCTTTGGAATCAATTGATTTTAGTTAAATAATTATTTTTGTGAAGATTTAATTAATAAACTGTAAGTAATGAAAAAAATCACAGCAATTATTTTGACGGGAGTTATTTTCCTGATTACAGCTCAGCTGACTACAGGCCAGACATTGAAGTTCGGACATATTAATACTGACGAACTTATAAGAGCCATGCCTGAATATGATACTGCACTTGCAAAACTAAACAGGTTGCAGAAAGAACTGACCAACACATTGGAACTGATGCAGGTTGAGCTTAATAATAAAATTGAAGCTTACAATAAGGAAAGCAAACTTTTATCTGACCTTGTGCGCCAGACGAAGGAACAGGAAATTGCTGACATGAACAGACGTATTCAGGATTTTCAGCTTCAGGCCCAAAGTCAGCTACAGGAAGAACAGGCAAACCTGACAAGGCCTATTTTCGAAAAAGTCGATAAAGCAATCAGAGACGTTGGGAAAGAAGGCGGGTTTATCTATATTTTTGATGTTGCCAACAGGCAATTGCTATATTTCGACGAGACGAAAAGCGTCAATGTAACGGCACAGGTAAAAGCCAAGCTGGGACTTAAATGAAGTAGCGGCTGATATAATCATGGCATCCTTCAGGATTAACTTCCCGAAGGATGTTTTTTTATTAATATCACTAAAAGCATATTTTCTTTTTTGATGGATCTTAAACGACAGCCAATAGGAATCTTTGATTCAGGAGTTGGAGGACTGACGGTTGCTCATGCAATAAAACAACTGATGCCGGGCGAAAGTATTGTCTATTTTGGCGATACTGCACACCTGCCCTACGGTGATAAATCGGCTGAACTCATCTGCCAGTATTCTGAGAAAATAGTCGAATTTCTTCTTGGCCAGAATGCAAAGATGATTCTTATTGCATGTAACTCTGCTTCTGCTTCGGCGTATGACTATCTGCAGAAAAAGTTTGGAAAGGACACAATAATTCTGGATGTCATATCTCCTGTGATAGAATATGTCAGCAGCCGGAATTTCAAAAAAATAGGTGTTATAGGTACAAAAAGGACAATTGCTTCGGGTGTTTATGAAAAAATGATTGCCCTAAAATCCCCTGAAACGAAAGTGGTATCACTCGCAACACCTTTATTTGTTCCAATGATAGAAGAGGGATTTATTTTTGATGATATAAGCAATCAGATTATAAGGGCTTATCTTTCCAATCAATTATTTGAAGGTATCGAGGCCCTGATACTTGGATGCACACACTATCCGATAATACGTAATCAGATAAGTAAATTTTTTGACTTTCGCGTTGAAATAATCGATTCTTCAAGGGTTGTTTCATCAGTGGTGAGGGATATACTTCAGAAAAACAACATCCAGAATGATTCCCGCCTGGTAAATGACAGGTTTCTGGTTTCAGATTATACAGAATATTTCAGGAAAATTGCCAGACTATTTTTTGAGAAGGAAATCAATCTGGAAAAAACTGACATCTGGTCATGATGGTTTTAATTATACTTTAAAAAAGTATGACCAAAGTCATACAGTAAATATGATATTTATCTGAACTTTCGATTATTAATTCAATTAATTTTGCATTGAAAAAACAAAAGATACTGTTAAATTGTTAACAGTTTATATTTACTGATAAAATTTATAGAGGTAAGCAGATGGGCAGGAAGCCTCAGTTTATTGAAAAGGATGAAGTTGTAATAAGGTTTTCGGGAGATTCCGGCGACGGGATGCAGCTTACGGGGACACTTTTCTCGGACACAGCAGCGCTCTATGGAAATGATCTGGCAACTTTTCCGGATTATCCAGCCGAAATAAGGGCTCCGCAGGGCACTGTGGGAGGAGTGTCAGGGTTTACGGTTCACCTGGGTCATTCCGAAGTTAATACTCCCGGAGATTATGCCGATGTACTTGTGGCAATGAACCCGGCAGCCATAAAAGCCAACGCACAGTGGCTCAAAGAAGGGAGCACTATAATTTACGACAGTGATAGTTTTACTGAAAGCAATATCAGGAAAGCAGGATACATTACTGATCCTATAAAAGAAGAAAATCTCCAGGATTATAACGTTATAGCAGCTCCAATCACCTCGATGGTGAAAGAGGCTTTGAAAAATTTTGGACTAGACCCAAAGTCGGTCCTGAGAACCAAGAATATGTTTGCCCTGGGTATGGTTTACTGGATGTTCGACAGGAAGCTTTCGTATACCGAGGACTATTGTGACAGAAAATTCAAAAATCGCCCTGAAATTGCTGAAGCTAACAAAATAGCCCTGAGGGCAGGATATTATTATGCTGAGACGATTGAGGCACTCACACCAGTAAGAATAAACCCTGCCCCCATTGAAAAAGGCAAATACAGAAATATCAACGGTAACACAGCTACGGCGTGGGGTTTCATTGCCGCTGCCGAAAAAGCAGGATTAAAACTCTTTGTCGGGTCGTATCCAATTACGCCTGCAACAGGCATTCTGGAAGAGCTTGCAGCACGTAAAGATTTGGGAGTCATTAGCTTTCAGGGGGAGGATGAGATTGCAGGAATATGCTCGGCTATAGGTGCCAGTTTTGCTGGCTGCCTGGCGGTGACCTCAACATCGGGGCCAGGACTTGCTTTAAAGACAGAGGGAATAGGCCTGGCAGTTATGGCAGAATTACCACTTGTAATTGTTGATGTTCAGAGGGGAGGGCCTTCCACGGGATTGCCTACAAAAACTGAACAGGCAGATCTTATGCAGGCCTTATTCGGACGTAATGGAGAATGCCCGGTTGTGGTACTTGCTGCCAGCACACCTACCGACTGCTTTCATTACGCCTACCAGGCAGCGAAAATTGCCATCGAACACATGACATCAGTCCTGCTCCTTTCCGACAGCTATCTGGCAAATGGCTCCGAACCATGGCATATCCCGAAAATGTCAGAGCTCCCTGATATCAAACCACCTTACGCACGAAAAGAGAACGAACCATATATCCCTTATAAACGCGACGAAAAACGCCTGAACCGTTACTGGGCAATACCAGGCACCCCAGGAATGGAACACAGAATAGGCGGACTGGAAAAGACAATTAAGGGAACGGTGTCTTATGTTCCTGAGAATCACGAATATATGATTAAGATGAGGGATGAGAAAGTGAAAAGAGTGACTGAAAAAATTCCTCCTCTGAATGTTTACGGCGATGAAACAGGTGACCTCCTCCTGGTTGGCTGGGGCAGCACTTACGGACATATGCTAACCTCTGTAAAAGAACTTCGTGAAGAGGGATATAATGTAAGCCTTGCTTGCTTTAATTATATTTACCCTCTGCCGTCAAATGTAAGAGATGTATTCAGTAAATTCAAAAAAATTGCTGTGTGCGAAATAAATCTTGGACAGTTTGCAAATTACCTCAGAATGAATTTTCAACAGTTTCATTTTTATCAGATTAACAAGGTGCAGGGTTTGCCATTTACGGTTAAGGAAATAAAAGAAAACTCTATAAAGCTTCTGGAGATTAAATAAAATGGAAGATAAAAGTGATCTGAAGTACAGCCCGAAGGATTTCAAGAGCGACCAGGAAGTCAGATGGTGCCCGGGTTGTGGTAATCATGCAATTCTTGCCTCAATCCAGAAGGCACTTTCGGAACTTGGTGTTCCAAAGGAGAAGTACGTTTTTGTTTCGGGTATAGGATGCTCGTCGAGACTTCCTTATTATATGAACACCTACGGATTTCATGGTATTCATGGCCGGGCTGCTGCGATTGCTACAGGAGTAAAAACTGTAAATCCTGATCTTTCAGTATGGGTGATAACAGGCGATGGCGATTCTCTGGCGATAGGAGGTAACCATTTTATACATGCAATCAGAAGAAATATTGATATTAATATCATTCTCTTCAACAACGAAATATACGGCCTGACAAAAGGACAATACTCTCCCACCTCCAATAAAGGGCTGGTAACAAAAACTTCACCATTCGGAACGGTGGAAGAACCATTCTCAGTGGGTGAGCTGGTAATCGGAGCAAAAGGTAAATTCTTCGCAAGAACAGTTGATAACAATATTAACCTTACAACTGAAATACTTGTCGAGGCAGCCAGACATAAAGGCACTTCAGTGGTTGAAGTGCTTCAGAACTGCGTAATTTTCAACGACGGAATACATGATGTTGTCGCCGGTAAAGATGTAAGAGATGACCGAACCATTATTCTTAGACATGGAGAACCGATGCTGTTCGGAAAGGATAGAAAAAGCGGACTCATCCTCGAAGGACTTAAACTTAAAGTGGTACGTATTGGAGAGAAAGGGATAAAGGAGAAAGATATCCTGGTGCATAACGCCCATGAACCCAACCCCGGGATCCATTATTTTCTGGCAAATATGAGATATCCTGAATATCCTGTAGCACTGGGTGTAATCAGATCGGTGGAGGGCGAGACATACGAAGCGGCTGTTGCTGAACAGATAAAAAGGGTAAAAGAAAAGTCAGAAATTAAATGTGTTGACGACCTCCTTGAATCGGGAACTGTCTTTGTTGTGGAATGAAAACCACTTTACTTCCCGCTATTAATTGAAACATCACCGGAAGTTTAATCATATCAACATATTTAGTAATTTTACATCTCTATCTTAAGAAGATAGCATTATATAACTATATCTTTAACTGAAGAGATTTTAACCAATCTTTGAAGGATGGCAGTGATTGACGGAATACTGGAAATGGAGAAGTATGATTTTACAGATACTTCTTTTGACCTGCTGATGCAGAAAAGAATTCACAGGGTGCTGATTATATGCAGTAACTACGATAATTACATGCTTGAAGAGGACGGGAGAATCGAGGAACAGATTTTTAATGAATATGTATCGCTGAACCTCAGATATCCACCTACTTTTATACAAACCGACAATGTGGAGGATGCTTTCAAAATACTTGCCCAGGGGAATATAGACCTGGTTATAGCGATGCTTAGCGTTAAAGGAACAGATGTTTTTGCTCTGGCAAAGCAGATCAAGAGCATTTATCCTAAAATTCCGATTGTGGTTCTGACATATTTTTCGAGGGAAGTTTCAGTAAGGCTCGAAAAAGAGGACCTGAGCGCAATTGATTATGTATTCTGCTGGCTGGGCGATGCATCATTAATACTTGCGATCATAAAACTGCTGGAAGACAGAATGAATGCCGACCATGATATTGAACAGGTTGGCGTTCAGGCAATAATACTGGTTGAAAACTCACGCCGTTATATATCGTCATATCTTCCCAGTCTTTACAAAATAATACTTGCTCAATCACTTGATTTTCAACGAGAGGCTCTTAATGAGCATCAGCGTATGCTGAAAATGAGGGGAAGACCCAAAATACTTTTAGCCACCAATTATGAGGAAGCCGTAGAGCTATACCAGAAATATAAGTACAACGTACTGGGAATTATTTCAGATATTAGTTATAAGCGTAATGGGGAGATTGATGAAAATGCAGGTATTGAACTTTGCAAAATGGTAAAGGCCGACGACGATCAGGTGCCGTTCCTTTTGCAGTCGTCAAGCCTTGAACACAAAAAAGTTGCCGAGGAGCTGGGTGCAGGATTTATATACAAATATTCCAAATCACTGTCACTTGAACTCAGGAATTATCTGATACAGAACCTTGCATTCGGGCCGTTTGTTTTCAGGAATCCTGACACGATGGAACCAATAGCCATCGCGACCGACCTCCAGAGCCTGCAGCAGAAAATACTCACAGTTCCTGACAAATCGCTAGAATATCACGTCAGCCGTAATCATTTTTCAAAGTGGCTGAATGCCAGAGCACTCTTCCCCGTAGCCCAGTTGTTCAAATATCTTCGCAAGGAAGATTTTGAGACTCTGGATGAGATGCGCCGGTTCCTTTATGTTGCCATATCGAGTTTCCGCCTAGGAAAGGGAAGAGGAGTAATTGCAAAATTCGACAGGTCTAATTTTGATGAATACCAGATCTTTTCACGCATTGGAGAGAGTTCTATCGGCGGAAAAGCAAGAGGACTTGCGTTCATAAACAGTATTATCAAGAAGAATAAACTTTATAACAAATTTCCTGATGTAATAATAACCATCCCCCGCACTATTGTGCTTAGTACTGATGTGTTCGACGAGTTTATGGAGACCAACAACCTTTACTCCATTGCTATGTCGGACCTCCCCGATGAAGATATTCTTGCTCGCTTTATAAGCGCCGAATTGCCGGGATGGCTGTACCAGGATTTATACGCTTTTCTGTCAGTTTCAAGGAATTATCCGCTTGCAGTGAGATCTTCCAGTAAACTGGAAGATTCATATTATCAGTCGTTTGCGGGAATATACTCAACTTATATGATACCCCGGGTTCCCGACAACCGTTATATGGTGCAGCTGCTTGCTGATGCCATTAAGGAGGTATATGCTTCGGTGTATTACAGGATGAGCAAAGCATATATGGCTGCTACTTCCAATGTGATAGATGAAGAAAAGATGGGTATAATAATACAGGAAGTTTGCGGCACAAGGCATGAGACAATGTTCTATCCAACATTTTCGGGGGTAGCAAGGTCACTTAACTATTACCCCATTGGCTCTGAAAAGGCTGAAGATGGCATTGCCAATGTGGCGTTCGGCCTGGGCCGACTGGTTGTTGAAGGCGGCCAGACATTGCGCTTTTCGCCAAAGCACCCGAAGAAAATACTGCAGCTTAGTTCCCCTGAGATGGCATTGAGAGATACACAAAAGTTTTTCTATGCTCTCGACCTGAACGTAAACCGTTTCGTTCCTTCAACCGATGACGGCGTTAACCTGCTTAAAGTTAAGATAAGCGATGTGAACAATGAAACGGCGATGAGGTATCTGGCTTCGACCTACGACCGGAATAATAATATTCTCTATGATGGTATCGGACGTCAGGGTGTACGCATAATAACATTTGCCGGTATTTTGCAGTACAATCAGTTTCCGCTTGCGGAAATACTTAACACTCTCCTCGAAATAGGGTCAGAGGAAATGAATCATCCGATTGAGATAGAATTTGCTGCCAACCTGGAAACACCGCCCGGAACACCTAAAATATTTTATTTTCTGCAGATCAGACCAATAGTTCTTAATGAACAACTTTATAAAGTTGATATTGATAAGGTCAACCCTGAGGATACAATCATATATTCCGAGTCGGCTCTTGGTAATGGTGTTTTCAAGGATATAAGAGATATAGTTTATCTGAAGCCCGAGACATTCAATCCGGCTTACAGTGAAAAGATTGCAGTTGATATTGAAAAAATCAATACCTCTTTTCAACGTAATGGTGAGGGTTATGTGCTGATTGGTCCGGGTCGTTGGGGTTCGAATGACCCATGGCTCGGAATACCTGTGAAATGGCCTCAGATATCTGCCGCACGAGTAATTATTGAGGCAGGCCTTAAAGATTACAGAATAGACCCCAGCCAGGGCACCCACTTTTTCCAGAATCTTACATCATTCAGAGTGGGATATATAACAGTAAATCCTTACAACGGCGACGGGTATTTTGATGTTGACTGGCTCAATCAGCAACAGGTTGTTTATGAGAATCAGTTTATCCGCCATGTAAGGTTTGAAAAACCTCTTGAAATACTTATTGACGGCAGAAAACACAAAGGTGTGGTAATGAAACCTGCCAGCAATTAATGAAATAAATCAGGAGCTTTTATATTCATACCACAGCCCCTGCAACTTCAATATCCCTGTTGATTTTTTTTATCAATCCCTGCAGAACATTGCCAGGTCCTGCTTCGGTAAAAGATGTTGCACCATCATTGATCATGTTTATTATTGTCTGGGTCCATCTCACCGGTGAAGTAAGCTGCATCACCATGTTGGCTTTTATTTCTCCCGGATCGGTTGATGGTTTTGCATTGACATTCTGATAAACAGGGCATACAGGCTTTTTGAAGGGGGTACTGTTTATTGCTTCTTCAAGTTCTTTTCTTGCCGGTTCCATAAGGGGAGAATGGAATGCACCGCCCACCTGAAGTTTCAAAGCTCTTTTTGCACCCTTTGCCTTAAGTATTTCAATAGCCTGGTCAATTGCCTCAAAGGTGCCGGAGATGACTATTTGCCCCGGGCTGTTATAATTTGCCGGTACAACAGCTCCGTTAAACCCTGCGCATACCTCTTCCACAATGGAGTCGTCAAGTCCAAGTATTGCAGCCATTGTTGATGGGTTCATTTCACAGGCTTTCTGCATGGCAGCAGCCCGTTTTGAAACAAGAACCAGTCCCTCTTCAAACGATATGGTACGGTTGGCAACCAGTGCCGAAAACTCACCAAGGGAATGCCCCGCTACCATGTCAGGTGAAAAGGCATCTCCCATCACCTTTATGATTATTGTAGAATGCAGGAAAATGGCAGGTTGCGTTACCTTCGTCTGTTTGAGGCCTTCCTCTGTTCCATTGAACATCAGGTCGGTGATTCTGAAACCGAGTATTTCATTGGCTTTATCGAACAACTCCTTTGCAAGTGGATATTTTTCATACAGGTCCTTACCCATACCCGGGTACTGCGAACCCTGACCGGGGAAAACGTATGCTTTCATAAATGGTTTAAACTGATTTATTGACTTGTTTTTGATTTTTTTTAGTTAAATGTTGAAAGTTCAATGCAGTTTTGTTCCTATCAGGTGCATAAATTCTTCTCTTGTCCGGAAATTGTCCAGGAAACATCCCGTAAATGCCGATGTTGTGGTAACAGAGTTCTGTTTCTGTACTCCTCTGATCATCATGCAAAGGTGCTGTGCTTCAATGACAACTGCAACACCGAGAGGCTCGAGGCAACCCTGAATACAGTCCCTTATCTGGGTAGTGAGCCGCTCCTGCACCTGTAGCCTCCGGCTGAAAGCCTCAACAACACGTGCAATCTTACTTAATCCAGTAATATATCCATTCGGTATGTATGCCACGTGTGCCTTACCAAAGAAGGGTAGCATATGGTGCTCACAAAGCGAGAAGATATCGATATCTTTTACCAGAACCATCTGTTTGTAGTCTTCTCTGAATTTTGCCGAATTTAGAATTTTACAAGGGTTCTGATGGTACCCAGATGTCATGAAATATAGAGCTTTGGCAACTCTTTCAGGAGTCTTTTTAAGTCCTTCGCGGTCAGGATCTTCCCCCAGCAAGCCAAGAACCTTATAATAATGTGAAGCAAGTTCATCAACATTCTCCTTGTTCCACTGCTCAATTTTAATGTAACCTTTAATGGTTTCTTCTACACCGTTTTCCAGTACTTTAATGATCTTTTTTGCCATAATATTCTACAGTATTGTTTTCTGTTTCTTCAATTTTTACGCAATATAATTCGCAGCCCGCACTTTTTAAAGCTTCCTCCAGCTCATTCCAGATTGCTACTGCCAGATTTTCGGTAGTGGCATTCATCCCTTTCATAAAATCAACCTCCAGATTAAGATTGCGGTGATCTACCTTGTCAATTATCTTCTCCCTGATAATTTCTTTCAGCACATTCATATTGATAACTAGCCCGGTTTCTCCAGAAAGATCACCTCTGACGGTAACATAGAGAACATAATCATGACCGTGCCAGTTGGGATTGGAACATTTTCCGAAAACCTCCAGGTTTTGTTCATCAGTCCACTCAGGAACATACATCCTGTGAGCTGCACTGAATTTTTCCCTTCTTGTAAGGTATAATTTTTGACCCATTTATTTTTTAAAGCATGTAAGGTTAAACAATTTCCAGGTAAAAACAATAACTTAGTCCTCACTTTAATAAAGTGCAAAGATAATATTATTGTGAAGATTTTGTTGATATTTGCCACTGACCATGAGGCAGAATGCGTAAAAGAAGGAAAAGGAGAAGAACCTTTCCGTGCCGGACCTCATGAGGTTTCGGTGCTGGTGACAGGAGTTGGTTCTGTGGCAACAGCATGGGCAATGAAGAAATGGCTCCAGAATTACGGTAACCCTGATCTGGCAATAAATGCAGGAATTGCAGGCACGTTCAATGAGAATATCAGTATAGGAGAAGTGGTTATGCCTGTCTCTGACTGTTTTGCCGACCTTGGTATTGAGACTGACACTGGTTTTGTACCCCTTAAGGATACTTACCTGATGGAATCCGATAAATTTCCTTTCTCTGGCGGAAACATAATTTGTGACAATGAGTTTACCGGGAGAATAAAGAACTTTTTCAGGCCTGTCAGAGCCGTTACAGTGAATATGTCGTCAGGTTCTGAAAAAACAATTGAAAGGCTGAAGGCACATTTTAACCCCGACATTGAGACGATGGAAGGGGCAGCTTTTTTTTATGTATGTTCTATGGAAAAGATTCCGTTTATTGCGCTGAGGGCTATATCAAACAGGGTGGGAGCTGCAGAGAGGAAGAACTGGAATATCCCACTGGCAATAAATAATCTTTCAGAAAAATTAAAAGAACTTTTGACATTGTTACAGTAAATTATGAAGCTTACTCTTGGTTTCACCCCATGTCCAAACGACACCTTCGTATTTCACGCAATGGTGAACCGGAAAATTGATACGGAAGGACTGGAATTTGACTATTTTCTTGCTGACGTGGAGGAACTTAACCGAAGGGCCTTTGAGGGAACGACTGACATACTTAAAATTAGTTATCATGCCTATGCTTATGCCGCAGATAAATATCTCATCCTTGATTCGGGAAGTGCAATCGGAAGGGGTAATGGTCCTTTGCTGATTTCAAAAAGAGAAATTCACGAGGATGAAGTTAAAAATCTTTTAATAGCAATTCCCGGGAAATATACTACAGCTAATCTTCTTTTCAGTATAAAATGGCCAGATGCATTAAACAAAAAAGAATACGTTTTTTCTGAAATTGAAAATGCATTGCTAAACGGCGAGGTTGATGCCGGTATTATAATTCACGAAACCCGTTTTACTTATTTCAGAAAGGGTTTAAGAAAAATAGTGGATCTGGGAAGGTACTGGGAGGAGGTTACGGGGTATCCGGTTCCTCTTGGGGCAATTGTAATAAACAGAGCGGTACCGGAAGATATTGCATTGAAAGTAAACAGGATACTTAAAAAGAGCATAGAGTATGCATATACAGATCTCTATTCGACCTTTGATTTCGTAAGGAAACATGCCCGTGAAATGGAGTCAGATGTTCTTCACAGTCATATCGAAATGTATGTTAATGAATTTACTGCAGAGCTCGGTCTTGAAGGAAGGAGGGCAGTTGAGAAGCTATTCTCGATGGCATCGGAGGCAGGTGTAATACCTGAACCTCCTGCAAGGATTTTTCTTACCCGCGAACAGGCTGAGCTGGACAATTAATAACTGTACAAGCAAAAACTATAAAAAGCTAATTGAATATTAAAATTATAGAGATATGGATTTTTCAGAACTTGTATCAAAATGTCGCAGTTACAGAAGGTTTGATGAATCCTTCAGGATTGATTATGAATTATTAAAAAAGCTTATTGGTTATGCAAGGCTGTCGGCATCGGCTGCAAATAGACAGCCATTGAAATACCTTATTTATAATAAGCCGGAGGATTGCGAGAAAATTTTCCCATGCACAGCGTGGGCAGGATACCTGCCCGATTGGCCGGGACCGGAACCCGGAGAAAGGCCAGCTGCTTACATAATTATTCTTGGTGACACAACCATCACCGAGTCGTTCGGGATTGACCCCGGAATTGCAGCACAGACAATTATGCTGGGAGCTGTGAATGAAGGTCTTGGGGGGTGTATGATAGCATCAATAAAGAAAGATAAACTGCGCGAAGAACTGCAGATTCCTCTTCAGTACGAAATTCTTCTGGTGCTGGCTCTCGGTAAACCTGTTGAAAAGGTTGTGATAGAGGATATAAGAGGTGACAATGTGAAATACTGGCGTGATGAGAATAATGTTCACCATGTTCCTAAAAGAACACTTGATGAACTGATACTCAAATTGTAAAAAATTATATGAGACCGGGGTGGGTTGTTGCTATAATACTTATTAATCTCACATTTGTTGCGTCTGCGCAGCAGTCTGACCTATCAGGCAGGTCAATACTCTTCAGGGGGGTGGTTATTGATGCAGAAACTCAGGCCAGGATTGCAGATTCGAAGATCTATCTGAACGGGGCGGTAAAAACTATTACAGGGACCGATGGTACATTTTCGTTTCTTGCAAGGCCCAACGACACAGTAGTTTTCAGGGCAATGGGTTACCAATTGGCCAGGATAATTGTGAGTGACACGCTCCGGGCAACTGAATTTCTGGCAGGAATTTATCTCAAGCCCGACACTATAAGCATTGGTGAGGTAATAATTTTACCGCGCAACCGCTCTTTGAAGACTGAACTGATGGCTTCTCCGGTGCCATCAGATGTTAAGACCGAATATGCGCGCAGCAATGTAAATATTGCCGCTTTTCAGGGAAGGACAGGGCAGTACAAACTGGGAGACCCGGAAATGAATTATGAGCTTCTGCGCCAGGTACAAAAGAAAGAAGCTTATGAGAAGGGAGGGATTCCATCCGACCGTATTGTAGGGATAAGTCCCTTGCTTTTATTACCTGCGGCTTATCTTATTCTTCATGGTTTGCCCGAACCACCGGCTCCGCCAGAGCCACAGATATCTCAAAAAGAGCTTGAGGAGTTGAATAAAATCTTTCTGGAAAAAATACGCAATAAAAAGTAATTCAAGCCACTGCTACAGTGGTGTACTATCCTTTCCAGAAGAGTGCTTTAATGATATGGCTTGCTATTTTCGGATTCTCTTTCAGGCGGCGGGTTGAGTAACCAAACCACTCTTTTCCGAAAGGAACATAAACCCGCATTGTGTGTCCCTCATTTACAATGTTTTCCCTGAGTTTCGGAGTTACACCGTACAACATCTGGAATTCATACATGTTACGGGGTACATTGTATTTTTTAATCAGGTCATATGCACCGTCTATCAGAGGCTTATCGTGGGTGGCAATACCTACATATATTTTATTCTTGAGCATAAGTTCGAGATCCTCAAGGTAATGCATGTTTATTTCTTCATATTTCTTATAGGCAATTGTTTCAGGTTCAATGTAGATACCCTTGCACAGTCTGAAATTCAGCGGTGAATCGGGCGTATGAATTTCAAGCAGTTTCTCTATGTCACTGCGGGTTCTGTGCAGGTACGCCTGCAGAACAAGTCCCACACTCTTCGGAAATTCAGCTTTTAGCCTGCGGTACAACTCAATTTCCAGATCGGTGCATGAGGAATCTTCCATGTCGATTCTGATAAAGTTGTTGACCGATGCGGCTTTGGCTACTATTTCATGTATGTGTTTGTAACAGATCTCTTTATCAATGAGCAATCCAAAGCTGGTTGGTTTAAGGGAAAAGTTGCCGTCAATGCCGTGACGGGTAGTAACATCTATCAGGTTAAGATACTCCTCCTTGTTTTTTTGTGCTTCATCGAGATTCTTGATAAACTCTCCGAGAACATCAATTGTGACCTTGATTTTCTGACTGTTGAGTTCAGCTGATACACGCATGGCATCATCAATAGTCTCACCGGATATGTACGTTCTCGAGAAAAGCCATATAAATTTCTTCGGGAAGTAGGGCAGTGTGGATGCAATTAATTTATTAATCATATTTTTTGTTTTTCTTTATTCCAAAAATATTCAATATTAGTGCAAACCTGACACTTATAAAGATTAAATTTGTGGCAAAGTAAAGTTGTGCAACTTTTTTTCTGTAAAATCATTTAAGCCACGATTAATTTTTTG
>ERZ795060.142-NODE-142-length-103976-cov-14.451535_pt1 | contig 103976 bp, 82 predicted proteins | sample MGYA00375144_ERZ795060 | MGnify/ENA primary metagenome ERZ795060 (study PRJEB30189, sample SAMN05720157) | activated sludge metagenome | isolation source: anaerobic digester from wastewater treatment plant | place: Japan | collected 2015-05-15 ...
GTTTCCACGCTCTACCGAGCGTGGCCCCATTGAAGGCAGCTCGTAGCAGGAGAAGACGTGGACGGGCCTAGCGTTTCCACGCTCTACCGAGCGTGGCCCATTTGAAGCTCGAGCTGCGTGCCATACGGCGGCGCATCATGTCGTCCGTCCCTTTCTCGCCGCCGTCCGTAACCATCTGCATCTATGTGACATGTGGGCGGAGTTTTTTCGCGTCGTGCTGGAGAGGAGACCACAGATAAACACAACCGAACATGGCGCGGACTACACCCGCATTCGCCCTGCCGCCAGTGATCCGGGTTTCTCATGCCGCTGACCGCCAGGGTTCTCTTGCGTCATTTCTTCACCAGGCCCCAGAACCCATACTTACGGCCATGTTGGGATCGAAGCTGAGCCAACAGCGCCTGATGGTTCTCCTGCAAGCCCGCCCGTTCGGCCAGGTCGCCGGCGATGGCCAAGTAATCAGCGGCGCGATGATAGGCCTTCGACCGCTTCTGCTCCAAAATGGTCAGCAGGAGCGAGCGATACAGTATCCATGCCGACGCGGGGAAATCCTTCCGAAGCGCCTCGGCCGGCGACAGCAGGCTGCCGTAGAACGCCCCGTGGAATTCATCGCCATGCGCATCGATCATCGCGGCGGCAAGATCGGCCCGGCCGTGCTCGAGCAGGAATGTCGCAACGGCGACTTTCTGGGGATGCGTCTGGGCCGCCGCTATGGCTTCGTCGATGAGCGTCTCCTGCTGATCCCTCGACGTCAAGCCTGGCAACCCTTCCAGTGACGCGGTGCTCAAGCCACGTCGGTGTCCGCCTGCGGACCGACGAAGCTGATCAGCGCCCGTCGTAGGTCTTCATTTGCCGCGGCCCGCTCCATGATCCAGGCGACGAGGGTCGCTTGTCATGCTTGGCGAGGAGCTTGCTCAACTGGTCATCCGTCAATCCGCTCATTCTGCACCGTCTCTTCGCCGCTATCGGTCTTCCCCGCCAGCTGTTATTCCTATTTCGCCGCAAGCGGTCCGTCACGCGAGCTCCGCGGGATCGTGCAACTACCGACGGCCTGATCGAGGCTCCATGCGCAGCGGTATCACGCTGTTCACCATGAGCCGCGAGGCAAAACGGCATGATCCGTCGCTGATGCCTCGCAAGCTTTATGTTCGGACGCCCATCAAGCGGGGTTCGCGACATGAACCTTCTCGGAGGGGGCCTGCAATCAAGGCACGCTTACCGCGCAACAAGTATTGACTGGTGGCCGATCACGGGACGGACGAAACGAACAGCCACCGTTCAATGCCCGCCCTGCCACGGTGACGAGAAACGCGGACGTGCTCAGGTCTTGACGTTGTCCATCAGGACGGCGACCACGGGGGTGAAGAGGATGATGGGCAGCCACGCGGGCAGTTCCGGCGGGAAGGAGCCGGAAGCCACGAGTTGCTGGGCGATGAAGGTCACCATGAACGCGGTGGCACAGGTGGCCAGGGCTTTGGCTCCCTGCGTCAGCACGCTGTTAGGCAGCCGACACATGAAGTACGACATGCCGAGCAACAGCAGAATCATGTTGCTAATGGGCAGCGTGAACCGGCCGTGCTTGATCTGGGCGATCTGCCGCCGCAGATTGTCGTCAGGTTGCCGCTGCATCCGGTTCAGCTCGCGCACGCTGAGGAACTGAATCCACTGGGCGTTCTGCCGGCTCAGCAGTTCGTCCGGCGTCAGCTCGCAAGGATAGAAGTCCAGAGGCACGCGGGTAACCGACGCCTCCGAGGTCATGCCGCCGGTAACGGCCTCGGCCGCCATGATGCGCATGCCGCGCTGGGTGAGATCCCACCCGTGCCGCTCCCGATTCCAACGAGCCCGCGTTGCAGTGATAACGTCGCCCAGTTGGGCTCGCTGATTAACGCTGCGGTTGAGCTCCATCACCATCAGCCCGCGAATCTCCTGCTGCTTGGGCGAGAAGTACTGCGCGCTGAGCAGCCGGTTGTCGCCGTCGCGCACGCACCAGATGCCGTAGGACCGCAGTCCCTCCACGTCGTCTCGCTCGCGGGCGAGCTTGGGGGCCACGTGTGGCAAGAGAAACTCCTGGTCGAGCACGAGCAGGCCGTTCATGGCCAGGCTGGCCAGCACAATGGGCGTGGCTACTCGATAAAGGCTGGTCCCCGAGGCCAGGATGGCCACGAGTTCGTTCTGGCGCTGCAGGCGAGCCAGCGTGACGCAAGCGGCAAAAGCCGTGATCACGCCGGACAGTTGAGCGAAATACAGCGGAACGTTGTAGATGTAGTAGTCGAAGATGTCCCGGCCGACCTGCAGAACGGGCTTGCGGTTCTCGGTGAACTCGTCCAGGTTGACGAACAGATCCAGCACCACGTACAGGCTGATCAGCACGCACAGCGACAGCACGTAGCTGTACAGGAAGTTCCTGAGGATGTACCGATCGAGGATTCTCATGCAGGTCCTATCGCTTCAAATAGCGTCCGAGCACGACGACATCGGCGACCAGGAGCAGCCCGATCGCGGCCCAGATCATCACCAGGCCCTCCACGTGCGTCGGCGCCTTCTCGGCCATCTGGCGCCCCATGATGTTGAACACGACCACCAGCAGGCCGGGCACGAAACTGATCGCGAACGCGGTCAGCAGTTGCCCGCCGCGGAAAATGATGGCCAGGGCGGCCGCGAGCACCAGCATCACCAGCGATGCGGCACTGAAGGCCAGCCGGGAATGAATCATGGCTCTGATTTCCAGGCCGAGCCGCACGATGCCCTTGAGCAGCGAAACGCGGGCATTCTCAACCCGATCGCCCAGCCCCAGAGGCTTGAGCTCCCGGTCCACCAGCGTTTCGTAGCGAATGTTGCTGCGTTCTTCGGCGGTCAGCCCTAGAAGATCGTCGTCGCTGATAGCTTTTTCGCCTTCCACCAGCGCGGGCGGGACCGCCACATCCTCGAGCTCCATCTGCTTGGGCTCGTTGACCTTGTCCTTGTCCAGCGAGTCGACGAATGTCACCTTATCCTTCAGCGAGATGTGGATGCTGTCCGGAATCTCGCCGTAACCACGCTTGACTCTCAACGAAGCCCGCTCGGCCTTGTACACGCGCTGACGATTGCCCTCGAACCGCTCGGTCACGGTGACATTTCGCAGATCAGGGGAAAAGTCCCGCAGGTCGTGCTCGGCCCGCTCGGCCTTGATGTCATACCGCCGCCGTGCGTCCTGGAGCGTCAGCGTCTTCTTGGGGCCGCGGAGTTCGGCGATGGCGTGGCGATAGACCAGACACTCACGAATGAGCAGGCGAGTCTTGGCCACATCCTCGCGAACCTTGCTGAACTCGGTGGGCCGGTGCAGATACTTGAACAGATCGGCCAGGTTCAGCCACTTGGGGTTCTGATCGATGTTGCTGGGCAACTCCATCGGGCTGAACGGCTGACGCGGCCACTGGTAGAGTTGGTTATGGGTGAGATCGAGGGCCACCACGTCCACCATGGCCGCCGTCGCGACCGGCGCTCCGCCGCCCTGCCCCAACGAGAACTCGACCTGCACCTGCTCGGCCGTGCCCACGCGAACCAGGGCGTCCTTCTCGATCATGAGGAAGGCGGCGTCTCGGATGTGCAAGCCCTTGACCTTCCTGATCTCTTGCCCGTCCGTCCCCTGACCGGTCTGCCGCTCTTCCTTCTCGTACGGCTCCACGTGCTTGGCGTGCAGGACGTAGGGGCCATACTTGATGTACCCGCGGCTGGTCAGCGCCTGCGTGATCACCCGCTGAATGTCGGCCCGCACGATAGCTTCGAGACGTCCGATGAAGCCGGGAATCACGAAGTTGGCGAAGGCGAAGGTGAAAGCGGCGGTCAGCACGCTCAGCCCCATGGCCGGCGCGAAGAGCCGCAGGATGTTGATGCCGCTGGCCTTGCAGGCGTCGAACTCGTTGTCGGCAGCGAACCGTCCGTACACCACCGCGCAGGCGAACAACGCCGCCACCGGCAGCGTCAGCGTGGTGGCCACCGGCAGGACGAACGTGAGAATGCGCATCACCTGAACGGCGGTGAGCACCTCCGCCTGGATCATGTTCAGCACGCCGCCACACAGGCTGAACACCAACGTCAGCCCGAGCGCGGTGAGCACGAACGTCTTCACCAGTTCGCGGGTGATGTACCACTGCAGCGTTTTGAGCATACAACTCCCAGGGATGAGCGGGGCCGCCTGTTCGCCGGCCGCTCCCCGGCCCTCTCACGCCAGGGCGAAGAACCTAAGCCGGTCGTGGACAGGCATTTACCGCACACAGCCGCCCCGGCCGGTTTATAAACTGTTTCAGGCTACTCAAATTCGCCCGGTCGTCAATAGATCCCCGTTCGGCCCCGCGCCACGAGCCTCTGCCGGTACTACGCTGCCGCTCGCCCGTGAGTTTCCCCCCTTTCTTGGAGGCCCGGACGGCGGCGGATAGAATGGGCACAAGGAGGAGCAGCATAATGTGAGCGACGCGCTCACGGCGGACCACCACTTCGAACAAGCCGGCTTCAACGTGCTTCTCAAGTAACAAGCAAGGAGTTGGGATGGGACGACGCAGGTGTCTGGAAGGTATCTCTATTCTGGTCGCCGCCCTATCGGTGGTCGCCTCACGCAATGCTGCGGCCGAACCGGCGCCTTTCCGCGACACACAACCCGACACATGGGTGGCTACCGACGGTCTGGGACGCACGGTTCCGGGCCACGAACAGGTCGGTCCGCCGCGCCCGGGCAAGTTCGTCGGTGCATTCTATTTCCTTTGGATGGGTCAGCACGGCACGGGCGGTCCCTACGACATCACGAAGATCCTCGCCGCCCATCCCGGAGCGATGACGCAACCCACCCACCCGGCTTGGGGACCGCCGGCGAGCTTTCACTTCTGGGGCGAACCGCTGTTCGGCTACTACCTGTCCGATGACCGGTGGGTGATTCGCAAGCACGCCCAAATGCTCGCGGATGCTGGCGTGGATGTCATCATCTTTGACGTGACCAACCAGGAGGCGTACGCGAAGGTGTACCACGCCTTGTGCGAGACCTTCATGCGGGCCCGCCAGGACGGCTGCCGTACACCGCAAATCGCCTTCCTCTGTCCGTTCTGGAATCCGACCAAAGTGGTCGCTCGGCTGTACGAAGACCTGTACGGCCCCGGCCGCTACCGTGAACTGTGGTTTGAATGGAAGGGCAAGCCGCTGATCATGGCCGACCCGGACAAGGTCGCCCCCGAACTGCGCGACTTTTTCACGTTCCGCAAGCCACAGCCGGACTACTTCCAAGGCCCCACCGGCCCCGACCAATGGGGTTGGCTCGAGAAGTATCCTCAGCACGTCTTTCGCAACGCCGCCGGTGAGGCCGAGCAGATGACGGTCGGTGTCGCCCAGAACACCGAGGGCACGCGCTGCTGCGCGTTCAGCGAGAAGAACACGCTGGGCCGAAGCTGGCACAACGGCGCCAAGGATGAACGGCCCGATGCGGTGAACTACGGGCTCAACTTTGCCGAGCAATGGGAACGCGCACTGGCCGTCGATCCGCAGTTCATCTTCATCACGGGCTGGAACGAGTGGATCGCCATGCGTCTGCCCGAGTTCGCCGGCGTGCGCGAGCCGGTCATGTTCGTGGACCAGTACACGCAGGAGTACAGCCGCGACATCGAGCCAATGAAAGGCGGGCATTTCGACCATTACTACTACCAGATGGTGAGCAACATCCGGCGGTTCAAAGGCGTGCGTCCGCGGCCGAAGGCTTCGGGCCTCACCCGCATCGAGATCGACGGGACGTTCGACGACTGGCGCAACGTGAAGCCGGAGTATCGCGACGACCGTGACGACACCATGCATCGCGATCATCCCGGCTACGACGGGGCTGGCCGTTACGTGAACCGCACGGGTCGTAACGATTTCGAGCTGCTCAAGGTGGCAGCTGACGACCGTTCCGTATTCTTCTACGCCCAAACGGTTCAGCCGATCTCGCCGTCGAACGATCGTGACTGGATGCTCCTTCTCATCGACGCGGACTGTGACGCGAAAACGGGCTGGGCGGGGTACGACTATCTGGTCAACCACCAGATGAAGGATGCCTCGACGTCGATCGTTCAAGCATGGCGAGGCGACCGATGGAAAAACGTCGGCGAGGCAACTTACCGCGTGCGAGGCCATGGGATGGAATTGGCCATCCCCCGGGCGATCCTGGGTTTTGCCGATCCGGCCGTCCGACCTCGCTTCGACTTCAAGTGGGCCGACAACCTGCAGTCGCCCTTGCAGTCAGCCGAGGACGTCGCCACCTTCATGCTCAACGGCGACGTCGCCCCCAACAGCCGGTTCAATTACCGTTTCGAGTAGTGGGCTTCACAAGATCGAACTCTGCTGCGAAAGTGGAGCGAAACCGGCGGGACACTGACCGGCTGAAAGTCTCCAAAGCCCAGGCGCGCGCTCGCTTCCCCACGGCCACGATCAGAACCTCTATAGCTTGGCCCCTCGTCAGTGGCGTGCGATCGTTTCATCCCCCTCGGCGGTCCAGATCTCGCCCAGTGAGAAAATGTCCGACTGCTCCTGCACCGTCCGGCTCGCGGAAAGCCGACGTGTGGTCACCGATCCGTCGTCCTGCCGGAAGCACAGTGTCACCTCTTCAGCTGAGAACGAGTTGAGGAGATAGGGCGAGTGCGTCGTCAGCAGCACTTGCGTCTGGCTGCGGCAATTTTCGACGAGATGCCTGACGACGTCCAGGATCTGCTTGAGTCGGTTTGGGTGAAGGCCGTTTTCCGGTTGCTCGATCAGAATGACGCGCGGCGGTTCGGGCAGATGCAGGATGGTCAGGTACGCCAGCACCAGGAGAGTGCCGTCCGAGCTTTGAGCGGCGGAAATGTCACTCTTGCCATCTCTGAGTTGGAAGTGAATGCCCTTGCCGTCGGCTTGTTCTAACTCAGCAATCCCCAGACGATAGTCGGGAGCCGCCACGTACGCTTTCTCCGTTTTGAGCCGGATGCTCCTGATCTGAGGGAATATGTCGATGAACGCGCGCTCCAACGCTTCGAAGAGCGAGCGATCGTGGCTCAGGATATCGTCAAGGCAGGATGCCAGGCCGAAACCCGAAGGCTCCATACGGTATCGGCGATTCGCATCCGGCGCCACCGGCAGAGCGAGCAAACGCGGATCCCACCGGTAATACTGAACCCCGCGGAGTGCTTCTGCGGTTTTCATGGAGGCTGCTGTTGGATCGAAGTCTGTCGGTGACTTCAGGTACGGCTGCGGCTTTGCAAGGTTCGAGTACCCGTGGCAGTGCGGCAAGAGTCTGAGAGGCTCCCCGCAAACAATGACTTCTTCCGTGAAACCGACCTCGGGCGAGCCCAACTTGGCACAGATTCGATACCGAAAGTCCCCCAGATCTCCGTCGAAACCAACCTCCAACCAGACGTCCAGATCCGGGTTCTTCTGCCAGACCAGGTCCGCGCCTTCCCAACTGCCGAGAAAAGCCTCTCGTACCGGAAGCTCCACGCTCCTGCACAGCGCGGCCAGCGCCTCCATCATGCTGGTCTTGCCGGAGTCGTTGGGACCGATCAGCACGTGAACGGGGGTCAAATCCAGTGTGACATCCCGCAGCGCCTTGTAGTTCCGGACTCTGAATTGGCTAATCATGCTGGCTTCCTCGACGTCGAGCCGGCCATTCGCTCAGATCGACGGTCACAGAAATGGCTACGAGTGGAGACGCCGAAGATCTCGCACCGTCATAGTGTAACCGTCAGGCGAGCGTCCACCCAAGGGATCGCCCGACCATCCGCCGGAACGCGGTGCTGGAGGACTGTACTCTTGCCAACGTCAGTAGGCCCCGCGACAGGACAGGACGGCGGGGATGGTACGAAGGAGAATCTGCAGATCGAGCAGGAGGCTGCGGTTCTCGATGTAGAGCAGGTCGAGCTGCATCCATTCGTCGTAGGGGATCTCGCAACGGCCGCTGACCTGCCACAAGCACGTCAGGCCGGGCAGGACATCAAGCCGGCGGCACTCCGGAGGCGAGCCGGTCTTCACCTCGGACAGAGGCAGCGGACGAGGTCCGACCAGACTCATCTCGCCTCGCAGGACGTTGAACAATTGCGGCAACTCGTCGATGCTTGTGCGGCGGAGCCACCGCCCCACCGACGTGAGCCGCGGATCGTGTCGCAGCTTGAATACCGGCCCGGCAACCTCGTTGAGAAAGCTCATGTGCGGCCGCCATTCCTCGGCTCCGTCGATCATGGAGCGGAACTTGTACATGGTGAACGGCCGGCCGTGCAGCCCGGCGCGAGCTTGCCGGAAGAGGATGGGCCCCTTGCTCGTGCAACGAATGGCGATCGCGGCACAGAGCATGATCGGCGCCGTCAGGATCAGCAACAGCACCGCCAACGTCACGTCCATCACCCGCTTGGCGATCGCGTAGGCCCGCTCACGCCACGCGGGTGCTTCAACTTCGACTCGCTCGGCGCATGGAACGACCTCGGCCGGTTGCCGCAGGGCCCAGTCCGACAAGCTTGTTCCAGCAGCACGAGTCATTGCCGTCTCTCTCGAAAAGCATACGTTAACGACCGGGACCGATAACGTACATGTGCTTTGCACTACCAACGCCGCACGGACCACAGCCGGCGGCTCGCTGGTAGTCTCCGCTCAACAACGCGGCGGCGAGCCACCACGCGAACCGGGCGTTGCCTACCACGTACCGACGCCAGCGACGCGACGGATCGACCAGAAATCGATACAGCCATTCGCCCGCGCATCGTCGCAGCCACTCGGGAGCCCGCGGCTCCACGCCCGCGAAATAGTCGAGCAACGCGCCGACCGACCACTGCACCGGCACGGCCGTCCGCGAGCCGTAGTCGCGGATCCATCGCTCCTGCCCGGGACTGCTCATCCCGACGATTAACACATCCGCGCCGCTGTCGTGGATACGCTCCACCACCCTCGCGGACTCCGCATCCGACAGGTATCCGTGGGAAGTGCCCGCGATCCGCAGACCGGGCACGGCTCGTCGCAACCGTTCCGCAGCAACCTCCGCCACTCCCGCGGCTCCGCCGACCAGGAATACAGACAGTGACTCGGCCGCACACGCCCGGCAGAACTCCTCAAAGTAATCCGCCGACGTCAAGCGCCCGGGAACCGCGTAACCGAACAGTCGAGCCGCCCACACGATGCTGATGCCATCGGCATACAGCAGGTCGCACTGCGCGAGCAGCGATCGGTATTCGGCGTCTTGCCGGGCCAGGTTGAACGTGTGCGCGTTGAGGTAGTGAACCGCCATCGGGAGACGCCGCTTCGCCGCGGCGATCATCGCACCGATGAGCTCGGCGCGCGTGACCGGTCGAAACGACAGTCCCGCGAACGGAATCGCGGGCGGCAACTCGGGCAGTTCGAGGAGCGCTCCCGCCGACGAGCGGTTGCTCACGCGCTCAACAGGACCAGAGCCGACCAGCAGACTCATGAAACCGTCACTCCCCTGCCGTCTACCGTCACCGATGCCGGCGGCATGCCGGGACGACTCGCCCCCAGCGATGCGTACAAGGCCGCATATTCCGCCGCGACTTTGTCGATGGAGAAACGCTCGCGAGCGACAGCAACCCCGGCCTGGGCCAACGTGCGGGCCAACGAAGGATCCTGAATGAGCCGGCTCACCGCTTCAGCAAGCGCAGCCGCGTCACCGGCCGGCACGAGTAGACCGGTTCGTTCGTGATCGACGGCTTCGACTAACCCGCCCACTGCGGAAGCGACGACGGGCAGCCCGGCCGCGAAGGCTTCCAGGACGGCGTTGGGCATGCCCTCTGAATACGACGGCAGAACGAACACGTCGGCTGCGGACAACACGGACGCTACGTCGGTGTGGAAACCGGCCAGCCGGACCGTCTCCTCCAGGCCGCGATCCCGAATCTGCCGGGCGAGGCTCTGCTCCAGCGGGCCGCTGCCCACGAGCACGAAACGAGCCTGCGGACACTGCGTGCGCACGCGTGCGGCCGCATCGACCAGCACGTCCAGCCCCTTTTCGCGGCTGAGCCGCGCGACGGTCATGATTACGATGCCGTCTTTCGGCACGGCCCATTGCTCGCGCAGCGTCTGGCGAGCCTGCGGATCGGGCCGCCACGCGGAAAAGTCCAGCCCGGTGCGAATCGTGTGAACGCGTTCTGCCGGCCATCCCAGCCGGACGATCAAATCCTGTCGCACCGCTTCGCAGACCGCCAACGCATGCGAGGCCAGGCTCCGGCACATCCGATCGAGCAGGTTGTCACAGGCGCGTTGGGTCACTCGCGAATACGGGTAGAGCGCATACTGCGTGGTGAGGACGATGGGCACGCCAGCCAGCCGCGCGGCCAGCCCGCCGTACAGGTCGGCCCGCAACAGATGCGTGTGCACGATGTGTGGCCGCACACGCCGGATCAGTCGCAACAGACGCCACAAGCCGAGCGGATCGAGACTGCGGGCGGCCTGCAAATCGAACGTGGCGAAACCCGCTTGCTCGAAAGCCGCGCGCATCTCGCCGCCCCCGTACATGCACGCGATGCTGCTGGCCAGGCGATCGCGAGGAAGGCGTTTCAGCAACTGATACAACCACTTGGTGTCGGTCTTGACGGCGAACGTCGAAACGAGATGAAGCACGCGGAGCGGCTGGTCGCCAGATCCGGTGCATTGAGCGTACGTCGGGTTGTGCCGGTGAGCGCCGATCAGACTGTCCCCCCGCGCATCCGCAACTACTGAGCGCCTATGCTCTTTTCGGCTAGTTGGATATCGGGAATTGAAACCCGGAACCGGCCATGCATTTGGGGCCGATAATATCGGGCCGTTCCTGCTCCGGCGGGCCGGCCCAACATGAGACGATCCGGGCGAGCAGTACATCTCGCCCGGCAGCACTGGATCGGAGAAGGACCTATGCGAGCCAAGGCGTCATACCCCATCGCCGGCGGCAGTCTGATAATGCTGCTCCTGATCACCAGCCCGGTGCTGCGCGCCCAGGAAGTCATCTTCCAGCTCTCGCCCACCGGTCTGCCGGGCGATCTGCCGACGGGCGGCCTCAACGACGTTCTCACACCTGTGGTGGTGGTCGTACCGCCGGGCACGGTCGTGTCGTATGAACTGGCTGTCTTCGTTCAATCCACCCCTGCCTTCCCGAACGTGGGCGGCCTGGGTGCTTTCGTCGTGGACATCCTGACCGACACGGGCCTGCTTCAGCCACCGCTGACCGCATTCGATTCGCGCATTCTGACCAGTTTCACCGTCAACACCAGCCTCGGCGTGCCCGTGGAGGACGACATCATCGGCATCTCCGGCACGCAGGATCTCACCGGTTTCTTCAACACCGGCGTGGGCCTCGGCGCCCGCCAGGTGATCGGCACGGGACAGCTGCGCACGCCCACCGTTGAAGGCGATTTCCAAGTCAGCCCCGTGGGCGCAGCGCAGATCCTCGTCAGCGGTATCACGACCACGCCCACGCTGCAAACCGCCACTGTGGGCATCCCGCGAGGCTTCACCATTCAAACGCGGCAGGATGTGATCCCTCCGGATAACGGGATTCCCGATGACGGACGGGCGGCCGATTTCGGGGCGAGTCTGGTGAACCTGTGCTTCCCCGGCGTGGCGGCGGTTCTGCCCGCCTGTCTGGCCGGACTCTTCTGCCTGCGACACTGCGGATTGCGGCGTCGGTGAAGTTTCTCGTCACGGCCGCCGCGCGCCCAGGAAATGCACGTCCCAGTGTTCGCGGTAAAGCCGATGGCCCTTCTCGAAGCTGCTGATCTGCACGCCGGGCGGCGACGAATGCACGAAGTACGACCCGCCCAGGCTCAAACCAGTGTGGAAGATCTTGCCGGTCTCGTTGATGAAGTAGATGCGGTCGCCCGGTTGCATGCCCTCCGGGAACCACCGCGTCGCGACCAGGCCGCCGGTGACGAACTGCTGAGCAGCATCGCGAGGCAACACCGTGCCATACGCATCGCAAATCGTGCCCACGAGTCCGCTGCAGTCGAGCCCCACGCTCGAACGCCCGGCAAACAAGTACGGCACGTGCAGCAGATCGAGGGCAGCCTTTGCACGGGCCAGTCGCACCGGCGCGTCGTCGACCAACCGGGCGTCGCGTGTCGAAATGTTCGCGCTCTTTCCATCGGGCAGCACGACGCGCAACGTCTCGCCCTCGACGCCGTCCACTCGCAGGCGTGCCCCGCGCACAATTCGCCCGGTGTCGATGGCCACGTCGCGCATCAGGATCGCCACCGGCTTGTCCAGATAGGCACGGAACGCCGCGCGAGTCATGGGCACAATGCAGTCCTCTCGCACCCAGCCCACGTAGCCGTCGCCGCCCTGCACGAGGTAGAAGCCGTCCTGACGATCCAACAGGAAAACGGGCTCGCCATATAGCAACTGGCTCTGCAACGGGCCGCCTTCCGCCGGCCTGCCGAAGTCCAACGCCATGGGCGCCACGCACACGCCAAACCAGCCGTCGCGTTCGAGACGCCCCTCCTCGGGCAAGAGCCGCATCTCGCTGCGCACATCTTTCAGTCCCGCTTGCCGCAACATGGTCTCCAGCGTCTTCTGCAGCACCGGATGATTCGTCGCCCCGCCCACCACGACGGTCTGTCCTTCGACGGTGATCACCGGTTCAAAGTAGACGTTGGTGCGATCGCTGAAGGCGTTGCGCGCGTAGAGATCGCAGAACCACTTCGCCTTGGCCGGCGGCAGGTCGCCCTCGGGCCAGATTGCCGCCACCGCCCGGCGGACCGGCGTGGAAGGCGCGTGACGCGGGTAGAACGGCACCACCGGCGGGTCGCTCTCGATCGATTCGTCACTGTTGGACAATTCTTGCGGTCGCTCGGACACGTAGGCAGCCAGTCCGCGATAGATGTTTTCCGCCCAGGCTCGGTGTGCGGGGATCTGGCCGATCTTCGCAAGCCGTGGATCGACCTTGGCCAGCATCACCGTCACGGCGGGCTGGGTCGAGGTGACAACCGGAAGGGATTTGTCGAGCTTGAATCCAACTCGGGCCACCGCGGCTGCCAACCGGCGCGAAGCTTCGCCATCGGTCGCCGGCGCAACCATCACATCCGGGCCCGGCGAGGTCACAATGCGCACGAAGATGCACCGGCGTGGTGCGGACTGCGTGGGATCGAACGACTGCCGCGCGGGCCGATCGTCGGGCCGAGGCAGTGAAGGGTAGCCGCCCGCGTCGCGCACCAGATGATACAGATGCGAGGCGGTCCACAGACACAGGTCATCCTGAGCTCGGGCGTCCGGATCAGTGGCTGCGCCACCCTCGGCATGAATGACCACCCGCCAACCCTTCAACTCATCGGTCCCGGGCATCCAGAAAGGCTGGAATGATTCGATGGCCTTGGCGATCTGCGGGTCGAGGGCGGCATCCGCCGCTTTACCCGTCGAACCTGTGATCAGAATCAGCGCGAGCCCCCCGACCAGCCCCGTACGAGTCGCCCTGTTCATGGTTGCGCCTATTCCTTTTGTGCCGGGTCACCCGGCTGTGTGGTTGCCCCCGCCCCAATCGTATTGATATCCATCCCCACCATCTGATACAGCTCGCCGGTGGCCGAAATGACCTGCAGGTCGGCCGAGCGGATGTAGTATTGGTTAGCGACCAGACGATACTCTGCCGCCGCCCATTCGGCCAGCGGCCCCAGCACGTCATCGACCGTCAAGCTCGGGTTGGCCCCTGTGAAGTAGGCCTCCGAGCGGAGCCGAAACTCCTGTTCTTTCTTCCGGGTCAGCTCGCGGGCTTCGGTGCGAATGCGATGATACGCCTGGAGCTTGTCGCTGTTGTCCATGATCTTGCGTTCGATGCCCAACCGTTCAGCCTCGATCTCGGCCTGGTATTGACGGATCTGGGCTTCGGCCTTGAGCCGCGATGCGGTGAGCACACGCTGATCGTTCAACCGCACGTTCACGCCGCCGCCCAGCAGCCAGCCGCCCAGCCGGTCGTCGTACGTCACCGCACCGAAGGGAAACTGCGTCCCTTCGACGAACGCAGTGACATCGTATCGGCCCTGTATGGCGGCCTGTTTCTGCAGCTCGGCGTCCTTGATCGCGTCCTGCAGCACGCGGAATCGCGGATTGTTCGCGTACGCTTCCTCCAGCATGGCCGCACGCCCCTCGGGCGTCGAGAGGATCTCCACGTAGGGGCTCGTCTCGCTCTCCGGATCGACCAGTTCGAAAGGCGTGTCCATAGGCAGGCCGAGCAAAGCAAGCAGGAGCAGCACGTACGTTCGCTCGGACGTGCGATACTGGTCGCGGGTGACCCGGTTGGTTTCCATGGCCGAAACCAGCCGCATGCGGTCTTCTTCTCTCAGGTTCACGTTGGCCAGCATGGCTTCGAGGATCTGCGCCTGCTGATCGTAGATCTCGGCATAGCCCCGCTGAAGCAGAGCCAGATGGTAATACTCCAGGGCGCTGGTGACATACGAGGTAAAGTCACTCAGGTACTCGAGGCGGGCTTTGCGGGCCTGCGATTCCTGGAAGGCCTGCGAGATGACCCGCTCCTGGCGCTTACGCGAACCGATGAACGGCACCTCCACGCGAGCCCGCACCAGTCCGCCGCTGCCGCGATCCACTCGGTTGTCCCGGTCGGCATCAGCGTAGGTGAAATGGGACATGCTGGCGCCACCCTCGAGCCGCAGGATGGCACCTTCAAACGTCTCCTTCTGGATACCACCCACGACCTCGCCGGCGCTGCCGCGGGCGTCGAGCCGCTTGGGATAAGCGGCCGTCTCGCCTTTCGTATTGATGTACGGTTCGAATCGGCTGAGATTGGTCCGAAACTCCTCCAGCGCGATCTCCGCCGCAACCATCTCCTCGCGGCTGGCTCGCATATGTGGGCTGGCATCGAATATGCGTTGAATGATGACGTCCCGCCTCAGTTGGATGGGTTCGACGGTGTGTCCGGCGGGCAACGTCGTGGGCGTCTCCGGGCCGGGACCGCCGGTCTCACCCTGCGCCACCGACCCGAGCACGACCGACGGACGCGTTGTGGGTCCTGCTCCTGTAGCAGGCTGCGTGGTGACGCTCCGGCCGGCGGCGGCCCGATTTCCGGCCAGTTGCTCTCGGCGGGTGACGCCAGCCAGCGCCGGCATGGACGCCACCGACGAGGCTGGCGGCTGAAGCGAATAAGCGCAGCCCGACGGGAGACAAGCCAGCAAGCCCATCAAGCCGCAAGCCAGTCCCCGGGCCTTCGCGTTGTATCTAGACACCCACTGCATCAACTCGGGTCAACTCAGGATCCACACGCATCGATTGCGGCGCGGCCACGCGTCCCTTCGCCACCTCACTCCACCGCTTCGACCGAGATCAACAGCGGGCGATCGTCGACCGGCGGCAACGGCCGATCTGAGGCGGGCAGCACCATCGGCGAGGCATCCGCGGGTTGGCGGGCCGGCGCCGCTGACGCGGACGTCCCATCCGCCGTCCTGGCACTCAGGAAGATATCAGCCAATCCCACGTCGGCCCCGGGCAGGTTCTTCAAGCGCCGGAACGTCTCGGCGGCCAATTCCTGCTGGCCGCTGAAGTGCCGGACAAACCCGAGCACGATCCAGCCGTCCACGGCGCCGGGCTCCTGCCGGACGTATTCTTCCAGCCGAGCCAAGTGCTGCTCGAACTCCGCAAGATTTCCGTATCGTGCCCGCAGGTCGAAGCCGCTGTCCACCACGTCAGGCAGCCGCCGCACGCCGCGGCGAATTGCCAGGGCGGCGATCTGATAGTCGCCTGTGGCGAAACGGGCCATCGCATAAGCCAGCGTGGCGTCGATGTTCTGCCGGTCGGCTAACGTGACCCGAAGGAACGTGGAAGCAGCCTCGTTGTACTTGCCTTGCTCGAACAGTTGCACGCCCTTGGCCATCAACTCGTCGAGCTTCTCCGGCGTCAAGCCCGATCCCCGGCGCCGTGGTTCCTCCTGCTGCACCGGCAGTGGCTCGGGTTCCTGGACTGGCTCCGGCGTTTTCTCAGCCGCCGCGGGCTGAGGAGGCGCTTGGATTTCGTTGATGATCATCGGGGGCGAAACAGTCGTCCAGTTCAGTGTATTGACATCGAGGAAGTACGGGTAGTTCGGATACGGATACCACCAATGACCGGACGGCCACCGTCCTCTGGGGTCGTAGACCTTCCAACGGTCTCGATACCGCTTATACCAAATGGAGTCGGGATCGATAGGCGGTGACGGAGGGGAGGACGGCTCCTCCGGTCGAACGCCGCCCTGCGCAGGATTGACCACCACGCCACCCCGGTTGACGGTAACGCCGCCGTAAGGCGGAGACGGTTGCAACGATGCCCCTCGATTGATCGTGCCAGGAGTCCCGTCCCCCGCTCGGGAGGCCCCGGCGACACCTGCCGATGTGCTCCACGAACCACGCGTGATCGTTCCCGTCGCCCGATCGTTCGCGCGGGAAGCACCGGCCACAACGGCCGCACCGTTCGACATGCCGCGCGTGACGATGCCCGGCCCGCCATCACCCCTGCGGCTGGCCCCGGAAACCGGGTTAACCGCGACCGCCGGCTGGACAGCGCTGACCACGGGAGCCGCACTGATCCTGGGCGTCGAAGATGAAGTCCGGATGACCCCCACGGGAGCGGCCGAAGCACGCACGTCCGCCGTCGCCGAGCCACCCCGGACGATGGTTCCGCCCCGACTGACCGTGATTCCTCGGGCGGCGTTGTCCGCCGCGGCAGAACGCCCGAATGATCGGGGAGCGGCAGCGGCTCCCGCCGCGTTAGACGCTCCCGTCGCCCCACGCGATGGCACCACCACGCTGCGAGACCCGAAGCTGCGGGCGTTGTCCGCTCGAGACTGAGGTTCGGCCGCGAACACTGACATGCCGGCAGGCGACACCAGTGCGAGCAGCACGGCCCACACCGACGGCGAAAGGCGAGTGCGATGCATAACTGGCTCCCTTCTCCGGCCGGCGATTGCCGGTCTGGGCCGGATGAGACGGGTGGCGGCGCGGGCCAACCGTAATATTCCTATTCTAACAGACTATCGACCATCACCAGAGGTTAGAGCAACCAATGGACGAAGATCAGTCCAGGTGTAATCCGGCTCGGCCGTACCGATATCGTGGATGCGGCACGTGCGGTTGACCCAGGCAGCCTTGATGCCCACCCCTCGCGCTCCGCCGACGTCGCTGTGCAGGGAGTCCCCGACGTGCACGACTCGATCCGGGGACCAGCCGGTCAGTTCGAGGGCCGTCTTGAAGATCCCCGGTTCGGGCTTGTAGCTCCTGGCGGTTTCAGAGCTTACAACGAATTCGATGTCCAGGCCGTGGTGGGCCATGGCACTGCGCAGCTCATGGCCGTCGGCGTTGCTCACCACGCAAACCGGCACCTCCAGGGCGTCCAGCACTTCCTGGACCTCCTCAAAGATGGTCGGCCGGGCCAGGTACTCGTTGAAGCGGGCGATGTACTTCTCCACGCAAATACGGCCGGTCAACGGCAGGAGCGCGTCGATGAGCGTGTCGCGTTCGATCTGCTTGAGGCACTGGAAGTTTTCGCAGTTGACGGCCTCTACCGCCGCGAAGTACCGCTGGCCCCACTGAACGGCCAACGTCGGCGCATCCACGGTCAGCCCGTAGTCGTCGATGACTTGCCGACAGACCGCTTCGACCGCCTGAGCGTCCCCGCTGGCGATCGTGCCGTAGAAGTCGAGGAACACGCCCTGCCAGCGAATCTTCGCGCCGTCGCCGTTACCGCTGGAGCCGTTACCGCCCGTCATGCAAGCAGATTATACGCGCTACCGTGACGCAGGCATAGGCAGGCCCCCGAGCCAACCGCCGCCGGGGGAGAGTACGCAGTTCGCAGCGGCGACTCAACAAAAGCTCGCCACAGGCCGAGCGATCTCGCGAAACGTGCGACGCGGGACGCTGACTGTTCCCCAGCCGGCGGAGCGTTTGCGGCAATGCCGGCGATAGTCGTCCAGTGCAATGGTCATAAACGCGTAGCAATGCCCCTCGTACGAGTGCGGCCGGCCGGCGGGCCAGCGATCGGCCGGCCCCTGCAACAGGTATGCGAAGACAAAGCGTGCCTCAAATTCGTCACCGAAGACCGCCTGCCATTCGCTTAGGCCGTCGAGATCCTCCTGCGTCACCCAGTTCTCCCAGTAACGACCGGAGCCCCGGCCACTGCCGTCGAGATAAGGGAAGTTGCGGCCCTTGACGTCCACGATCCAGTGAACGTTCTCGGCGGGGTACACGAGGAAATCGAAGGATTTGATCTTGCTGCCCGAAAACAGCGTGCGGCGGGTCTCGTCCACCGGCACGTACGGAACGCCTCGTTGCTGGAGGTAATCCTCAAACGCGCTTTCGTAGTGCGAGTGGCGTTTCATACGAGCTATGAGCTCTGAGCTGTGAACCAGCTCACGTTTGGGCTTTTCCGCATTCTTCGACGAACGCTTCCACCCCCATCTCGACCTGCTGACCGGTGGCCAGGTCCTTGACTGCCACCACCTGCCGATCCGCGAACTCCTGCCCCACGATGACCGCCTTGGCGGCGCGGGCGGCCGCGGCCGCCTTGAACTGCTTGCCGATCCCTTGGCGCTTGTAGCTGAATTCGGCCCGCACGCCCCGCTGGCGAAGCCGGCCCGCCAGCCGCAACACGATCGGGAAGAACTCCGGCGCCGCGTCAATGAGATAAACGTCCACTTGCGGCGGTTCGGCCAGCACCGTCGGCAGCTTGCCCAATTCGCGCAGCACGACCTCGATCACCACGTCCGACGTGCCAAACCCGACGCCGGTCATGGGCGGCCCACCCAACACCTCGAGCAACTGGTCGTAACGGCCGCCGCCGCAGATTGCCCGCTGGAGTTCACCCTTGCCGAAACCCTCGAATACGATGCCCGTGTAGTACGCCAACCCGCGCACCACGCCCATATCGAACGCGCAGTACTCGCCGACCCCCATCTCGCCCAGCAACCGGAACAGCTCGCGCAGCCGGGCCATTTCGCGCTCGGCCGCCTCGTTGCCCGCCGCGATGCCGGCCAGTTCGTCGAGCCCGGTGTGGCCGGCGGCCCGGGCGATGGACATCAGCGTGTCGTATTCGTCCACCGAGCGTGTGGTCTTCTGCACGCTCTCGGCAAACACGTCCTCCGGCAGCTTGTCGCGTTTGTCGAGCACGGCGAAGATCTCGGCGTGCCGATCGACGTCGAACCCGCGAGCCACCAGCAGCGCCGACAACAGCGACCGCGAGTTGATCTTCATGACCATGTCGGCCGGCGTGAGCCCGACCTCACGGAAGAAGTCGATCGCCACGAACACGCATTCGGCATCGGCGATCACGTCGTCGACGCCGAGCACGTCGATGTTCCACTGGAAAAACTCGCGCAGCCGGCCGCGTTGAGGCCGCTCGGCCCGGCACAGCCGAGGCATGCTGAACCACTTGATGGGCCGCGACAGACTATTGGCTCGGGCCCCCACCATCCGGGCGAGCGTCGGTGTCATCTCAGGCCGGATGGCCAGCTCACGTCCTCCACGATCCTCGAAGTGGAACAGTTCCGAGACGATGCCTTCGCCGCTCTTGGCCCGGTACAGGTCCAGCAATTCGAAGATGGGTCCGTCGTACTCCTGGAAGCCGTTGCGCAGCGACGTGCGCCGCCAGGCGTCCATGATCCAGTTACGGACGGCCATGTCCTCGGGATAGAAATCGCGCGTGCCTTTGGGTGCTTGAAACTTCATGGGCTATGAGCTATGGAGCCAGAGCTGGCTGACAGCGGTCAGCTGAGAGCCAAGAGCTGACAGCTCCTCCTGACAAGTAGCTTTTTCTGTGTCTCGGTGTCTCTGTGGTTCCCTGCGATTAGTTGTGGTCCAACTCGATGCGGTTGGACTTCATGCCGACTTCAACAGGCGCACGGGTAATGCCGCTCGCGCCTTCGACTTGCGCTGCGGCGTTTTCGCCCGCCGGGTCTTGGCCCGATTCTTGCTGGCCGACTTGGCCCGGGTCCGGCGGCGTTTCCGCTGCTCGGCCAGGTATTGCTTGGCGTACTGCTCGATCTGGTCGGCTTCGGTGAACAAGTGCTCGTAGTCGTAGTCGTCGCCGTGCCAGTCGCAGTTCTTAGTGGTGTACTCGCGGCAGATCGCCGGCCGTTTCTCGTACACGCCGCAACGATTGTCGGGCAGCAGTTCCTTACAGGGCCGGTTGATCTGCATGTACCAGCGGCCCTTCTCCACGAAGATGATGGTGTCCTGATGGTAGATGTACCATCGAAGATCCTCGAAGTCGCGCTTCGTGGTCGGCTTGTCAATCTCGAAGGCAAAATAGCGGCAACACAGCGCCACGCACTGTTCGCACAGGCTGTTCACGTCTTTGAGAATCGGGAGCCTCACGCGTTCACCTTGTTCTCACGAGCCATACGTCAACGATCGGTTTGGTCCGTCCGCGATACGACTCGCAAGCTGCTTGATCCATTCGGACATCAACTCGCCGGCGGGTCCATCCGGGTACGTATTTAGCGTGCGGCACCTTTTCGCCCCTACGGGGCGAAACCGCGCCGATCTCTTGCCCGCTGGACACGTACCCATCCGCCGGCGGCAGGCTCCGATTCTAAGGCCCCCCCTACCCGACAGCAACCGGCGACGGCAGGCGGCCGCCATTCTTTTCGCCGGGAGACGGGCGGCTTCAGCCAGACGCTTCTATACAGCGAAAGGCCAACCGCTATACTGAATTCCTGAGATCATCCACTTAATGGCCCGCCCGGCGCAGGCAGCCTGCGGGACGGGGGAGCGAAGAACGATGCGGATCGTTGCAGGCAAATGGCGTGGACGGCGTGTGGCCGCCCCCGACACCATGGATACCCGGCCCATTCTCGACCGGGCCAAGGTAGTCCTGTTCGACATGCTGGGCCATCGGCTGGCTCAGCCGGGGTCGCTGCCGCCGCTGGCCGTCCTCGACCTGTTCGCCGGCAGCGGGGCTCTGGGCATCGAAGCACTGTCGCGAGGCGCACGCTACTGCCTGTTTGTCGAGCAGAGCCGGCCCATTGCCGCCATCATCCGCAAGAACCTCGATTCGCTGGAGATCATCCGCGAAGCCGACGTTCTCCAGGCCGACGTCACCCGGGCGGCGTTTAAGCCGCCGCCGCTCCTGCCCGATACTCCGGATGCACCCGCACGCTACGGCCTGGTGTTCGTCGATCCGCCCTATCGGCTGTTGAAAGGTCGCACGCCTGCTGCCGGGCTGCGCGATCTGTTCCGAACGCTCGCCCACAGTCCGCTCATCGACCCCGATGCCCTCATCGTTGTACGCCACGAAGCGCAGGATGCCACCAGCCCGGATCTCGCCCCACTCGTCGAGCAGGAACGCCGCGACGTGGGCAACATGACGTTCCGCTTCATGGTGCGGCCGGTGTGAAAAAGCACGACACGGCGACGCGGAGACGCGGCGAAGGAACAGACCGTTATCCCTTCCCAGATAGATCCGTTAAGATCGAGGAATGTCGCGACGATCCCTTTCCATCCAGGATGCCGCGCTGGCCGTGGTGAAGCGGCTGCGCGACGCCGGTCACGAGGCGCTGTGGGCGGGCGGCTGCGTGCGGGACATGCTTCTGGGCATCGAGCCCAGCGATATCGACGTGGCCACGAGCGCCCACCCGCCGCAAATCGTCGAGCTGTTCCGCCGCACCCGCGAAGTGGGCGTGCAGTTCGGCGTGGTGCTGGTCAAGCAGGGCCCGCACTGGATCGAAGTGGCCACGTTCCGCACGGACGTGAACTACGTGGACGGTCGCCGCCCGGAGCGTGTGGTCTTCACTACCGCCGAGGAGGACGCCCAGCGTCGCGACTTCACCATCAACGGTCTGTTCTACGATCCGCTCGATCGGCGCGTCATCGACTACGTCGGCGGCGAGCAGGATGTCCGGTCGGGCATCGTGCGGGCCATCGGCGAGCCTTCGCATCGCTTCGCGGAGGACCACCTGCGCTTGCTGCGAGCCGTGCGGTTCACCACACGATTCGGCTTTCAACTCGATCCGGCCACCGCCGCGGCCATCCGCGAGCACGCCGCCGGATTGGCGCGAATCAGCGCCGAGCGCATCCGCGAGGAACTGCAGAAAATGCTCGAGCGGCCCACTCGCGCCGACTCGCTGCGGCTCATCGGTGATCTGGGCTTGCTGCCGTTCCTCTGGCCCAATGCCCGCTGGACGGATGAGCAACTCCAGCGAGCCATCCGGGTCCTGGCCGCGCTGCCCGCCGAGGCGGACTTCGTGCTGTCGCTGGCCGGCCTGCTCCGTGAGCACCCGCTCCGCGAGGTCCGGCGGATCGGCCGCGCTTTGCGCTGCAGTAACGACGAGATCGCCGACTTGGCCTGGCTGGTCGAACGCCTCGACACCATCCATGTGGCCGAGCTCGTTTGCCTGCCCGAGTTCAAGCGGCTCGTGGCCCATCGGCGATTCGACGATTTGTTGGCGCTGCATCGTGCCGTCTGTATCGCCCAGAACCTGTCGCTGGACGCCCATGAGGCCGCCCGGCGACGTCGCGACGAAATCCCCCCGGACCAGATCGCCCCTCCACCGCTGGTTACCGGCGATGACTTGATCGCTCTCGGCCTGACGCCCGGTCCGTTGTTTGGTGCCGTATTAGAGGCACTGTACGACGAGCAGTTGGACAACCGCATCACCCAACGCGAGCAGGCACTGGAAAGGATGCGACGATTGGTCGTGGACTATCAGCGGCGAATGACGAATGACGAAGGAACCCCGAGCGACGAATCCTTTTCCGGCTCATAGCTCAGAGCTCATAGCTCAGAGCTTCTTCGTTACTCCGCGACCAATGTCTCGGCCTTCAGACTCGCTTCCTGTCGGACCGCCCGCCACCAGTCATAACCGATGAGCGCGGCCAGCGTGACATAGCAGGCTGGAACAATATAGAAGGCGGCGCTCAGGCCCATCCTGTCGCCCAGGTACCCCATGAGCCAGGTGAACACGCCGCAACCGGGAATGCCCGCGCAGCTCAGCAGGATGAACAGCATGGTGGTGTCGGCCGTGGGTAGGCGGTCGGCGCAATAGCTCTGCACGCTGGGCCAGAATGGAGCGGTGGCGATGCCGGCCAGGAACAGCAGCCCGAACAGCAGCCACAAGCTGGTCAGCCACGGAAATGCCAGCGTGATGAGCGTGCCGGCGATCGCCGACCCCACGATAAGATTCTTGAGCTGGTGCTGGCGGATCAGGTAACCCCACCCCGTGCGCCCGAGCACCATTCCCGCGGCGAAGCACGCGGTCCCCACGCCGCCGGCCCAGGCCGCGTCGAGGAAATGCAACTGGATGAAGCTCGCGCACCAGAACGTCAGGCAGAACTCGCCGCCCCCCGCGACGAACATGGCCGCGAAGAACAGCCAGAAACCGCGCAGCCGCAGAATCGTACCCATCTGGCGACAGACGGTGGTCCAGTGAATGGGCTCGAGATGTTCGGGGAAGGTCTGCCGCCGCGACCGCACCAGCAGCAATCCCGCGGAGACAAAGGCCAGCGCCGCCGTCGCCGCAACGGGCACGCGCCAGTTCACACCGAGCGAGATCAACCCGCCCGACGCGAGCACGGTCACCAGGATACCGACGGACCAGAACGAATGGGCGAAGTTGATGTATCGCCCCGGCTCGTCCGGATGCAGATTCTGCGCGAACGGCGTGGCCAGCCCTTCGACGATGCCCTCGCCGAATCCAGCGATCACCAGCGCCGCCAGCAGCACGCCGTAAACGGGCGCGGTCGCACACAGCGCGACGCCCAACCCCATGAGGGCCACCGAGGCACCGAGCGTGAACCGCTTGCCCCAGCGCCCTGCGGCAAAACCGCACAAGAGCATGGAGACCATCATGGACAGCGTCCGCCCGACGTGCAGAGCGCCGCCGGCCGTCATGCCGCCCGACTCGAGCGAGAAGCCCAGGTCGCGAGCCAGGGCGACCAGCGCCACCGGGACGACCACCGAGCCTGCCGCATATGAGAAAAAGCTGGCAAACAGCGCATAGTCGTACAGGCCGAACGCCATTCGGCGGGAACGACGGTTGTCCGGTGAGCTCATCAGGCGTGTCTCGAGGCGAAGATTATCTCAAGTCGTCATGCCGGCCCCGGGGGCAGGCGCGGGTATGTGCTCCGGCCGGGTAGCGGCCGCCCGTTCGAGCGCCGCCCGGACCAGACCGCGGAAGAACGGTTGAGGCCGCAGCGGCCGGCTCTGGAACTCCGGATGCGCTTGCGTGCCCACGAAGTACGGGTGGACGCTCCGCGGCAGTTCCAGTATCTGCATGATGGGGTAGTCGGGGGCCTTGCCCGAGAAGATGAGCCCGCCAGCTTCGAGCCGCTCGATGTACTGCGGATCCACCTCATAACGATGGCGGAAGCGCAACCGGACTTCCGGCGCGTTGTTGAACAACTCGGCGGCGAGCGTGCCGGGTTTGATCTGGACGTCGCGGCCGCCCAGCCGCATGTTGCCTCCCAGCCCCTCTATTTGCTTCTGCTCGGGCAGGATGTCCACCACCGGGTGCGGCGTGTCCGAGTCGATCTCCGTACTGTTGGCGCCGGTCAGGCCGCAGACGTTGCGGGCAAACTCGACCACTGCCATCTGGAAGCCATAGCAGATTCCCAAATATGGGATGCGATTCTCGCGAACGTACTTGATGCAGGCGATCTTGCCTTCCGTGCCCCGGACGCCGAAACCTCCCGGCACGATCACGCCCTGCAAGCCGGCGAGGTGCTCGCCCGCGTTGGCGTCGGTAATGTCGGTGGTATCCACCCAGACGATTTCAACGCGGCAATTTTCGGCCGCCCCACAATGCTCCAGTGCGTGAATAATGCTGGCGTAGCTGTCGCGGACGGACGTGTACTTGCCCATGATCCCGATACGAACCTGGCGGCTCACCGAACGGATTCGCCGGGCGAAGTCGTTCCACTCCTGTCGCCGCAGGCTCTCGTTCACGGGGTCGATGCGGTCGCGCAGCTGCAGGATATCGATGACTCGTTCCTCGAGGCTGGCCCCCCGCAGCATCTCGGGAATGAGATAGATGCTGTCGATGTCGTGCATGGAAAAGACATTTTCCATGGGCACGTTGCTGTACAAGGCCAGCTTCTCGCGGACCTTGCGGGTCACCGGCTCCTTGCCTCGGCAGGCGATGATGTGGGGCTGAATACCCAGGCCAAGCAGGCTCTTGATGCCCAACTGGGCAGCCTTGGACTTCTGCTCGCCCAGCATGGGCGGGTTGAGGATGTAGGTCAAAGCCACGAAGGCGCAGGAGTTGGGCCCTTCCTCAAAGGCCAACTCGCGCATGGCCTCGATGTAGTACGCGTTCTCGACGTCACCCACCGTGCCGCCGATCTCCACGAAAACCACGTCGGCATCCGACGTAACCGCCAGCTCGCGCAGCTTGCTCTTCACCTCGCCGGTGACGTGCGGGATCATTTGCACGTCGCGTCCCAGGTAGCTGCCCTTGCGTTCCTTTTCGAGTACGCGAGTGAAGATCTGCCCGCTGGTCGCGAAGTTCAGCCGGGACAGGTTCTGGTCGAGCAGCCGCTCGTACGTGCCCAGATCCATGTCCGTCTCCATGCCGTCGTCCAGCACGAAGACTTCGCCATGGCGATACGGGTTCAACGTGCCCGAATCGATGTTCAGATAGCCCTCGAGCTTGATGGGGGCGACGGTCAGCCCCTTGTCCTGCAGGCACTTGGCCAGCGAGCTGGAGAAGATGCCCTTGCCCAAGCCGCTCATCACCGTGCCGAACACGATGACGTACTTGGTCTTGCCCGGCTTGTAGCCGGCCGGTTTGGGAGCGTAGAACTCCGTTTCATCCGAGGCGTAACTCAGCGACGCCAGCATTTTCTCCGGATCCATGGTCGCGTACCCCGTTGCCGAGTGAGAAACGACAAATGAGAAATGCGAAGCATGACCTCATCGGCGAGGTTCCTTCCACTTCTCACCGGCGACGTCTCACCTCGACGCTGCCTTGTATCTCCTCACGAATGCCGCGTACTGCTCGGGCGTGTCGATGCCCGCGCTCTTGTCGGGCACCACGGCCATGGCGATCCGCTCGCCAAGCCACAGGGCCCGCAGTTGTTCCAGTTGCTCAGTCTGCTCCAGCTCACAGGGAGGCGTCGCGGTCAGCCGGGCCAGGCACTCCGGCCGATACGCGTATATCCCCAGGTGCAGCAGCCACTTGCTCACGTCCCCCGGCCTGCCCCCCGCGTCCCGGGGATAGGGAACCAGGCTCCGACTGAAGTATAGGGCATACCCGTCGCGGTCCAGGACCACCTTGACGCACGCCGGGTTCATCAGCTCGGCTTCGCTCTTGAAGGGACAGGCGATGGAGCCCATCCCCACGCCCGGGCGTTCCAGCATGATGGTCACGAGCTTATCGATGGCCCCGGGATCCATCTCCGGCTCGTCGCCCTGCACATTCACGACCAGGTCGATATCGTCTCCATTCCCCTGCCCCTTGGCCGCGTCGCTCTGCCTCCGCAAGGCAGCGACCACCTCGGCCACCCGATCCGTACCCGACGGATGGTCCGCCCGAGTCATGGCCACTTCGCCGCCGAACGCTCGCACCGCCGCGGCAATCCGGTCGTCATCGGTGGCCACGATGATCCGGTCGATGCGCTTGGCCCCGGCCACCGCCTCGTACACGTGCTGGATCAGCGGTTTACCAGTCTCGGCGGCGAGGGGTTTTCCGGGGAATCGGCTGGATGCGTACCGGGCGGGAATAATTGCCACAACGGGCAAGGGAATGTCCTCTTGCTTACCAAATCCTACCTTGTCAGGAGGAACAAAGTCGAATGCTACTCCCGGCCTCGCAAAAAGTCAAACCCTGCCCTGCACATGGGTTGTGAGTTTTTTCGGATCCCCGCGCCGCGACGCCCGCGCGGCACGTCAACCGATCATCGAACCGGGACGCCTGCCTGCACGCGCACGCTGGAAGCGTGCTCCACAACCGCGGCACGCCGACCGATCATCGAGCCAGCCGCATCGCAAGGGAGGCCGGGCGGAGTCAGGGTTCGGACTCGCCCACGCGTCGGTAGGTAATTACCACCGCCGCCGGGCGAGTGGTCGCCGTCACGGGCAAGCCCTCGTCGAGCAGTGTTCGCCCGCTCATCCGCAAGGGCGAGTCGCTGTCCACGTCCGTCAGTTCGTACTGCGCCGCCGGATCCAGCCCGCGCAACCGGAACCGTGCCGACTCGTACGGGCTGTCCGCCCGCCGGAAGCACTGGACGAGGCCCTCGCACTTCTCAGGCACGTTGAACTGCCAAGCCATCCACACGTCATTTTCGAGGCTGTAACTCGTGAGCGGGTAGTAGTCGCCGAAGTAGTACTCCGCGAACTGTCGCCACTGCTTGAACACTCGGCGTAGCAGGTCGTAGTCCAGATCGGTCCGCCGCATGTCGAAGCAGGCGTTGAACTGCGGGCACAACACGCTGCGGAGCTGGTACAAATCGGTCGCACTGCTGCCCGTGCCGTGGTACGGCATCCAGAAGGCGATCCCGTACGTGTGGCATTGGTTGCCGACCGGCTCGATGATGTAGTCGCTCCGCAGCAGGGGTATCGCCCGGCGGAGCGTCTCCAGGTCGTTGCGACGGCCACCGCTAGCACAGGAGTCGATGAGCAGATTGGGATGGCGCCGGCGAAGCTCATCCCAGTACGCCAGGTAGCCTTCGACATGGCGGATCTCGGTGATGCCCGCCCGGTCCGGTTCATCGTTCGCCCGCCAGTACGCCAGCGGATCGAAGTTGTGGTCCTGCCGATACAGGTCGATGCCCTCCTCGCGGAGCAGCCGGTCCACGTGATCGGTCAGCCACTGGCGGGCCCGGGCATCGCCGAGATTCAGGAGCTTCTGCTCGCCGTCCTTGCCCAACAGCCATTCCGGATGATTCTCATACAACCACGTGCCGGGCGTGACCCGCTCGGGCTCGAACCACACGATGGTCCGCACGCCCTTGGTGTGGGCATGATCGCAGATCGGTCGCAGCCCGCCGGGGAAACGCTTCTGATCGACTTCCCACGTGCCGGTGTTGGGCCACCCGCTGGTGTTGATGTACCAGCCGGCGTCCATCCACCAGTAATCGAGCGGCAGCCCCTCTGCCAGGTAGCGATCGATGAACATGATCTGACTGGCCGTGTCGGCGTTGATCATCTCCGCGTACTGGTGCGAGCTGCAGGCCGCAAGGTGCACGCCGGGAAGTTTTCCGCCCGGACGCGGGTAGTTGTGCGCGAGCATCCAGCGCCGCCACACGTTCTGTGATCGCAGCCGCTCGCCCTTGTGGAATTGCAGCACGACCAACGGCGTGCGAATCTCTTCACCGGGCAGGAGCTTCAAATGCGTCAATTCCTGACCGGCTCGAATCCGGAGTGACTGTGTGTAGTCGCGTTCGAACGTCGCCGCCCACTGGCCCGGCCAGCCCACGACCGCGATAAGCCCGTCGCCCGGCCAGATCACGTTGAAATACGGCAAATCGGTGTTGGTGGGCCGCCCGCCTGCCGCGGAAATGCGCTTGGACGTCCCCGAGGACAGCACGCTCACCAACGGCTGATAGTCAAAGGGTTGGCAGGGGCTGCCGACATTGTGATGGAGAACGAACTCACCGGAGGGACCGCGCCGCAGAGGCAGGTCCAGAGCCTGGATGCGCTCGAGAATAGGCGTATCCGTCTGGCCGGTATTGCGGAAGTAAAGCGTCCACTCGACGGTAGGAAAGTCGCGGTACTCGATGGCAACCCATCGCACCTGCAGGTTGCCGCCGGTATACGTAACCGTGTGCTCGATCCGGGCCGAATCCAGTTCGCGCGAGCTGCGCTGCTTTTCCCAGCGCGGCAAAAGCTCCGTCGAGGGTCGGCCGTCGTAGAAGAACGAGAACGGCGGCTCGGCCGGCCACTCGCGCTCGTACAAGCCGGTGAGCGGCAGCTGCCCCAATGGCAACTCGCGCCCGTCCGCCAGCGTGACCGTCGCGTCGGCCCAGTCGGCCTGATCGCAGGCAATGCCGTCTCCCCCGTCCGCAACTTGGAGAACGAGTTGCGTGGCCCCGGCCAGCTCGACGTTGACAGGCCGCGCTGCGACGCCTTCACGCATGAGCGGACTCTTGAAGAGTTCGCGCCCGGCCGCCTCGACGCGAAAGATCACGCTGCCCCGCCCGCCCACGGTCTGCTCGTTGCTGTCCACGCCGACGGTCGCCTGGAACGACTTCCCCGGTGCCGGCAGATGAACGACGAGCCGGCTCGGGGCGTGGCAGTACAGCCCGGACGCGTACTGCGTGCTGACGATGCGCAGCGGCCGTCCATTGCGGTTATTGACCTGGACGGGATCGTGGTTGGCGACCACTTCGATCGAGCCATCCGCTCCCGCCGTCCACGGCTCGCCGGTGATTGAGGCCGCCACAAATCGCCGTGCTTCCGCCATTTCGGCCGGCGTTGCCGTCAGCGCAGGACCACTCGCCAGGAGGAATGCAGCAACCGTGACCCCATTCAACATGGCTGCCTCCTGCCTCTCCCCAGTGCGCGCTCGAGCCTCAGGTCTGAGGTCTTTCTTCTCCCGTTACGGGTACACTTTTCCCATCATGCGCGGGAAACCGATGGTCTCACGAATATGCTTGAGACCGCACAGCCAGGCGACGGTGCGTTCGATGCCCAGGCCGAAGCCGCCGTGCGGCACGCTGCCGTAGCGCCGCAGGTCGAGATACCACTCGTACGGCTCCGTTGGCAGGTTCTCCTCGGCCATGCGCTCCAGCAATGCGTCGAGGTCGTCCTCGCGCTGCGAGCCGCCGATGATCTCACCGTAACCGTCGGGGGCCAGCAGGTCGAAGTTGCGGACCACGCGCGGATCCTTCGGATCGCGCTTCATGTAGAACGCCTTGCAGCCCCGCGGATAGTGCGTGACGAATACCGGCCGGTCGTGCAAGCGCGAGATGATGGTTTCGTCGCTGCCTCCCAGGTCCTTGCCCCACTCGAAATTCGCCGCCAACTGCATGTGCGTCGGAATGTTCCGGACCTGCTCTTCCAGCTCGGCCAGTTCCTCGCGATCAGCGATAATCTCGGCGGCCAACTTCTCCTGGACATGCTTTTTCACGCCCTGGGCATCGCGCTGCTTCTCCTTTTCAGCGATGCCCGATCGAAGCTCGGCGATGCGAGCGTTCTTTACCTCCAGATCCTTCTCGAGCAGCTCCTTTGCCCGGGGGCCGCGGAGAATCTCCGCCGCCTCGCTGTAGGTCAGACGATAGAACGGCTTGACGATTCGCTCGAGCCGACTGACGTCCTGCCCCAGGAATTCCAGGTCCGCCCGGTGGTCCTTCAGCACGCGCTGCACGATGGACTGGACGAAATCCTCCGCCACCGCCATCACGTCCTCGAGTTCGGCGTAGGCGATCTCGGGTTCGACCATCCAGAATTCGGTGAGATGGCGGCGAGTCTTCGATTTCTCGGCCCGGAAGGTCGGCCCGAAACAGTACACCTTGCCGTACGCCAGCGCCGCCGACTCCAGATACAACTGGCCCGTTTGAGCCAGGTACATGGGCTCACCGAAGTAATCGACGTTGAACAGCGTCTGCGCACCCTCACCCGCCGACGGCGCGAAGATAGGCGTGTCGAACAGAATGAAGCCGTTGTCGTTGAAGAACCGCCGCACGGCGTCGATCACGGTGTGGCGAACCTTCATGATGGCCGTCGGCCGGCGCGAGCGCAGCCACAGGTGCCGGTGCGAGAAGAGGAATTCGATGCCGTGCTCTTTCGGCGTGATCGGGTAATCGTGTGTGGCGTGGACCACCACCAACCCGGTCACGTGCAGTTCGTGGCCGCCCAACGCTCGCTCGTCGGCGTGGACGGTGCCGGTGACTTCGAGGGATGACTCCTGCCCCAAGCGCGAGGCCGTTTCGAACACCTCGGCCGGAACGTCCGCCTTGCCCACGACGCACTGGCACAAGCCCGTGCCGTCGCGGACGATCAAGAACGCAACCTTGCTCGACACGCGCGAGTTGTACAACCAGCCCGCCAGCGTGACGGTTTTCCCGACATGCTGGTGCAAATCACGGATCAATACCCGATCGTTCATGGTGATGCATCCTCGAGACAAATATGAAAGGCACATGATACGCGCGTGAATCAGGATGGCAAAGCGCGCGAGAACGGATAGCACGAAGCATTGACGCTCAGAAAATACGAGCCGCTCGTGAGAATAAGCAAAGATGATAGTGTGCACACCGCCGGCGCACTGTTCGGATGCAATAACGCTTAACGCGACACGGTGGACGGAATGTGCTTTCAGCAGGATTCATCGCCCGTTGATGGCGCGGCTCGCCAACAGCGGGCTTTCGTGCGATTCGGACGAGGTGCCCGGACTATTCTTCGGCCGACACCTTACCGCGCAGTTGCTTGACGCTGCTGCGCTGCAGTTTGCCGTCGAGCCGGCGGCGTTTGGAGGCCGCGGGCACCGCCGTTTCCTTGCGCGGCTTGGTCGTTTGGAAGGCCTGACCCATCAGCTCGATGAAGCGATTCACCGCCGCCCGCCGGTTGGCCAGTTGCGTGCGCTCTTTGCAGGAGACCACCCGAAGCACACCGTCGCGGCTGATGCGCCCGGCGAGATTCTCGCATACCCGCTTTTTCTGCTGGTGCGACAGCGACAGGCTTCCGTTGACATCGAACAGCAGCGTCACCCGGGTGTGAGCTTTGTTGACGTTCTGACCGCCGGGCCCGGGACTCCGATCGCAGGAGAACGTCAACTCGCGCTCGCTGATACCAAGTCCTGGGGCGATCTCGATCAACGTCCAACCCTCCCATTCCGTGTGGGCCTGAAGTGCTCAGATCCGTCTGTGGATCACGGGACGTGATTATAACCGAAATCGCCGCGGAATGCCACCTCCAGGCAGGGCTCCGGCTGCGATCGAGCCGCCTACGAAATCGGCCGCGCTGCATCGGTTCCGGCACAAGCCTTCTTGCGTTGCCCCCGCCGCCAGCCGCGGATCGGCCTTAAAATCAAAAGGATTTCGTCGCACCACCAGACCAGGCTTTGCCGGGAGCATCCGGGCGTGCCTCTGACCATCTACACCATCGGACACTCGACACGCGCCGCCGAGGAGTTCCGCGATCTGCTCCGGGAGTCGGAGATTCGCCGGCTGGTCGACGTGCGCCAGTATCCCGGCTCGCGACGGCTCCCGCAGTTCAATCGAGCCGCTCTGGAATCGAGCATGGCCGCCGCGGGCATCGCCTACGAGTGGATCCGTGAACTGGGCGGCCGCCGGCGAGCCGCGGCCGAGCCTTCTCCGAATCCCGGCCTGCGCAATCCGAGCTTTCGCAACTATGCCGACTATATGCTCACGCCGGCGTTCCGAGCCGGCATCGAGCGGCTGCTCGCCGGCGCACAGGAGACTCGCACGGCCATCATGTGCGCTGAGGCCGTCTACTGGCGATGCCACCGCCGGCTGATCAGCGACTACCTGACGGCCATCGGTTGCAACGTGCAACACATCATGGGTCCGGGCCAGCTCCAGCCGCATACGTTGACGCCGGGTGTTCTTCTTCGCGAAGACGGCGTGCTCTACCCCGGCGGCGACGATCCCGGTCAACCAGGGCTCTGGCCGTGAACAAAGCACAGTACGAGCCGGAGCCGTATTCCATCGGCACAAACTGCGCTCGGCTCGGCAGTCCTTGCGCAATCGAACGGTTCGAGATGAATCGTGTCATGGCCGCCCTGTCAGCAGGCCGATACCACTGACGTCACACATGCGAGGTGGAGCATGATTGCGAGACTGACACTCACGATGGGGCCGCGTACCGTGGTCGCGCTGTTGGGCGAGGATCTCAAGTGGCGATGTGAGGATCTGCTCACGCAGAGCTATTTGAACGCTTGTCACGGCCCACCCGAGGAAGACACGCTCAGCATGGGACCGGTCGGTTATCACCAGGCCGTCCGGGCATCGCGAGCAGTGCAGGAAGCGGGCTGGGACGTGACGCTGTACATGCCCGCACTCAATCAAAGCGCCGCGTAATCCACCGACGCTTCTCGAAGAGTCGCCCCAGCGAGCGGTGAAGTTTAGCCCTCGTCGACTGTGTTTGCTTGCGTCCGTTCGTTTTTCGACGTTCCGTTACCCGAAGTCTCGCTCGCTTCTCACGCCCCCGCCGGCAAGGTATCCGTCTTCTGCTGCTGCTCGGTCGCCTTCGCGCTCAGCGGTGCCGGCACCACCATCACCGGACACGGCGCGCGCCGCAGCACGCCCGCGCTCACACTGCCCAAAAACAGATGATGCAGCACGCCATGCCGATGCGAGCCGAGCACGATCACGTCGGCGTCGACAGCCACGGCTTCGTCGATGATGTCCAGAACGGCCGATCCCTGCACGATGCGCGTGGTCACCTCGAGACCGCGGGCAGCAAGCTCGTCGCGAAACGCCTGCATCAGTCGTTTCTCTTCCGATGATTCGGGCGGAGGGACGTACGGCAAGATTTGAAGCCCCGACTCGTAGCCGACCAGGTCGGTGTCTTCCGGAAGCACGTGGAACAGGTGAACGCGGTGTCCGCTGGCCACCGCCCAGTCGCCGGCCGTGCGAACTACGGTGGGCGTGATGTCGGAAAAGTCGATCGGAACGAGCATCGTTTTCATGGCCATCCCTCTTACCCGACTCGGGGCCCGCCCTGAGGAAAGATATGTGCCGGGCCCGCTGATCCATGATTCAGGACCGGCGTCAACTTGTTTCCAAATCGAGGCAGCAAGCTGACGCCGACCTGATGCCTGCCCAAAGAAATGCCTGAGCTCGTGGTGCAGGCATTTTGCCTGCCTCCTACACGCTGGAAGCGGTGCAGCGCAAGGCACGAAAGCCGAAGCCGCACGAGCGATCAACTGGCGTCCGCTCGCCGTAGCTCGGCTTCAACCTCTTCCAGCTCGTCCATCAGATCGACCCGCCGATCGTTGAGGTCGAAGTACATGGGAGTGTGCAGCGGGCGATCCAACTCCTCGAGCTCGCGTTCGATCTCGTCCCGGCGTTCCTGCAGGTATTTGAGTTCTTCGGTTGAAAGTTCCATGGCTCTCTCCTGCTGCTCACATTCCTGCGTCTTGCGGTCCGGAAGCCCGATGTGATTGCCGCTTCCACGCCGCAGCGTCAGGAGAACCCAGACAGAAGGGGCGAGCCCGAAACCGCCCCGCGCACCTATTATATCGCGCCGGCCGGCCGCGGGGGATACAAATCCCTAAGGGGAACCCACGCATAGGAGGCCAGCATGGGGCATCCCCCGATCAACGGAACGTCGGAACAACGTCTCTTCGATTACCAAAAAATCCAATCGCCCCAGGCGATCACGTACACGTACAGGGCGAGATTGGTCACACCGTGAACGAGAATCAGGAACAGCAAACTGCGCTTCCAGTAGAACAGCGCATTGAAGAGCATCCAACAGAAGATGCTGACCGCCCAGTTGCTCGGGTGCTGGGCGACCGACAGGAGGCTTGTCCCCAAAAACGAGAACCACGTGAATGTGCCCATGGGCACGCGATCCCAACGATGCCAGTCGATGAACGCCCGCAGCATGAAGCCGCGCCAGAACAGTTCCTCGACGATGGGCACTGTGATGACGGCGACGGTGATCCGTAACACGGCCTGGGACCACCAAGCCCCAGGGCTGATGCCGGTCCGAGGATCGACGGGTTCGACCAAATCGAAGATGTACCACTTGCCGGCCACCCCGGCATGCGTGACGGCACTGTTGAACAGGTGCTGACCAGCCACCCATCCCGCAGCGGCGATGCACCCGAACACCACGGCCAACGGCAGGTGTGGCCGGCCCAGCGGCGGCAAGTACTTGCGAAGCACCCACACCGCCCACAGCCCGCCAACACCGCGGATGGCGATCGGGATGGCCCGCAACGAGTCAGGAAACCGGTCCAGCCCGAGGAGGAGCAGATAGACCATGAACGGGCCCATCAGCACCACTTCCGGCTGGGCCCGCACGAGGCGGTCCACCCAGGTCGGCGCTGCGGCGGAGACGGTAGGTTGCACGTTGTCGGACATTGGACCTCGTGAGTTCTGGTCGCAACGAACGGGGCGGATTCGCTCCACCGAGCGGATCTCGGCGGCCGCACCGTTCCCCATAGTACGTTCCTGGCGGACCGTCGTCCCAGACAGTTCGACCGAGTTCCTACAATCTGCCTGGATCGGCCTGCCGGGATCGGCTCTCCCGGGCTCGGGCTGCTCGGCCAACGCCCGCCAGCAAGCGGCCTTTCCCTGGTCCGGCAGGCTCCCCGGTGGAGCCGAGGGCCGGCAGGTGAAAGATCGACCGCCCGCCCCGTCCGGACCAGTCGAATTGTCTCCCGTTTTCGCGTATTCTCTCGGCAATTTTGGGCGGACCGCGGAACGGCCGTCTCGCCTGTGATCGCCTAGCCCCAGGGGGCACGAGAGGTAAATGCCGAAGCGTCAAGACATTAAGACAGTCATGATCATCAGTTCGGGCCCGATCGTCATCGGGCAGGGCTGCGAGTTCGACTATTCCGGGACCCAGGCCTGCAAGGCTCTGCGCGAAGAGGGCATCCGGATCGTCCTGCTCAACAGCAATCCGGCCACCATCATGACCGACCCGGAACTGGCGGACCGGACGTACATCGAGCCCATCATCCCCGAGGCGATCGACAAGATCCTCACCCGCGAGGCCGAACTGGGCACGCCGGTGGACGCCCTGCTGCCCACGCTCGGCGGGCAGACCGGGCTCAACTGTGCCGTCAAGGCCGCCGAGATGGGCATCCTCGACAAGCACAAAGTGACCCTCATCGGGGCCAACATCGAGGCCATCAACAAAGCCGAGAACCGCACCGAGTTCAAGAACGCCATGCTCCGCATCGGCCTGGACGTGCCTCGTTCCGGCATCGCCCACTCGTGGGAGGAGGCTCAGAAGGTCATCGCCGAGATTGGGCTGCCGGTGGCCATCCGCCCCGCCTACACGCTGGGCGGCACGGGTGGCGGCTTCGCCTTCGACATGAAGGAGTTCGAGACCATCGCCAAGCGCGGGCTGGAGTACTCGCTCAACAGTGAAATCCTCATCGAGGAAAGCTGTCTGGGCTGGAAGGAGTACGAGCTGGAAGTGATGCGCGACCGCGCCGACAACGTGGTCATCATCTGCTCGATCGAAAACTTCGATCCCATGGGCGTGCACACGGGCGATTCGATCACCGTGGCCCCGGCCCAGACGCTGACCGACAAGGAATACCAGCTCATGCGCGACGCCGCCATCAAGATCATTCGCGAGATCGGCGTCGAGACCGGCGGGTCGAACATCCAGTTCGCCGTGCACCCGGAAACCGGCCGCATGATCGTCATCGAGATGAACCCGCGCGTGTCGCGCAGCTCGGCCCTGGCCAGCAAAGCCACGGGCTATCCCATCGCGCGGATTGCCGCCAAGCTGGCCATCGGCTACACGCTCGACGAACTGCCCAACGACATCACCAAGAAGACGCCGGCCAGCTTCGAGCCGACCATCGACTACTGCGTGGTGAAGATCCCGCGCTGGACGTTCGAGAAGTTCCCCGAGGCCGACGAGACGCTCACCACCCAGATGAAAAGCGTGGGCGAGGCCATGAGCATCGGCCGCACGTTCAAGGAGGCCCTGCAAAAGGGCATCCGGTCGATGGAGATCAAGCGATTCGGCCTGGGTCTGGACAGTAATGACAAATGGCTGGCGCACCTGAGGCGCGACGCGGCGAGCTCAGCACGTGAAGGGGCGAAGAAGATCGGAACGCTGGTGATCAAGGATGGCCGTGCCGCCGAGCCGCCCGCCGACACGAAAGAAGAGAGCGCCAGCAAGTGGCCCATCCCGCTGGACCGGCTGCGCGACAAGCTCGCCCGCCCCTGCCAGGGCCGGCTCTACTACGTGCGCTACGCATTCAAGATGGGCTGGACGGTCGAGCAGGTGTACGAACTGACCAAGATCGATCCCTGGTTCCTCGACAACGTCAAGGAACTGGTGGAGTTCGAGGATGAACTGGTTCAGGCGGCAGCGCAAGGCCCGCTGAACGATTCGCATGCCGATCTGATCCGCAAGGCCAAGCGGTGGGGCTACTCCAACGTCCAGTTGGCCACCGTCTTCAAGGTGCCCCTTGCCCGCATGCGCGAATTCTGCCAGAGCCACGGCATCATCCCGGTCTACAAGCTGGTGGACACCTGCGCCGCCGAATTTGAGGCGGAGACGCCCTACTACTATTCGAGCCACGAAGCACCGGTCCGCCAGCTTGGAACGGATGACTCGACCTCTGCGCCTCAAGCCTCAGGTCTCAAGCCTCAGGTCTCTTCCTGCGACGACGAAATCCGCGTCAGTGAGATCCCCAAGGTCATCGTGTTGGGCGGCGGCCCGAACCGCATCGGCCAGGGTATCGAGTTCGACTATTGCTGCGTGCACGCGGTGATGACCGCCCGCGACATGGGCTACGAGACAGTGATGATCAACTCCAACCCGGAGACCGTCTCGACCGACTACGATACCAGCGACCTGCTGTTCTTCGAGCCGCTTACGCATGAGGACGTGTTGAACGTGTGCGAGCGGTTAAACGGCCGCCCGTTCGTGCCGCCAAGCCGTACATCCGAGGACAGGCCACGAACAAAAGCTCGCGGCACCTGGGACGACGATGCGGAGGACTCGAGATCGGGCCTGGTCAAAGGCGTCATCGTCCAGTTCGGCGGCCAGACGCCGCTGAACCTGGCCAAGGGCCTGGAGGAGGCCGGCGTGCCGATCCTGGGCACGTCGCCCGCGAGCATTCACCTGGCCGAAGACCGCGAGGCGTTCTCGCAGATTCTCAACGAGCTCGGCCTGCGCCAGCCGGCCAGCGGCATCGCCTACGATCTGCCGGGCGCGATCGAAGTCGCCAACCGCATCGGCTACCCCGTGCTCGTGCGGCCCAGCTATGTGCTCGGCGGGCGGGCCATGGAAAAGTGCCACATTGAGGCCGACCTCGTCCGGTACATGTCCAAGGCCATGGAGGCGACCGACCGCAAGGCCATCGCCGACGAGAAGCATCCCATCCTTGTGGATCAGTTCCTGAGCGAGGCCATCGAGGTGGACGTGGATTGCATCAGCGATGGCAACCGCGTGGTGGTCTGCGGCGTGATGGAACACATCGAGGAAGCGGGTATCCACAGCGGTGACAGTTGTTGCGCCTTGCCGCCCTACTCGCTGTCCATGGCCATCGTGGACGAGATCAAGCGGCAGACCGAGCTGCTGGCCAGGCGCCTCAACGTCCGCGGGCTCATGAATGTGCAGTACGCGGTCAAGGACGAGGTGGTGTACGTACTCGAGGTCAATCCCCGAGCGTCGCGGACCGTGCCCTTCGTCAGCAAGGCCACCGGCGTGCCCTGGGCCAAGCTAGCCACGCAAGTCATGCTGGGCCAGTCGCTGGATCTGGCCATGAGCCGCTACGGCATCACCGACGCGCCGCAGCCGTCACACGTGTCGGTGAAAGAGGCGGTGTTCCCGTTCAGCAAGTTCCCCGGTGTGGACGCCGTGCTCGGACCGGAGATGCGCAGCACGGGCGAAGTCATGGGAATCGACACCAGCTTCCCCATGGCCTTTGCCAAGTCGCAAATCGCCGCCGGCAGCAGCCTGCCCACGCAGGGCACGGTGCTCATCAGCGTGAACGATCACGACAAACGGCTGATCGTGCCGATCGCCCGCGGCTTTGCCGAGATGGGCTTCCGCATCATCTCGACGCAGCGCACGCGCGAGGCGCTGCGGGCCGCCGGCATCGAGGCCGATTTGGTCTTCAAGATTCAGGACCCCACGGGTCCGTATCTCATCGACCTCATTCACAATCGCCAGGTGGACCTGCTGATCAACACGCCCATCTATTGGGGCAGCTCGGCGATCGAAAGCCGGATCCGATCGGCCGCCATCATGCACAACATCCCGATCATCACCACCATGGCCGGAGCCCGGGCGGCCGTCCAGGCAATCCGGGCTTTGCGCGAAAAGCACTGGGAGGTGCGGGCGCTGCAGGACTACCACCTGAAGCGTTGATATGCGGGACATACGAAACGGGATCGACTCGCCGCGTCATGGTCGATCCCGTACTCCGCCTCCTACAATAGCCCGATATGCGGGTCATGCGGGAAGTCCGTTTCAGCCTCGGGCCGGATACGAACACCGAGGTCACCAACTCGTACGCGGGCTGGCCGTCTGCGGCCGGCATTGCGCCGTATCTGGTCCTGCAAGGCGTAATCGCCGGCGAGCCGGATCCCCGCACAGGCTACCTCGCGAACATCACTCGTATCGACCGGCTGTTCCGCGAGCACAGCATCCCCCTGATCCGCCGCATGTACGAGGCGGGAGAGGGCGACGCCGGCCGGATTCTGATCGCCGTCGCCGAAGATCTGCAGCCGCACGCCCCCGAACGCACGGCCTGGGTCAGCCTGCACCTCAAGGTCACGCCGTTCCTCGTGTTCAGTTTCGATTGGGAGACCCCGAACATGATTCTCCTGACGCAGAGCTTCGAGTTTGCGGCCGCCCACCGCCTGCATTGCCCAGACATGACAGACGAGGAGAACCGAGCGTACTTCGGCAAGTGCAACAATCCGAACGGACACGGGCACAACTATGTGCTCGACGTGACAATCGCCCGACCGCTCGACGAAGCGTCGGCTCGGCCGATGCCGCTCCCCGATTTCGAACGCATCGTCCGGCAGCGTGTCGTCGATCGCTTCGATCACAAGCATCTCAACCTGGACTGCCCGGAGTTTCGCGAGTTGAACCCCTCCGTGGAAAACATCGCCCGAGTGATCTGGAGATTGCTCGACGGGCACCTGGGCAGCGCGAAGCTCGCCCGCATCCGAGTCTGGGAGACGTCCAAGACGTATGCGGAATACGAGGAAAGGCGGTGAGGCCTGAGGCTTGAGTGGGAGCTATAGGCTATAAGCTAGAGGCCGTAAGCCATTCTGACCGTTGTGGTGCACGCTTCCAGCGTGTACACTGCAGGCAGGATGCCTGCACCACAAAGCCGTGAGCTATGAGCGGCCTGTTTTCCCGCTCATAGCTCACAGCTCATAGCGCAGAGCTATTCCTCACATCTTTTCGATCTCTTCGCGGAGTTTCCTGAGCGCCTCGCGCTCGAGCTGACGGACGCGCTCGCGGGTCAGGCCGATCTTGGCTCCGATGTCCTTGAGCGTCATGGGCTCCTGGTCGTCGAGCCCGAAGCGCAGCCGCAGGATGGTCGCCTCCCGCTCGTCGATCTTGTCGAGCAGCCGGCGGATGATCTCGTTATCGGCGTTGCTGAAAACGGCCTCCTCGGGCTGCGGCGTGCGATGGTCGGCCAGAATCTCCGAGAGCCCGAACGTGCCGTCGGCTCCGCCCGACTGCGTCGGGGCGCTGAACGCCTTGACCGCCCGGCGGATAATCCGCACCTTCCGCTCGGACAGCTTCATGTGCTCGGCCATCTCCTGGAGCGTGGGCTGGCGGTTGAGCTTGGCCTCGAGTTCGTGGGCGGCCCGCTTCCAGTCGGCGATCATGGCCACCATGTAGGCCGGAATGTGCACGGGCTGGACGGTGTTGATCAACGCCCGCTTGATCGCCTGCTTGATCCACCACGACGCGTACGTGCTGAACCGGGTCTCCTTCTCCGGATCGTACCCCTCAACGCCGCGGAGTAGTCCGATATTGCCTTCCTCGATCAGGTCGGCGAGCGTCATCCCACGGTTCAGGTAGTTCTTGGCGATGTTGACCACCAGCCGCAGGTTCGACCGGATCATCACGTCCCGCGCACGCTGGGCCTCCTCCTCGGCCTGCTCTTTCTCGGCCAGGGTGATCTTCTTCTCACGCAGCAGTTCGCCCAGCTTCTTGGAATACTGGATCTTGCTCCCCAGCTCGCGCTCTTCTTCGGCAGTCAGGAGAGGAGCTTCGTCGATCTGCTTGAGATAGTGCTGGAGTCCGCTTTCGACAGCGATGGCAGCATCCTCCGTGAGAATGGGAGAGCGGCGGGGCTCCCCAAGACAGGCAATCCGCTTGCAGGGGCCCGGCCGAACACCTCGCCGGGCTCTTCCATCCGCATGTTAAGGCCCAGACGACAGCGAGGTCAACGCCGACTGTTAAGATCGGCGTTGACCCCGCCCGGGTTTCGTTCAGATCGCGGTTACTGCTGTTCGGACTCGTCGCGCTCGGTCTCTTCGGGCTGACGGAACGGGAAGGAGGTGATCAGGTCCGTGGACACCTCGCCCTTGCCGTGCAGACCGCCGCGGCGGGCCTTGGCCTCGCCCGGCTGACGTCCTTCCTCGGTCGCCCACTCGGCCCGCTTCTTGCTCAGGCCGATCTTGCGCTCCTGCGGATCGACTCGCAGAATCTTGACCTCGATCTCGGCCCCCACCTTGACCTCGTCGTGCGGGTCCTCGACCTTGTGGTCGGCCAGTTCGCTCACGTGCAGCAGGCCTTCCAGATCGGGCTCGAGCTCGACGAACACGCCGAAGTTCGTGATCTTGGTGACCTTGCCCTTGACGATCTGGCCCGGGATGTACGTCGAGGGGATGGCCTTGAGCCACGGGTCCTCGGTCAACTGCTTGGTGCCCAGGGCCACTCGCATCTTCTCCTGGTCCACGCTGAGGACCACGCACTTGACGCTGTCGCCCTTCTTGAGCACTTCCGAGGGATGGCTGATCTTCTTGGTCCAGCTCATGTCGGACACGTGCAGCAGACCGTCGATCCCTTCCTCGATCTCGATGAACGCGCCGTAGTTGGCCAGGTTGCGGACCTTGCCCTCGATGATGGTGTTGGGCGGGTACTTCTCGGCCACCCGCATCCAGGGGTTGGTCTCGACCTGCTTCATGCCCAGGCTGATTTCCTGCTTGTCCTTGTTGACCTCCAGGACCACCACTTCAACGGTGTCGCCCAGACTGACGATCTCGGACGGGTGATTGATGCGGCGGGTCCAGCTCATCTCGGAAATGTGGACCAGACCCTCGACGCCCGGCTCGAGCTTCACGAACGCGCCGTAGTTGGTGATGTTGACCACCTCGCCGCTGACCTTGGAGCCGACCGGATACCGCTCCTCGATGTGCTCCCACGGGTTCTCCGTGAGCTGCTTGAGGCCCAGAGCGATCTTTTCTTTGTCGCGATCGACGTTCAGGATCTTGACCTCGATCTCCTGGTCGATCCGCAGCCGCTCGGACGGGTGGTTGATGCGGTCCCAGCTCATATCGGTGATATGGAGCAGGCCGTCGATGCCGCCCAGATCCACGAACGCGCCGAAGTCGGCGAGATTCTTGACCGTGCCCTTGCGGACCTGACCGACCTCGATATCGGACAGGACGCGCTCCTTGGCTGCCTGGCGGGCTTCCTCGATGAACTTGCGGCGGCTGATGACGATGTTGCGGCGCTCGGTGTCGATCTTGAGGATCTTGGCCTCGATCTCGGTACCGATAAACTCGCCGATGTCGCCCGGCCGGCGAATGTCCACCTGCGAGGCGGGCAGGAAAACCGGCACGCCGATATCGACCAGCAGGCCGCCCTTGATCTTCCGCATGACCTTGCCCTTGCAGTAATCGCCTTCTTTGGCCGTCTCGACCAGGCGCTGCCAGTTCAGGATGCGGTCGGCCTTGCGCTTGCTGATGACCACCAGGCCGCTGTCGCTCTCGACAGTCTCAAGCCAGACATCGACCTTGTCGCCGATGTCGATGGCCGAGCGGTCGTCCCATTCGCTGATGGGCACCACACCCTCACTCTTGAGGCCCAGGTCCACGACGACGTCGTCGCCGACGATGCCGACGATGCGGCCCTTGAGAATACTGCCGGCCTGGAAGTTCCCGATCGTCTGGTCGATCGCGGACGAGATGCTGGCATCCGAGGTATCGGTGCCCAGTGCCTCGCGCAGTTCAGCTTCCAGATTGTCGTCGTTCATTTCGAGCGAGTTGATCAGAATTTGGTCTACCATGCTGTCCTTTTGTGAATCGTTGGAAAACGGGGAGTGAAGGGTGTTCTTCTCAGGGGCCGTGCCGCCCCGCCGGGCGAGCCCCGAATCAAAAAGAAGCCCATCGACGTCGCGGCACGAACCCTTCGTGCACTTTCTGGACGAGTCGAACTTGACAGTATAACCGCGCCGGGACAAAAACCGCAAGTCCCGGTGAGACCATTCGCTTCGGCAATCCAGGCGTCCCCGCCCCCGGGCCGTCACCGACGCGCCCGCCCGAGCCGGTCGCAACGGCCGCCCGGAGGCAACGAGACTTGCTTTTCCTTCTCGCCCACCCGCAACGAACCTGCTCGCCACGCGTGCGAACCCGTCTGCCGGGAATCCGTAGGAACCCCATACGTCGTGTGGCCCCGGGTTGATTTCCGCTCACCGGACCTATAGAGTGGGCCCGGGAATCGGAACAGAAGCCCCGGCGACGCAAGGACCTGCAAACCGGGGGCATCACCAGGAAGGGAACTATCAGATGAACAAGCACACGTTGGCCCATCACGGCTGGATCATCTTGGCAGGCCTGTTGCTGACTGCAGTGCTGACCACCGCCGGGTGCGGGAAGAAAGACGAGACTCCTAAGCACATCAGCATCGAAGGCAGGGTCCTGGCCATCGACACCGCCACCGGTCAGGTGAAGATGCTGTGGTACAACGAGAAGGAAAAGCGGGAAAGGGAGATCGAAGGGACGCTGGCTCCCGAGGCGGAAATCCTGATCAACGGCCAGACCGCCACGCTGGAGGACGTCAAGGTAGACGATATCGTCGCGGTGACCGGCCGACTCGAAAAGCACGACGGTGAGCCGAAAGCGGTTGCGGTCAAGGTCCACATCACTCGCCCGACCGCCACGGAGCCCGCCGAGGCCGAGCCGGCGCCCGCGCCACCCCAGCAGTGACCCTTGCCGGACGACAAACCGCCACCCCACAGGTGGCAACCTCGCGAACCACCGCCACGACGTCTCGCGCGGCTAGCCAGAACAATGCGATGAAAAACGGGCCGGGAGCCTCGTAAGAGCTCCCGGCCCGTCGTATTGTCTGAACGTCCATGGTCTGCCCGGATTACTTCTTGTAGTAGTCCGCGTTGATCTGCACGAACTTGCTCCACTGCTCCGGCAGATCCTCTTCGGGGAAGATCGCCTTCACGGGACACTCGTCCACGCACAACCCGCAGTCGATGCACGTGTCCGGGTCGATGTACAGCATTTCCGCCGTTGCGAAGTTGGCCTCCTCCTTGGTGGGGTGAATGCAATCAACGGGGCAGACCGCGACGCAGGCAGTATCTTTGGTGCCGATGCACGGCTCAGCGATAATATGGGCCATCATTACCTCCGGGTATCATCTCTCGAGCCCGACTCAGTTCAGGATGTTCGTTATTCTAGTACCCCGCGGCCACCTGACAAGCAAATCGTGTTTTCCCCGGTCGATAAGTGTCAGTCCGCCGGCGGCTTACGGGGCGGGTCGTCTCACCGCCTTGTCCTCGGATGCCGATGCAAGTCGGCCCCCGAAGGCGAAGAGATGACTTTGCTGTCGGCGTTGCCCATCCACGAGATAAGCCGGCCGTTGAAAGCCGCGCTAGACTCTGTTCAATCGGACAACGCGTGTCCGGCGCGATCGCGAACGCGCGGAAGTCTGCAGAAGGAGTTGGCTCCGATGGACGTGGGCCAGACGCACGGGATCATCGTGACCGGCAGCAGCGGCTTACTCGGCTCGAACGTGGTGAGCTCTTTGGCCGGTGAGTACGAGGTGTTCTGCCTGGATCGACATGAACCGACCGAGGATCTTCCGCTGGCCGCCGAGTTCATTCCTGTCGATGTGAGCAGCGACGAGAGCGTCCGGCAGGCATTCGCCCGGATCGCCAAGCTTGGCCGGAGAATCGCGTCGGTAGTGCATTTGGCGGCGTACTACGATTTCTCCGGCGAGCCTAGCGACTTGTACGAGAAGGTGACCGTCCAGGGCACGCGGCGCGTCCTCGCCGCCAGCCGTGAGCTGCATGCCGAGCAATTCATCTTCTCGAGTTCCATGCTGGTCCACCAGCCGACCACCCCAGGGGTTCCCATCAACGAGGCCTGGCCGCTGGGAGCCAAGTGGGACTATCCGCGGTCCAAGATCAAAACGGAAAACCTGGTGGTCGCCGAGCATGGTCCCGTGCCTGCCGTCATCCTCCGCATCGCCGGGGTCTATACCGACTCCTGCGACTCGATCCCCATCGCCAATCAGATCCAGCGCATCTACGAGAAGCGATTCACCTCGCACGTGTACCCCGGCGACACCGCACGGGGGCAATCGTTCGTGCATCTCGATGATGTGGTCGACGCGATACGCCTGACCATCGAATCGCGGGCCAAGCTGCCTGCCGTCGTGCCCATCCTCATCGGCGAACCCGAGACGTACGGCTACGACCAGCTGCAACGGGAAATCGCTTTGCTCGTTCACGGCGACGCCGATTGGCGAACCGAGCAGATCCCCAAACTGATCGCCCGCACCGGAGCCTGGGTCCAGGACATCATTCCGGGCATCGAAGAGCCGTTCATCAAGCCGTGGATGATTGACCTGGCCGACGACCACTACGAGCTGGACATCAGCCGCGCCGCTCGACTGCTGGGCTGGAAGCCGCATCATCGACTCATCGAGACGCTGCCCCGCATGATCGGCGAGCTGAAAGCCGACCCCGAAAGCTGGTACGAGCACCACCGATTGACATTGCCCAGCGGCGTCGGCCGCTAAATGCTGTCGTGCCCGCAATCCGGGTGCACGCAGTTGTGGGCACACTTCCAGCGTTGCAAGACGCCTGCACCACATGTCAGAGCAAAAAGAAGGCGGACAAGATGCCCGCCCTCTGCCTTAGACTTGCTTCGCTGGGAGTCTTTCACCAGTCCCCCGCCCCCAGGCCCCCCAACTGCGAGCTCAGGCCGCCTATGCGGCAATCCGATAAATGGCTGAGAGGACTGCGCACAATGAGCGGCGAGCGAACGGTATTCGAGATCCTTCGAACGGTCCAGGACCCGGCGGCCGACGCTGCCCTGTTGGCCGCGTTACAGGACGCCGATCTGCCCACCGCCAGCGCCATCGTCGAAACCATCCTGACGCGAAATACGCGGGAAGGGCTTTATGGACTCATCCAGGCCTTCCACCTCCTCGACGACACGCTCAAGCAGATGGTGCTGATCGAGTGGGAGCGGCTGTTCAGTGTGCTTCGCGAGGCCAGTCAGTCGCGGTCGGATCAGGTGCGGCTCAACGTGCTGGAGATGATCCGGCGAGCCTGTATTTATCGGGCGTCGTACCTGGTGGAGGCCGCGCTGCGTTACCGATCCCCTGCCGTGCGCGAGGCCGCCGCGACCACGTTGGCCTTTCTGGCCGACGAGTTGCTGCGCACGGCCCCCGTCCCCGTCGGGGAGACCGATCTTGCCCAACTCAGTCCGCAGGAAGTGCGGGAACGCATGGCCGACCTGGAGTCGCATGCCGAGGACCGCCGGCAACTGGTGGCGGCCATCGAGGCGGCTGTTGCCTCGTACGACATTCACCTGCAACCACGGGTGGTCGAGATCGCCACCTGGTTCCTCGACGACATGAGTTCGGCGTTCTGGACGCTCCTGACCACGCCGGGGGCACGCGTATCGCAGGTGGCCGTCCGCTTGTTGACGCCGTCCATGAGCCCCCGCATGGTGCCGTTCGCCATGGCAGCTTTGGGCTTCTCGGAATTCCGGCCCCATGTGGCCAAGGCGCTGGCCCTGGGCCCCGACCCGGCCTTCGTCGAAGAGTGGTTTCGCCAGTCATGGCGGCTTGTCCAACCCAAGGTAGCCCGCAGCATGGCCGGCTTGAAGGATCTGGCGTGGGTGAGCAATCACGGTTGGGACCTCCTGCAGTTGCCCAACCAAGTGCACCGCCACGTCGCCCGCTGGATCAGCAGCGTCGGCCTGCCGGTCTCCGAGCGCATCGACCTGCTCCGCGAAATGCAGCAGCATGGCGACCGAACGCTCAGCCGCTCGGCCCTGTGGGCGCTCACGACCATTGCCGATCGCCGCGTGACGGAGATCCTCTGGGCCATTCAGGATGATGACGAGCCGGAAGTCGCGCGGATCGCTCGGCGCGAGCTGGCCCGACGCTGCCCGCACGAACTGCCAATCGCAGAGTTGATCTCGGCGAAAAACGATTGGGACTCACTCGATCGCACCGGACGGCCTACGTCGCCGATGAGCTTCGAGCGGTACTGGACGCTCTACGACCGCATGAGCGTCGAGCAACGAACCACCGCCGCGGCGGAGGTGCTGGCGAGCACGCCGATGTTCGAATCGATCCTGGCCCGCAAACTCGCGTCCGGTGACCCGGGCGAGCGGGTGCGTGCCTTGCGGATCATCGCGGACTTGAAGTTGGCCAAGTCGTTCGAGACGACGCTCTATCAGCTCTGTCACGACCCGACGCCGGCCGTCCGCAGCGCCGCCGTTGCCGCCATGGGTCCGCTGGAGACCGCCGTCTCGCGACGGCTGCTTCGCGGGGCGCTGGACGACGTCGATACCCGCGTGCAGGCCAATGCGGTGGAGGCGATTGCCGCGACGGGAAACGAGTCGATGGTGGACGATCTGCTGTCCAAACTGTCATCGCCTGACAATCGCGTGCAAGCCAATGCCGTCAAGGCCTTGCTCAAGCTGGGCGTGCGCGAGGCTGCCGAAACGCTCTTGCGGATGCTTCGTCACGAGAACCGCATGCACCGAATCTCCGCGTTGTGGCTGGTCGAACGCATGGGTCTGTTCACGCTGGCCTCGCGGGTGACCGCCATGGCAGGCGAAGACCCCGATCCGCTCGTGCGGCGACGAGCTTCCGTGCTCACGCAAGAGCTGCCCGCGACGGCCGGTGCTCGGACGGTGGAATCGGCGACGCGCGACAAACGGGAGGTGACCGTCTGATGCTGACCGGTATGTTGGCCATCAGCAACAACCGCTTCGAACGACTGCGCTACATGCAGGATCGCTTCAACGAGAGCGATCCGCAGGCGTATGTGCAGATCCTCATCGCATTCGTGGCTATTCTGGCCATCTTCGCCATCATCCGGTTCTTGAATTACTGCCAGACACGAGAACGGCATGCCAGCTCTCAGGCCATGTCGTTCTACCTGCGGGTTCAGTCGCAGATGGGTTTGCCTCTCCTGGACCGCTGGCTGTTGTGGCGACTGGCCCGCGCTTCCGGCGGAATCAACCCCACCGCGCTGCTGATATCCCCCGTCCTGTTCGACCGCGCAGTCGAGCGTTATCTGGGGCCCGCTGGACTCGTCGCCCACACACGGCTTGCTGCCATCCGCAGACGGCTGTTCGGCCAAGCCGCCCCCCTGCCCATCGCCCCCGTCGACGAACCGTAGGGCGAACGCTGTTTGTCCGCAGATTTCGCAGATGGCCGCAGGTTTTCAGATGAGGCGGGCGTCATCGACGCCAATCACTTCACTTCTTGTCGCTCAGTGCGCGGCTGAAAGCACGGACGGATTTGAGCAGAGGTCTACTCGGACATCTACGCCCGAACGGCGGCGGGAGCCGACGCAGCACGCTGGAGCGTGTAGTTGAACAAACGATCGACGGCGGCCTCGGCGCTGCGGACGCAGTCGGGCACGCCCACGCCGCCGAAGGCGTTGCCGGCGACGGCCAAGCCCGGCCAGCGTGCGACCTTGCTTTCCAGGTTGCGGACGTAATCGAGATGGCCAACCGGGTACTGCGGCATGGACGCCGGCCAACGATGTGTTTCGACCAGTCGCGGCTCGCCCCGCAGGCCGATGAGGTCGCGGAAATCCTGGAGCACGGCCTGGCGCAGCTGATCATCATCCAGGTCGTACACATGCGGCTGCATGGCCCCGCCCAGGAACGCCCGAACCAGGAGCGTACCTTCGGGTGCCCGGCCGGGGAACTTGATGCTGCTGAACGTGGCGGCGATCAGCGTGCGGCCCTCGACCACCGGAACCACGAAGCCGAAGCCGTCGGGAATATTGGATACCGCCGACGCGTCGAAGGCCATGGTCATGGTGGCGGACGAGGCGTAACGGATGCCGGCCAGATCGTCGGCGACGGCGGGATCGAGCTCGCGAATGATCCGAGCCGACACATGCGCCGGACATGCCATGATAACGGCATCAGCGGATTCGGTCGATCCGTCCTCCAGGTGCACGCGCCACTTCGTGCCGTCGCGCGACACCCTTGACACCGGCGACGACGTCCGGATGGCGCCTTCGGGCAGCCGCTCGGCCAGGGCCTCGATGAGCGTGGTCATCCCCCGGCGGAACGACATGAACATGCTGTAGCGAGCACCGCTGTCGCCGCGTTCGGCGGCCGAGGCGGCCTTGCGCCCCTTGATCATGCCCCAGATGATGCTGCGATACTTGGCTTCCATCTCGAGGAAGCGAGGCATGGTCGTGCGAAGACTCAGGTACTGCGGATCGGCGGTGTAGATGCCGCCCACGAGCGGCTGGGCGACGCGGTCGAGCGACTCGCGTCCGAACCGCCGCAGCACGAACGAAGCGAGGCTCTCGTCGCCGTTTTCGCCGTGGTGCTTGCGGGGCAGGATCAGATCCAGGCCCATGCGGAGCTTGCCCGGCCAGGAGAACAGGCGGCTGGTCACGAACGGCCAGATCCGCGAGGGCGCCAGCAGCAGGAAGCCTTCGGGGATCGCGTGCATCTGGCCGTCGCGGACCACGAACGTGCGGCGGCAGGCCGGGTTGGTGGGGATGAGTTCGCCGTCGATGCCGATGCGCTTGCACAGCGCCAGCGCCCAGGGCTTCTGCGTGATGAACGAGTCGGGCCCGCCCTCGATGAGACAGCCGTCGCGGATCGTGGTCACGATAGTGCCGCCCAGCCGCGGCGCGGCTTCGAGCAACAGCACGTCGGCAGCCCGGCCCGTCTTGCCGGCGATCTCCACGACCCGGTGAGCGGCGGCCAGGCCGGTGACGCCTCCGCCGATGACGATGACCCGCTTGGGGTAACTGACCGACTCTTCAGACATCCATGCTCCCGTTCACAAACGAAGGCGAAGCCACGAACACTTTCAAAGCCCCCGGCGCAGGGGACCGGTTCGCCTCGGCAGACCGCCGTGTAATCCTGACATGATAAGGATTCTGTACTTCACCGTACAGGCGAACTGCCTGCGTCGAGAAGATCATCAGGCGGAAGCAGCGAGGACTCATTCTGGCCATGCGTTGAGAAGCCGGCGAATGAGCACGAGCTGGCCGATGTGGTAGGCGTTATGGTCGGCCAGGAGCATGGCTTCGCGAGCGACGGTCTGGCCGGTGCCGTGCGGGAGCGGATCGAGCAGGTCGGTCTTCGGGTCCGCCACCAGTCGCCGCATTCTCTCGAGATCGGCACGAAATGCGCGGACGGCGGCGGTCCAGGCTTTCGCGTCGGGCGGGCTGTCGCCCTCCGGCCAGTAGCCCTCAGGCCACGATGGCGAAACGTACTCGGGATTCACGGTGAACTCGACGATGTCATGCTGAGAGATGCGCAGGTGTTCGAGGATGCGCCAGGGCGTGTGGGGTAGGCCGGGTGGCTTGGCGCCTCGCAGCCGCGCCGGCAGCCCGGCCACAGCAGCGTCGAAGTCCGTGTGCGCCGCCCCCTCGCCGAGCAGTTCCAGCAGATGTTCGCGAAGGAGCTGGACCGAGCGATCGTTCATGGCGTGAGCCATCCTGTTACTCCGGACAGGCCGTCGGTGTTCAGCGGGTAGCCTTCGTAAAAAGGTTAGCCCCGCGCATGAGCCGCGGCGATCCTCTGTCGCGGGTTCCCCTGCCTGGGGGGCGGGCGTCTCGCCCGCCTCATGGATGGAATTACTGTTCATCGGCGGGTGCGGCGGTCTCGGGAGGCAGACGTGCGTATTTGTCCTGTGCACTGCACGTGTTTTGTGGTGCACGCTTCCAGCGTGCACAATGCAGGCAAGATGCCTGCACCACAATACCATCGCACGTACGCCAAAACGTACAACACGTGAGCCGCCGAAAACGAGCAGAGAATTGGTGCCCATTAACAGAAACGAGCCGGTGAATGCCGGCTCAAGTCTCAGGACTCAGGTCTCAAGCCTTCCTCACCACCCGTCGTGCCACATAGTGGTCACAAACAGTGAGCGGTGGTGTCGGCGCTAGCGTGCGGGTCGAGCGGATTGTTCGTGCACGAAGTCGATCAGCGCCAACACATGATCGACGGGCGTGTTGGGCAGGATGCCGTGGCCCAGGTTGAAAATGTGGCCGGGGCGTCCGGCGGCCTGGTCGAGAATGATCTTGGCACGGCGCTGAATCTCGCCGGGTGTGGCGAACAACGCGACGGGGTCGAGGTTGCCCTGCACGCCGACGTCGTGACCGACGATGTCCCAGCCGCGATCGAGCTCGATGCGCCAATCGAGACCGATGACGTTCCCGCCGGCCTCGCGCATGGCAGCCAACAGGTGGGCGGAGTCCGCTCCGAAATGAATCACCGGTGTGCCCGGCGTGATCGACGCGATTAACTTGCGCGAGTGCGGCAAGACGAACTCGCGATAGTCGGCTTCGCTCAGGCAGCCAACCCAGCTGTCGAACAACTGGACGACCTGCGCGCCGGCGGCGATTTGGGCGTTGAGATAGCCGGCCGTCGCGGTCACGATCTTGTCGAGCAGCGCGTGCCACGCTCCGGCGTTGCGGTACATGAGCGACTTGCTCTCGACGAAGTTGCGGCTACCTCCACCCTCGATCAGGTAGCTGGCCACGGTAAACGGCGCGCCGGCAAAGCCGATGAGCGGCACGTCGGGCCGGAGCGCTCGCCGGGTCAGACGGATCGCGTCGTACACGAAGCTCAAAGCCTCGGCCTGGACGTCATGGAGAGCATCGACGTCGGCCCCGCTGCGCACGGGCCGGGCGATCGACGGCCCTTCCCCCTTGTTGAACGCGAGCCCCACACCCATGGGCTCGACGATCAGGAGAATGTCGGCAAAGATGATGGCCGCATCCACGTCCAGTTGATCGACGGCCATGAGCGTCACTTCGGCGGCCAGCTCCGGCGTCTTGCAGAGTTCCAGGAACGAGACTTTCGCCCGCAATTCGCGGTACTCGCGTTGGTAACGCCCGGCCTGACGCATGAGCCAAATCGGCGTATAGGGCACGGGCTCACATCGACAGGCCCGCATGAACGGCGAGTCGTGTAGAGCGGAAGCAAGCCCCGCGCTCGCCGGCTTGATAGACGCCGGCTCCGCCGTGCCGCCCCACACCAGATCGATGCGGCGAGCGGTCGTGACGTCCACGCCCACGGCGTGAGATGCCCGCTTGCGAGCGAGCAGCTTGTGGGCCGAGCGGGCCAGTCCGCGTATGAGATTGCCCATGTGTACGCCGTCGGGTTCGAAGTCCACGCCCAGACCGACATCGCGAAGGGCTTCACTACAGGTCGGACCGACGGAACCGATGAGCGTCCGCCGGATCGCATCGCGGAACGGCTGCTCGAGGCCAATGTCGGCGGCGACCTTTAGGACGTGTCGCACTTGTTGGGCACTGGTGAACACGAGCACATCAATCTGGCCATCCACCACGGCCTGGATGCCTCGCCGCAAGGGCTCGAGGTCCTCGGGCAGCGCCCAGCTGTAGACCGACACGCCCACCACCTCTGCCCCGCGTTCTCGCAGCCCCTGGTGGAGCCGCTCGTTGGTCTCGCCGTACTCCTGCACCGCCACACGCAACCCCGCGAGCGGTTGCCCCGCTGTGACCGACTCGCCGCGTGGGCGCAACTCGGCCGCGCGCCGGTCCAATGTGGCCAGGATGTCGCGCCAGGTGTTAGGCTCGGGCACCTCGAAGTTCGGAGCCAGCCGCCACTCTCGCATGGCCGCCACCGATTTGGGCCCGCGAGCGACGGTGATGATGCGAGCCAGGGCGTCCACGATCTGCTGCCGCGGGTACTTCTTCTCCATCAGGCCCATGAGGGCACGAGCCCCCACGCCGGTGGTGAAGATCACAAGGTCGAACTTTCCGGCGATCAGGTCGTCGGCGAATGCCTCGGCCCCGGGACTGTGCGGCACGGGCAACTCGCGCATGGACGGAGCGGACAATGCCTGTCCGCCGAGCCGCTCGATCAGCTTTCGTATCTCGTCGGAGAGGCGACTTTCGAATGAGAGAACACGCAAATTCTGGAAGCTGGCTGCCATGCGTCCATTATAGTGGTTTCAGGAGCACTCACCACAGAGCGGGGCAGAGCTGTGAGCCATGGGCTACGAGCCAGACGCCCGGGTGACAGCTCAGAGCTGAGAGCTGATAGCTGACAGCTACCACTCAGAACAGGTTGACCACGAAGCGGATGATGGAATAGGTCAGCGCGGAAGCCGCCGCCGCCGCGGGCAGCGTCAGGAGCCAGGCCGTAGCGATGTCGGCGCCCACGCTCCAGCGGACGTTGGACATTCGGCGGGTCATGCCCACGCCGAAAATCGCGCCAGTGATCGTGTGCGTCGTACTGACCGGGATGCCCAGCATGGACAGGAACAGAATGGTCACCCCACCGCCGGTCTCAGCGGCAAAGCCGTCAAACGGCTGCAGCTTGGTGACACGGTGGCCGAGCGTCTTGATGACCTTCGTGCCGCCAGCGTAGGTCCCCAGAGCAATGGCGGCCTGACAGCTGAGAATAATCCACCACGCCAGCGGACCGTCGGGCGTGCCGTCGCGGGTCGCGTAATGCTGCAGGCTGGGCACGCTCAGCAGCAAAGCCAGAATGATGCCCATGGTCTTCTGGGCGTCGTTCAAACCGTGGCTCAGGCTGTAGATGGCGGCCGAGACCAATTGCAGCACACGAAAGACCTTGTCCACCTTCCGCGGCATCTGCTTCCAGCAGATCCAGGTCAGTGCGACCATGAGGATGCCCGCCAGCAGCATGCCGATGAGCGGGGACAGCACGATGAACACCACGACCGTTTCAAGCTTGCCCCAGGCCAGTGCGCCGAAACCGCCCTTGACGACGGCCGCTCCGGCCAGTGCCCCGATCAGGGCGTGCGACACGCTGATGGGCAGCCCCTGGTGCGTGCAGAACAGCGTCCAGCCGATGGCGGCCAGGAGCGTGGCCAGTATGAGGTGCGGATCGATGATATGGCCGACGACCAGTCCCTTGCCGACGGTGGCGGCCACGTGCGTTTCGAAAAGGAACGCGGCCATGAAGTTAAAGAAGGCGGCCCACAAGACCGCGAGTCTCAGCGGCAGCACGCGGGTGGCCACGACGGTGGCGATCGAATTCGCCGCGTCGTTCATGCCGTTGCTGAAATCGAACAGCAAGGCAATGGCCACGATGATGATGATGTAGACGGTGAGTGCGGTCATGAAAGACTAAGTCAGGAGTTCTTGAGGATGATGGCGTCGATGGTGTTGGCGACGTCTTCGCACCGGTCGATGGCCCGCTCCGTCAAATCGTAGATTTCCTTCCACTTCATGGCCTCGATGGCGTTCGTCGAGGTGGCATACAGTTCGGCGGCCGCCGCGTGATTGACGTCGTCGCCCGCGTTCTCCATGGCGTGGATCTCGATCAGGTGCATGCGCAGTCCCGCGGGCCGCTTGTTATAGTGGCGAAGCTCGCCAACGGCGGCGGCCACGCACTGCGTGGCCCGCGACAGGATGTCCACCAGCTTGATGAGTGAGCTGGTCGGGGCCTGGATCTGGTACAGGACCAGGCGTTTGGAAGCCGCATCGACCTCGTCGATCACGTCGTCCATCAGCTTCATGAGGGAGTAGATGTCCTCACGGTCGAACGGCGTGATAAAGGTCGTGTCGAGCTTCTGGAGCGTGCGGTGGGTTACCTCGTCGCCTTCGTGCTCGATCTGGCGGATGATGGCGATATATCGCTCGCGCTGCGGGTAATCCCGCAGGAGGTCCACGTAGGCCTGCGAGACGCGGACCAATAGGCCGGCGGCCTCTTCAAACAGGTCGAAAAACCGCCGGTCGCGGGGGATCAGGCTCAGCACGTCAACTGCTCCTGGCGTGGTCTTTTTGCGGCCCTGGCTGTCCTTCGCGACGGGAAACGTCGCCTCCCCTGGTACCGGGCCGTGCGGCCAGGAGAAACTGTTTTTTAAGCGACCCAGCTCGACGCGTCAAGAAACACCAAGCTGCCGTGCCGGCTGAGCATCGGCTCCGCCCGTACTATTGCCCGCTTTTCGGCGTCGCTAGGGGACACGATTGGAACTCCCACAGGGTTAGGCCCTCAGTGGCCTCGAGAATGTACAGGCGCACGTGGCGGGCGGTCACGGGGTCGAATTTCACTGGAGGCTCTCGTCGATGAGTTGGGGCGAGCCCAGATTGACCTCCAGCCAAGCCGAGTGCGTGTCGGCGACGAGAGCATAATTGAGAGGAGCCGCGCGTCACAACCGCCACAACGCCGATCCGCGACTGACTGGTCCGGTCTTGACCGGCTGATGCGAGCCGTCGACAATCCGCTCGGGCCGGTCGCGAGGCTGCGGTGCGGCTTCGATTGCCGGTCGCAGGTCCATTGTTGAAGGGAGAACACATGCGATCTGGGCTGTTCTGGACCGTCCTGGGCGGGTCAATGATGTTGTTGGGTTGCAGTTCGTCGGAGAGCGCGAACGTGCAGACGCGCGAAGTGCAGGTCGCCAAGCCGGCACGCGTGCTGCGTCATGTCGTGTTGTTCAAGTTCAAGGACGACGCCTCGAGCGAGCAGATCCAACAGGTGGTCGATGCGTTTCGGGCCCTTCCGAGCAAGATCGATTTCATCCAGGACTTCGAATGGGGCACCAACGTCAGCCCGGAGCCGCATTCGCAGGGCCTGACGCACGCGTTCCTGCTGACGTTCAAGAACGAGGCCGACCGCGACGCCTACCTGCCGCATCCGGCGCACCAGGAATTCGGGCGGATGCTGGGGCCCATTCTCGACAAGGTGACGGTGGTGGACTACTGGGCCACCGAATGAGCCGCGATGGCACCAGCAAGCTGCCCCACGGCAGGCGGGTAATGCGAAGCTGACAGCGTACGGCTTCGCGAGGGACGGAACATGTCGAACGCACACCGGATGATGACCATCTGTCGGCTCATCGCGCTGTTATACTCGCTCATCGGCGCGCTCCCTGCCCTCGCTGCCGCGCGCCCGAATATCTTGTTCCTCATGGCCGATCAAATGCGCGGCGACTGCCTGGGCGCCGACGGAAACAAGGTCATCCGAACGCCCCACCTCGACCGGCTGGCCGCCGAGGGCGCGCGCTTCCGCTGCGCCTACTCGTCCATCCCCTCCTGCGTGCCGGCTCGCACGGCCATCCTCACGGGCCTGGCCCCCTGGCGGCACGGCATGCTGGCCATGCGAACCATGGCCCTGAAGTACGAACGCGAGATGCCCGCCCTGTTGGCGGATGCGGGCTATTACACCATGGGCATCGGCAAGATGCACTTTCACCCGCAACGGGCACTGCGCGGATTCCACCGCGTCCTCCTGGATGAGTCGGGCCGCATCGGCCATCCGGAATTCCGCAGCGACTACCGCGCGTGGTTCTGGTCGGTCGCCCCGACCCTCGATCCGGACGCCACGGGCATCGGCTGGAACGACTACCGCGGCGCGATTTACGCCCTGCCCGAAGAACTCCACCCGACGCGCTGGACGGCCAACGCCGCCGTCGCGTTCCTCAACGAGTACAAGGGCCAGGAGCCCTTCTTTCTGAAGGTTTCTTTCGCACGGCCGCACAGCCCGTACGATCCGCCCGAGCGGTTCATGCGGCTGTATGAGGACGCCGACGTGCCGCCGGCCGCGATCGGCGACTGGGCCGAACGTCACAACGTGACGCCCAAGCCGAACGACTTCACCATCTGGCGCGGCAACGTCGGGCCGGAGGTTGCTCGTCACTCGCGCCGGGCGTACTACGGCTCGGTCAGCTTCGTCGATGAACAGATCGGTCGCATCCTGCAGACGCTCGAGGCTCGCGGTTGGATGGACAACACGCTGATCCTGTTCACCTCCGACCACGGCGACATGCTGGGCGATCACTATCTGTGGCGCAAAACCTATGCCTACGAAGGCTCGGCCCGTGTGCCCATGCTCATCCGCTGGCCCCGCTCAGTGGATGCACCGCGCGGCCAGGTGCTGACGCAACCGGTGGAACTGCGAGACGTCCTGCCCACCTTCCTCGACGCGGCTGGTGTGCCGGTGGCCGAGGGCAATTTTGACGGACGCAGCATGCTCGAGCTGATCCGCGGACGCGCCGAGAATTGGCGGCGATGGATCGACCTCGAGCACGGGCAGCAATATCCGGATGCCGGCTGGTGGACCGCACTGACCGACGGGGAAGTCAAGTACATCTTCTACGGCTCGGACGGTCGCGAACAACTGTTCGACCTGAAGAACGACCCCAGCGAGTTGCACGACTTGAGCGCTGACGGTCGGTACGCAGCCACGCTGAGCACGTGGCGCGAACGCATGGTCGAGCACCTGTCCGAGCGAGGCGAGCCCTTCGTCAAGGACGGCCGCCTCGTCGGCCCGCGCCCCAACGTGACCTACAGCCCACATTTTCCGAAGTAGTCAGTTGTCAGTGGCCAGTGGCCACTGGCGAGCGGCGATTGCCAGCTTCGGGGGGGCGAACATCTTGCCCGCCTTGTACAGTGACTGATATAGTGCACATGCCAGCACCTGCGTCCGCAGGACACCGCACGAAATAGCGTCGCCGCGTTGGCTCAGCATCCGGCACATATCGAAGCTCTCTCCTGGCCCGAAATAGGCGGGCGGGACGCCCGCCCCCCGGGATGGGACTACTGCCAACGAACTACTCTCGACACCCTTCGACGGGCGGCTCTCCCGGACCGGCGGCACACGCGATGAAAATCTCCACGTCGGCCTGATCGACGTCGAGGTCGCCGTCCAGACGGGCCTCGAGGCAGGCCGGATCGACGACGGCTTGCCCACCGCTCAAGCAGATCTGGAAGGCTCCGAAGTCCTCCATGTCCACGTCGTGGTCGTGGTCCATGTCGCCGACCAGCGGAGGAGGCAGCGGCCCGACGCCCCAAATCTCGATGTCGTCGATATTCCAGCCGCAGTACTGCCAGTTTGCATCGGTCGTGCCCATGGTCCACCGCAGATAGACGGTCGGCCGGTTGTCAGCCACCGCCGAGATGTCAAATTCCTGCGGCACCCAGGCGTTATCCGCGACTTCACTGGTGGCCTGCCACAGCGTCGTGAACGACGAGCCGTTGTTGCTCACCCTCACGTAAGCGTTATCAAAACCGTTCCCTTCAACCCCAAGCCAGCGATAAAACCGCAACCGCGTCTGCGTGATGCCCGTGCAGTCGAGGGGCGTGCTGGTCAGATGCCGTTCGGGAAGATTGCTGGTGTAATCGCCCGCGAGGTTGTATCCGAAAACGTTTTGGCCGGTGAATCCCGAGACCGGATCGGGATAGCCGTGGCTGCCTCCGCCGCCCTGCGGCACACCGAAGGCCCAAGCCCCCTGCCGCGTCCAGCCCGGATCGCTGTCCAGGTCAAAGCGATAGATCAACTCAATTCCACCGACGCGCACGCTGGCGACGGCCGGAGCTGAATCGACACCGTCGTTGACCTTGAACTCGAAGCTTTCATCGTAGCGAGCGGCTGGGCGTGATACGTAGCGAACCACGTTGCCGCCGCCGGTGAGGGTATACGGCACCGTGGTGATCGGCAGTCCCGTGGCCGGATCCGCAAGCACGCCTTCCGCCGGCAACGAAACGATCGTCGTCGAAAGCGGCAACGCATAGGCCGAGACGCCGGGCAGCACGAACTCGGCGTAGGAATTGACCGCGACGTCCACCGACACCGATTGGGCCGTCGGAGGCGTGGCTCCCTGCGACTCGTAGATCCGCAACTCGGCTAGCTTCGACCAGTGAGCCTCCTCGCACGTGATGCGAACATAGCGAGCCGTGGTCGGCGCCCCCGCGTAGCGGACGGTGAAGGCGTCCAGATCAGGGTCGGCGGGATCCATGTCGCGACGATCAGACGAGGCCCGATTCCAACTGACCGACTCGCGAGCGAACAAGGTCTGCTCGCCGGTGAATGCGCTTGTGGTCGAGGCCTCGATGCGGAATTTCTGGAAGAAGTCGCCACCGTATCCGTTCTGGAAGAGATCGACCGCGGCGAACGTCCGGTTCGAACCCAGATCGACCTGGATCCAAGTGCCCACGGGAGAGTTGCCGCCGTCCCAACGTGTGTTGGGGTTGCCGTCCACCAGGTATGCCGCCCCGCTGCCGCTGCTCGCGGTCGCGGTGCGTCCCAGTGCGATGTTGTCGCCCAGGGCTACGGGTGCAATCTGCACGCGGACATCGCAGGTGGCTTCCGCTGTATGGCCTGACCAATACTTCTTGTTGAACTCGGTCACCCGCAGAAATGCGTAGTCCTTTTGACCCTGCGCCTTCACGCTGATGAGGAAGCTGCCGTTGGTGCCCACGACGTTGATGCGTCCCCATGGATTGGGCTTGAGCGTGTGGCCGGTGTACGTCGTGAACGGGCCGTTCTCGAGCGTGTTGATGTTCGGAAGCGTGACCACGCCGTCGGCGTCCGCCTGTCCTTCGAAGATCGGCTGCCATGGATAAGGAACGCCGGAGTTGTTGGTCTCCGAGGTCTGTCCGCCGGAACTCTGCCAAATCTTGAACTCGGCGAAGGGCAGCGGTGAGCCGGTCGCATCGACGGCGCGAAGCCGGGCCACGTCGGGCACGTCGTACAGCATTTCGCCGTAGAACCCCCGGCGATACCCGCAGTTGGAGTTGAGGGCGCCGCAGGTCCAGTCTTCCAGAAGGCCGGTCGGCTCGTACGACGGGTTGAACCGTGTGTCATCACCCGCCATCAGGCCCATGAATGACGGGTAGTATCCGCGCGTGATGTAGGTAGTGCCGCCGTCCTTGACTTTGACCCGCGACGGAGCCACCGGCGTGCCGGACTCCATGTTCATGCTGTACAGGTCGATCATCCCCATCTGGTGCGTGCATTCGTGCAGCCACGCCCATTCGAGGATCTTCGAAAACTTGTCCACGTAGGCCTGATCGGGGAGCATGCCCCACTCGCCGTCGATCAGGAAGTTCGTCTGGCCGCCGGGAATGTGGTTGCCGCCCTGAAGCGTTCCATCCGGAACGATCTGGATCTTCTGTACCCGGACCCGCTCGAGACAGCCGTCCTCGGCGAAGCCGGCAAACCGCGACATCTCCAGGTAGGTCTCGTTCCAGATCGATACGTACCAGTTCACCCAGTCCTCGAACGAGAATGTGCCGAGCTGATTGACCTGGGCGTTGAACATGTCGTACATCGACTGCTCGGCATAAATGCCCATGCAGGGCGCTTCGATAAACTGCGACAACGCGTTGTTGTTGCGGCTGTAGTCGGCGATCGCGTCGTCCGGGTCCACCTCGAACGTGACCCAGCGGTCGCGGTGATCGAGTGAGTTGCGATGGGAATCGGTACCGCCGAGGTAATCGTTGGCGTCCCAGACCCAGTTGAACGCGAAAGTCTTCTCCTCACCCGCGGCGATGCCCACCGGCTCCTGCCCGGTCGCCACGACCTGGCCATTGATCATCCAGCGGTAGTTGAACGGGCCCGACGCGCCGCTGAGTCCCTTGTTTCGCACGTGGGCGGTGAAAGTCACCACGTCGCCGTTGGCCGGCCACTTCGGCATGTCCGCGAAGCCGGGCGACTTCAACAGCCCGACCGACTCGTCGTGGAACGTCCTGTATTGATAGGCGTTCGGATTGTAGCGGTAATACTCGGGTGTCCGCGAGATATACGTCACATCCAGATCGCTGGTACGGGCGGGCGGCGTGATCGAGTTGTACGTCACGATGAGTTCGGGCCGCAGGCTCACCACCGGTGACTCGCTCGAGTGAGCGCGGTTCTCGCCCGAGGGCGTGCCATCGAACTCGATCACCCATCCGAAGTTGCGATGTTGCGCGGCATAGAAGATCGCCACGTCCTGGCCGAGCCCGTTGATCTGCCACGTTCCTGCCGAGGCGTTGTAGTTGGCGGACGTGGTCGTGACGACCGTGGGGGCGGAGGCCCGATCAACGCCCGCCATCGCCGCTCCCGGCGCCGCCCAGGTCAGCGCTTCGCCGGGCCGGGCACTGTAGAAGCGATGGTTCCAGGAGCAGGCCCAATGTTGCGGCTGCGGCACGGCCTCCATGCTCCCCTGCCGCCAGGGCTGCAGCAGCCGATAAACCCGCACGCTGTTGCCGAGAGACCACGCTCCCGCAACCGGATGCAGTCGCAGCGATGCGAAGGTGATCTGCTTGTGTGGACCGATCGCCCGGTGCAACTCGCGGAATTGGATCAGCACCTTCGTGCCCGCAGCGGCATCGAGCGTCAGCGTCGCCCGGCCGAAATTCGCATCCGGCTGCGCCGGGCTGATGGTTGCATCCTGCGTACCGTAGTAGTTGTAGCTTTCGTTCGGATAGGTGGTCGGATAAGGCGTGATGGACAAACCGTTCTGCAGCGTCCGTGTTTCGGCGCGCCCGGAAGCTGACACCCACAAAACCACCACGACTGCAATCAACGAACAAACGCTTCGCATACTTCCCCCTCGTGTGGGCAACGCCGGACGGTACAGCGTTCGGTGAATGAGTTGTGAGCTATGAACTGGACATATCGCTGACAGCGGGTCGCTGAGAGCTGCGGGGATACCGACGCCGCCCAGCGCATCAGCTTCCACTCGAGCGGCGTTGCGCGGATGGCGGCCTCGGGGGGCGGGAACTCCACCCGACTTGGCGGGCAAGATGCCCGCCCCCCGAGAGACCGTGACTCGTGGCTCGCGCCCGTTCATCGAACGGGGCTTGCAATCGACCTCAATCCATGCAGTTCGGATCGGCCGTCCCACCGATGGTGTAGCAACGCTGGAACCTGGCAAAGTCGTTCATATCCACCACGCCGTCGCGATCGAAGTCGGCCGCGATCTTGCCTTGCGGATCTGCCGGCGGACAGTCGGGAGGCAAGGCTTGCGGATCGTACGGGATGGCCGGCCCCGAAACGCACGCCTGGAAGATATTGAAGTCGTCGCGGTCCACATCGCCGTCTTCATCGAGATCGGCCGACGGCGGCGGCACCTCGAACGGTCCGTACACCCAGATCACGTCGGTGTACGGATCATCGGGGCTGCCACCTTGCTTGATGAAGACCTTGCCGTCGTGGAAGGCGATGCTGGTGCCGCTTCCGGTCGGTGCCGGCAGGTTGCCCTGGAGGAATCGACCCGATTCGATGTCATAGATGGCAAAGTGGCTGCTCGGCGGTCCCCAGCCTTCGTTGTTCGCCGGCGATCGGCCCGCGACGATAAACAATCCGCCCTCGGCGCCAATCTGCGAAATGCCCGCCCAGCCCGGCGGAACGGCACAGATCGCAGAACCGTACCCGATTTCCCACGGCAGCTGTGCCAAGTTCTCCGCCGTCGAGTTGGCATGATCCCAGTCGTCCCAGTTGGGCCCGAAGTAGTTGTTGCGAATCAGTGTGGTCGGATCCACCCTCCACAGCCGATCGCCTGTCCCGCGCGGTTCCGTGACCCAGTCGTTCTTGATGCCGTAGAGCAGACCGTCGCCCGGCCCGGCGGTCATCTGGGCCGCCCGGCTGAACCAGTTGGGGTCGGTTCCGAGAATGTTGCTGAACGCCGCACGCTGGCAGGTGACGGCATCGAGGTTGTCGAGGTCGGCAATGGTGATGTAGCCGCCCTGGTTGACCGCCGCGGCATGAGTGTTGCCGTACACCGTGCCGCCAATCACGACATAGCCCGTGTTGCCGAACAGCCGGCTGCCGCGGTGCGTCCACGTGCCAGTTTCGATGTCGTAGGTGGTCAGCACGTCGGCTTCACCGTCGTGACGCCGGGTGATCAGCATCCCCTGACCGTAAGCCAGCGCTCCGTTATCGCCCGAGTTGCCGCCCGGCGCGCTAGGCAGCGGGGTCCAGGTTACCCCGCCGTCTTCGGTGGCGTACAGATCGCCATAGCTGTTGCGATAGTAGTAGAGCCTGGTCCCGTCCGAGGCCAGCGAGGTTCCAAACGCGCCCTCGATCGGCGCCTGGCGGGTCTTGATGGTCAGGACCGACAATGGATCGTTGACCTGCACACTCCAACTCACCGTGCCGGACCCGCCGGGGTTGATCGCCTCTACCGTGATTTCGAACGTCTGCCCGACGTCGGCCGGGCTCGGCGTCCAGCCGTAAACACGACCGGTGTTGCTGACCTTCAGCCCCTCCGGACCGGCCACCTTGGCCCACCGGCCCGCGGGGTCGCCGCCGGCCACCTCCAACTGAACCACGTACTCGGTGTACACGCCCACGGTGTCCAGAGCAGGCATTGCCGCCACTACCGGGGCAACGAAAGGCCGCATCGCCAGGGCGTAGAGCGTGCCATGCGTACCTTCCTGACCGTCAATGAAGTAGATCGTGCCGTCTGGACCGACGGTCAGATCACGGAAGTTGTAGGCCCCGTTCTGGGGAGCGGGATCGTCAGGACTGAACCACTCCTGCAAGCGGCCGCCGCCTTGGGCGTCCTGAATGTAGATGCGCCGCTTGGTGGGCGGATCGCTGGCGGCCGACGTGCCCGACACGAAGATCGCTTCACCCGCATCGGTCACCAGGGCGGCCAGAGGCTGCGATTCGCCCAGGCTGTCCGGACCGTCGTAGTACCAGTCAACCTGGCTCGCCGGCAGGTTCTCCCCGCCCAGGTCGCCCGGGTCGCTGATGGACCGGACATCGCCGCCGAAGCCGGCGAAGATGAAACCGGATCCGTCGGGCTTCAGCGTGTGCGTACCGTAAAACCCGCCGTTAAACGACGAGCCGAGCTCGCTGTTGCGCGCCACCCACTTCTTCGTCCCGGTCACCGGATCGTACGCTTCGACCGTCGAGCCGTAGTCGCCCCAGTGCATGCTGTACAGCACGTTCAGCGTGGGGTTGTACATGATGTACGAGACCGCCGTACGAATCGGCGAGTTCGTCCACTGGAGCGTGGCGGCCGTGGTCGATACCCGCACACAGTTGATCTTGGCGTCGGACACATCCGCCCCCGACAGACGGTCGTGATTCCAGTACAAGCCGTGCTCGCCCGGGCCGAACACGTCGGGGACCAGCGTGGTGTTGCGCCAGGTCACGTCGCCGCTCGTCGCTATCGGCGTCGCGTGGAGGATGGCGCCATCGCTGGCGCGGATGGCGAACACGTAGCTCACGCCGAGATCCGCGTCCCGCGTGGTAACACCGTAAATCGTTCCATTGTGCAGGGCCATGTTCAAGGCCACCGGCTTGGGCAACGGATCCGATTCCCAGATTACCGCCCCCGTGCTCTTGTTCAACGCGTAGACGGTGGGGAAATCGTTGTTGTACCGGGCCGAGTACACGGCGTCGGAACCCACAATGGGCGTCAAATCGGAAGCGATGCTGTCGGTCAGCGGGCTTGCCCAGAGAAAACTGCCGTCCGTCTTGCTGATCTTGATGACGCCGGAATTGGCGACCTCCGTGCTGTAGTAGCCGGTGAAATAAAGGTCACCGTTCTCATCGAAAACGAAATTGACGAACGTGGAACGTCGGGTGTTATACGTCGTCCCGATGTCTTTCTTCCATTTCACGGGCGCGTCCTGGTCGATGGCCAGGACCGGGGCCTGGTACACGTACGTGCGAAAATTGTTGCCGCCCGTGATGCCGAACCCAGGCAATGGGTTGTCCTGGGCGTGGAGCAGCGAGCCTGCGAAAAGACAGAGGACCGCCGTCCAGCGCAGCGCGCGCGTTCGCATGAGAACCTCCTCCTGACGTGATACCCGGATCGACATTGCGTCGAGTCCGCCCCTTGGGGAAGCGCGTAGACTCTCGAGACGCACAATTGCACGGACTTTCGGGGATCTTGGGCGGTTCAAACAGGAAGTGGTCTGTCGAAGATCGCCTCCTTACCCCCGAGCGATGGCATGCTACCGCCGCCCGCGGGCCCGGTCAACAAAAATGTTCGCCACGAAGCCGTCCGGACACCGCAGGATCATCCCTGCCTGCTCGCAGAGCGGTGAACGGAGTTCCAGTGCCCTTGGAGACTGGCGGATACGAATTCACGCAGGGGGTAGAGCACGGATTCGGTGAGCTGGCCCTTGCGAACATCGATCTGTGGATCGTGCGGAACGATGATGGGGATCCGCATGCCGGTCAGTTCGGCGATCACTTCGGGATTGGTTTCCTCGGCCAGCGTCCCGGCGGCCGGCTCGTAGCCGTTGATGACGACCGCGGCAACCGTCAAACCGCGGGTTCGGGCCGCCTCGATCGTCAGCAGCGTATGATTGATCGTGCCCAGTCCCGGGCGCGCCACGACGATCAGCGGCAACCCGAACTGGCCTGCCATGTCCGCCACGCTTGTCTTCTCGTCGATGGGCACGAGTAAGCCGCCGACGCCCTCCACGATCATCCAATCGCAGGCGCCGCGAATGCGGACGTAGCTCTCACTGATGGTCGTCCAATCGACAGGGCGATGCTCGCGCCGAGCCGCCGTCATGGGGGCGAGTTCGCTTGCGTAACGAACGGGGGTGATCGTCTCCAGCGTCTCGCGTGCTTCCGCACAGTGGGCGAGAAACTCGGTGTCCTCGCTCACCAGGCCGAGCCGCACGTCATGCCGGCAACCGCTGGCCACCGGTTTCATCACGCCGACTCGCCGTCCCTGGTGGCGAACCAGCCAAGCCAGCGCGCCGGCGATGACCGTCTTGCCGACACCGGTGTCCGTTGCCGTCACAAACCAGCCTTGGGCAGCAATGCTCATCTCGACCCTCGACACGATATACCACTGTACTGTCGCAGGATCGTAAAGCCCAGCGGCGAGCCTGTCCGATCCCGGATCTGCGACCGATCGCCCGATTCCTCGGTCAAGGGATCGAAAGCCCCCGCCCTGCCACGCCGTCGCGATCCGCCCCCTCGCCTTTCGACTCCCGCGGGGACGTGGTATACTCGCACTCGACCAGCCGGTTCCCCGGCCGCCTAGCGCCCGTAGCTCAGCAGGATAGAGCACCGGTTTCCTAAACCGGGGGTCATAGGTTCGAATCCTATCGGGCGCGGTTCTTCCATTCTCAACGCCACGCAGTGTCTTTTTGACTACTCGCTCTGCATCCCTTCGCGATCCGAGCATTGGCCGGTAGTGGCATGTGGTGGTTAACACGATTTGCAGTGGTTTGACTCACTGCCGCGGGCGTGTTAGAGTCCCCGGCCACTTATATGTGGAGGTCATATAGTGGACTTTGACGAATGCCCCTGCACGGGTAAGACGCTCGCCCGGCTGCTGCAACCGGCGATCATGTCGGTACTGGCTCAGGAGCCGCTCCACGGCTACCTCATCGCCCAGCGACTCCGAACACTGGCCATCTTTGAGGGGACAACGCCGGATTATGCCGGCGTCTACCGCACGCTCAATGCCATGCAGGAACAAGGGCTGGTTCGCGCTTCGTGGGACACGCCCGAATCCGGCCCGGCCAAACGCTGCTACCAGCTGACTCGTGCGGGCAAGGCGTGCATGGCCCAATGGCTCGAGACGCTCCAGCGCTATGAGCGGGCCATCCACGAGCTCACTGAAGTCTTGGGGGCGCGACTGGCATGACCTCCACACCCGGCCCGATCCGCGCCTGTCTGGCCGAGGTCATCGGCACGTACATCCTGGTGTTCTTCGGTGTCGGCGCGGTTCACGCAGCGGTTCTGACCGACGCGCAATCCGGAATCTGGCAAGTGGCCATCGTCTGGGGCGTGGCCATCGCCCTGGCCATCTACGCCGTCGGCGCGATCTCCGGCGCGCATATGAACCCGGCCATCACCGTGGCATTCGCAGTCCTCCGCGGTTTTTCGCCCCGGCAAGTTCCGCTGTACATCGCGGCCCAGCTCGTCGGCGCGTTCCTCGGAGCAGCCACGCTCTACACGCTGTTTTCCGGCACACTCGCCGAATTTGAAGCCGCCAACGGCATCACCCGCGGACAACCGGGCAGCGAGTTGTCAGCCATGGTGTACGGCGAGTACTTCCCGAATCCGGCGGTAGCCAAGGCCCTCAGTTGGTCGCCCGGATGCGTCTCCGAAACCCAGGCCATGCTCGCCGAAGGCGTCGGCACGGCATTTCTCGCATTCTTCGTGTTTGCCGTGACCGACCGAAGGAACGCCGGCGGCCCCGGCGCCGCGCTGCTGCCCATCTGCATCGGCCTGACCGTATCCATCGTCATCTCGGTGGTCGCCCCGCTCACACAGGCGGGTCTTAACCCCGCGCGAGACTTGGGGCCGCGACTGTTTGCGTATTGTGTCGGATGGGGCAGCGTCGCCATCCCCGGGCCTCGCTCGGGGTTCTTCACCGTGTACATCGCGGCCCCGCTGTTGGGAGGCATTGTCGGGGCGGCCGTCCATGACTGGATGCTTCGCCCCCGAACCGCTGGAGCAAGGCATGCAATCGACGCGAATGCTGATCGTGGGAGGGTTCCTGGGCGCTGGCAAGACGACGCTGCTTGCTGAAGCGGCCGGCCGACTGGTTCGACAGGGCCGGCGAGTGGGCCTCATCACCAACGACCAGGCTCCCAATTTGGTGGACACGCGGCTGCTGGCCACGCAGGGTTATCCCGTCGAGGAAGTCGCCGGCAGCTGCTTCTGCTGCAACTTCGACGGGTTCACGCAGTCGGCTGCGGCGCTGATCGACCATGCGCAGCCGGATGTCATCATCGCCGAGCCGGTGGGCAGTTGCACCGATCTGTCGGCCACCATTCTTCAGCCGCTCAAGAAGCAGTACGCGGAGCGTTTTGAGGTCTCGCCTCTGTCCGTGCTGGTGGATCCCGCGCGTCTTCGCCAGATCCTCGGCAAGGCTGAGGGAACGCTGCACCCGGACGCCGCCTACATCTGTTATCAACAGCTGGAAGAGGCCGACGTCGTGGTGGTGAACAAGGCCGATCTGCTGACGGAGCAGGAAGTGGCCGAGCTGAAAAGCCTGTTGCTCGTGCACTTTCCCGGCCGCGAAGTGTGGTTCATCTCAGCCAAGACCGGCGACGGCGTGGACGAGTGGCTCGAGGCCATGCTGACCGGGAAGCGCGGGGGATCGCACATCGCCGACGTGGATTACGACCGATACGCCAATGGTGAAGCGGTGCTCGGATGGTTGAACGGATCGTTCCGTCTCACCGCCGTTGCCAAGCCGGTCCTCTGGGCGGAGTTTGGTCGCGACTTCCTTCAGCTTTGTCGACAGGAGTGCATCCGCCGCTCCGCCGAGATCGGGCACGTCAAACTGATGATCGAGGCGGACACGGGCGTATGCCTGGGCAATCTCACATCCACCGGCACCGAGCCCGTCCTCCGCAATCGCATGAGCGGACGATCAACGCAAGCACGGCTGGTGATCAACGCTCGCGTGGAAACGACGCCGGATACACTGGAGAACCTCGTTCGCGAGGCGCTCGAGCAAGTGGCCGGCCCCGATATCGACGTGACGACGGAAGATCTCCGCGTGCTGAGCCCCGGCCGCCCCACGCCCACGCATCGCATCCTCACGGTAGTGGAGTGAGGGCCATTGGGGCCTGCGGCCCGGGGCTGGGGCCTGGGGGCTAGGGATGACCAGGGGCTGGTTTGTGGTGCACGCTTCCAGCATGCACAGTGCAGGCAGGATGCCTGCACCACAATTCCGCCACACACGTGCACAGTAATGGGCTTTGCCGCCTCTTGCGCGGACCCATGAGATGCAACGGCGTCACTTATTCGTCATTCTGGTTTCGAGCTTCTTTCGTCTTTCGCCATTCGGATTTCGTCATTGCGCCTTCGTCAGTCGCTGCCGCCGATCATCTCCCGCAGTTCGCGAACGCGCAGGATGTAGGCGGCAGCCACATACGAGGCGGCGCCCACCAGAATCAGCGCAGGCAGTCGGATGACCGTGCGGTAATCGATGAGGTGGAACCGATCGGCGGCGGCGACGGCCATCGCCATGATCGCTGCGGCCACGACGATGCGGAGGACACGGCCGGCGATCAGCCGCCATTCGATGACGCGCAGCTTGCGGTCGAAGCGCCATAGGAGCCAGCTCACCTGGAGCGTGCCGGTGATGGCCGACGATAGCGCGAGGCCCGCTTCGCGCAGCGGCGTCTGCACGAGCACGAGGTTGAGGCCGAAGTTCACGACCACGTTGGCGATCGAGGCCTTCAGCGGCGTGCGTACGTCCCCCGTCGCGTAAAACGCCCGCACGATGAGCTGATTGATACCGAACGCCCAGATGCCCAGCGCATACATGAGCAACGCGAACGCGACCCGCCCCACGGCATCCTCAGCCCGAGCGAACTCGCCGCGGTTGAACAGCAACTCGATCAGCGGATAGCGGACGACGATCATGCCCAGCGCGCAGGGGAGCGCCTCGAACGAGGCCACGCAGATGCCCCGTGAAAGCGAACGTCCCAACCCGTCGAGATCACCCTCGGCAGCATGACGCGACAGGGCGGGAAAGATAGCCGTCGCCAAGGCGATGGCGAACACGCCCAGCGGAAACTGGTACAGACGCTGCGCGTACGAAAGGATGGCCGGACCCGAGTCATCCACGAACCACAGCGCCAACAGCGGATCGAGCAGCGCGTTGAGTTGCACCGCGCCCAGCCCCGCCGTCATGGGCAACATGGTGATGGCGATTCGGCGCACGTACGGGTTATGCCAATCGATCCGCAGTCGCAGGCGCAAGCCGGCCCGCCGCAGTCCCCACGCCAGCCAGACCACCTGGGCGATGCCCGCCAGCACGACCGCCACTGCCAGCACCACGATGCCCGCCCGGGGCTCAAGCCTCGAGCCGCCCAGCGCCCCGGCGATCATGAACACGTTGAGCACGATGGGCGCGGCGGCGGCCGGCGCGAACCGGCCCATCACGTTCTGCAGGCTCCCCAGCAACGCGGTCACGCAGATCAAGGCGGAGAACGGCAGCGTGATGATGGTCAGACGCAGGATGAGCCCGGCGGTCTCGTCGAGCGGGCAGCACCACACGATGAGCAGCATCACCAGGTCGGCGACGACGGAGATGCCGCCCAGCAGGACGGCCAGCAGCCCCACCACTCGCCCGGCCAGATCGTCCAGTCCTTCGACGCCCTCGCGAGTGTATCGCTCCGTGAAAACCGGCACGCTGGCCGCCGTGAGGGCGCCCTCGCCGAAGAGCCGCCGAAACAAGTTCGGGATCTGAAACGCGATCGTCCAGGCCGACATGATGGCGCCGACACCGAAGGCGTAGCTGCACGCCATGTCGCGACCCAGGCCCAACACGCGCGAGACGAGCGTGAGGACGCTGATCAGCCGGGCCGATCTGAAAACCTTTACGGACATGGGGGTAAGACGATACTGTCGCGCGACGCCGCCGACAACTGGCCGGCGTGGCGTTCCGCAGGTTTTCCGGTGACGGCGAACTGACCGTGAAATCTCACGAGGACGGCCAAACTACCGCTGCAAAAGAATGGCCGATGCCGTAGTATTCCTGGCCGAGAAGACGCGAGACCAAGCGTGCGAACCGGACGTTCACCCGCCCCGCCCGCGACGCACCGCGAAAGGAGGACACGATGAGCCGACGATCCATGCTCGCGCTGGCAGCCCTTTTGTCAGCGACGGCCGCGGCCGCACCGGGCCCGAATGTGATCATCATTTACTCCGACGACATGGGCATCGGCGACGTAGGCTGCTACGGCGCCACGGACATTCGCACGCCCCACCTGGACGCCCTGGCCGCCAACGGCGTTCGCTTCACGAACTACTATTCCGCCGCCCCCGTGTGCTCGCCCTCGCGAGCCGCCCTGCTGACCGGGCGCTATCCCTTACGGGCGGGCGTGCCGACGAACGTTTCGTCGCAACCCGGCGCCGCGGGCATGCCGGCCGAACAGATCACCTTCGCCGAGCTGGCCCGGTCGCGAGGCTATGCGACGGCCCTCACGGGCAAGTGGCACCTCGGCTTCTCCGACGACACGCGGCCCAACGCCCAGGGTTTCGACGAGTTCTTCGGCCACCACGCCGGGTGCATCGACTTCTACTCGCACATGTTTTATTGGCAGAACCCACCCCACCACGACCTGTACCGCAACCGCGAGGAGATCCACGAGGAAGGCCAATACATGACCGACCTCATCGCCCGCGAGGCCATCCGGTTCATCCGGTCGCAGGCGACACCAACGTCCGGCGAGCGAAAGCCCTTCCTGCTCTACGTCGCGTTCAACGCGCCGCACTATCCGATGCAGGCTCCCGAGCGCTTCCGCCGCATGTACGCCGATCTGCCCGCAGAGCGTGCGATTTACGCCGCGATGGTGACGGCCATGGACGATGCGATCGGCCGGATCCTGCAGACGCTCGACGACACAAACCTGGCGGATGATACCTTCGTCTTCTTCGCCTGCGACAACGGCGCGACGACCGAGCTGCGTGCCAACGGCAAGGGCGGCAGCAACGGGCCCCACCGCGGCCACAAGTTCAGCCTCTTCGAGGGCGGGATTCATCTGCCGGCTATCGTTCGCTGGCCGAAGGTCGTTCCTCGCGGTCAGACGCGCGACCAACTCGTGTGCGCGATCGATGTGTGGCCCACGTCGGCCGAGATCATGGGCGCGGAGGTTCCAGCAGATCATCGCATCGACGGCATGAGCCTCATCCCCGTGCTCAAAGATCCGAACGCCCCCGGACACGACGCGCTCTTCTGGAAGCAGGGCGAGCAGGAAGCGACTCGCCAGGGTCGCTGGAAGCTGGTGATGAACGGCCTGGACACGGGTGAGAACGATCAGCGAACCAAACTCACCGGCGAGGACGCGATCTTCCTGGCCGATCTACAGACCGATCCCGCCGAGCGTCGCAATCTGCGTCGCGAGCATCCCGAACTGGTGCGCGAGCTGCAACAGCGGCACGAACAGTGGCAATCTGACCTGGGACTGGCTTCAAAACCGCGCGGCCTGGATGAGAAAACGCGCTGACCCGTCGTTCGAACCTGACCTTTCGAATTTGTTCCTTTATGTGCCCGTAAACAGGTTCACGAAGCCCGACACGATGGCGCCTGCGCCGGCGAGTCTGATCCAAAACTCGTTCCCGCAGCATGCACCGCACTGGAAGAGAACGGCCGAACCGGCCGCCACCGCTGACCATCGCAGAACACGTTGATAACGCATGTGGTTTCTCCGGTCCGTCAGCGCCGCAAGGAGGCTCCCGCCGCCTCGCCGCCGGCGCAACGGTCTGCATGGTGTATTGTTGGACCGCGCAGACGAATCGGAACACGCCGATCCCGGAGCGGGTCACCCGATTCTCCCCGCGCCTGGCGACCTAAGCATGCTCCCGAGCGGCGGCGCTCACAAAGGATGACCGCGGCATCATGGCGAACCGCTTGGCGGGCAGGCGGGGCGCCGAGTAACATACCCCCACTGATGGCCGAGAATAAGGATTACGTACTGCCGCCCGAGGAAATCCGCAGACTGGTCGAGCTGGATCGCCAGCACGTGTGGCACCCGTTCACGCAGCACGCGCTGTGGAACCAGGTCGAGCCGCTCATCATCACGGGTGGCCGAGATGAATACGTGTTCGACGCCCAGGGTCGCCGCTACATCGACGGCCACTCGAGCTTGTGGTGCAACATCCACGGCCACCGGCGGGCGGAAATCGACGCGGCAATCCGGACGCAGTTGGACCGCATTGCTCACTCGACACAACTGGGCCTGGCCTCGCCGCCCGCCATCGAACTGGCCGCACGATTGGTGGAGATCGCCCCGCAGGGCCTGAACAAGGTCTTCTATTCCGACGACGGCTCCACGAGCGTAGAGGTCGCCTGCAAGCTGGCGTTCGCATACTGGCAGCATCGTGGCGAGCGACGGCGCGAACTCTTTGTCGCACTCGGCAATGCGTACCACGGCGACACGATCGGCGCGGTGAGCGTCGGCGGCATCGACCTGTTCCACCGCGTGTATTCGCCGCTGCTGTTCAAGACCGAGTTCGCACCCTCCCCCTACTGCTACCGCTGCCCGCTCGGCCAGAAGCCCGACACGTGCGGAGCGGCGAATGGCCGGCCCGCCTGCGCCGAAGAAGTCGGCCGCACTTTGGATACACATTGCGGAAAAGTGGCGGCAGTCGTCGTCGAGCCACTCGTGCAGGCGGCGGCGGGCATGATCACTGCCCCACCGGGCTATCTCGCCCGCGTGCGCCAGCTGTGCGACGAGCACGAAACACTCCTCATCGCCGACGAGGTGGCCACGGGCTTCGGGCGAACGGGCCGAATGTTCTCGTGCGAGCACGAGAATGTCGTCCCCGACCTGCTGTGCGTGTCCAAGGGGCTGACCGGCGGATACCTGCCGCTGGCCGCGACGCTGACCACTGACGCGATCTACGAAGCGTTCCTCGGGCCCATTGACGCGGGCCGGACGTTCTATCACGGCCACACGTTCACGGGCAACCCGCTGGGTTGCGCAGCGGCCCTGGCCTCGCTCGAAATCTTTCAGCGCGATCGTGTCCTCGAACAGTTGCCGGCCAAGATACGCCTGCTTACCGACGGACTGGCCCGATTGGCGGAACACCCGCACGTGGGTAACATCCGGCAACGCGGCATGATGGCCGGCGTCGAGCTCGTGCGCGACAAATCCACGCGCGAAGCATTTCCCTACGGGCTACAAGTGGGGGCTCAGGTCTGCGCTCGGGCCCGCGACTACGGCGTGATCCTGCGGCCACTGGCCGACACCATCGTCATCATGCCGCCTTTGTGCATCTCGTCGGAAAACCTCGAGCATCTGGTGTGGACGGTGCGGACCTGCATCGACGACGTGATGCCCCGGCTTGCCCACGGCATGAGTGATGGACTGGAATGAGCTCGGGAACGGGTCTTGCCCGCCGTAAGTCCACGCGTACCACCATCGCTTCCGATCGACTTTACTTCACTGATCGGGGGAGACATCTGCTGCCCTTCTGACAGCGGATGCGACGTCCGCCCCTCGATGCGCGACACGTTGATGTTTGCACGGGCCGCCGCATCGCGTACAGTATGTGCAGGTTGAAACTGCACAAGCATGGAGAACGCACGATGCCGAACAACAAGCCTGTTGCCCTGGTCACCGGCGGCTCGCGAGGAATCGGTCGAGGGATCTGCCAGGCCCTGGGGGCCGAGGGGTTCCGCGTCCTGGTGAACTACAACTCAAACCTGGAGGCGGCGGAAGAGACCTGTCAGATGATCCAGGCTGCAGGCGGGGAAGCCATCAGTTGCCAAGCCGACATCTCCCATGCCGAGCATCGCGACCTGCTGTTGGACTTCTGCATGGAGCATCTGGGCCGGCTCGATCTGCTGGTGAATAACGCAGGCATCGCTCCGCCGACGCGGTACGATCTCCTGGAAATGCCGCCCGAGAGCTTCGACCTGGTCGTGGGCACCAATCTGAAGGCGCCGTTCTTCCTCACGCAGGCCGCCGCCCGGCTGATGATCAAGCAGCTTGAGGAGAAGATTATCCCGTCGGCGACGATCATCAACGTGTCGTCCATCAGCGCCTATGCCGTGAGCACCAACCGCGGCGAATACTGCATCAGCAAGGCCGGTGTGTCGATGGCCACCGCGTTGTTCGCGGTCGAATTGGCCAAGTACGGCATCCGCGTATACGAGATTCGGCCCGGCATCATCGAGACGGACATGACCGCCGGCGTCAAGAAGAAATACGACAAGCTCATCGCCGAAGGCTTCAGCCCGATCAAGCGCTGGGGCAAGCCCGAGGACATCGGCAAGGCGGTGGCCGCCCTGGCCCGGGGCGACCTGCCCTTCTCCACCGGCGAAGTCATCAACGTGGACGGCGGGTTCCACCTGCGGTACTTCTGAAAGCGGTGTCGCCGGACGAAAGTCCTGCCCCCAAATGACGAAATCCAAATAACGAATGACGAATGAAGCCACAAGCCCGAAGTTCGAATGACAGCTTCTGGCTCATAGCTCACAGCCCATACCTCAGAGCTTACAGCTCATAGCTCATACAAACGACGAGCCCGCACGTTGTCTCCGCGCGGGCTCAAGTTATCGCTTCGCATGTTGTTCGTCATGGAAGCGCATCAGTCCAGGTTGTTCTCGCGTCCGGTCTGTGAGGACGCGAATGGCGTCACACCCGCTGGGCGGCCTTGCGAGCGGCGATGATCTCCTCCTGCACCTCGCGGGGGGCCGGGCGGTAGCAGCGGAACTCCATGCTGAACGTGCCCTTGCCCTGCGTGAGCGACCGCAGATCGGTGGCGTAACCGAACATCCGCGCCAGCGGCACTTCGGCGGTGACCACGACCGTGCCCTGGCGGACCTCGGTGCCGTGAATCAGACCGCGACGGCTCGACAGATCGCCGACCACCTGGCCCTGGAACTCGACCGGCGCCTCGACCTCCACGCTGAAGATCGGCTCGAGCAGCGTGGGCTTGCTGCGGCGATACGCTTCCTGGAAGGCGTCGCGAGCGCAAATCTGGAACGCCAGGTCCGACGAATCCACCGAGTGGCTCGTGCCGTCTTCCAGCAGGATCTTCACGCGGACGACCTCGTAGCCGGCCAGCGCGCCCTTGCCTCGGGCCGACTGGAATCCCTTGTCGCACGACGGGATGTACTCGGTCGGAATCCGCCCGCCAGTGACCTTGTTCTCGAACTCGTAATCTTTCCCGGCGTCCTCGTCAAGGGGGATGAGCTTGCCAATCACGTGGGCGTACTGGCCCGAGCCGCCGGTCTGCTTGCGATGCTTGTAGTTGAACTCGACGGTCTGCGTGGGGGCCTCGCGGTAGCTCACCTGCGGCGGGCCGACCTCGATCTGGAGGTTGTGCTCGCGGCGCAGCCGTTCGATGTAGATATCCAGGTGCAGTTCGCCCATGCCCGAGATGATGGTGTCACCGGTCTCGGCGTCGGTCCGCACGTGGAACGTGGGATCCTCGCGGCAGAAGCGGCTCAGGGCCCGGCTCAGCTTGTCGCGGTCCACGTTCTTGCCCGGGATGACCGAGAGCGAGATCACGGGCTCAGCCACGTGGATGCTCTCGAGCGAATAATTGTTGGACATCGCGCAGATGGTGTCACCCGAATTGCACTCGACGCCGATAAGGGCCACGATGTCGCCCGCCTGGGCCACGGCGATCTCCTCACGCTCGTTGGCGTGCATCCGAAGGATGCGGCCCACGCGCTGTTTGCGACCCGTCCGGCTGTTGAGGTACGTGCCGCCCTTTTCGATGCGGCCCTGGTACACGCGGGTGTAGGTCAACTGGCCGAAGCTCTCGTCCACGATCTTGAACGCCATGGCGACGGTCGGAGCGTCGGGGTCGGCGGCCAGAGCGACTTCCGCCCCCTCGTTCCCGTTGTCCTTGGCGTAGGCCACGCGGTCCAGCGGACTGGGCAGGTAGCGGGCGATGGCATCAAGCAGGCACTGCACGCCGCGATTCTTGAACGCCGAGCCCATGAGCACGGGCGTGATCTCGCGAGCGATGGTCTGCTCGCGAATGACGCTGTGGATCAGGTCTTCGGAGACCGGCTTGTCTTCCAGCATGAGCTCCATGAGCTCGTCGCTGTAGAGCGACAGCGTGTCGAGCATGGCGTGACGGGCCCGCTCGGCGGCAGCCTGCAACTCGGCGGGGATGGGCTGGACGCGAACCTTTTCGCCGCGCTCGCCGTCGAAGTAGACCGCTTTCATGGCGATCAGGTCCACCACGCCTTCGTGATGGCCTTCCAGGCCAATGGGGATCTGCAGCGGAACCGCCACGTGCCCCAGCTTGGTTTCCATGGCCTGCACCACCCGGGCCGGATCGGCGCCGGTGCGGTCGCACTTGTTGATGAACGCGATTCGCGGCACATTGTACCGGCGCATCTGACGATCCACGGTCAGCGACTGGCTCTGCACGCCGCCCACCGCACACAGCACGAGGACGGCTCCGTCCAGCACGCGCAGCGAACGCTCGACCTCGATGGTGAAGTCCACGTGGCCCGGCGTGTCGATCAGGTTGATGGTCTTGTCCTTCCAGAAGACCGTCGTCGCCGCCGACGTGATGGTGATCCCGCGCTCCTTCTCGAGCTCCATGTGGTCCATGGTGGTGCCGACGTCGCCCTTCACGTCGCCCATCTTGTGAATGCGGCCCGTGTAGTACAGGATGCGCTCGCTCAGCGTGGTCTTGCCCGAATCGATGTGCGCCGAAATGCCAATGTTTCGCAGATTGCTGAGATCCATACTGTTCGCTTCAATTCCGTATGAACGTCCAAGATCGGCTTCCTGCCGATCATTTCTTCTTCCCCGCCGCCGGCCTCATCGCCCGCGGCAACGCGACGGCCCTCGAAAATGAAAAATCCTTCCCCCATACCCGTTGCAACGGGCCCAAACTCTTGCCGCCCGGCGTTTGCCGCGTAGCGGTGTCAGGTAGGTATTGGATGAAGGAAACCCCGAAAACCGGCGGCCCTGAAGGAGGGATCGGCCGCCGTGCGAATCAGCGGACGATCGGGCTACCGGAGGTCAGGCAGTTCCTGGATAACCTCTCGCATGGTACACCTCGATGTCTGGCCCGATGCGACGGTGATGGCCGCTACGGGCATCAAAGACCGGTTATCATACCACCGGCCAGTCACAGTGGCAAGAAAAATTTCCGGAGATTTTCCGGGCCGCCTCATCGGCCGAACCGCAAGCTCTGCGGTGCTTCGCAACGAATCCCGGCCTGGCTTTCCTCTCCTCGAAACATCCCCCCACACCACAACCCCTAACTCTTGCGCATTCCGGCACTGGAGTACGCTTTATCAAACCGCAAGGCACTCGGCCGGCCACGGCATTCAGACGCCCTCGATTTGTGGACACTCCCCGAACACACGAGCACCCACACATCCATGCCCTTCAGTGCCATCCATGGTCACAAAACCACGACAACGAACCGTCTTGCCGGTCAGATCAGCGAGGACACGTCAGCATTGAGCGCGGGCGATCTTCTTGAGCGTCCGGACGGTGGTGGCTTCGGGATTGCGTTCGATGCGGGAAACCTGGGATTGAGGCACCCGAAGCCGGGCGGCCAGTTGCTGCTGCGTCAGGCCGGCTCGTTTGCGCGCCGCGGCGATTCGCTCCCCGGCCAGCTCACCGCCGGAAGACGTCAGCGTCAACCCTGGCATCTTCGGACGTGGTCCTAAGCTTATCAGTTGCACTCTTTGATCATGCTGGCCTTGACGAGTTCCTCGTATTCATCGATGGGAACCAGCACATAAGCCGCCCGCCCGTGGTCCATCACGTACATCGGCTGCCCCGAAGACATGAGAGCCCACACCCACGCATCCGGGGGGACTCGTCACGCCAGAGCGTGCCGTAACGATCGCGGTTCCTGAGCGTGCCGTAGCCCGCCGGGCGGCTCGCCACGTAGCGAGGGACTTTTGTCTTCTCGCAGGAGATCGCTCCCTTACGGTCGCGGCTCATTGGGGCCGGGGTCGCTCGACCTCGCCGATGTTCTGAGGGCCAGCGGTCGATCAGCCGGCGGGCGGGTCGTCACGCTTGGGACGGAGCTGGCCAATGAGCTGCGTAACCGAAGTGAACGAATGGCGGCGGAGGTAATCCTCAATACCGGCCAGAACCCGCAGCGGCGTGGTGGGGTCGCGGAACATGGCCGTGCCGATGCCCACCGCGGTGGCGCCGACGAGCATGAACTCGACGGCGTCCTTCCAGTTCTGGACGCCGCCCATGCCGATGATGGGCACGCCGGCCGGGCCGGCCACCTCGCGGTAGACACGATAAGTCAGATGCAAGGCGAGTGGCTTGATGGCCGGGCCGCTCAGCCCCCCGGTGAGGTTGGCGAGCACAGGCCGGCGGGATTCGACGTCGATGGCCATCCCCACGAACGTGTTAATCATGGAGAGGGCATCGGCTCCACCCTCGACGGCCGCTCGGGCGGTGGCGGTGATGTTGGTCACGTTGGGCGAGAGCTTGACGATGAGCACCGCTCGACGGACCACCTCCCGAACCGCGGTCACCAACTCCCGCAGGGCGTGTGGATCGGTCCCGAAAACCAGCCCGTCACAGACATTGGGGCAACTGACGTTCAGCTCGATGGCCTGCACGGTCTCGATGGGGTCCAGCCGGCCGCAGACGGTGACGTAATCGGGAATGCTGTGACCGGCGACGTTGACGATAGCGGGCACGTCCAGCTGAGCCAGGACGGGCAGCTTCTCGGCCAGGAAGCGATCGATCCCCACGTTGGCCAGGCCGATGGCGTTCAGCATGCCCCCGGCGGTCTCGACGATCCGGGGCGGCGGGTTGCCCTTGCGCTCCTCGAGCGTGACACTCTTGGTGGTGAACGCCCCCAGCCGGGACAGGTCCAGGAACGGGGCGTACTCATCGCCGTAGCCGCAGGTCCCCGAAAGCGTGACGATCGGGTTGCGCAGGTGCAGGCGGCCGATCTTCACGCCCATGTCGATGCCGGTCGCGGAGGTCGCAGCGTCCATGCTTCCAGCATGGGCGGGGCGGGCAGGACTGTCAAGGCGAGCCGTCGGCCGGAAAAGCCCGGGCGTATATACTTCGTGCCGCCGGACGGACCGCGATCGTCGCGTCCCGGCAATCGCTGCCAGACGATTGATAGGCGAGCAGGGAAACCGCTCGTGACGTTCGCGACGAGTGTGTGGTATGATGCCGGACCGAATGGGAGACTTCCGTGGAACTGGATCTGCAACGCTTCTATAACATCAACCGCCGCGTGCTGATGTGGGTGGCTTTCTTCGGCATCCTGTACCTGCTTCGGCACTTCTTCGCGGTGATGTTCCTGACGTTCATTTTCGGGTTCGTCATGCGGCGAATCGCCCGGTTCGTGGTCGATCGGACGCGGGCTCCTTACTGGGCGGCGGTGATCGGGCCCTACGCCGTGGTGCTCACGCTCCTGATCGCGTTGATCGCGGTGGCCATACCACGGGTGGCGATCGAGGGCGCCCAGTTCTCGAAGGAAGTGCCCGATCTCCTGAACACGCTGGCCACCGAGGTGGCCAAGACGGCTCAGCGGTACAACCTGGAGCCGGCTCTGGCGCGTTTCGTGACCAATCCCGACCCGGCCGGCGCGCCGATGGTCACGACCGCCGCCGCCCCGGGCGCCGAAGCGGACAAGTCGGTGCCTGACGCGGTGAGCGTCGCCCACATCAGCAGCAAGATTCAGGATTGGCTATTGCAACTGTTCCCGCCGGCCATGATCCTCGAGTTCATCCGGGCCGTGGGCAGCGGCGCGTTGCAGTTCCTGCTGGCGCTGCTGTTATCGTTCCTCATCGTGCTGGACTTCGACCGGGTCACGCACGAGCTGCAGATTTGGCGCGAAAGCCCGGTAGGCCGGTTCTTCCACGAGGCGGCCGCCAGCGTGGTGACGTTTTCGGAGGTGGTGGGCACGGCATTTCAATGCCAGATGTTCATCGCCCTGCTGAATGCGACCATCACGTGCATCGGGCTGATCGTCCTCGACATTCAGCCGGTGATGCTCCTCACCACGATTGTTCTGCTCTTCGGGCTCATCCCGGTGCTGGGCGTGTTCGTCTCGTCCGTGCCCATCATCCTGATTGCGTTCAACGATCACGGCTTGAACCACGCCCTCCTGGCCCTGGCCATGATCGTGGTCGTCCACATGTTGGAAGCGTACGTATTCAACCCGCGGATCTACGCTGCCCGGTTCCACCTGAACCCGGTGATGGTCCTGATCATCCTGCTGGTCGCTCACGAGTTGTTTGGCGTGTGGGGGATGCTGCTGGGCATTCCGGTCACGCATTACGTGCTGAACATCGCCCAGATGCCTTCGTATCCACGCAAGCGTCGCCGCCGGCGTCGGGCGGGGATGGAACCGAGCCGTGACGAACGGACCGCGGCGGCCCCACCGGCGGAGATCCCGGCTGCACCGGAAGCGCGAGCCAAGTGAAGGAAAGATGACGCGGCGACGCGGCGAAAGTGACTCGTACGTTGACCCGGACGCCGGATTCAGTTCGTCATTCGGATTTCGTCATTCGTCATTAGCCCGCTACCGGAGAGCCTTGCGGTGCGGCATCGCGGTTCGCCGCGTCGCCCCCTCACCGCGTCGTTCTTTCTTTCTCACCTGCCCACCGGATTCCACCAGCACTCGCCCTTACCCTCGATGGCGCGAGCGGCGCGAAGGCGAATCTCGGCCATGCGGGCGTGATCGAGAGGCTTAAAGCCGGCCGCGGCGGCAAGGGCGGCCTCAATCTCGTTCGGAAAGCTCATGCCCAGCAGGACCACGTCGGGGTCACAAGTCATGGCGAAATGCACGCATTCCTCGACCGTGAGCCGCGGTAACATGGGCGAGGCATCTTCGGCCAACGGTTCGTCGCCGGTAGTGGCATGCGCGTGACCCACAGCGGGTTCGGGCAGGCCGCCCGAGGAAAGCTTGCCGCGAGGACGATTCTGGAGCGGCCGACCGTAGCCCTGCGTGTCGCCCAGCAACTTGCCCGCGCCGAAGGCTTTGAAGCAGACCGTCCCCACGCTCTTCTGCCGAGCCAACGGCAGAATCTCATCGATGTACCGCGAATCGACGAAGGGCCCCACCGGGAACATGACCACGTCGCACAGCCCCGACTCGATGGCGGCTCGCAGCGTGTGCGGGTCGTGGCTGGAGATGCCGCAAAATCGGCACCGACCCGACCGGATGAGTTCGCCGATCTGATCCATGGATCCGCCTGGTGCGGCCGCCTTGTTCCAGTCGTCGAGCGTGGACAACGCGTGGAGCACGAACAGATCGACCCGGTCGAGCCCGAGCCGCTGCAGCGACGCCTCGGCTTGCGGGCGAACGGGCCGGTCGAGTTCGTCGATCTTGTCGATCACGAACAGATCGTCGCGTGAGATAGTACCGGTCGGTGCGCCGCGACCATTCGAGCCGGTCACGCGGGTCACGGCGGTTCCGACGATCTGCTCGCTATAGCCGTCCTCGTACATGGGCGCGGTGTCGATCAGGTTCAGACCGTGGGCCAACGCCTGACACAGCGTGTCCACGCATTGCTCGAGCGGCACGGATCGGTCGGCCAGATCGCCGATGCCAATGGCGGTTGCGACAAAGCCGGTCCGACCGAGTTCACGCCGGGGAGAGAAGGCGGGTTGCAGGTGATGGTTCATGATCTCATTTATAGCCCTGGCCGGTCCAGGAAAGAAGCACGCAGGGTCCGCTGCCATCGTCGCTGCCGGCGAACGCGACGGCAACGCTCTTCTCGACGCTCACGCACCGGCAGCGGTCTGCTCGGAGAGCCAGCGCTGCAGGTCGTCGAAATAGGCGCCGGGATCGGGCTCGAATTCGAGCGTGTGGTGAGCATGCTCGTATTCGATGATCCGGCGCTCAGGCCAGGACAGCTTCCGGACGAACTCGCGCGTGGCGTGGTTGTTGATGATGCGGTCCTGGCCGGCCAGGAACAGGCACAGCGGTGGTCCGGTTCGACGAGCGGCGACGCGCTGGGCGAGGGCGTCGAGTCGCCGCGAGGTGATGAGAAACTGCGACGAGACCTTGCGAAGCGTCAGCTCATCGGTGCGGATGAACTCCTGCCAATCGGGTTGAGCGGTGAACAGCGCCGGGTCCTCCAGCGGGATGTCGAACAGCGCCCGCCCCCCCACCAGCGCGGATAGCCCCACGCGGACCTTCTGTGACGTGGGGATATCGACGGCCGGAAACAGTCCGGGGGCGACCAGCGCGATGCTGGCCACTCGTTCGGGCCGGCGATCGGCAAACGCCAGGGCCAGTTTACCGCCCCAGCTCACGGCCACGATGTGCAACCGTTCGCAGCCGGTGCGGCCGCGCAGTTCGTCGGCACACTCGTCCAGATCGGCCAGGAGCCGTTCGGCGGATGGGGCATGGCCGCGATCCTGCGGGTTGCGTCCGCTACCCCGGCGGTCGGGCATGAGCACGGCAAAGCCCGCGTCGGCCAGCCGCTGAGCCGATGCGAGGAACCACGCCCCGTGCGATTGGATGCCGTGCAAATACAACACGGCCCCACGAACCGAAGCGGGTTGCCATAGCCGAGCGAACGCCTCGTAACCGTCGGAATAAGTCAACTGGATCTCTTGGACGTCTACCATGCGCTTTCACATCACCTTCCGTGTGCACTTGCTCTCATGCGTGCTCACCGTCGCATTCCGCCAACCGGTTCTGTCAGGCGAAATCCAGATCACTCGAGCCAGCCGCGGTCACCATGCGGAGGCAAATACGCTGCCCGTCGGCGGCGGCGTAGCGGCATAACAGGTCCGCCACGCGTCGGCAGTAGTCGGCCACTTTCTCCGGCCCGACGAACGACAGCACCGCAGTGAGCGTGGAGGTGGTTTCGAGTGTCACCTTGGTTCGCTCGGAATCGCTGGTCGGACTACCGAACGGCCCTTGTCGGTCGCAGAGCAGCGGCAGCCCCTCGACGTTCAGGAGGTCGCGGCCGATGCCGTAGTACGTCTCGCCCGGCAGGCCCGCCCGGATGACCACCGGTCCGTCAATGCGGGCCATGTCGAACGTGCCGAGAGAATGACAGCTCTCCATGGAGACCAGATTGTTGATGTCCACCACCGTGTTGACGTGGTAGAGCCCTTTGCCCTTGAGCACGCGACGGAGCAGCGCTTCCTGCGAGCCACGGTAACGCGTTGGGTCCTTGCCGAGCGTGCGATACGCTTTGCGCAAACCCGCGATCTGCGGCACGGCGGCGATGTCCTCCACCCGCAGCGTGCGGCCGATCTCCGCCAGACGGGCGTCGATCTCCGCCCACAGTCCGGCGTCGTGCTCGGTCACGGTCACCGAATCGGCCTCGACCACGCCCACGACGAAATCGGGCAAAGCGACAGCCAACGACGGATCCAGCGAAATATCGATCATGCTTCCATCCTATCTCGCGAGCCATCGGCCGTCACGGCCCCGCCTTCCGAACTCTGCGAGCGCCTTGCCGGAATCGATTGAGTCTTTATGATGCCGGCATGCGACGGCATGTCCTGCTCCTCATCAGCTTGGGTTGCCTCGTCTCGCTGGGCTGTCACGCCGCGCGGCCCGAACCGGCGGAGCGTTTCACCATTGAAGACGGTCGCTTCGTTCTCCGTCGGGGCCAGGAATCGCGTCCCTTCACGCCCTGGGGCTTCAACTACGACCGCACGGTCGTCGATGGCCGCGACATGCTCCTTGAAGACGTCATGCGCGAGCGGCCGGCGATCGTGAACGAGGATTTCGCGGCCATGCGACGGCTTGGCGGCAACACCGTCCGCATCTTCATCAGCACGAGCGAGGTCCTCGCCTCCCCCGACCGGGTGAACGACGAGGGGCTGCAGCGGCTCGACCGCGTGCTGGACATGGCGGGCGCCAACGGGTTGAAGGTCATCCTGGTCGGACTGGCCACCATCCGGCCCGCGAGCATCCCGGAATGGATGCAGAACGCGTCGGACGAGCAGATGGAAGCGGCCGAGCTCCTGTTCTGGCGGACGGTGGCAAGGGCCTGCCGTAGACGAAGCGAGATCTTCACTTACGATCTGCAGAACGAGCCGGTGGTCCACTGGTCGAACAGCGACAGTTGGATCGTCGGCTGCTTCGATATGCCCGACGGGCAGCGGTTCTGCTACGTACACCAGCACTACCGGCAAATCGAGTCAAAATGGACGCGGCATGTGCAGGCCAAGTACGGGACGGTCGAAGCGCTGCGGCAACACTGGCCGGATTTTCCCCGCACGGGCGAAACCTGGGACAGGATTGCCGTGCCCGCGTTCGACGGCAAGGATCCGCGCTTTGCGGAGTACGCTGCCTGGAACCGCGGCGTCTTCGCGGCATGGGCCCAACGGCTGGCGGATGCCATCCGCGTTGAGGACGACACGCACCTGATCACCGTGGGCGCGCTGGACCCCGCCCCACTGGCCGAGGCCGTGGACTTCTACTGCTATCACCTGTACCCGCCGGCCGCCGGACCGGGCGAGGATTATCTCGCCAAGTGCCGCCAGGATTGGGAACAGCGGCTGAGCAAGGTACCCGCCGACAAGCCCTTGGTGATCGAAGAGTTCTATCCCATGTGGAAGCCTGCCGGCGTGCCGACGGCCGACGTCTTGGAAACCATGCTCGACGTCACGCGCGACCGGTGTGCGGGTTGGATCAGCTTTTACTGGGGTGCTGCCGACCGCCTGACGTGGGTGGCGACGGAGAATCGCCGACTCTACGAGGAGTGGCAGGAGGCGTGGTCGGCCCACGCGCCGAAATAGCGGCGTGAGCCGTCGAAATAAGGATCTCGCTCGCAGTGTTTATGTTAGCCACGCCGGGTTGGCTGCGGGCAAGGTGCCCGTCCCCCGAAGAGAGACACCGGCGGGGTTGTCTGGCTCATGGCTCACAGCTCATAGCTCACAGCTTCAATAAAAGGGACACACGATGAAGACGGCATTCAAGCTCTTTCTCGCGTTCGGAATGGCTGCGGTCGCACAGGCCAAGGAATACAGCGTGATCGACGCCGGCGCGGTGGCGGACGGCAAGACTGACTGCACGGCCGCGTTTCAAAAGGCCCTCGACGAGGCGGCTCGTCAGGGCGGCGGAATCGTCAACGTCCCGGCCGGTCACTACCGCATTGACGGCCACCTGCAGATTCCCGGCGGTGTGACGCTGCAGGGCGTCTTTCGCGCGCCGCCGTCGAATCGCAAAGACAATCAGCCTCAACTCAACGGGTCGATCCTCCTGGCTTACGCGGGCCGCGGTAAGCGCGAGGGCGAGCCCTTCATTCGGCTGACCGCCAGCACGGCCGGCATCGCCGGGCTCATCATCACGTACCCCGAGTGGAAGCAGACCGACGTACCGCCCGTCCCCTACCCGCCGACCGTGGCCGTGACCGAGCCGTTCGACAACAACTTCGTCATCGATTGTCTGTTCGTGAACTCCTACGAGGCCATCTCCATCCAGAACGCGGGCCGATTCCTGATCCGCAACGTGTACGGCTACCCGAGCTTCCGGGGCCTGTACGTGGACAACTGCCTGGACATCGGCCGCGTCGAGAACGTCCACTTCTGGCCCTTCGGCGTCGCCTACAACCCCGGCGATCCCTACTGCAAGTGGGTCAACACCAACGGCGTGGCGTTCGAGTTCGCCCGCACCGACTGGCAATACGTCACCAACACGTTCTGCTTCGGCTACGGCGTGGGCTACAAGTTCTCGCGCTCCGCGAAAGGCGCCTGCAACGGCAACTTCCTGGGCATCGGCGCCGACTGCTGCGTGCGCCCCGTGCTCGTCGAGGATCTGCAGGATTCCGGCCTGCTCATCACCAACGGCGAGTTCGTGGGCATGTGGGGCAGCAAGGACTCGGTCGGCCTGGAAATTGCCGAGAAGGCCGCCGTGGGCAAGGTGAGTCTGAACAATTGTTCGTTCTGGGGCCCCATCGACCGCTGCGTGTGGGCGCGCAGCCCGTGGGTGCAGTTCACGGTGATGGGCACGCACTTCATGACGCATGACGTCGCCGGCCGAAACGCCCCGGCCCTGCAGATCGACGCAGGCAAAGCCATTATCCAGGGCAACACGTTCGGCGACGGCGACACGCACGTGCAGATCGGCCCCAAGGTGCGCTCGGCCATTATCATGGGTAACCAGGCGGTGGGCGGCCTTCGTGTGGACAACCAGGCGGGCAAGCGAACGCAGATGGTCGCCAACGAGGAATCGGCGTTCAACTGGGACGCCGCGACGTCGGCTCACTATCGCCTCGACATCGGCACGCCCGGCGATCGCGCGTACATCCGGCATTGCTTCGGCGCTGAGCGCTTCCCCATCGGCGACCGCAAGGATATCACCATGCGGTGGTCCACCGGCCGGACCGAACTGCGGCTGCCGGTCTTGCCCGGCAAGAAGTACACGCTCTCGCTCGACACGCACGTGCCGGCCCCGGCGATCCATTCCGGCAACGGGCTGTTCCTCGGCGACACCCGCGTGCTCGCCCTGCCTGGCGAAGCCTATACCGGCGTGCTCACCGGCACCATCCCGGCCACCGACCAAAACGAAGTCGTGCTGACGTTTCGCGTAAAGGAATGGCAGCCACGCAAGGTGATCAAGGACTCGCAGGACTATCGCGATTTGGGCATCGCCTTGTTCTCGATCACCATGAAAGCCGAGGACGCCACCGGCGATCCGGTCGACGTCCTCGCAAGCGAATAGCCAGTCTCTCGGGAGGCGGGCGTCTCGCCCGCCTCACCCGGCACAATCTCATCCATCAGGCGGGCCAGACGCCTGCGCCCCGAGCCGCCATCCGCACGGGATGAACCGGGCCAAGATTCTTCCCCAGCCCCCAGCCCCCCGGCACCGGCCTCATCCGACAACCTTCAAATAAATCACCTTGTCATCGTCGGGACCGTAGAACTCGGCAAGCGTGGCCTCGCGGATGTAGCCGCCATGCTCGTAGAACGAGCGGGTGGGAAGATACTGCTCGCGACCGGATGTCTCGACGTAGATGCGGCGGCCGCCGGCGCCGGCGATGCGTTGCTCGGCCTCGGCCAACAGTCGCCGGCCCAGACCGCGACCCTGGAAGTCAGCGTGGACGACAATCCAGTACAGGTCGAAGCTGTGCGCGGTGCAGGCGATGGGCCCCCAGCATGCGTAACCCGCCACGCGATCGTCGCACTGGGCGAACAGAAAGAAGTAGCCGCTGGCCGGCCCCCTGGCCAGCCGTTCGGCCACCAGTTCCACCGCGACCTCGATCTCGTAATCGTGGAAGAACCCGGTGGACGCGACAATATCGCGGACCGCCGCGGCATCTGCGGGTACGACGTTCTCACGCAAGTGAATATTCAAGCAACATCCTTCCAGCAAGTCTTGTCTTCCAATCTGTGCAATCTTGAAATCTGTGGATATATACCTCGTTCAGGCCCCGAACTTCGTTCACAGTATTCTCCCCCGTTACGGGAGAACTATCCACAGATTTCAAGATTACCAGATTAACAGACGGGCACGCGATATCTGGCTCATAGCTCGTAGCTCACAGCTCATAGCTTCCTTCAGCGCGGATACGGATTGGGCGATCTGGCGGCCGGCCGGCCGGCGTGTGGTGAAAGCGCGAAGGCGCTGGCGGCCAAGCCGGTGAAGAACCGCCGAGCGTTCGTTCCCAGCGTGCGTGTGCGGTAGCCTCCCTCCTGCACGACGAGCGTTGGCAGGCCCATCGCGCCGATCAGTTGGCCGTTGTACTCGAAATCCTTCGGCCCCAGCGACCAGCTCCCTGTTGGATCGCCCTTGGCCGTGTCGAACCCCAGCGCCACCACCAGGAACTTCGGCCCGAATCGCCGCACGCGCGACAACGCGCGCTGCAGCACCTCGGCATAGCGGATCCCGTCGAGCTTCTCGGGCATCGCGTAGTTGATATTGAACCCCTCGCCCGGACCTTCGCCCTTCTCGTCCTCGAAGCCCGAGAAGTACGGGTAGGCGAATCGCGGGTGGCCGTGAATCGACAACGTCAGCACGTCGTTGCGACGATAAAAGATTTCCTGCGTGCCGTTGCCGTGATGGTAGTCGATATCCAGCACAGCCACCTTGCCGTATGCGGCCAGGTACTGTGCGGCCACCGCACCGCTGTTGAGGTAGCAAAAACCGCCGAACGAACGGCGCTCCGCGTGATGCCCGGGCGGCCGAACCAGGGCATAGGCGACGCGTCCACCGGCCAACACGGCATCGGCCGCGGTCAGTGCACAATCCACCGCCCGCTTGGCCGCCAGATACGCCTTGCGGTTCAACGGCGTGAACGTGTCGATGCAGTAGTAGCCCGCGCAGACCGCTCGATCCTTGGGCGGTCGGGTCGCATTGCGGATGGGAAAGACATACGGGTACAGCGACTTGTTTTCCGGCACGCTTTCGCACGTCTTCTTGAGATAGTCCACGAACTGCTCGTCATGCACCTTGCGGATGTGGCCTTCGGCATAGACGCGCGGTTCGATTTGGCGAAACAAGCCCGAGGGCTGAAGCTCACTGAGAATCGCCGAGATACGCACGGGCGCCTCCACGTAACCTCGCTCGTGCACGTGGTGGACCTGGTGTTGGTCGGTCACCACCAGGACGATACGAGCGTCGGCCGGACGCACCAGCACCGGCGCGGGCGCCTGCTTCTTGACGTACTTGTATGGGCGAAGCTGGATCACCTCGTCGCGGAACGATTCCACGACCCGGTCGATGTAGTCTTTGGAACAGATGTGGCCGTACTTGCGCTCGAGAATCGCTCGCACGATCTGCCGGATGGTCTCGCGAGCGACCAGCCCTCCGCCGTCCAGTCCGTCGAACATGAGATAAGGCAAACCGGTCTGCCCCGGCGTGACCGGAGCCGTGTAATCGTTGTTGATGATCGGACGCGCCCCGTAGCGTTCGTAAAAGCGGAAGCGCGCGATGTTACGTTTGAGCAACTCGGGATCGGTCACCTCGGCCGGATCATCGGGCAGGCACTCGAAGAGCAGGCCGATTGCTCCCAGCCCTTTGGCTTGGTCGCGGACGCGTTCATAGAGGGCACCACCGACTCCCGAGCCAGCCAGGCTCGCCGCTGACGCCAGGTAATCGAGGTAGGCGAAATGCAGGATAGGCTCGTACGACATGAAGGCGCAGCCGCGCAGGTTCCGCGTTGCGTCCTCGGCGATCAGCAACAGATGGCGAAAGCGATACTTGAGGGGATTCTTCAGCTTGGCCGGCAGACTGGCGATCTCCTCGGGAGCCACGCCAGGGAACTGGGCACGCAACATCTCCTGAACCTGGGCCACGGCAACCTGGTCCACAGGCAGGACGTCATCAAACACCCGCCGGATCCGAAACATCGTTCTTGTTCCGCAAGGCGTCGACGACCAACCGCTCGACCAGCTGAGCGAACGTCAGGCCCGCTCGCTCGGCCGCGGCCGTGAAGCCGGCATCGGGCGCAATGCAAGGGTTGGCGTTCACCTCCAGCACCCACGGGCGGTTCTCGCCGTCCACGCGAAAGTCCACGCGAGCGTAGCCGCGCAGGCTCAGCACCTGCCAGCATCGCTGGGCGATCTCGATCAACTCGGCCAACAACGGGCGGTCTGCGTCGCTAGAGTCGAAGGTCCGCGGCGTGTGGTGGTACTCGTGCGTGTCTTCCCGCCACTTGGCGCTGTAGCCCACGATCCGCGGCTTGCCCTCGGCAAAGTCGATAAATTGTATCTCCGCCGGCGGCAGAACCTGCACGCCGACCGATGCCGTTCCTCCATCCGCCGCCAGCAACGAGAGATTGAACTCGCGACCATCGATGAAGCACTCGGCGAACGCGCTGCCACCCAGCCGGTCCCGTCGGGCGGCAAGTTCGGCCGCCAACTCGGCCGCGGAACCAAATTCCCGAACCGAATCGTCCTCCAGGCCGACCGAAGCCTCTTCCCAAACCGACTTGATGATATATCGGCCGGCTGCCGGTTCCGTTCGGCCCTGAAGCATCTCGGGCGTGAACCAAGGCGGCGTGGGAATGCCGCTTGAGGCCAGGATCTGCTTCGTCAGCGTCTTGCTCGACGTGACGAACATCGCTTCCGTACCCGCACCTGTGTACGGGATTTGCAGACTGTCGAGCAATGCGGGCGCCAGGTAGATCAGCCGCCCCTGGCCGCCGACCGACTCGACGAGATTGAACACGCAATCGGGCTTGCGGTCCCGCAATTCGCGCGCCGCTCGCTCGAGATTGAGTGTCAGACCGAGCCGCTCCGACTCATGCCCCAGCTCGCCCAGCGCTTGGGCGACGCAGTCGGCCTGTACCAGCGTGTCCAGCTCGTCCGGCCGAGCATCGGCTCGGACTTCGTCGTGGAGAATGACGACCTTCATCGATGCTCCGCTTGCGGTCACCGGCTTTTGCGCCTGCCGGGGGGCGGGCGTCTCGCCCGCCTCACATTGATGACAATATGAGTGCACGCCGCAGCCTGCGCAGGTTCAATGTCCGGGCTCTTTTCGCCCCGCAGAGGCACTCACGCGCGTCATCGCCGAGGCGACAATGCGCTCAATGAGTTCCACGTACGGGATCCCCACGGCCGTGCACAGGATGGGCAGGTCGGAGTGCTCGGGATGCAGGCCCGCCAGCGGGTTCACCTCTAGCACGCAAAGCCGCCCGGCGGCGTCGGCTCGCAGATCCACACGTCCGGCATCCCGGCAGCCCAATCCGCGCCAAGTCCGCAGGGCCAACTCCTCGGCCTCGGCGGCGAGCGAGGCGTCGGCCAACTGATAACGGCACAGTTCCTCGCAGTTCTCCTTGTTCACGTATGTGTAGGCGTCGCCCTCGGCGTGGGCGAGCAGCACGATTTCCAGCGTGCCGATGGCCCGCGCCCGCGGACCTGTTCCCGTGATGCCCACGGTGACTTCGCGCCCCGGCAGGAACGTCTCGACCAGCACGGGCTGTCGATACGTGGCCAGCAGATGCCGGCACTGCCGCTCCAGTTCGGCCGCGTCGCGCACCTTGGACTGTGCCGTAATCCCTTTGGCCGTACCCTCCGCCACCGGCTTGACGAACAGCGGGTACGGCAAGTGCACGTCCGCGATGTCGGCCTCGCACTCGACGACCTTGAACCCCGCGGTGGGAATGCCAAGGCTCGCCAGTACGTGCTTGGTCAGCCCCTTGTGCAATGTCAGCCCGGTGACCACCGGATCCGAAAACGTGTACGGAATGTCGTAGGCATCCAGCAGCGCCGGCACCTGCGACTCGCGGCCCACGCCTCGCAATCCTTCAGCGATGTTGAACACGAGATCCCATCGGCGGCCCACCGCCAGCGCTTCGACCAGCCGGCGGACGTTGCCGATCCTCTGCGTCTCGTGCCCCAGTCGCCGTAATGCGCTCTCGATGGCGTCGATGGTATCGGGGCGATCGAACTCGGCGGTCTCTTCCTCGCCGTAGCCTTCGGCCAGGTAGTCAGCCCGCAGATCGTATGTGAGTCCCACTATCATGGAAGCTTTCCTTGCCCGCCCGCAGTTCGGCATACAGGATGCGGTGCCAGCGGACGGCATCGGCGGCTCGCATGTTCAGGACCTGCAAAATCGTGCTGCCCGGCGGAACGACTTGGCTCGGACAATCGCCCGACACGCCTACAATACCCACCGCGGTGTACTCGTACGGATACAGCCGGCATACCAGCGGGCGCACCTCCAGCGGCAACTCGCATCCCGCCGGACCGAGGAACCGGCAGTCGCCGTTCTCCTTTCGAGTCAGCACGGGTCGAGTCCCGTCGGGCAGGAACACCGACTGGAGCCAGACCGGATCATCGTCCTGATCGAGATAAGAAGGATCAGCCGGCGCGCGATACTCCCAGAAGTCCCGGATGCCGGTGTGAACAGCGATTCGCTCGCGGTCGCCCGCGGTGACGAATATCTCACGCTGCTGGCAACAGGTCTTGCCCAGCTGCGCGCATTTCACACAGCCCCAGACGTCCGGTTTCTCCCGGCCGGCCACGACAGCCGGAGAAACCTGTTCGCCCATGATGCCTTATCCACCTTGCGGTAACGGATCGGGATACCGGAACACCTTGCCTTCGTAGTTGCGAAGCAAGAGGTAGTCGCCTTCACGACCGACCACCGGTTCGGGAAAGAGCGGGATTTTGCCGCCCCCGCCGGGAGCGTCGATGACGAAGGTCGGCACGGCATAACCGGTCGTGTATCCGCGCAGCCCGGCCACGATCTCGAGCCCCCTTTCTACCGGCGTGCGGAAGTGACTCGAGCCCGAGATCGGGTCGCACTGATACACGTAGTAGGGCCGAACGCGGATCTTGAGCAGGCCGTGCACCAGCCGCTTCATGGTCTCGACGTCGTCGTTCACGCCACTGGACAGCACGGTCTGGCTGCCCAGTGGGATGCCCGCGTCGGCCAGCCGGGAACACGCCTGGGCGACTTCGGCCGTAATCTCCGCCGGGTGCATGAAGTGGATGCTCATCCACAACGGATGGTAACGGCGCAGCATCCGAACCAGTGACGGCGTGATACGTTGCGGCAGGACGGCCGGCACCTTGGTCCCGATCCGCAAGAACTCCACATGCGGAATCGCCCGCACCCGCGACAGAATCCACTCCAGCCGCTCGTCGTTCATGGTCAGCGGATCGCCGCCCGACAACAGCACGTCGCGAACCTCGGGATGCGCCGCAATGTAGTCGATGGCCCGCTGATACTGTGCTTGGTTGAAGTGATACTCCCCCGAATGCCCGACCATGCGAGCCCGGGTGCAGTATCGACAGTACGTCGCGCAGAAATTCGTCACCAGGAACAGCACACGATCGGGATAGCGATGCACCAACCCCGGCACGGGGCTGTGATGGTCCTCGCCCAACGGGTCGTCGGCTTCACCGGCGGTTCGTGTGAACTCCGCGCTAGTGGGGATCATGGTCTTGCGCAGCGGATCGGCCGGATCGTCCGGGTCGATCAGCGCGGCATAGTACGGGGTAATCCCCACCGGCAGCCGCCCGCCGATCCGCATGACCGTCTGCCGCTCATCTTCGGACAGCCGAAACACGCGCTCAAGTCCCGCCAGATCTCGAATGCGATTGCGCAGTTGCCATTGCCAGTCGTTCCAGTCGAGCTGCCGGGATCCCGGGAAAACTCGACGGCGAAACGCCTCGGACTGCTTGCTGATCAAGAGGGAGGGTGAGCGTGGTGGTTCGGCCAGCCGCCGAATGCTTCTTGACTTGGTGGTTGCTCCGTTGACCCCCGTGAGGACCGGCGAATCCAGGGTTGCCAGGGCCGGTTCCAGGACAGGAAGACCGATTGAATTACGGCCTGCGCCGCCGGGCTCCGGATCGGAGCCCAGACTCTGTTCGTCCATACGGTTTGAGATACCTCATGCGGCAATCGGTCGCGTCGGTCCGCAGACGCACGGACAACAGAACTGGATCTCCTGTCGACTCGAACCGTCTTGCCGCGCATCCTTGCGTTTGCGTGTGCATTGCATGAGTAAGTACCTCAGAATTGACGGAAGTCAAGAGGAATGTTCAGAATTTATGTGGAGAAGGTCGTTTTTCTATCCGCCTAGACCGCTTACGACAGTGCGCAAGCCTCTTGGCTCTCGGCGCGCTTGCGACGGGTAAGAGCAAGGGTTGCCGACGCCGATCACGCTCGTGGACGAATCGAACACTTGGCGGTAGTCTTACGCCTCCGGCAAATCACCATAACCTGACCCCGAACGAGAGGACCCGTATGCGATCCATACTCGCCGTTCTGGTAAGCCTGATGCTGGCATCCGTCGTCTCGGCGCAATCCCGGCCCGCGCCACCCGATGACTTCCCCCGCTTCATCGTGCCCGGCCAGGAGACCGCCTTGACCAGCCTACGGGAGCTCTATTGGCTGCACTACCAACCGCCGGCCGGACCGCTGGCCACGCTCTGGGATGACTGGATGACCAGCCCGACGCTGTGGCCCGCCGTAACCACCGGCGGAAGAAGCGACGCGCTGCGGCAAGCCTGGGCCCACACGCTGTTGACGCGGCACATCGATCCCGACGGCTACGTGGCCACGCATCAGCATGCCTCCATCGCCCACCAGGATGGCTGGCCCTTCCCGTTCTGGGGCGATGCCGGCACCTGGGGCCACCACTTCTCCCTTCAGCATGTGCCCCCGGGCTGGCATGGGACGGCCGAACAGAACCAGGACGGCTGGGAGATCCTCGGCGGACGGGACCTGGGCATCGAGAACGCCGCCTGGAACATCCGGCTGACACAGCCGGGCGCCGGCGTGCGCACGCCCTCCACCATCAACCCGGCATTCAAGCTGGGGATCCTGGCCGAACGCGCCCCCTTCCTCCAGCTCCGCTGGCGAGCGACCGGCCTGGAGAAGGCCCAGCCGTACGTGGAGTGGGCGACTGAAGACCAGCCCGAGTTCAGCCCCGAGCGCCGCTTCTACTTCGCCCCTGTGAGTAATCCGGCCGCGAAACGGGTGACCACGAAACCTGAATCCAAAAACCCACATCTCCAAGCCCCCATCACGTATACCATGATCCCCGTCTTCCGCTCGCCCGCTTGGAAAGGTCACATCACCCGCCTGGGCATTCATTTCGACAACCCTGGCGAGGCGACGGTCGGCATCCAGGCCTTCTTCACGCAGTACGACACCCGTCACAACATCAACAACCAAAACTTCATCCGCGGCAGCGCCAAGTACTTCTGGTGGACGCGGGACCTGAACTTCCTGCGGAACAACCTCCAGCGAATGCGCCTGGCCCTCAGGTATCTCATGACCGACCTGGGCGGCGAGCGGGAGAAGTGCATCCTGGCTTCCTTCCCCGGCCACGACGGCCGATCCGGCTTCACCCGCAAGCCTGACGGAACCAAGGAACTCCATCCCGGGCGGAGCATCGGCCACAACTACTGGGACATCCTGCCTTGCGGCTACCGCGATACGTTCGCCACGCTCTACTACTATGACACGCTCCTCGTGATGGCCCGACTGGAGGCCGAAATTGCCGCCCATCCCGAGTGGAACCTGCCGGCGGGCCCGTTGGCCGTCGATCCCGCCCGGCTCATCGCCCACGCCGCCGAGGTCAAGGCCTACGCCAACGAGCACTTCTGGAATCCGGCGACCGGCCGCTTCATCCTGGGGCTGGACGTCGACGGCAAGTTCCACGACTACGGCTACACCATGGTGAACTGCGAGGCCATCCACCACGACCTGGCCACGCCCGAGCATGCCGAGTCCATTATGAGCTGGCTCACCGGCGAACGGACGGTCGAAGGCGACGATGCGACGGGCGAGGATATTTACCGCTGGCGCTTCGCCCCGCGATCCAGCACCAAGCGCAACATCGACTGGTACTGCTGGTGCTGGAATGCGCCCGAGAGCATCCCGTACGGGGCCCAGGTCCAGGACGGCGGGGCCGTCCTCGGCTTCTCGTATCATGACATCATGTCACGATTGAAGGTCCGCGGTCCCGACGACGCCTGGAGCCGCTTGACCGAGATCGCCGCCTGGTTTGACGAAGTCCAGGCTGCCGGCGGCTATCGCGAGTATTACAAGGACGGCAAGCGCGGCACCACGCTCCAGGGCGGCGGCACGGCCGGCGGACTCGGCCTGGACGCCGAGTTTTTCGAGAGCATCCTCGTGCCCCAAGTCATCCTCGACGGCTTCCTCGGCTTCGCGCCGCGCGCCGACGGCTTCGCTCTCAACCCGCGCCTGCCCTCGAGCTGGCCCGAGCTCACCGTCACCCGCATCCGTTTTCACCGCACGGTCCTGTCCATCACCGTCAAGGGCGGCTCGATCTTCATCGATTCCGAGGGGACCATTCCCTGGCCCACGTTCGTCTATTTGCCCGCGGCTCGCTATCGCGTGGCCTACGGCGCTGCCGACGACACGACGGATTCGGACACGGACGCGCGCACAGTCGAAGTCGCCGCGGACCAGGGTATTCCTGTTGACCTAGGCAACAACCGCCGGCTGATTCTGCAGAAGAAGTAGCAATCAGCGCGAGCCGCCGGACTTGCCTCGGCGGACTCAGTTCGAATGGGGTTCGTCCGTTTGCGCGAGCGGTGTGCGAACAAACGGAGAAGCCAAATGGCTCACAGCTCATCGCTCATCTTCCGAGAAGTGCGCGAACTGACGGACGAAGGAGTCGGCGGGGTCAAGCCCCGCCGTTCGCTGGTTCTATAGGAGTCGCTGGATCCATCAGAGCCGCGCACAAAAAAAGCCCCGGTAGGGGGAACCGGGGCCATCGGCTAGCCATCGCTCGCTCCAGCTCATATTCCGGTCGGGGTAAACCGGAATGTATGGTAGGTTGCTGGCGCTTGCGAATAGCCGTCGGCCATCCGGCACGAAGCCGGACAGCCCAAAGGGGAAGCAACCATTTGATTCTAGCCCGGTAAAAGTGACCGGGAAGGCTCCCCACGCATATTTTCCGACTGAAAATCAAAGCACGTTCAGCTTTCGGAGGTAAACACCTCTTTCTTTCCAGCCACAGCACAGACACGCCAAACAGGCTTCAAATCCATGCGCTTCTCGTGGCCGAAAACGACAAGCCGCCGAGCCGCCGTCACCCCAACTTGCGATAGGTTCGCAGCAGATGAATGAGCTTCGCCAGATCTTCCGGCGGTTTAGCCTCAATTTCGGTGGTGGTTTCGTAAATGGGATGCTTGAACCGGATGCGATACGCGTGCAACGCCTGCTGGTTGGTGATCGGCAGGTCGCTGCCTTGGCCGGTGAGCTGGAGTTCGGAAACGTGGTGGCCACCGTAGAACGTGTCGCCCGCCATGGGATGGCCGATGTACGACATGTGCACGCGAAGCTGATGCGTGCGTCCGGTTTTCGGATGCAAATGCACGAGTGAGTAGCCGCGGAACCGCTCGACGACTTCGTACTCCGTGATGGCTTCCTTGGCCAAACGGTTCATTACGCCGGCGTGGCAACCGGGGATGATATAACGATCCTTGATCGTCGGATGTGCTGCCAGCGGCGCATTGATCACGTCGCTGTCCAGTTGCGGCGATCCTTCGACCACGCCGAGGTATGTTTTGCGCACGATTCGCTGCTCGAACTGTAGCGACAACCGCCAGTGAGCTTCGTCCGTCTTGGCCACCAGCATGACACCGGTGGTGTTCTTGTCCAGACGATGCACGATACCCGGGCGGAACGGGTCCTCGCCGTGGCTCAACGAACTGGCATAGTAGGCCAGGCCGTTGGCCAGCGTGCCGGTCTGCGTGCTCTTGGACGGGTGGACGATGATCCCCTTCTGCTTGTTGATGGCCAGCAGGTGGTCGTCCTCGTAGATGATGTCGAGCGGGATATTCTCCGGGATCAGGTCGTACGGCTCGGGCGGCGGAATGACCAGTTCGATGCGGTCCTGGCTGTCGGGCTCGTAGCTTGCCTTGGTCGGCTTGCCGTTGACCAGGATGTCGCCCTGCTTGATCAGCCGCTGGATCATGGTTCGCGACAGCCGCGGGAAACGGGCGTGCAGGTACTTGTCCAGACGCCGGCCGGGCAGACGGCGACGAACCACCAGCGTCACCCGCTGCGCTTCGTCGCTGTCGGTATCGAGCGGACGATCGGCCAGCTCCTCATTCAACAGAACATCATCTTCAGGCTCGATGCCCATTCACACCTCAAACCGGCACATCGCGGTAAGTACAGGAGAATCCGGAGGAAACGTCCAGAGCCTTTATAGGTTAGCCGTGCCGGCGGAGTGTGTCAAACGCGCCCACGCCACCGACCAAGGCCAGTCAGGCTCCTTCCGCGAGGGGCGCCCCCAAACGCAGATGCCTCGCCTGCGACCGGCCGTTTACGGCTGCCGCTGGCGAGGCATCGTGTGTTGGACTTCAGGCTTGGAGGATCCCGCCGAAGCCGGCCTCCCAAAACCGACTTGCGAAGTCGGCGTCACAGGCCCTGGTTGCCCAGCTTCCGGCGAAGTTCGTCTCGTTCGCGAATCGTCGCTTCGCGATCGAAGATCAGGTACTTGATCATCAGTTGCCACTCGGCGACGGCCTCGCGCACCCGCGCGAAGTTTTGCTCGAGTTCACGGTGCCGCTCGATGGTCTCATCCAGAATCTGCAGGAGAGCCCCCCGCTGCCCCTCGGGTAACTCGTTGATCCGCTGCCTGGCCTCTTCGATGCTCGTCCTGAATGTCTCTTCGGTCATTCTGGGCTCTTCCCTCCGGCCCCCCAACAGCGGGATCGCTCTGTCCCGCGACCGGTACTCAACTCTATGCTTGCGGCAAACGCATAGTCCAGAGGCCCGCCAAATATTCGTGCCAATCGACCACGCCGCCCACCCGCGACGCCCGGTAATCCAGTCGCTACAATCTGCACCCTGCTGTTTTGGGATATCCGGGATGAATGACGACCGAAACGTTTCCGACGCTTGGCCGGAGGAGCCAACCGAGATGATGCCGTCCCATCCGCCGCGCGGGCCGGTGGCCGATGCAGCGGGCGAGGACGCCTCCGCTCGCGCTGCCGAAGCGCGGCGTCATACACGCCAGGAGAACCGAATCGGCATTGTCTACGGCGTGGCCGCATTCTCCTGGTGGGGACTGATGCCCGTTTACTTCAAGGCCGTATCCCGCGTGCCCGCACTGGAGGTGCTGGCTCATCGGGTCTTCTTCTCCACGCTGTTTTTATGGGGACTGTTGTTGGGGCGCCGCCGGATCCGTGCGGCCGTCACCGCGCTGGCCAACCGGCACACGCTGCTGATTCTCGGTGCCTCGACCAGTCTCATCGCCGGCAACTGGCTCGTGTTCATCTGGGCGGTCGGGCATGCCCAGATCACGCAGGCCAGCCTGGGCTACTTCATCAACCCGCTGTTCAACGTGATGCTCGGGTATGTCTTCCTGGGCGAGCGCTTGCGCCCCATGCAGAAATGGAGCGTGCTGCTGGCCACACTGGGCGTGGTGATCCTCACCGTTCACGTTCGCGAAGTACCGACGGTGGCCTTGCTTCTGCCGGCTACGTTTGGGCTATACGGGCTGATTCGCAAGGTGGCCCACGTCGACGCCCTGGTCGGCCTGACCGCCGAGACCACGCTGCTCACGCCGCTGGCTCTGGGCTATCTGGTGACGATTACACTCCAGGGACGCGGGCATCTCGGCACGGTCTCACCCGAACTGGACGTGCTGTTGGTGTCGTCAGGCGTGGTGACCGCCCTGCCGCTGATCTGGTTCCTTAACGCCGCCCGCCGTCTGCGGCTGTCCACGCTCGGATTCCTGCAGTACATCGCCCCCACGGTGCAGCTGCTGCTGGGCGTGATCGCGTACCGTGAGCCGTTCACGACCGTGCACCTGCTGAGCTTCGGCCTGGTCTGGACCGGTCTGGCCGTGTATATCATCGATGCCGTGAAACGCATGGACCGCTGATGCCCTCTCCGATTCGTCGTTCTTCGGGGAGCGAGCATCCTGGCCGCCTCATCATGCCTCATCCGTGCGCGCTCGTGTCATCCTTGGTCTCAACCCGCCGGTCCCCGAAACCGCGTGCTCTCGCGTTCCCAGATTTTTCCTCAGCAGCCACTGGTCGCCCTGGACCAGAATAGCAATTGGATCGAACGTGACTTCGCCGTCGCGCACGGGCCGGGTGTTCACCCGCGTGTAGCCCAGGCGCTCGTACAGCCGAAGCGCGGCCACGTTCGAACGCTCCACGCTCAATTCCGCCCGGGCGAACTGGCGGTCACGCAGAATCCGCTCGGCAGTTTCCAGCAGGCGCCTTCCGATGCCCCTGTTCCGCAGGCAGGGAAGAACACGAGCGGCCCAGATCACACCCGTGGAATCCACTTCACGTCGCGTCAGATCGATCCACACCTGGCCCGAGGCGACACCGTTGACCTCGGCCACGAGCATGAGCGACTCGCCGCGTGCCTGAGCGGCGAACGTGTCCTCCATGATGCCGCGATCGGGCGTGAACTGCCCGAACCACTCGAGCACCGGCAGATCTTCGCGCCGACAGGTCCGGATGACCACGTCGAGTGTGATCCCAAAACGGTCGAAAACCTCCGGCTCGGCCAACCACTCGCAGTGGTTCGTGACGGATCGCTCATTCTGCCGGTGACGCTGCATGATTCGCTCCCGATGCCGGTCGAAGCTGCGACGGCGCGCGTCAGACGCCGTCGCCGGGTCGGCCGATCGCACGCCCCCACTCGTATTTGTAGTCCTCCCGGCCGCGGAGAACATCGAATCCGCGCATCCCCTCCCCGATGGCTGGCTCGAGGGCGTGGGCAACGAGCAATTTGCCCGGCGAAAGCCGTCCATATTCGGGATCGAAACCGCCCAGGTAGTAGTACAACCGACGGGAGCGCACGCCGGCGTGATCGGCCTGCATGGCAATGCTTCTCCGAGCATCGCGTGCTGCCTCTCGGTTCGCACCGCGAGCTCACCTCGCCGCTCCGAGCCCGATTTCGCCGGCGGCGCCGCAGGGCCGGCCGGTCGTGCGGGCGCTCGTGCGTGCCGGCTCGGCATAGCGCCGCAGCATCCGCACACAGAACTCGGCGTACTCCTCCGGCTGCCGGGGTGGACTGGTGTGATGCGGCGCCATTCCCCGGTGCTCGGGCGTGAAGCAGAACGTCACCGTCACGTTGAAGTCCCGCAGCGCCTCCATCTGGCGGTCGAACCATTCCATCGCGTTCGGTTGGTATGAGTCCGCCCAGCTCAGGCCGGTCCGTAAATAGCGAACGCCCAACCGGCGCATCCATTCGACAGCCTCGTCCAGCCGATGATCCTGGTAATGGAACCACTGACACAAGCCCAATTGCGGCGTGTGCCGCATGAACTGCTCGAGCGCGGGCTTGGGACTCCCATCCTCGCGAAGCAGGCCGAGGTAGAAGTGCCGATAATACGCCGAGCCTTCCGCCTCGCGATGGCGCGTGGTCGCCGGCCACGCCCGGGGCAAGTCATACAGGCTGTACCAGTGAATGCGATCGGCCCGGCCGCAGAGCAGTTCCGCCGTGCGCTGCACGCCCCAGGCCTGCACCTCCTCCGCGCCGAACGAAGACACCCCCACCTCCGACACCCACACCGGCAGTTGCGTCACGGCTTGGATTTCGGCAAGTTTCGCCGGCCAATCGTGAATGGGCCAATGATTCCAATCCAACGGAAAACCGTGCACCGCCACCACGTCCACGTCGTCGAGAACGCCGAAGCCGTCCATTCGCTCGATGAACAGCGGATCGATGGGCGAGATGCCGCCCAGCACCCGCGGCAAGCCCGGCCACTCCGCCCCGATCGCCCGACCCGCAAGCTTGACCATGTGGGCGAACCTCGACCAGTCCTTGTCGATTTCAAAGTCCCAATGCGACTTGTTGTTCGGCTCGTTCCACAGCATCACTGCTTCGATCATCCGCGCGTTCTCCTCCCGCCAGTGCGGCACCGGCATCCGCCAGTGTCGATGAACGAACACGACGGCTCACGACGAATGCGATCGTCGAGCCGCGTACACGGGTCGCGGCCCGTCTGGACCGTCCGGCATCTCCCGCCGCCGGCAGACGAACACCTCCGGCTCGGGATGACTCAGGATTTCGAATCCGGCACTGCGTAACATCGCTTGCGAGCAGGCGAGGTTCGGAACCCACCAGTTCGTCTCGTCGTTGGCGTACTTATGCTCGATGAAATGCAGCTTGGGCCATCCCGGCGCATTGAAGATGCCCGTCTCCCAGAAGTCGTAATCGGGCTCGACCTCGACGACCTCACGACTGCCTCGCTGCATGGATTGAAAGATCAACAGATCGCGAGCCACCTCGGCGTGAATGAGATCCAGAGCGAGCAGCGGGTGCCGCAAGTGATAAAGCACGCCCAGAAACAGCACGATGTCGAATTTCTCGCCCAGCAGCCCCACGTCGTACACCGACAGCCGGCGATATTCGACGTCCACGCCGAGCACGCCAGCCGCGAATCGGGCCTGCTCGAGGTAGGAATCCGCCCAATCGACCCCGACGACCCGCTCCGCCCCTCGCCGCTTCATCTCGATCGCGTGGAAACCGGCGTTGCAGCCGATGTCCAGCACGGTCTTGCCTCGCAGATCCTGGGGCAGCGCGTCGGCGAATGCTCTCCATTTGACACCCGGGTAGTCGCCCAGGTAATGATCCGGCGCAGTCTGCACACCCTTCAGATTGATGTTGTGAAACCACGGCCCGAGCTCCTTCACCCTACGCTCGATCTCAGCCCGGTCCAGTTCCCAACCCGGATTGTCACCTCGCTCTGCGCTTTGGGGTCTGGTTGAAGCCATAACACACTCGCCGAAGAAGCTCACCGGTCGACGCGTCCGATCGTCGCCGGCGCGGGCCCGGCTTCGGACGACACCATCGAGCTCAGCAGCCGGATCGCCTCGCGGTATCCATGCAAGGTCCCCACGTGCGTGTAGGCTTGGCGGGCTTTCACGCCCCGCGCCTGGCCGCCCCACTGGAAATACGCGTTCACCAGCGTTCCGATGTACTCGCCGCGGCACTGCCGCTCGAGCCCCAGTACGTGCAACTCCTTAATACAAGCCGTGCCACAACGTCGCATGACCATTGCCCCAGGGCGAATTGATCGACAGGCCGAACACGACAATCTTCATGCTGCCCCCTGAACGCATCAGCCGGTTAGAACCGGGGAGCGGGTATCTTGCCCGCCTAATCAGCACGCCTCTTCGCCGCGGATGAACGCGTCCAACCTCATCCGGGCCTGGCTGTCGGTGAACTGTTGGGGCGGCGTTTTCATGAAGTAGCTCGAGGGGCCGGTCAGCGGGCCGCCGATGCCGCGATCCAGAGCCAGCCGTGCGCAGCGAATCGCGTCGATAACCACGCCGGCCGAGTTAGGCGAGTCCCAGACCTCCAGTTTCATCTCGCACAACAGCGGCACGTTCCCGAACGTCGTACCTTCCATGCGAATGTGGCAGAACTTGCGGTCCGCCATCCAGGGCACATAATCGCTCGGGCCGACGTGAGCGTCGGCGTCGGCGATGGGATAATCGAGCTGGCTGGTGACGGCCCGGGTTTTGGACAGCTTCTTGGATTCCAGCCGCTCGCGCTCGAGCATGTTCATGAAGTCGGTATTGCCCCCGAAATTCAGTTGGTAGGTCCGGTCCAGCCGCACACCTCGATCGCGGAAGAGGTTGGCCAACACACGGTGGCTGATGGTCGCACCAAGCTGGCTCTTGATGTCATCCCCGATGAGGGGCAGACCCTTGTCCTCGAAACGGACCGCCCACTCCGGCTTCGAAGCGATGAACACCGGAATGCAGTTGATGAATGCACAACCGGCCTCGAGCACCTGCTCGGCGTACCACTCGGTGGCCTTCTGCGATCCCACCGGTAGGTACGACACGACAACCTCCGTACCCGTGTCGCGCAGGACGCGAGCGACGTTGACCGCCGGTCCCGGCGCCTCTTGGATGATTTCCCGAAGGTACTTGCCCAGCCCGTCGTGCGTTGGCCCTCGGCGGACCGGCACGCCCAACTCGGGTACGCGGGCAAACTGATACGTGTTATTCGGTGCGGCGAATATCGCTTCGGCCAGATCGCGTCCGACCTTGGTGGCGCTCACGTCGAACGCGGCCGAGAACTCGATCTCGCCCACGTGATAGCCTCCGAGCCGCACGTGCATCAGCCCGGGCACGAACTGTCCGTCGTCGGCATGGCGGTAGAACTCGACGCCCTGCACCAGCGCCGACGCGCAGTTGCCCACGCCGACGACGGCCACGCGTATGGGTTTTCTTCGACTCATCTTCGTATTGACTCCCGCGAGCCAGAGTGGCCGGGACAAGGCACAAGTGTGGCCCGCCGCCGCCTTGTTCGCCCCTGGAGATCATCCGCTCCCGACCCCTCCTCATCTGCTTGGGACGGATTGTGGCTGGACTTTGTCCCCGTCGGCGACAGATATCTGTCGCGCGCATACCGGTACACCCGTCGGCGACCGCATGATGTCGGTCAAGATGACGCGCCGGCGCATTCTAGCGCTGTATCCGCCGGCCGGCCCTTGCCCATTTCAGGGACGCTGGCATCTCGCCCGCCCGATGCATGCAAGATGCCGTCCCATCAAGTGGTCTG